>ENA-UOUL01001099-UOUL01001099.1-bioreactor-metagenome-genome-assembly--contig:-NODE-1099-length-41255-cov-13.602895_pt1 | contig 41255 bp, 17 predicted proteins | sample MGYA00249838_ERZ747220 | MGnify/ENA primary metagenome ERZ747220 (study PRJEB28778, sample SAMN05720191) | bioreactor metagenome | isolation source: Anaerobic biogas reactor | place: USA:Washington... | reverse complement strand
ATTATGAAACCATGGCAACCATTGTGAAAGAAGGGATGAGGGAACGAAGGGACGAAGAGACGAAGAGACGGAGAGACGGAGAGACGAAGAGAATGAAAAGCGCTTATGAGCTTTTTGTGGAGAATCTCTGCAAATTCAGGGAAATCGTTCCGGTGACGACCATCTGCATGCACGGGTCGCCACTTTCGCGGTACGACAACCGGGAGATATGGCAAAAGTACGATTACCGTGATTTGGGAATCACCGGTGACGCTTATTTAGATATCGACTTCAACCGGGTGGCCTATTTCACCGATACGGGGCGCCGGTGGAACGGCGCAGAGGTGAGCATCCGGGATAAGGTGTCCGGCCCCTTTCAATTCAACCTCAAAACAACGGAAGAACTGATCAGGGCTATCCCGCAATTTCCTGACCAGGTGATGATCACCGTCCACCCCCAGCGATGGAACGACGCCTTCCTCCCCTGGGCCGGTGAACTTCTCCTTCAGAACGCCAAAAACATCATCAAACGCATACTGGTCAAAACCAGCGCATTCAATCGAACTTGATTTTCAAAAACTTGCGCTGCCCGGCCGGTACAATAAAAAGCAACAGCCATCATCGGGGTGCTCCGGTGCGGTAAAACCACTTTCCTTCACCAGATCTTTCGGCTTTCCAAAAGAACATCCACATCATCGCAGACGATTTTCTTCTTGGCAAAGTCAACTCATTGGGAACTGATAAGACACCATTAGTCCAGGCACAACCCGGAAGAATGGCGTTACCGGGAAAATAACTCCGGAGCTGAAGCAGGCCATGTGGAACATTTTTTGACGGAAAGCAAGGTCTCTTCTTTTTATTTCTATAATACCGTAATATTATAGATTTACAGAAACAAATACAACCATTCCGGATTTTAAATTCGACTCTCCCGCGATCCAACTGTCGCGTTACTCCTGGCTAATTCAGGTAACAAAAAATATTGTTGGGAGGAGGGCGATTAACAGTTGAAAATTAATTCACTATTATCTTTTATATTCGACAATAATTGCTTATTTTTATCGAACTTATTCGATAAAAAATGGACAAAGATCTCATCTGGATATTCCATTCTTTTCAGAAACTCACGGAACAACGCCTTATTGAGTTCACGGTTGAGAAAATCCTCATCAAGACGTAATTCCTCCATGGCTTCCGGGGTGTTGTATTCCGGGAAAGTATACCACTATAATATAAACTCCCTTAAGCCGGCCAGCGGGTTTCTATGCCGCGGGAGCGGATGTGCTGCTGGAAGGCTTCCAGGTGGGCGGGAGTTTCACGTATGGCAGCCGGAGTGATCTTTTTCTGAAGGGCATAGGCTACCAGCAGTCCGGCCGACTCCCCGATGTTCCACTCCACCGGGTGGAGCCGGTAGCATCCATTGGTGATATGAGTGGTTCCGATGTTTTTGTTGGCCGGCAGCAGGTTATTCATCTGTTGCGGGATAAGCGCTCCCAATGGAATCTGGAAAGGCAGGGAGGGCATGTCAATGTAGTTGTCCCCGCCCGTGGAGGGGTGCAGATCGAGATAGTAAAATCCCACCCCCACGCTGTCATGAAACTCTTCAGCTTTGGCGCCTGCAGCCTCTCCCTTCACCAGCTTCCGGTTCTCCACGCCCACATGCTCCTCCTTTACCGTGAACAGGGCTTTGATGCGGCGCGATTCCCGGATATAGGGATACAAGGCCATCCCATCCTCACTCCCCATCACATCGGGCCGTAACCGCAAACCCGGCCAGCCCCGGCCTCCGTCGGGTCGTTCCACTTCGGTCTGCAGCCAGTAGAGCAGCGACAGGTTCAACTGTCGCGCCCCTTCCAGGGCCTTGCGAAACTCTTCCTCCGTCACGTCGATCAGGTTTCCCAACAGATAATCGTTCTGCGGCCAGTTGACCAGGGTGATATCGCCGGCATAAAGTATCCGACCGGTAAACTACATCTTGTATTGGGGGCAATATTTTTTTATTCGCCGGGAAGTAATTTATGAATCTGATTTGCGGGGTAATCGGGTATTACCGTCAAGGTTTTCGTCAGCCATTCGAATGGCTCAACTCCCCGAAGTTTACAGGTTGCCAGCAATGAGTATATCACGGCTGCATTTCTGGCTCCCTGGTGTGATCCGGCAAAGAGGTAATTTTTTCGTCCGATCGCTACTGGGCGTATAGTATTTTCGATTTGATTATTATCTATCTGGAACCGGCCATCCTCGACATACCGTCTTAACCTCGGCCAAAGATTCTTTGTGTAGTTTACCGCAATACCAATGGCGCTTTTAGGTAATACCTTTAAGGATTGGTCAATCAACCAGTTTTCAAACTTATCCAATACCGGTAACGCTTCCAGCTTCCGCAACTCTTTGATTTGGTCGAATGAAAGTTCCTGTTCACGGGCTTTTCGCTCTATCTCATATAAGTCCTGGATCATCAATAAGGCTTCACCGGCCCGGTTGAGATCATTACCCTTCGCAAGGTCAAATTTTCTTCTCGCATGTGCCATGCAGGCCAACAATTTAATTTTTTCAGGTGGGCCTAAGTTATCATAAACCGAATAACCATCCGTTTGAAGATAACCTGTAAAATTTTTCAGAAAACTTTTCGGACCATCCTGACCCCTGGTTTGCCGGTAATCAAAGACTACCAGCCGTCTGACCGGGTCGTGATATACCCAATGAAAACCCCGGTGAGTGGCTCCGGGCTTATCTTCCGAAAGCACCGGAATGGGTGTTTCATCTGCTTTCAGATAACCGGACTCAAGAAGTTTGACTGTTAATGTTCCCCAGAGCGGTACCAGCCAGTCTTCGATGCATCGGTTGGCCCATCCTCCGATAGTTGAATCCGGAATATGAAGATTTTGACGCTTGAAAATCTGACTTTGACGATAGTAAGGAAGATGATCAACGAACTTGCTCACCAGGATATGGGCAATCATAGATGGTCCGGCATTGCCTTTGGGAACCGGCAGTGACGGAAGATCAGCGGTAACAATGTTGGTGGCTTCATCACTGGTTTCAATAATATATTTCGGACGAACAATCTTTCTCACATAAATGCTCGCAGGTGTATATTCAAGGATTTCCGTTTCATTCTCGCCGATTTTTTTAGCACCTGCCGGAAGGTTTTCTGGTTCAATCACTTCCACTTTCCGGGGAAAATGAGAAGGAATCTCTGCCCGGTAGGGATGTTTCTTTTCGGGCTTTTCGGGTTTGGTCCGGGTGTAGGTAATTTCTTCAACAGGCTTTTCGATAACTTCAACTGTCGGAAAATCAAACAGGGAACCTTGTAAGGGATCGGGAGCTATGAAACGTTCACTCTTTGTACCGAATATCATTTTCTTAAGTTGGGCAAGTTGGTATTCCAACCACTCAACCTGTGATTTGAACTTTTCAGCCTCTGTTTTGAAGCTTATTAATTCGTGGTATTCTGCTTTCGATATGGTAATAATTTCTTCCATTGCCGAGGTAAAGATACACTCGAAAAACATTGATTTTACAGGGGTTACAGACGATTTACCAACAAAAAATTGTTATAAAAAACGCCTTCGTTTTTTTGCATATTTCATGGAAAAACCAGTAATAATCATAGCCAGTTGTCCGTATTCTATGTCCTGGCTCAACCCCGGTTTTTCATACTGTGGCAATTCAAAAGTACCTTGTTCAAGTCGTTTGTAGAACAAAACAAATCCGCCGGGTTCCCATCTGAGAAGTTTTGTCCGGTTGCGGCTTTTATTGATGAAAATGAATACATCTCCGCTCCTTGGATCTTGTCCTAACCGACCACTGACCAGCCCTGATAAGGCATCAAAGCTCTTGCGCATATCTGTCGGTGCCCGGTATAAAAAATACCTGGCTGCTGCTACCGAAAACATGACTCAAAGATTGATCAGCGCCTTAAGGGCTGCTACCGGAGTACCGGCCGGTAAATGCATTTCTACTCCGTTGGGATAACGTAAAAAAACACTGTTATGGTTAAGAATATTTCTGAGCTCAATAAAAGCCGGCGATTCTCCCGAGGGATTCCGCTTTTTGTATAGCCAGTATCTTAAAGTATGGACCGATAAATTATTGCTCTGTGCAAATTCAATCTGGGTAAGTCCGGATGATTGCCATTTAGCGACTATGTCAGCCCCGGGTGATGCTTGCTTTTCAGATCTCATTTTTTTGACCACAAGATGACCAATTCATCTCATCCAAAAAAGATGCTCATGCCCGGACGGATACGGCATAAAAGCCTTCCGCAAAATTGTTCCGGTCGATGATCTTCCGGTAGTTCCACAGGTTCAAGGTACTACCGGTAGCTACCCCTTCCGGTTGGAAACCCAAAGTTTTGGGTTTCAGGGTAGAAGGCTGGCTGTAGGTCAGGTCCAGCAATTTCCCGGGCCAGGGGGGCGTGAGCCGGGGGACGTAACTCCTCCAGAAATCATACTGCTCAGGGCGGGCAATGGTGAAGTCGCGGCCTTTCTGGTATTCCATGGCAAAACAAAGCGTAAAGGCCTGCTGGTTTTCCGGATCTCCCTTCTCCCTTGCGTGCAGTTCCCCGGTCTCTCTCTTCGATTCCGCGCCTTTCACGTACGCTGTACCGGTAAGGGGCAGCAGATCGCCCAGTTCGGTGGCATCAACAAACCAGGGGGCTTTCAACACGTACCTCCTTCCGGTTGACCTGCATTCGGCCTCCAGGAACCGCACGGTCTCCCCGTCGGCATCGGCAGTGATCACCCTGGTCTCTGTCAGCAGGATCAGCTTTCCCGCGCTCTGCCAGGGGGCCAATAACTCCTTCAGCACGGCCACTCCGGCGGTGGGCTCCACACAAATCCGTGACACAGCCCCGTTGCCCGGATTGAGATGTTCTAACGCACGGGCCTGGCCGGTCAGGGGATAATTCCTTTTGTAGTACTCCCGCAACCGCTCCCTGAATTTCCTGTAGGACTTCGTAGCCCCGTGGCTCTCGATCCACCGGTGTTCATCGGGCGGCACTCCCTGCGATGTCAGTTGCCCGCCGATCCACTTTGTCTCCTCGGTCATCACCACTGTCAGCCCACTTTCCAGGGCGGCCAGCGCACAGGCTACACCCCCCAGTCCGCCCCCCGCGATGACCAGATCGGCAGCAAGCTCCCGGCTCTGCTGCAAATCCCGGTTCCTTCCCGCGCGACGGGATTCCTTCCGCGGAGTATTCCTTCCTTCCGGAGTCCCCCCTATCCAAGCCTGAGAGCCGTATCCTTTCCCCTCCGGATACTGGGAATTGTTACCGGTCATGCCTTCCGGAACCAGCGCTCCAGCAGCGGCTCCAGTGACGACCAGACCTCCGGTGATTCCGGCGGCCTTCAGAAATTTACGACGTTCCATAGTTTCTATTGATGTACTCCATATAGCGGTTGTAGAGATGTCCTGCCTGGAGGTAGGCAGACTGGGGACTCATGAAGTGGGAAAACTCAAAGGTGATGGCCTGCTCCAGTCCGGCCTTGGCCGCCGCCTCCAGCTTCATCCACAGCTTCTCCCATTTGATGGGCAGGAACTTGATGGGCATGTCGCGGTCAAAACTTTCGGTGTTGGTCCAACATCGGATGCCGTAGCGGTCGGCCAGCCGCTTGTTGACGGCCAGAAACCCTTCCAACTCGTCGAAAGCCACATGGCCGTCCTGGAAAGCCACCACATCGATGGCTCCCCTGATCCCGTCCAGGATCCCGTTCCACTCCCGCTCATGCTCGGTCAGGGTTACGCCCGTCTCCTTGCTGGTGGCCACAGCATACTGGCTCACATTTTTTATCCCGTCGATATAAGGTGAGATCAGAGTGGTCAGGTTCCCCGACACGGCCTTGCAGTGGCTACCCAATCCGGCATACAGTTGAATGATAGCCTCCGCCTTGCGACTGCACTCCTGAGAAATGTACCATCCTTTGAAGGCCGGCATGTGACCGTAACGCGCCCACACTTCGTCGATGACCGCCTTGTTGAGGTCAGCCTCTTTCTGGTGATCGCCGTTCATCCAGTAGTTCCCGGAGTCGTACAACCCAAAGTAAAATGCCATGCCGTGCTTTTCGCTCAGATCGAGGAACATCTCCAGAAGGTCGGTCGGGGGGCGCCAGGCTCCCTCGTGTTCCATAAGCACCGCCGACGGCCAGGTGAGCCACTTGCCATAACCCCCGCGAATCAGGATCACCGTGTCGATCCCGGCGGCTTTCATAAAACCGAAATCGCGGTTCCACTCTTCCCGGCCCCAGTTCTGGTGGGGAATGTCGTGGCTTATCTCATCGAGGAAGGTTCCCCGGATTTTCATCTTCTGCATTTTGGGTTTGTCAAACTTGTTCGTAATCTTTAATCTTGTCGAGCCAGTTGAATTTCAGGACAACCGAGGTAACCGCGAAGAGCGCCAGCGATACCGCCAACCCGTCCCACCTGCGGATAACCAGGTAGATGGGAGCCACCACCAGGGTCATCTGCCAGACGATTCCCACCAGGACATTCACCGAATCGCGCGGCAGATCCCCGTTCCGGGTGATTCCCGGATAGAGGGCTTTGGCCTTCCGGTACACCGGCTCCCACCAGCCCCACGGCCTGACATTTTTATAAAAGCTGAGGAGTGTCTCCTCTTCGACGGGTTTTGTCAGCAGGCACCCCAGGAAGCTTCCGGCCAGGGCCAGGGCAAAAATAAGGGGAAAGAGGTAAATGTCGGGTGTTTCGGGGAAGAAGATAAATTTCAGGGTCGACCCGGCTAATCCGGCTACCATTCCCCAGAAATAGCCATACCCGTTGAAGCGCCACCAGATCCACTTCAGCATGTTGGCGGCCACGTACCCCCCGTAAAGCGACGAGGTGATCCACAGCGTGAGGGAGTTGATGGATTCCGAGAAGAAGCCGAAGATAATTCCCACCACGACGATGCCTACGGAACTGAAGTAGCTGGCCCGTACAAGGGTTTTTGCGGGGGCGTCGGGACGGATATAACGTTTGTAGAGGTCGTTGACGATATAAGCAGGGGCAGCATTCACGAAGGCCGAGAAAGTCGACATGAAGGCGGCCAGCAGTCCGGCCAGGAGGAGCCCCCGCAGGCCTGCGGGCAGCATGTGGTTGATCACCCAGGGGAGGATCTTCTCGAAGTCGATCTCCCCTCCCCCGGCTTTCAGCACGGGTGTGACAAACACCAGTCCCAGCACTCCCAATCCGGCCACCATCAGGTAGCGCGGCGGATAAAGGATCAGCGAGGTGAGGCCGCTCATTTTGGCTGCATCGCGGGGCGTGGCGCATGAGAAAACCCGCTGCATGTCGTAACCGGGTACCGGTCCGGCCAAACTGGAGAAGATGCCCTTAAAGAACATCATCATCACCAGGGCCCCCAGCATGCCGTAGCCGTCGGAAGCGATTTTGTCGTTTACAGCGTCAAAAATGCCCGTCCAGTCTATGCCTTTATCCCAGGTGGGCCAGAAGCCGTACCATCCCTCCGGAACGGCGGCGTCGAGCTGTTCGGGGGTCACCTTGTCCATGGCAAACCAGGCCACGGCCACACACGCCACGACCATCACCAGGAACTGCATCACCTCGGTGGCCACTACACTGTACATGCCCCCCCTGATGACATACAGGGTAGTTACCGACAAGAGGATGGTGGCATAGACATACTCGTTGATAAAGGTCACACCTCCAAGGCTGAAGGAGAGGTCCCAGGGGAAAATGGTGACGACGAACTTGCCGATGCCCACGAAGAAGTAAGCGATGAAGCCGATGGCGCTGATGACGGCGAAGACCACTACGATGATATGGGAGAGGCGCCCGCCGCGGTCGCTGCCAAAACGGGTGGTGATCCACTCGGCGCCGGTCATCACCCCCGAACGGCGGAGCCAGACGGCCATGAAAACCATCACGAAGATCTGGTTCCATACGGGCCAGAGCCAGGGTATCCACACACTTTGCAGCCCGTAGACGAAGAGGATGGTGACCGTCCAGGCCGTCCCCGACACGTCGAACATCCCCGAACCGTTGGAGAGCCCCAGGTAATACCATTTCATTTTGTTGCCCCCCAGAAAGTAGTTCTGGATGCTCTGCCCCGCCTTCTTTGATATCCAGAAGCCGATGAAGATGCTCAGCCCCAGATAAAGGGCAATGATCAATATGTCAACCCAGTGAAAACTCATGGTTGTAAAGTTGAAGCCATTCTGAATCCCTCTTCCACCTCTTTCCAGAGATTTTTGGTGATAATATGAACAATGTCAAAGACCATCAGTCCGTCGGAAGCCCGGAGGTTCATGGCAATGGCCCGCGAGAGGTCCTGCGGCTTGTCGTAGAACTGGTTCACCAGGATCCCCCCGATGAAGGGCCGGCCGTTCATGATGCCCCGGATGTTCCGGCAGGAACCTTCCACACAGTACCAGGTACCCCGCGCACCCCTGTAGTCGGTTTCATTTTTCACCATGGAGGAATCCTTCAGGTATTCTTCCACGGTGATATGGGTGTAGTAGTTGCCCGTGGTGTAGAGGTCGAGCAGTTCGGCATAACCCCAATTTTTATACTCCGGGGTGGCCCAGTCGAAATCCTGCGACGGGTCGTACTCCCTGCTTGCCCAGTTGACCCCCACCTCGTAATAGCTCGGATACCACGCCCCGGTGTAGTCGCCAAAAGAGATCTCCGGATTGACGGACTTAACCTCCTGACGAGCCAGGGCCATAAAATCACAGATGTTCTTCGCCCGCCATTCGAGCCACTTTTTGAAATGCTTCCCGGGAACATAGTCCATCCCTTCGCTGCCCTTGTCGTGCCACGAGAAAATATCCTCCGGAAACCGCTCCAGGGGTTCTCCCAGGTATTCCTCAAATGCGCTCCGCGAGAGTTCCGAGAAGTCGGCCATGATGCCGTCGTACCGCACCCTGTCTAAGATAAGCCCGTCTAAGTCGGGATATTTCGCTACCACCTCCTTCAGCACCCCCAGGATATGCTCCCGGAAGGTGGGCTCGATCGGGTTGACCATCGCGCTGTATTTGTGCTTCTGCTCCGTGATGGGAATGATCTCTCCCGAAGGGGTATAGACCATGCTTGCCCATTCAGGGTGACCGTCGTAGATCTCTCCCCGGTTGTGGAAGTTGTGGCCCGCCACGAAGAGGTTGAGCGAAGCGTGCACTTCGAGGCCCAGGTCATGGCCTTTTTCAATGAAATAGCCTAAAAAGTCAAAGGCGGTGTCGCGGGTGAAGCCCTTCCACTCGGTCATCCGGGGCGCCAGGGCGCTTTCATAGAGTACCTCACCCGTGATGGGCCGAATGTCGACCACCGCATGGGTGAAGCCAATCGATTTGATCTTCTCCAGGTAATAGTCGATGGAATCGGGATGACTCAGCATGGCGAAGTTGGCCGTGGCATCAAACCACATCAATGCCGGCTTGCCTGTAGGTGTCGGCTGCCTTTCCTTCGGTGCGCAACCGGACAGCAGAAAAAGAGGCAGAAACAGCAGGAGAATGACCGTGGTCACCTGCTTGTTATTATTTAAATACATACCTGTTGTCTATTTGTCTATCGCCTGGCTGATCCCCGCCTTCACATACGACCACTGGTTCTTGTTCTTCAGGTGGATCATGTCGAAGAGGAAATAGCCGTCGCAGGCGTGGATGGCTGCATCGACCGACTGGGTGATGGCGCTGTTGACGACCGCATCGGATGCCGTGGCCCACTCGCCGTTGCCTACGTCGGGTCCCCCTACCACCGGGGCATCCCCCTTCACCAGTTCCATGGCCCGCGTGCAGAAGCCCTGCACTGTCCACTCACTGGTCCCGTAAATCCGCGTCGGCGCCGCATACGCCCCGAGCAGGATCACATCCATCAAGTCGGCATATCCCTGTTTCTTGTAAGTTGCCGTTGCCCACTGCGGATATTTCTCGCCGGTGTTGAAATCGGGACTCGCCCAGTTGACCCCGTTCTCGTAATAGGTGGAATACCATCCCCCGACATAAACGCCGAAGCTGATCTTCGGGTTGACGGCCTTCACCCGGCTGCGCGCCTTGCCCATGAAATCATGGATCGTCTTGGCCCTGAATTCCAGCCATTGCTTAAAATAAACCGGCAGCGTCGCAGGCAGGCTCCCCGTCTTGATCCCAAAAGTCATCACGTCGTCCGGAAAGTTGAGTACCTTGTACCCCAGAAACGCTTCAAATTTCGTTCGCGTGTAAGGTGAGAAATCGCTGTTCAGGTTGTTGAACCGTGCCCGGTCAAGGATAATGCCGTCGAGCTCCCGGTAGGCCGCCAGATCCTCCAGCATTGCGCAGAGGTACTCCTGCACCTCCTCCCGCACGGGATTGAAGAACTTCTCGTTGCTTCCAAGCCCTAATACGTTGACAGCTCCCGTGGAGGTAAGCAGATGGGTCGCCCACTCCTTTTTGGCCTCCTCCCTGTATAGTACCCCCTGGCTCCCCAGCGCGTTGCTGTTGCCCCCCGTGAAGGTGTTGACCCCGGCATGGACTTTCAGCCCCAGGGCGTGCCCCTCCTCGATGAAGGCCTGCAGGTAATCCCACGTGGCCGTCCGCTCATATTTAGCGTAGACCCCGTTCCGCCATGTTCCCAGCCACTGCACCTGAGCCACCACATCGGTCGTAAAAAGCACATCACCTGTTGTAGGCCGCACATCCACCACCACATCGGTGAACCCCGCATCTTTGGCCAGCGCCAGATCACGCCGGATGTTCTCCCTGCTGTTGGCAAAATCGGGGAAATTGGCCGCCGCATCAATCCAGATAAACCGCGGCTTCTTGGCTGCATCTTCCTCCTCTTCCCACTCCCACTCGTACTCCTTCTCCTTATCCTTTCCACAGGAAGTCAGTAACAACCCCATCGCCAGGAGCAGGGCGGTCACCCAAATTATCCATCGTTCCTTTCTCATCTTCTTTTTTTGTGGTGTTGGGAGCAACCCCCGGACGGGGGTTGCTCCTCACCTTTGATTTACATATCTATACAGTCGAATTGATAACCTACGACATAGCCGTTGGTGAACAAGAAGTAAAGATAAAGGAAATAACCGTCTTCAGAAAGCCTGAATGCGACATCGCCCGTTCCGTTGGTATTGGGCACCACCGGAGTGATCGCTTTGGGTCCCCACTTATCGCGGTCGCATTCCCACACAACGGCCGGACAAGTATAGGATTCGAGGTTGCCGGTAAAGCTGGCATCGTTGCTCACGTCGAGCATCCAGACAGCATCGGAGGCACCCCAATTGAAGCTGTTGACCCAGTTGAGCGTGACGTACTTCGCGTTATTGAAGCTCACATAATCCACCGCATTGGGGATGTAGTTGACGCTGATGGCGTCGAGGCTCTTACGTACCGTGTTGGTGTTCCCGTTCACCCACGCAAAGGTGTTGTCGGAATAACTGGCCACGAAGTAGTCGCTGTTGACGTCGGTCGCCGAGGTGTAGATGATATCGGCATTGGTGGTCCATCCCTTTGCCAGTCCACTCATGGTGACGATCTCGGGTTCCTGAGAAGCCAGCGCCCCGCCGGTCACCTTCCACCGGGCAAATTTCTGTCCGGCCGCCAGGATGGGCGCCGTGATGATGGCATTGCCATCGATGCTGCCCTGTACCGAGAGCTTCCGCCCGATGGCCACCCCGCCGTTCCACTCGATCATCAATTCGGGAGCCGCAGTTACCGAGGTAAGTTTCCACACCTTAAAGGATCCGGCATTGGGCGCCAGGTTGCAGATCAGCACGTTGCCGTCATCATCGGCAGTGTTGTAAAAGTTCGAGACGCTTCCCTTAATGGCACCCAGGTCGATCTCTCCCATCTTCTCGCCCGTCTTGGGATTGAGGTAGATCGAGTTGGCATTCCGGGTGTTGAGGATCACGTAATCCTTTGTCACGGCCATACCGCCCGTAAGGTGGTCGACAGTGATCCCCAGATCGGCCTTCAGCTTCTTGGCAAAGAGCATCTTGGCGCTTCCGCTGCGGATCCCGTAAGGCAGCTTTTTAGGGGTCTCCTTCACCACGGTGTAAACTGCGGCGGTCGTTCCGTCGTGGGCGGTCACCGTCAGCTTGGGCTGGTTATTGAAGTTAAGCGCCGTGGTCCGCGGATCGGGCGAAATGGAGGCGTGGTACGAGATCGTTATCTCAGCCAGCGCTGGCGGCAGTTCCTCAATGGCCACCAATGAGATGGTCTTGGCATTTTCATTGATCACTCCCGATAGTCCCAGCGACGGAATCGTAAACTCCGTGATCAGGCACTCGGAGCTCTTGCGGATCTCCCCACGCACCGTGTACTGTTTGGCTTTCTTGAGCTGGTCGGTGACCGTGATCGTGTTGGACTGCGTGAGGTCCATGAACAGCAGCGCGGGAGTCACCACCACGTTGTCGTCGAGGTTGGCCTTGACTCGCATCTTCTTCAGTTGATTCTGGGTCACTGCATTGTCGCTGCTTTCAGGGTAAAAGAAGGGAATGGGAATGACGATCTCCTGACTCCCCTCGGTGAAATAACCTGTGAAGCTGCCCGTGCCGTCCTCAAAGGTGGCGGTGATGCTGTTGATCCCATGGCGCGATACAGGGGGCAGCAGTTCGTCGGGTTGGTGACACCCGCCGGCCATCAGCATAACGCCCAGCATCAGTATGGTTAATAATCTGTTCTTCCTGTTCATATCCATATAACGTTTAAATATTCTTTCTGTGATACGTATGCATTCTCACCTTATTTCCACTCATCATATTGTTCGATGGCTCCGTTGTTCTCCATTTCGCTGTAGGGCACCGGAAGAACATAGGTCTTCTCGAGGAATTTACGGTCCTGGAGGTCACAGTCGACATATTCGTAGAGCCAACCGTCCTTGCTGTTCGAGATTTTCATCCCGTGGACGCGGTAACCGTTGTATTCGGTATGGGCGAGGCGCCAGCGGCGCATGTCCCAGTAAAGGTGTCCCTCGTAGGCCAGTTCGATTTTACGTTCCTGCCTGATGGCCTTAAAAAGGGCATCTCCGGAAAGGCCGCTGAGGGGTGGCAGGGCTACACCGGAGCGGCCGCGCACGGTGTTAAGATCGCTGATGGCAGGACCGCTGTTACCCAGCCGGAAGTTGGCCTCGGCACGGTTCAGGTAGACTTCCGCCAACCGAAGCTCCACCCAGGTTTGGGTGCTCCGGTAGGTGATCAGGTCGGTATGGGCCTCATTCATGAACTTCCGGAGGTAATAACCCGTGGTGGTACGCCCCTTGGCATAGGTGTCGTCGCGGTAACCCATATATCTTCCGGCGGTGCCATTGACGCTGTTCTCCATCGTCCGTCCCTTCCAGGTTGCCCCGTTGTAGGTGACGGTAGCCGCAAAGCGGGGATCCAGGTTCTCATAAGGCGGACGCGCGGTCGTTCCCCCGGCGGCATGCCAGGCGCTCCAATCCACCTTCTTCCCGTCTTTGCTCTCATAGGCCTCCACCATCTCCTGGGTTGGGCAACCGCTACCCCCCTGGTTCTCGATCTCGCCGAAGGTGGCGTAATCCTTGTCAAAGGTATGGTTCGGACCCGTAATCAGGTAGTTGTACTCAAGGATCGACTCGGCATTGCCTCCTTTCCAGGCATCCTTATACTGGGGCATCAACTGGTAGACGCTCAGGGCGATTACCTCGTCGGCAGCCGCCTTGGCTGCGTCCCACCGCTGGGCATAGAGCATCGCCCGCGATTTGAAGGCCAGGGCTGCCCCTTTAGTCACCCGTCCACGCTCCTCATTCTTCCAATTCACCGGCAATACCGACGCAGCATAGTCGAGGTCTTCCGCAATCAAATTCCAGGTATCCTCAGCCGAAGAACGGTTTTTGTCCTTCTTGAGGTCCATGTTGGTATACAATATCACCCCGCCATGCCGCTTGGCCAGTTGGAAGTAGAGGAACGCCCTGAAGAAGCGGGCCTGTCCTTCGAAAATCTTGTTCTCCTCTTCGCTCACCGTGGAATATTTCTCCAGTCCGACGAGAAACTCGTTGACCCTGCGGATACGCTCATAGGTAGCTCCCCACGTGTTGAGCAGGTTTCCGGAAGGATTCATCATTTCCGGAGTGAAGACGTACATGTTGGCATCGCCGGCCTTACTCCCCGGAACATAACTGCCGTACTTTAGGGTTTCGGTGAGCCCTTCGGTCAGGTTGCCGCTGAACTGGGCGGCGCCGAAGCTGCCGTACCGGTCGATATAGGGATAAAAACCGTTCAGGTAAAGGGTGATGTTCGAGGCGCTCTCCCAGACGATCTTGTCGGAGATCCGGTCAGTAGCCGTGGTATCCAGAAAGTCGTCACACCCGGTGAAGAGGCTCATGGTAAGCAGCAGGGCTGCAGAAATTATCTTGTTTCGCATAACTTCAGGTTTTGATCGTTAAAATGTCAGTTTGATCCCCATGGAGAAAACTCTCTGCTGCGGATAGTAACCATTGGAGACGCCGGGTTGCTCGGGGTCGATGTTGTATTTGTTCAGCCTACTGAATGTGAGCAGGTTCTGGCCATCGACATAGATGCGGAGGCCGTAGACGCCGATGCCCTTCAGGAGGCTCTGTGGGAGGGTGTAGCCGACCTGGGCGGTCTTCAGGCGGAGGTAGTCGCCGTTGCGGTACCAGTAGGTCGAAGAGAAGGCGTTATTGGAACTGGCCGACACCAGTGCCAGGCGCGGGAATTCGGCGTCGGTATGGTCTTCGCGCCATGAGTTCTCGACCAGGTAGGCGGGTGCGTTGCCGCCATGGTAGAAGGGTTTTGTCATCGAGGTATTGTCCATGATGCCGCCGCTGTAAACCCCGGTGAGGGCTACGTCGCGTCCCAGAGCTCCCTGCCAGATGAAGGCCAGGTCAAAGCCTTTCCAGTTGGCATCGAAGGTGAACCCTCCGATGAACTTCGGGTAGGCAGAAAGGCCGATGTAGCCGCGGTCCTGCTCATAGCTGATTTTGCCGTCGCCATTGCGGTCAAGGTATTTGATGTCGCCCGGCCGGACGGCCTTGCCCTCGATGAGCGCCGAATTGTCGATATCTTCCTGGTCTTTGAAGAGCCCCAGGTCGATGAATCCCACCTGGGAACCCACCTCTTTTCCGGTAAGCTTCAGCCAGTCGGGGGTGTTGGCAGAATCGCCGTAACGCAACCACCGCCGCTTGGTGTAGGTACCGTTGAGGCCTACCCGGTAGCTGAAGTCGCCAATTTTGTGGCGATGGCTCACCATCACCTCAAAACCCTTGTGGTCCTGCTTGTTGTTGTTGGCATAACCGTAGACATAGCCGCCATAGCTGTCGGGATAGGTGGCATCGACCGAGCTGAGCATATCGTAGATATATTTGTAGAAGACATCAAACTCGAAGCCCAGGAGGCCGCCCCACAGGGTGGCGTCCACCCCCGCATTGTACTGGAGGGCTTTGGCCCAGGTGAGGTTGATATTGGCTGGACGGCTGGTGAGAAGCCCGCTCTGGGCAACTCCCCCGATGACTACCGCCGGGCCGGTCAGGAAGGAGAGCGTATTCAGATAATAGTATGCCGGGATTTCCGTGGTTCCGGTAAGACCGATACTCCCCCTCAGTTTGAGGTTGTCGACGTAAGGCATCGCCTGTTTGAACCACTCCTCATTGGAGATCCGCCAGCCCAAAGAGCCCGCCGGAAAAGGACTCCACCGCTTGCCCTTGACCATCCCGCCGAAGACATAACTGCCGTCGTAGCGAAAGGAGAATTCCGCGAGGTATTTGTTGTCGTAGTCGTAGTTGAGGCGCCCCAGGAAACCTGCCGTCCGCTGCTGATAGCTGCTCCCCGACACATCGTTCTTCTCCTTCAGCTTGGCAAAACTCAGCTCGTCGAGTTGAGGAATGTCAAAGCCGTAACCATAGGCACCGAAGAGGTTGCCGTCGCGCTGAATGGTCTCCACCAGCCCGAGGAGATCCAGGTTGTGGAGGCCGAATTTGTTGACATATTTCACGCTGCTGTTAGTGGTCAGGTGGGTGTAGTGACCCAGTCCCTCGACCAGGCTGGTCGTGGTGCCGCGGGCATCGTAAGTCTTCACATAGCTGATATCGCCCGTGGGCGCCGTAGGTGCCGTGGCAACCCAGGTATAATAAGGCGTTGAGAAGCCCTTGGAAGTCTGGTAGGAGGCGTCAAAAGCCGTCAGGAATTTGAAGCTCAGCCCCTTCAGGAAGGGAGCGTCGTAATTGAGCGCCAGGTTGGTTTGCAGGATGTTTGTTTTGTTCTTGTTGTAGCCCGTGAGGTCGGAGGCGGCCAGCGGGTTCACGTAGGAACTTGCGGTACGCGTCGACACGGGCACTCCGTCGATCTCTGCCGGAACGTATGGATGCGCTCTGATGGCCTGCTGGGGGATGTTGTTCCAGTCGCCGGGAGAGGCGCTGTATCCCGGCCGGTGGCGCGATTCGATCCTTCCCGACACGTCAAAGGTCAGGGTGAGGTGATTGGCAATGATGGCGTCGATATTCGAGCGGAGGTTGAGCCGGTTGTAATCGAAGCCTTTGACATTCCCATCCTGGGAGTAGTTGCCCAGGGAGACGAAATACTTGATCTTGTCGGTACCCCCGGTGGCATTGACGTTCAGGTTGGTGTTGGTGCCGATGCCGAAAGTCTCCTCATACCAGTTGGTATTGTGCCATCCGTCGGAAGGATCGTCGTTGGTCATCATTTCAACGTGCGCCTGCGAGAAGACGGGGGCATCGCCGTCCATCTCCCGCGCCTTGTTGTACCAGTAGGCATAACCCGGTGCGTCGAGCATTTTGAGCATCAGGGTGTTGGTACTCACGCCATAGGCGCCCGTGAAGGTGATCCGCGAGGGAGCCGTGGCACCGCGCTTGGTGGTGACAATCACCACCGTGTTGGCATCCAGTCCGTACACCGATGCAGAAGAGGCATCCTTCAGTACCGAGATGGAAGCGATTTCGTTAGGGTCGATTTCGGAGATGCCCCGCTCGATGCCGTCGACGATGTATTTTGCCGAGGAGCCTCGAACGATGATGCTGGAGCCGTCGGCCCCCGGCTGTCCCGACTGCTGGAGGGAGATGACGCCCGAGATGACGCCCCCGAGCATGTTGGTGATATTCCCGGCGGGCCGTTTGAGGAGTTCCTCGCCACCGATGGCGCTGACCGCCCCCGTGATGCTGCCCCGCTTCTGGGTGCCGTAACCTACGACCACCACTTCGTTAATACCTTCGCTTTGTTCTCGCAAAACGATGTTGATCGTTTTCTGGTTTCGCACCGGCATCTCTACCCGTTCGTAGCCGATAAAGGCGAAGACCAGGGTCTCACCTCCCGTGGGCAGGTTGAGGGTAAATTGGCCGTTTGCGTCCGTAGTAGTTCCCGTAGTCGTCCCCTTGACGACGATGGTCGCTCCGGCGAGAGGCAGACCGTTCTGGTCGGTCACCGTCCCTCTCACCAGGCTCTGTGCCCAGGAGACAGGTGCCAGCAGCAGCAGGATCGCTACCAGGGCACACAGCCTGAGACTTGCCCGTTGTGTCGTTTTCATGTGGATCATGCAATAGTTATTAAAGGTTAGTAAAGAGCAATAATGAATTAAATCAGCTTTAGTTTCCGCAGCACCATGGCCCCGGCACCCTTGACGGCCGCATCGGAGCCCAGCGTGGAAAAAATCAGTTCACAGGAACGCAGGGGCAAGATAAGTCCGGTATGGCGCATACCCGACTTAACGGCATCGAGCAGGATCTCGTGCACAGCGCTGAAGGTGCCACCGATGATGATCACCCCCGGGTTGAGCAGGTTGATCATGCTTCCCAGTGCCTTACCCAGCCGGAAGCCAATCTGGTGGACCAACGATATAGAAATGGCATCGCCCCTGAGAGCAGCCTCCAGGATCTCGCCGTATTGGACACTCCCGTTGGGCACCGAGTTCTCGCTGTGCCCGCTTTCAGAGATTCCGGGGATCCTGCTTTCCGGGGTACCTGACAGAAGCGACACCGCCCCGGCGGACATCTGCTCCCTGAAATTTTGCTCCAGGGCATACCCCGACACCTCGGTTCCCAGGCATCCCCGCTTGCCGCAGAGGCACAACCGGTCGGAATCGCCGAACTGGATGTGGCCGAACTCCCCGGCAAACGACTCCTCCCCTTCCACGATCTCCCCGTTGCTGATGATCACCAGCCCCAGCCCGCGGCTCAGGTTGACCACAAAGGCGTTCTTCCGCTCCCGCGCCTGCCCGAACACCTGCTCGGCCAGTCCCGATACCCTGGTGTCGTTATCCAGGCAGACGGGAAAGGAAAAGTGCTTCCCGATAAGGGTCGCCACCGGTCTCTCGGGGAAGTCAAAATAGCTATAGGAGTGGCCTGTTCGGGAATTTACCCGCCCGGTAATCCCGATCCCCATCCCCAGAACCCTGTCGGCAGGTACCCCTGACTGCTCCAGCGACCTGCTCAGGAAGGCAATCACCTCCTCGAGGCATTCCGGAGTGTTTTCCAGCACAAATGCCGTGTTCTCGCAGCCATATACTTTTTCCATAGAGAGGTTAAAGACTGAAAAAGAGATCCCCTTCAGGAGGATCACCACCCCTATGGCAAAAGCATAACCGGGGTCGACCCGGTAGAGAAGCGGACGGCGGCCACTCTCGGTCTCCAACTTACCGGCCTCCACGATCACCCCGTCCTCGAACAACTCGTTGATCAGTTTGGTCCCCGTCGGAATACTCAGCTTCACCTTCTGGCAAATGGCAGGAATGGTAAGGGGTTGCTCCGACTTGTTCAGCAACGAGACAATCTTGCGCTTCTGCGCAAACTGCCGGTTCTGAACGTTAAACTCCTCGATGTCTTTCAGGAACAGTTTCATTTTCGTTGATCTGTTGAATCGACCTGCTGTTTAACAAGCCTCCACGGACACCTCCTTCCAATGCCTTCCCCTGATGACCGGTACCGGATGGTACCGGAGCCGGAGATACCGGAGCCGGAGGTCCCGTTCAGGTAATCAGGCCAGGGAGATCAGAAAGGTGCAATCCAGATTTATTTTTTAATTAGTTTTATTTATACTGATCAAATTTATAAAATATTTTATTAATTATGCACAATTAAAATATGTTTTATAATATATTTTGGAAAACAGCTTTTATTTCCGGAAAAACGACACAGGAAAAGATTTTTATGTTCCGGACGAGCACTTGACCATTCAGGTGGGTTATAGCATACAGAATAAAGAAACACGCAGGCACGGGGAAAATGCCTTTTGAAAAATACGCCTGCCGGAATTCAAAGAGAACCAGTTATGTATACGTCAGAAAAAAAACAACAGCCATCATTGGGGTGCGTCGGTGCCGTGCCGATAGCAATTTTCCTTATATTTGCACCCGATTTCTGAATGGACCGCTTTAGTTCCTTTAACGGAGATGATCAGGGATGAAAAAGTTCAATCGGCAGCTTGCCTGGAATTTAACTGTCATTTTACTGGTATTTCTCCTTTCCATGTGGATCCACCCGGGTCCCCTGAAAGAGGAGATAGGAGTATTCGGCGGACCGGCCTTATGCTTCTATGGATTTCACATCGTGGTCTCCCTCCTCCTCGGAAAATATGAGAGGGGAACCCGCTACACCACCGCCAAGCTGATCCACCGCTACAACCTGAGCTGGATCCTCTCCTGTTTGTTCGCCCTGGTTGCTGTGGTCCTCCTGCAGTTTCAAGAATTTTCGCGACAGGTCATCTTCACCAACATCTTCGGACTGCTGGCCGGTGAATACCTGATCATTCTCTTTTTCACCCTCTTCCGCGAATCGGTTCCTCTGCGCGATCCCGAAGAGATTACCCTGGCCAAAGAATCCGGTTCCACCAGTCGGTTCCTCACCCTCCGGGAGGGCGAAACCGGCAAGGGAGCCCTTATAGGGCCGTCTGCCCTGGAAAATGCCGGACCGGAGATTCTGGAATTCATCAGCCACCACTGTCCCCCGACCTCCGGGAGTTACCTGGTTGCCGACACTCCCGATTCTTCCCCGCTCCTCTCTTACCCCGCAGAGGAGTTCCGCTGCCTCATCAACATCCGCCAGATCAACCGGGTGCGGCATATCAACCACTTCCTGCAGGTGGCCCACAGCAGGCTCCGCAATGAGGGAATGCTGGTGGTATGCGCTGAAACCAGTCACCAGCGCAAGGCCCGCATCATGCGCAAATATCCGCCGCTGCTCAACAAACTCTACTATTCAGGCGACTACCTGCTGATGCGGGTGATCCCCTCGCTCCCCCCCTTCCGGAAAATATGGTCCTATTTCACCCACGGACAGAGCAAGGTGGTTAGCAGGCCAGAAATCCTGGGACGCCTCAGCGCCTGCGGATTCACCATCGCCGAAGAGAAGGGCTCCAACGGCCTTTTCATGGTGGCCGCACGTAAAACAGGACTTCCTGTGAAAAACGGATATCCCTCCTACGGCTTGCTCATTCACCTTAACCGCATTGGCCAGAACGGAAAGATGATCAAAATGTACAAGCTTCGAACCATGCACCCCTACAGTGAATTCATCCAGGAATATGCCTTCGAGCAGAACCACCTGGCATTGGGCGGCAAGATCAGGAATGACTTCCGGATCACCAGGGTGGGACGGCGACTGCGGCGCTACTGGATCGACGAACTGCCCGGATTGTTGAACTGGCTGCGCGGCGACGTGAAGCTGGTGGGCGTAAGACCCCTCAGCAAGCACTATTTCAACCTCTACTCTCCTGAATTGCAGCAACGGCGAATCCGTGTAAAACCCGGACTCATCCCTCCCTTCTATGCCGACCTGCCGGAAACGCTGGAGGAGATCCAGGCTTCTGAGATGCGCTACCTCGACGCCTATGAGAAGGCGCCGCTGCGGACCGATTTCCGCTACTTCAGGAGGGCGGTGTACAATATCGTGTGGAAGGGGGCGAAAAGCAGGTAAAAAAACACTTTTCAGTTCATTTTTACGTGCACCAATCCCATTTTCTTTGCCTTATCCCCCAATTTCAGCGCTTTTTCGATGGTTATGGTTGAAACCCAGGCTGTGAAGAAAACCAACCTGTCCTCGCCTGGTGAGGACACCCCTCCTATCCCTCCGGACTGGAGAGGAAATGTTGGATTTCCATGGCAATCCTTCCGGGCGAGGAGGCGAAATGTTCAGGTTTCACAGCAATGCTCTATGGAGCCCTTTATTTTTGCCCGGTCAATTCCAACATTTTCTTATGGTAATATTCCGCCCGGGAATCCCCAATCATTTGTAAAATATGGTGAATATTGGTACAAGTGTTTAAATCAAGGGGGTTCCGAATAAAAGCCACTTCCCAGTTTCTTAAGGCTTCAAGTGTATCCCCCTTTTGCCAGTTGATGTTTCCCAGCCCCAGGTAAGGAATGGCCGATAAGGTATCTATCGTCAGAGCCCGGGAATACAATTGCATCGCCGAATCAGGCTGCCCCATCAGGTACCTGACATCGGCTTCATCAAGATAATACTGAAGTTTTTGAGGTTTTATCAGTCGGGCTTCCCGGAAATGGTATGCGCTTCGTAAGTACTGCTTTTGTTGTTTCAGAGCAAATCCAAGGTTGTAATGGGCTTCATCATACAAGGGCTCTGCCTTGACGGCCATCTCCATGTACCTGATCCCCTGTTCGGGCTGATGGAGGTATTGATAGGTAATAAAACCAAGATTGTTCCATGCAAATTTGTGGGTTGAGTCAATTTCCACAGCTTTTTTCAAATGCTCAACCGCCGTGCTGAGATATGCTGAAGACACTCCCCCTGCCTGTCCTCCGGTTCCAGGGGTGAAAGCCTCCTTGAGTAATTGCGATGCATACAGGCTGTGGGCTTTGGCCGATTGATCGAGGTATACAATATCATGAGAGAACAAGGTCAGATAATCTTTCCAGTCTCTGTTTCTGGCGATGGTAATTAAGCTGTAAGGCAAGAGGATCAGCATAACAGCCAGGGTCAGCCATCGGGTCTTCCCGGGGGGATTGTAATCCTGGTAAATTTCATATCCAAGCACTTTAAAAACCAGAAAAGCCAGAACAAGGCAAAAACCCAGAGAAGGAATAAAAGCCATCCGTTCTCCCACTATTCCGGGTATTGCAACAAAAATATTCGTAAAAGGGGACAGGGCAATGAAATAAAACAGGATGGCAAATGAAAGGATGTGTTTACGAGGCAACTTAATAAGCGCATAAATAAGGACCGCTGCATGGAAAACAAGGGAAAGAATGACCTCGGGCGTCGTCCAATCCACTTCAGGAACCATTCTGTAACCATAATAAAACCCAAGAGGATGCGGCCAGATGAGTTTCTTTAGATAGAAAAATAGGGTATAAAATGCGACCGGCCAAGTGGGATACCGTAGATCGCCCACCAACTGTGGATTTTCAAATTTGTATAATACCTTCTGTTGCTCGGGAAGAAAACAGTCGGGAAGCAAAGCGATTACTGCACCGGCAATCCCCAGGAGTAACATCACTTCCATTACGCCAATCAGATACCGATGGGTTTTGAGGATCTCACGAAAACCTCCGGGAACTCGTGTCTTCAGAAAAATATCCTTTCTATCAAAAAAAAGGGCCATGGGGATTATCGCAATGAAAGTAATGGCATCTTGTTTTGAGAAATAGGCCAGGACAAAATACAGGATTCCCCCAACCAACGAAAGCCATCTTTTTTCTCTGCTCCAGGAGATAAATCCATTTAATGCCAAAAGACCAAACAGAAATGCCAGAAGGACTTCCCTGTTCTTCAGGCTATTAACAACCTCAGTATGAATGGGATGCGCAGCAAATAAAAGCACGGACACAAACAAGAAGCGTTTGTTGATTCCATGAAAGATACGGCGTAACACTTTATACACCAGAATCAGACATAGGGCATAAAGCAACACATTGAAGAAATGGCTCACATGCGGATTCTGTTGCCAGAACACATGTTCAAGGGCAAATGTGATGGTGGCAACCGGCCGATAGCCAAAAGAATTCCCCTCGTCGTCAGCATACCTGCTAGTAATGATTTCCGGTATTCCGGCAATTCCTTTCAAAACCTCTTCCTTGCCGTGCACCACATAGGCATCATCAAGGGCATATCCGTTTTTCAAAGAATTGCCATAAAGCATAAATGCCAGTATAACCAAAATACAGGAAAACAGTAAATCACGCTTTGAACCAAGTTTGGTAATCTTCATATGTTCCATCTTAGTCCTGTAAAAATACAACATCCTCTATAACCGGAAACACTCCCCGGAAATATCGTGAATCATTTTCTGTTTTAGCCTTTCAAAAAGCCGGCAATTGACATCCCTAATCAAAGCTTGTTACCGGTAAAACCTGCGATAAACATTCACCAATCGGTTTCCGCAGCAAAAAGAATACTCTTTAATCCTTCCGATCGGTGATGTTACAATCGTACCAATGATCTTTAAAATAGTCTCCTGAGAGATTTGCCCAATCCAATCGGGTTTGCAACAAATCGACATTTCCAAGATCTGGCAATAACCCATTTGTTCTTCTGGTGTTGAAATCGCCAATCTTCCCGGCTAATCCCCTGAAATCAACAAATTTCAAGAACTCACCATTTCTTCCTTCAACAATCAGATCTTCAAAACCACTTGCTCTTGTGGCAATAAGGTAAACCCCTGACCTCAGCCCTTCTATGGCAGACAAACTCATTCCCTCATTCAGGGATGGTGTCAATGTATTCCTGTTTCCGATTTTACTGCATTGTGATTCCCAATAACATGGTTTTTGCTTTTCCCGGTTACAACGGATAATTCAGGGACGGAATCTCAGTACCCAGGATGCACCACCTCAGTCCGCTGATGACGCCGGCCATCGGATTCAGAAAAAGCAGAAAAGAGTATTTCGCCGGGATCATTACCTCCGGGAAAAATACCGGAGTCACAAATATCCCAAAACCGATGATAAAGGGGATAATGATCTGCAGGTCGCGGTACCTTGCCGTCAGCGCGCTTAACCAGACCGCCACGCTGAGTCCCGTGGCGAGGTTCAGAACAATGAAAACAGGCAAAAAAATCAGGTTAATACTGAACGGATTCCGGAAGATCAGCTTAAAGATCAGGCACACGGCTATCCAGATGCAGAAATCGATCAAACCGACGACTGACTGCGACAAAGGAACAATAAGCCGCGGAAAATAGACCTTCTGGATAAGGTGCTGTGACTGCTGCATGGAACTTCCCACATATCCCACCAGGAAAGAGAAAAAATACCAGGAAGCCATTCCCGGAAATACATACAAGAAATAAGGGATATCCCCGGTATTAATTTTGATAATGTATCCGAAGAAGAAAGTAACAATTCCAACACCAATTACTGACTGAAGGATACTCCACAAAATGCCGAGGTAGGTTTGGGCATATTTCACCCTGATATCCCGTATGGCAAATGAAAGGATCAGGGAACGGTATGCCCATATGCTTTTCAGGTAATCCGCCAAGTCAGTTCTACTGGTCAGAACTGTTTTAAATTCACTATAACTTCCAGTACCTTTGAACATTAATTTCAGATGTCACTTTGCGCGTGACTCATGCAAATATAAACAAAAACAATCTTGCTGAAATTGAAATGATTGGACAGAAATCAAACTGCTAATCCCGCAAGGAACGTATCTCAAAAAGGAATGTTCAATACCAGGGGTAAAATTGGCTGGTTTTTTAAGGCCGAAATAGATCTTGATAGTTTGAATCCGATAAAAATTAAAAGGCATGGAAAAAAGCCAAGAGTTTGTTTGAATACGGTTTAACTTATATCGCTAATATGTTGTTTAGCAATGATATAGATCAATTTAAAGAGAGCAGTCAATTTTTGTCATGTACTTAGTTGTACAACACTAAAAAAAAATATGAATAATTCAGGAAATTAATAGTAATTTAGTACGGAAAAGCGGATGCCAAATGTATGGCATATCGGCACTTGAGAACTGAGAACGCTAAATATTTAGGAATTTTATATCTGACGACTATGAAGGCAATAACAAATATCCCAGCATTATTCCATTTATTCAGGAATTCACTTTTTGTAGTGGCAATTTCTCTGGCTTTTGTTTTTAATAGTTATTCACAACCGGTTGTGACTGTTACGCTTACTCATGTGAGTTGTCATAACGGTTCGGACGGTGTCGTTAGGTTAGGTTTCACAGGAGGCTCAACTCCTTACCAGGTGAGCTTTAACGGAGGAGTCATAACTACAACCTCATCTTCATATTTTGATTACTCTGGTTTAAGTAACGGGGTTTATGACTGGGAGGTAAAAGACAACGCTGGAAATACAAAAACAGGGACTGAGACCATCACCCAGCCGGCCGTTCTCTCTGCTACGGTAGCCCCGACCAATGTCACCTGCTTCGGAGCAAACAATGGAATCATCTCCGTCAGCGGAGCTTCAGGCGGTTACGGCACCTATGAATACAGCATTGACAATGGTTCGACTTGGCAGGCCACCGGCTCCTTTGCTAACCTGGCACCGGGAACCTATCAGGTATCCATCCGCGATGCAGCCAATACGGCATGCGTCATTGACCTGGACAGCACACCAGGAACGACCATTACCCAGCCCGCTATCCTCTCCGCTTCTGTTAACAAAACAGATGTCACCTGTTTCGGCGCAAACGATGGAACCATCACCGTATCCAATCCGCTGGGAGGATACGGAACTTTCCAGGTCTCCATCAACGGAATAAACTGGTTCGACGTCTCTGCTTCTGCTTCCTATATATTCAGCGCTCTCGCCCCTAATATTTACACCGTACAGATCAGGGATGCAGCTCATCAAACCTGTGAAATCACTCTCGGTAACCCGACTATCACCGAGCCTGCAGCACTCACTGCTTCTGTTAACAAAACAGATGTCACCTGCTTCGGGGGAAGCGATGGAATCATCTCCGTCAGCGGAGCCTCAGGCGGTTCCGGCACTTATGAATGCAGCATTGACAATGGTTCGACTTGGCAGGCCACCGGCTCCTTTGCTAACCTGGCATCAGGTACCTATCAGGTATCCATCCGCGATGCAGCACATCCGGCCTGCATCATTGACCTGGACGGCACACCAGGAACGACCATCACCCAGCCCGCTATCCTCTCCGCTTCTGTTAACAAAACAGATGTCACTTGCTTCGGCGCAAACAACGGTAAAATTCAGGTCTTTAATCCTCAGGGAGGTCATGGCAATTATGAGGTAAGTATTGATGGGAATGTCTGGAACGAAGTTCTTGTTAACTCATCATTCGATTTTACTAACTTATCACCGAGTAATTATAACATTCAAATCAGAGACAAAAATTACCCGCAATGTTTCAGAACACTTGGAAGTTTAACAATAAACCAGCCACCGGCTTTATCCTTAACGGTCAACTCTAATTCCCCAATTTGCGAGAATGGAACAATTACCCTTTTTGCTAATCCAACCAGTGGGACTCCAGGCTACTCATATTCATGGACCGGACCAGACGGATTTACATCAACCATCCAAAATCCCACGATCTCAAATGCAGGAACTGCTAAAGCAGGGATCTACATCGTTACAGTAACTGACAATAACGGGTGCATTATTAGCAAAGATACGCAAGTTGAAATTATCCCTCTTCCTACCGCATCAGTCTCAGGGACAAACGCTGTGTGCAAGGGAGCTCCTGCAATTTCTGTAACGTTTAACAATCCACAACCCTTACCAATTGAAGTCACTTACACGTTGAACGGAACCGCCAAGACTTTATCCATTACAGGAGCCAGTCAGAATGTCGCAGTACCTACTGGTAATCCCGGGGATTTTACTTTTACGATCACCAGCGTTAAATATATTAGCGGATTATCGTGTCAGAATAATAACATCACCGGACAAATAACGGCAACGGTTACTGTCAGGCCCCTTCCTACAGCAGAAATAACCGGAACCCAGTCAGTCTGTCCGGGTGATGTGGCGAAAATTACCTTTTCAAATCCCGGAACATTGCCAGTCAAAGTGTTTTATACTTTAAACGGAGTTGATCAAACACCATTGAATCTGGGAACAGATAGTTTGAGTAGCTCAGAAATTTCTTTTTCCACTACAACACCGGGCACCTATAATTATTCCATTACCAGAGTCGAGTACCAGGATGCCTTGGCTTGCAGCAACACAAGTATCAATGAATCAGCCATTGTCACTGTACGGCCAATTCCCACAGCTACCATTTCAGGGGATAATACCGTATGCCGTAATGATGCCTACCCTGATGTACTTATAACCAACACCAGCGCTTTGCCCGTTAAAGTTGTTTATTCCATCGACGGAGCTGATCAAACTCCTGTTGACATTAATACAGGGCAATGCCACACGCTAAAGGTCAATACTTCTGTTGCCAAGACTGTGGTTTACTCCCTGAAAAAAGTTTACTATCCGAATACACCATCTTGTGAGAACAACATAACTGGACAGTCTGTTTCAGTGACCATTCTGCCTATTCCTACAGCTACAATCAGTGGTACTGTTTCAGTCTGTCAGGGAGAAACAAATCCGGTCCTCACTTTTACTAATCCTGAAAACAGGGAGATCATCGTTGATTACACTGTCAATGCCGTTGCAGCAAGTCCTATTACCATTGCTGCCAATTCAGCTTATACAATTTCAGTGGCTACTGTTACGCCTGGCTCCTTTGTTTACTCTTTAACCAGAGTAAGGTACAGCGGTTCGGTTGGATGCCAGAACAATAATCCCTTAAGTTCAGCCACAGTTGTGGTCAGACCCACCCCAAATGCTACAATTTCTGCCGGGTCAAATTTTCTTTGCAAAGGAAGCGCCGGGTCTGTTTCCATTCAAAACAACATGACTGAAGACATTCTGGTTGAGTATTCTTTGAATGGTGGCACATCGGTTTCAAGAACCATACTGGGTAACCAGACTATTTCTGTTAATTTACCTACAAATACCCCGGGGATATATGAATATGAGTTAAAAAATGTCAGGTACAGCACCGCACCAAATTGCCTTCAAACGATTTCCGGACAAATTGTAACGGTTGAAGTTCTCGATATACCTGATGTTCAAATTTCCGCATCAGTTACTGAGGCATGTGAAGGCAGTACTTCCCCAATAATCACCTTTACAAATCTCAGGAACCGGGATATTTCATTGTATTATAAAATAAACGATGGGAGTAATATTGGCCCGGTCAATATTGCGGCGAACGGGACTGCAACGATAAATGTTCCTACTACCACTGATGGCACATTTAACTATTCTGTTGTCAGCATCGTTTACGATGGATTTTCTTGTCCCAACAATGCACCCAATAAACAGATTAACATTAAAATTAACCCAATCCCTGTTATAACTGTTACACCCATTTCTCAAGCCGTTTGCTCCGGAAGATCCACTGCTGTTGTAAACTTCACTTCTGACCTTTATGGAACATCATACAGTTGGAGTGCAACGACTGGAACACCAGCCATATCAGGCTTTACTTCATCCGGAAATGGCCCCTCCATTCCATCACAAACGCTGACCAATCCAAGCGGCTCCCACGCAGGCACCGTAACCTACACGATTATTCCTTCAGTCGGAGTTTGTTCCGGCACTTCGGTTAATCACACGGTGACAGTTCACCCAATTCCGGTAGTAACTTGCCCTTCTAATCAGACCTTATGCCTAAATGATAATCCCATCAATCTTTCCACTCTTGCGGGTCTTTCCCCAGCAGGCGGAACCTTCAGTGGACCAGGAGTAACTGACAACTCATTCTATCCCTCACTTGCAGGTGTTGGACTGCACAGTATTACCTATAACTATACTTCAGCGGGGAACTGTTCAAACAGTTGTACATTCTCCATTACCGTTAACCAGGCACCGGTTATTCCCAACCAAACTTTTGCAATATGCAACGGAAGCCTTTTCGTTCTTGCACCTGAAACAGGAATTCCTGAAGGATCTGTTGTTCCTCCCGGAACTAACTACTCATGGACTGTTACAGCCAGCAACGTTACGGGAGTTTCCAACGGAAGCGGGACTCAAATAAGTCACACTTTAAATCTCATCAATCCAAATAATCCGGGGAGTGTCACTTATACTGTTACACCCGTTTCCGGAGGAGGCTGCACCGGCTATCCATTCACAGTCAACGTAACAGTCAATCCCAATCCTTCACTTAGTTTGAGAACAACCTTTCACCAACAGTATATTAATCCAAGAGTGGACTATTTGCGGCAGTGTAATGGAAACAGTGTTTATTACATTGCCGATAATGACCTGGAAGTGTTTTATTGGAACAATTACCAATGGGTTTACCCCACCATGCCATATTTTGATTCTTATAACTGGAAATGGCAGTATTCCATAGGTACACCTGAAGGTCCTTCATCGGTATGGGAAGATGCTATTGGCGAAGTAACATCCCACTACGAGTATAAAATGCCACCCGGAGAAACCTCTCCTTACCGGTTCCTTGGCGACTATTACTTTAGGTTTGCGATTACGAATGAATATGGATGTACATCATATTCTGACCTTTTACATCTCGAAGTTATTTCGGACCATATTGTCAACCCGGGACCTGACATTGAAGTTAATTGCTCAGGCTCACCGACAGCTATACCATTGACTGGTGCCACTCTTCAAAACCGGACCGGTGGGTACATTTGTGCGTCCTGGTCTATCATGAGCCTCGATCCGCCCAATGCAGGAATTAACGGAAATCTAAGCAATACTTCGTGTACCACATCACCAGCTAATGTCACTTATACACCCCCTGCAAATTATTCGGGAGTTATCACCCTTGCCCTCACCTCCAACGATCCCGATGGCGACGAAGAATATTCTTGTACGGGTGTTTATGAAACCAGGAATATTATTGTCAAGCCAAGCGTTGCCGCTTTCGCGGGAAATCCCCAAACCGTTTGTATGGGAGACGAAGTTGTACTTACAGGTACCGTTGATCCTCCAGGTGCATCTGTGGTTTGGAATGACAACTCTGCAGGAGGGACTTTCACATACCCCAATTCACCAAATACTACATATATTTTACCAAATCCCACCACCGGAGGCGAAATAACATTGACCTTTTCCCCAGTTCCGGGAGGAAACTGTACCGTTTCCTCTTCAACTGTCATCACTGTTGTGGATGCCCCCTATCCTTCAGGAGTAACAATCTGTAAAGGTAGTCAAATCTCATCTGTTCCTCCCCTTACCTCAACATCTACATGCCCTCAGGGGAGTCTAGCGGCTGGACCAAATTTTGGTAGAACAACAGCTAATTCCGGCAACCTTGGTGGGAATTGGTACGATACCGATGATGCCAGAACAGACAATGGATATTATGCATATGCTTATGTTTCGGGGAATTCCTACAGCAATTATCTAAGGATTACAAATTTCGGTTTTAATATTCCAGATGATGCCACCATTAAAGGAATTATAGTTTCAATCAAACGTTACTCAACCGGAGTATCCAATAATAACCGGATAAGAGACAATATTCTCCGACTTAGAAACCAAGATGGAAATATTACGGGTGACAATAAAGCTAGTAGTTCTATTTGGCCTACAGCAAACGAAACAGTAAACTATGGAGGATCTGAAGATCTCTGGGGTGCTTCCTGGTCTCCTTCTCAAATCAACGATATTGATTTCGGTGTTTACCTTTCTGTATACAATACAAATAACTATTATTCCAGGACTGCCTATGTTGATTATATCAGTATTACAGTACATTATTCTATCAATGCCGTGCTCTATTGGTACACCTCATCAGCCGGTGGGGCTCATGTGCATCAGGGAAGTCCTTTCAATCCGTTCACTGACTTATCGGCAACAGAAAGGACAACAGCTGGTGCACCGTACACTTCTTTAACCGATACCAATACGCCCGGTATTTATCCTTTTTACGTGCAATGTTCCACCTCGGAAGGTTGCCGCAGAAGAGCCGATCTGGTTATCGAACCAGCCCCAACCATTCTGAAACCAGATCCAAAAACGGTTTCATCATGTGATTTTGCAAATCAGGGTGCCGTTGATTCCGTTTTTAACGAATGGTTATCGGGATTTAAGGTAAATGGATCTCTTAACCCCAGTACCAGCTTTAATCCCCCAAATCCAACAGCACCTCAATTATGCACTGGCGGCACAGTTAATGTAGCCTACTCAGTAACTGATCCACCCTGTCTGAATGAAACTACTGTCACTTCGTCATTTGTGCTCACTCCACCTCCGGCATTTGTTTATAGCACCTCCGACAACGTGACACGTCCATCATCTGACTTTTCATCTCAGGCTGACTTAAATGCAGCATTTGATGCCTGGTATGCCGGCTTTCAGATAACAGGAGGCTGTGCACATGATGTTATCATAAATCCCGAGAACCCTGTCGCTCCCGGTTTGTGCGGTGGAACCTACTCTTTTACAGCAAGTGTTGAGGACCTTTGTCTTCCAAGACAGGAAGCTACATTCTCTTTTACAGTAACCCCGCCTCCTCCTGTGGTTGTCACTAAAGCAGTTAACGTTACGAGATCAGCATGTGATTTTACAAATCAGGCAGCGGCTGATGCAGACTTTGCTGCCTGGCTGGCCACTACCTCTGTCTCAGGAGGGATTTCACCAACATTCCTGCCAGATAACACCACCGCTCCCGACTTTTACGGAGGATCCGTTACCGTTACCTGGGAGATTAAGGACAGATGTTACGACGACTCCTTCTCGGCAACATTCACAATTACTCCACCTCCACCAATAGTCCTGAACAAAGCGTCTGACGTTATCCAGGATGCATGCCATTTTACCAATCAGAATGATTTGAATAACGAATTCACTACCTGGTTAGCATCCACAAACGCCAGCGGTGGCTGTTCTCCGAGTGTTGTCCCTGACAACAACACAGCACCTGATTTATGCGGTGGTTCAACCGTGGTTACCTGGACTATTTCTGACATTGGCTATACCACCACCACGCATAAGGCTACATTCACCATCAGGCCTGCGGATGCTTTGCAGGTAGATCAACCAAATGATATATCTATTTCGGCATGCGATTATCCTACCCAGGATTTTGTAAACACGGCATTCAATGCCTGGTTGAACAGCTTTGGATACAGGGGAGGATGTGATCCGTCAGCAACTTTTAATCCGACTGATCCGCAGGCTCCAAGCCTTTGCACTGGGGGAACAGTTACTGTACAACGTATAGTGAGTGACCTTTGCTCCAGTGATATTGTCAGAACAGCCACATTTACACTGACTACTCCTCCAGCTTTGACGGTTAGCACTCCTGGCGATTTTATTCGCGATCATTGTCAGTATACGCAACAATTGGACTTGGATACCGATTTCCAACAATGGTTAAATAGCCTGACAGCTACCGGCGGTTGCTCTCCTGCCATAACTCGCAGCCAGGTAACTTATCCTGATTTGTGCAATGGCGGGAATGGGTCAGTCACATGGACAGTTGTTGATGTCTGTGGCACTGTGACTAGAACCGCATCCTACCAGGTCGAACCCCGCCAGACCCTCACTGTGTCATGCCCTGGACCCGGTACAATTACAGACTGCCTCACTCCTGTTGAAATCGAAACTGATTACCGTTCCTGGCTCGCCCAATTTACTAATTCAGGGGGGTGCAATATAACAGCACCGACCATAGATCAACTTATTGCAGCATATCCTCCCCCGTCATCAGAAGGCGGGATTAGCGTAGTGACCTATAAGGTTACTGATGGATGCGGACAAGTGGCTGAATGTCAGGCTACATACACAGTTCCCGTCTGCTTTTTGCATTACCGTACCAAAGGTAATACCTGGCCAGACAACTGGACCAACACCGATATCTGGGAAACCAGCCGTACCGGCAATGCCTCAGGCCCCTGGACATTCGCCAACTCTTATCCGACCTATAAAAAGGCCTTATCCATAAGGATCAGAGACGGGCATTCAGTCGAGGTCACCTCTCCAGTTTCTGTCCGAAATACCTTTATTGAAGGTGGAGGAGTAGTGGCCATCCTTTCCGGAGGAAAGCTCACCAACGTTGGCAACAGTTCAAGCTTTATCATTGATTCTTCAGCTGACGACAAAAATGGAACGCTGATCTCTGTAAATAACGGATTCTCAGGAGAATTAACTTATAAACGCTGGCTTAATTCCTCACGGTGGTATATCACATCTCCTCCCGTCACAGTTGGTTCCGGATTTGAAACGAATGCCGACAGCATCAATATGTATGAAGGAAGCTATGATTTTGCAACTTACATAGAATCAAACAATTATGGATGGAACTACTTCGCTCCCCCACTTCCTTCCTCCCTTATTTCCGCAAAAGGGTATCTGGCTGCCCTGGCTTCCGAAAAAACCCGCCTTGTTTTCCCGGGTACCCTGAATGACGGGGATGTCACCATTCAGGTATTCAATACGAACGTAGACGGAACCCATAGTGACGGATGGAATGCAATCGGAAATCCATACACTTCAGCCATCAGGGTTGCAGAGGACTGGATATATGGTGGTTCACCACCTTCAAACTGGTTCTTAAAGGAAAATTATGCCATACTTGAGCCATATTATGCTGCCATCTATGTATGGAATGAAACAGGAACCTATAATGGTTCGGGTCAGTTCTACAAGGCAATTTGTAATACCGGTTATATTCCAAAAGACTGGGAAGGTTGGTATGGTGGAATTGTCACACTGCTTGATAAGGAGGTCCAGGCCGGTCAGGGATTTCTCATCAATGCCGGAGGTAACGGGGGTACCATCAGGTTTACCAAAACCATGCAATTTGCACGTCCATCGCTGGAGCTCAAATCAGCCCATACCAGTTGGCCCGGCATTACACTTATTGCTGAGAATGGTGGTGAAGCCCGCTATACAGCCGTCGGATTCAATGAAAACATGACCACCGGCCTCGACAAAACCTATGAGGCAGGTCTCCTGGCAACGGATAATTTCCAGATTTACACCACTCTTCTTTCGGATGATGAAGGTTATGAAATGGAGATTCAGAGTCTGCCCGATAACCAATATGAGTCCCTTGTCATTCCCGTGGGGGTGGATCTCCCTCAGGGAGGAATGGTTACTTTCAGGATGGACGGAATAATTCTACCCAAAGACATCATTCCGGTGTTGGAAGACAGACTTCTCCGTGTCAATACTTACATGCCTGACAATTCTCATTCATATACTGCTTCCCTTTCGAAAAACAGTTATGGCACAGGAAGGTTTTATATCAGATTCGGAAGTGCAACTCCTATATCTCCTATAGTGAAGGATCTGATTCACTTGTCAGCCCGTTATGCAAATAGTAAAATTACAATCTTTGGGGCGGCAGGAAGAAATACAACGGCAATCGTGTATGACATTAACGGCCGGAAATTAGGAGAATATCGCTTGGATAATGAATCTCGAAACGATATTCCGGCACAAGATTTGGTTACAGGGGTATACCTTTTGAGCATTAAAGGTGACAGAGGGACTCAGGTTATTAAATTGCCTGTTCTTAAAGAGTAAATGAACCTATTAATGGATGATTCTCATTAAACACAGAATACATTCTTGTCTCCAATTGGGTGTAGGGATGTATTCTGGTTTAAGTGGACAGTTTATTGAAATGGAGTGGTTTATGTCCCGGACGAGCAATTGGCCATACAGGTCAGCTTTTATCTGCAGGATACTGAAACACGTAAACGGAAGGTGAAAGATTCGGTCACAATCAGATTCCCCGTTGTCGTGCGGCCCGAATTTTCAGTTTTTTCCGGAGTTTTGACTTCACCAGTTGACGGTCGGCAGGTGACCATACCGACCGGACCAGCAATACCATGAAAACCGCCGGGGTATAGAGGAATTCAAACCAGAAGTGATCGATCCCGGGATGGTCAAGGAGGAACAACTCCTTCCGCCACCATAACTCCCGGCACTTTCTCCCCGTAATTTCCCGGGCCGGTCCGAACTGTACGCCCGATTCCGACGGAAGCTGTTTGTTGATCAGAGAGACCCCGGCCGGGGAGTTGGCTTCTTCCCTGGCACCTAAACCTGCCTTAAAAGGGTTTTGTGAAGCTTCCGTGGCCGGAATATCGGGGGCAACGCCCATGATCTTTTGTACCGCCCGGGCATACCGGAGGTATTTGTTCCTTAACTTTCCATGCGGAAGATCGCCGGGTTCTGGGGGTCGGAGCCTGGACAGGAGGTAAAAGTCCAGCGCCCCTTTGAGCGTTCCGGAGGAAGAAAGGTATCCGCTGCCAGTCCGGTGCTCGTGGAGAAAAACCAGGGTCATGGCATGGCGCGGACATGCGACGAATAATGGAACTCCATCTTCGCCTTGCGCCTGACAGGAGTTATGCCTCCCCGTAATCTTTCCGGGAATAGACCCGGGATGATCGTCCGGTGAGTGGCTGTAAACCATCCCTGCGGAACCTGCCGGAACTGCTTCCCTGATGATCTCTTCCGCAGCCATATATTTCCGGAAATCTTCATGGACAGGGTACCGGTGGATTTCCAGGGTGGTCACCTCCCGGGGGTGGTACATGGGCGGAAGATGATGGTGATCGGTATACACCACTTTCTTTTCTTCATCGACAGGATGCCGCAGATATCCCTCTTTCAGCAGGAGATCCACGGCACCCGGAATTTCCGCTTCCGGAAGGAGAAGGTCGATATCTTCCATCATCCGGTCGCCGCTGTCCCTGAAGAGGCCCATCATCAGCAACGCCGCCCCTTTGAAAAAGAGGGGATGCATTCCCGCGGAAGCGAGCCGTTCGTGAATTCGTTGGCACTGCTCCGTGATACGCCGGCTACGAACGGCATTCAGGGCATAAATGGCAGCCATATGCTCCGCCAGCTCCTCCGGAATCAGGGGCGCTATTCCATTCCGCTCATATGCTGACCAGAGCGCCGGCAGCACATAATGGCTGCTTCCAGTCCACACGAACGCCTCCCAGGGAACCCTTCCCCCGGAAACGGCCGCTACAACCTCCTCCCTTACAGATGGGTTGCCATCCATCGCCAGGCTTTTGCCGATGAAAAGGAACAGCGCTGCGTTGGTCATCATAGGACAACGAATATAGCGATATTTGTTGTCAGAGGCACCAACGGAAATCGAATAGAATCTTTCCTTCCCGGGAGGAGTACCCGCCGGAAGACGGGAGTAGAATTTCCAAAACCACCTTCCAAATAAATTTGCTTTCTTCCAGGATTTATCGTATATTGATTCTGTCCTTTGCCTTGTTCCGGAAGGAAATAAAACCCTTGTCCGCCAGGCGGATACATTGACCTGAATAGTAGGAACTCTTCCCACTTAAACGGAAACCACAACCACCATCGTAATTTTACCCTGACAGAGTGATTCTTTATCCTTGTCAGGGGTGCGTAATAATGATTTTTGGCCATCCGGACAGTTGTGTCCGGATAAACGCACAAAACGATGAGGAGTTGTACTTTACCACGCGGAAGTATCCTTTGCGATTCCCGTTCCAGCCGTCACAGCCGCAGTAGTTTTCCGGGCACAGGGTTCCCGTTGTGTCTGGCACTGCTGGCAGGAGTTTTTATGTCTGTACAATCGGCAGGAAGTACCTCTACAGGGCATTCCGGAGGAAGTCAATTGGTCCTGCAAACCGCAGGAGGTCTCTGTATCAGGCATTCCGAAGAAAGTCCATTAGGCCTGCTAAATGCAGGAAATCTCATTAACCCCGCAGCACTGACAATCGTCACCCACCCCGCCGACGTGACCGACTGCGAGGATCATGTCGTCACTTTCAGGGTGGTCGTCAACGGAGGCACCGCTCCCGTCACCTTCACCTGGCAGCGGAAGCAGTCCGAGGAACCGGATTTCACCGATATCCCTTCCGGATCCCCCAACATCACCTACCCATCACCCGGCACCCTCCGTGTCGACAACGTGGGAGGTTTTGAAAATCCCGGGGGAAGTCGCTACCGGGTGAAGGTCACCGACGCCCTGGGAAGTCTCACATCCAATGACGCCTTGCTGACCGTCAATGAGATCACCGATATCATCCCCTCGGTGGTTTTCCCTTCCAAAACCCAAGTGATCCTCTGCGAAGGAGCCAGTTTTTCCTATTCTGTAACTACTTCCGGAACTCCGCCGGTAGCTTATCAGTGGAAGAAATACCTTTCCCCGGGCATATGGGTCAACGTCACCGACAATTCGATCATCTCGGGATCACAAACCGCTGTTCTTGCTTTTAACGGCGGCACACCGGCAGAATCGGGCGCATACAAGGTGAACATCACCTTTCACGCCTCGGGGGCCGACTGCCATGTGTCGAGCGACAGCCGGAGCCGCAGGGTCACCTTCCAGGGTAATCCGGTTGCACCGGTAATTCTGCAGCCCCCGGCCGCCTGCCTTGGATTGCTTCCCGACCTGATGACCGCGGAGGCCGCTTCCGGAGGATCGGGATCTTTCCGCTACCAATGGCAGGAGAGTTGGGATGGCAAAGTATGGAACGACATTCCCGGGGCTGACACCCTGAGCTATCAGCCTCCCGTGTCTGTTGCCGACGCATGGTACCGGCTGACCGCCATAGATACCGGCCTCGTCTCCTGCGGAAATGTGACCTCCTCCGTCGTTTTGCTTTCCACAGCCGACTGTTTCAACTTCCACTACCGTTCGCAACAGGACGGCGCCTGGCATGACCGTACCATCTGGGAAACCAGCGCCGACGGCATCACCTGGTGCGGCAGCGCCCGCACTTACCCCACCGACCAGGTGCTTTCAACACACATTCGTCCCGGCCACCTGGTGGAGGTCACGCAGGATGTTTCCGTAGCCCGGGTCACCGTGGAAGCCGGCGGAGCCGTCACCATAGCAGAGGGAGTCACCCTCACAAACACCGATCCGGAAGGAGCTTCCGGCTTTTTGGTGAATGCCTTGGAAACGGCACACGGATCCCTCCTTTGCCAGGGAAACTTCTCAGGGGAGATTCAGGTTCGGAAATATTTCGACCCGTCACGCTGGACCATCATGGCATCCCCGCTGGAAGTGACGACCGGTTTTGAAAAGAATGCTCCGGCCGTCAACTTTTACGCCCCCGCCAACGATTATGACCTGGGATGGTACCGTGAAGAGGGGAATGAGGGATGGATCTACTTCCCCACCCTCCCTTCCGTCCTGGAGCCTGGGCGGGGCTATGTGATCCGCACAGCAGCCACAGGCACCCCGGAAGAGGGGATGATCACCTTTTCCGGAACATTAAACGGTGCCTTGAATAATACGGTCAGTCCGGCAGTGTACTGCACCGCCCCCCGCCATGGCTGGAATGCGGTGGGAAATCCGTTCACCCCGGCCATCGGGATTACCGCCTTCGCTTCTACCGCGGAAAACTTCCTTGCCAGAAATGCAGACATCCTGGAAGATACCTACGGAGCCGTTTACCTCTGGAACCAAACCGGTGAATACGACGGAAGCCAGCAGTATTACCGGGCCATTGGCAATTCTGGGTACCATTACGAGGGATTCAGCTATTACGGAGGCGAGGATCCCGATTATCTGCAAAGCGGACAAGGCTTTTTAATCAATGTGAAGGGGAACGGGGTGGCCATTTTTTCCAGGGCCATGCAGACCCATGCCCCGGAGGTTAGATTAAAGTCAGGGAATGTGCAAACCGTTAGTCAGTTTAAAAACGACTGCAAATATTTACAAACAATTAACACAAGAACACAGTGCGCACCCGGCTGGTACGGCCTTACCCTGGAGGCAGAAGCAGGCGCCAGAGTTAGGCGAACGGTGGTTGCCTTCCATGAATCCATGACCACGGGAGTCGACAAGACTTTTGACGCAGGATTGCTTTCATCCGACAATTTTCGTCTTTATACCCGGCTGGTGGGCGGGGATCAGGGGACCGACCTGGAAATACAGTGCCTTCCCAATGGTCTTTACGGCACCATTGAGATCCCGGTGGGCCTTGACCTTCCGGAGGGAGGTGTCGTAATCTTCCGAACCGTAGGCGTCACCCTTCCCAAAGGGTGGATGCCCTTGTTTGACGACCGGGTAACGAACATAAGTACGCCCCTGTGCCCGGAAACCGGAGAATACCGGGCAACGCTTCCACCCAGCACTTGCGGAAAAGGCCGCTTTTACCTCCGGTTTGGCAGTAGCCTGATCGAAACAGGGAATCCCGAAGCTGTTCTGAAAAACCATAGCCGGTTCAGCGTTTACGGCGATGGGAATAATGTGATCATCACCGGCATGCCCGGACAAAAGAGCATGGCTGCCCTTTACCGGATGGATGGAATTAAGTTGGAAGTATTTCACCTTGAACATGCAGTGCGCAATGTGATCCCTCTCAACGGCGTGGCTGCCGGAATATACCTGCTGGAGATCACAGACAACCGGGGCAGGAAAACCTTCCCTGTGGTGGTCCATTAACGCCTGCCGATCAGTGATGAACACCGCAGCAGTGCTTTTACTTTTTGCCGCTTCCGCAGGGACAGGGATCGTTGCGCCCGCCCTTCAGGCGTCGAGCCAGAATTCAATTCCTGGCAGACAGAGAAAATAGAATGCACATATGTAAATTATGTTTAACATTATGGCTTTAAGCAAGGTTGTTCATAAAATATGGCAATTCCTTCGCAGATTGAAGGTATATTTTTTATCTTGCACCTGATTTATTATTACAGTAAGGCACCCAGTTGCCAATATAAGTATTAAATTTGCACCGGTAGCCCCATAAAAAATGCGTGGGCATATAAATGACCATGACTCAGAAATTTAAAGAGGATCAACATAGTAAGAACGGGCAAAAAAACATAACCAGGAAAGAAGCCCTTTTAAAAGCCGGAAAGTATGCTGCCTTTACGGCTGCTGCAATGATGGCCGTGCTGGGAGATATTGATGGACAGCCTAGAAGACCACCAAAAAAATCTCCGGTAAAACCCAGACCTAGAAGACCAAAACAGAAAAAAGCAAGCCGTGAAGATCTGCCGCCAAGTTATTGAAATCTGAATTGATTTGTTCCCTGAAATAAGAAGCCGGAATTTGCCCGATAACAGATTCCGGTTTTTTATCCTCGGATGTGTACCAGAACAAATGGCGGTATTCTTTGATTAATTCCTGTACTTCGGGAGAGGTCATGATAATATAATACATTGGTTACTCGTTGTTTCGAATATTAAAATCTTCAAGATTAAATCAAATGAACAGTCAGGTTATAGATGGTTAACAATAGGTTTCCTACCTTTGCAACCTATCCTGACTGGTATGGATATCAGCAAGAAATACAGCCACCTCGTTGTCGAAGATACTTACGTGGTGTGGCTCAAAAGGGTACACCGGTTTATCCAGTTCAAAGAACCCGCATTCTTTGTCTTTGAACAATGTATGACAGGAACAGATCCTCAGGTTATTGCCGGGTATTGCAGGAAACGGTACGATTTGCCGGCGAAAGAAGCTGCCAGGTTCGTAAGGGAGATCATATCGGAAACGAAGAAGCTTACTAAGGCTGAGGTTAAGGTTAAGATTAAAAAGGAGATCGTAAACCAAAATAAGGTTGAGGCTGAGGATAAAATTAAAGCAAAAGCGGCTGAAGAAAAGCGAAAATATTACGAACATCTTTGCAGGATAGGGGGCAAAACAATCCTCTTCCGCTATGGGGATGAAGTGATGGAAGGAGTGTTCAGACCGTTGTTTGAGCAGTTCGAACTAATTAAGGTTAAAGCTGAGACTAAGGCTAAAATAAGTGGCGAAACCGGGGAATCTATAGAACTGTTTTCCAGAAAGGATGCGTGGTGCATTGGGATAAATGGAGTAGAAGTGCACTCTTTTCCGGAAGAGGACTGGGAACATTTTCACGGAGCAGTATATACGGAACTGCTTAACCTGCTACACGGGAAGAAACTGGAGGAGTGGATGGGAGTGTTTCATGCTGCAGCGGTTGTTCAGGAGAAAAAGGGACGGAGAGACGAAGGAACCTTGAGACGAAGGGACCTAGAGACGGAGAGACTGAGGGACGGAGAGATGGAGGGACTGAGAGACGAAGAGGCAGGAGAAAACCAGGCATTAATTTTTTTAGGTGAATCGGGAGCGGGAAAAAGCACAGTGGCAGCAATATTGATGGCACAGGGATACAGGGTGCTGACAGATGATTTTTTACCGATGGGAATACCAAAAAATGCAGTAAATAATACGCCGCTAATTTACCCCATGCCGGCAGCGATTTCGGTAAAGAAAAATGCAATTCCCATCCTGCTCCCCTGGTATCCTGAAATGGAGGAAGAGGCCATTTTCGCAGCTGAGGAAGAAGAGTACGAAACCTACCTGCCTCTTTCCGGAAATGCCGGGGACCTCTCCCCTATTCCGGCAAAAGCAATATTCTTTATAAAATACGATCCGACGGTGGATTTCCGCCTCACCCGGGAATCGAATCTTGAAAGGATGAATGCTTTCCTCAAGCAGTCCTGGATCGC
>ENA-UOUL01001096-UOUL01001096.1-bioreactor-metagenome-genome-assembly--contig:-NODE-1096-length-41281-cov-12.469760_pt1 | contig 41281 bp, 30 predicted proteins | sample MGYA00249838_ERZ747220 | MGnify/ENA primary metagenome ERZ747220 (study PRJEB28778, sample SAMN05720191) | bioreactor metagenome | isolation source: Anaerobic biogas reactor | place: USA:Washington... | reverse complement strand
TGTACCATAGCTGACCAGGATGCCCTTAACTCTGCATTTGAGGCATGGCTCGCTGACGCTCTCGCTCAGGCTGACGTCGACGGCGGATGCAACCCGCAGATAACAGCTGACACTACTGGCATTGCTATTCCCGATATATGCACCGGCGGTGACGCGATCGTCACATGGACGGTAACTGATATATGTGATACGATCTCGTTCAACGCTACCTTCTCCGTTACACCGATTATATCGCCAACTATCACCTGCCCCGGCGACCAGGTAGTGGATGCAAACGCAGATACAGTTTATATTGTCAATGGCTCTGAATGGGATGCTATTGCGTCCGATAACTGTGGAGAAGTAACAATTACCTATACTCTCGAGGGAGCTACAACAGGATCCGGCTCTTCAACACTTGATGGTGTAAGCTTTAATGAGGGGGCAACCACTGTCACTTGGATAGCTATAAATACATGTAGTGACTCAGTTACTTGTTCATTCATCGTTACCGTTAACACGTACGCTGATGTAATGATAAGTAAAACTGCCGAGCCTAATCCAGCAGTAGCAGGCGATCTCCTTACTTATACAATCGCTGTAACAAACAACGGTCCGGGGGTTGCCAGAAATACTATTATAACAGATACAATATCTGCAGCTCTTGTATCTCCCGAATATTCACTTAACGGAAATACATGGGAGGTATGGACCGGAACATATTCACTCCCAGGCAACCTGCCGCCAAATAATCCTTACGTAATATACATAAGAGGTACTCTCAGTGCATTCCAGTGCGCACCGCTATCCAATACAGCCCATGTTGAAAGCACTTCCAGAGACAATAATCTTGTCAATAATCATAGTACGATATCAACCATCGTTCTTGATACGATTGCTCCTGAAATAACGAGATGCCCGGCAGATCGCGAACTGGAGGGTTGCAGCATATCTGACATTACCGGACCAATCTTCTCATCTATAGTTGCTGGTTCCTCTTATGCTGAATTCTCTGATGCAATCAACCAGGGCGAAGCATCTGACAACTGTGAGATAGACTCAGTCAGTTACCAGGATGTTGCGTCAGGCACCTGCCCGATTATTGTAGAAAGAACATGGACAATTACAGATATTTCAGACAATTCTTCAACATGCATACAAATAATAACTGTAAATGATACCATTAATCCGACATTCACTGTTCCCGATAGTGTAACCATCAGTTGTGACGAAGATTACAATAATCTTGATCTTACAGGCGATGTAACTGACGAAGCCGATAACTGCTCAGCAGACCTTGAAGCAATTTACACAGACGAAATAGATGACACGGATCCATGCAATATAATTATTACCCGTTCCTGGACTCTTGAAGACGAATGTGGCAATACAACGACACAGGAGCAGTTAATATACATCGTTGATAATGATCCGCCAATCCTTACAGGCACACTTCCCGGTGGCAACCTCGGTAATACCTGTATCGATGATGCTCCTTCGGCACCTGATACCGCTGAAATCGCTGCCCTTTACACTGATAATTGCACCAGCCTGGTCAACGTAACACTGGTCGATTCTATAATGACAGGTGATATCTGCAACTGGGAACTGACTTATACTTACTCCGTATCCGACAGTTGTAATGAACCAATAATCGCTACTGTTACCTATTCCGGAGCAGACACCATCGCTCCTGAGATAGGCTGTGTTGACAATCCACAAATCAGAGTGGTTAATCCTTACGACACGAATTATATTGCTATCGGAAGTGAATTTGACTTTACTAGCCTGACCGATAATTGCACCACACCTACAGCAACTCATAACCTGAACCACACGTCTAGCACATCTCTCGAAGGCTACAGCTTTGGGTTAGGTGATACTGAAGTGATATGGACGGCGACAGATGAATGCGGCAATATTGATTCATGTTTATTTATAGTTTCAGTCATATCTCCAAGCCTTGAAATCACGAAGACTGCCGATCCTGTTACCTATGATACCCCCGGCGATGAGATAACTTATACCTTCCGCGTGGAGAACACCGGTAACGTAACTCTTACCGACGTAACAGTCGCCGACCCGATGTTCCCGGCCATGACCTGCGGAACTGTGACCCTCCTGCCGGGTGAGACAACATCATGCACCGCAACCTACACCATCACTCAGGATGACATTAATGCAGGTGCCGTGCTTAATACCGCTACTGTAACCGCTATGTTCGACACAGCTCAGGTAAGTGATACCGCACAGGTGACAGTAACTGCCAACCAGACACCTGGCATTGACCTCACCAAGACTGCTGAGCCTGATACCTACGACACCGCCGGTGATGAGATAACATATACATTCCGCGTGGAGAACACCGGTAACGTCACCCTTACCGACGTAACTGTCGCCGACCCGATGTTCACAGCATTGAACTGCGGTCCCGTAACACTGGCCCCGGGGGATACTATCACCTGCACCGCTACTTACACCATCACACAGGATGACATTAATGCAGGTTCTGTAGTTAATACCGCTACCGCTACCGGTTACTTCGGTGAGACACCAGTAAGTGATACTGACCAGGCGACTGTAACTGCTAACCAGACACCTGGTATTGACCTCTCCAAAACTGCCGATCCTGTTACCTATGATACCGCCGGCGATGAGATAACTTATACGTTCCGCGTGGAGAACACCGGTAACGTCACTCTCACTGACGTCACCGTCACTGACCCGATGTTCCCGGCCATGACCTGCGGACCTGTGACCCTCCTGCCGGGTGAGACAACATCATGCACCGCTACTTACACCATCACACAGGATGACATTAATGCAGGTGCCGTAGATAATACCGCTACTGCTACCGGTTACTTCGGTGAAACTCAGGTAAGTGACTCAGATGACGTAACCATTACAGCTAACCAGACTCCTGATATTGACATAACCAAGTCTGCCGATCCTGTTACCTATGATACCGCCGGCGATGAGATAACTTATACGTTCCGCGTGGAGAACACTGGTAACGTAACCCTCACCGACGTAACAGTCACTGACCCGATGTTCCCGACATTGACCTGCGGAACTGTGACCCTCCTGCCGGGTGAGACAACATCCTGCACCGCAACCTACACCATCACACAGGATGACATCAATGCAGGAGAAGTAGACAACACAGCAACAGTAAATGCCCTGTTCGGTGCAACAGAAGTTTCGGATTCCGATGACGTCACCGTAACAGCAGTTCAAACTCCAGAGATAAGCATAACCAAATCTGCTGATCCTGAAACTTACGATGCCGCCGGTGATGTGATTACATATACATTCCTGGTCCGCAATACTGGTAACGTAACACTCACCGGCGTCAACGTAACTGATCCGATGTTCCCGGCCATGACCTGCGGGCCTGTAACACTCCTGCCGGGTGAGACAACATCCTGCACCGCTACTTACATCATAACACAGGATGACATCAATGCAGGAGAAGTAGACAACACAGCAACAGTAAATGCCCTATTCGGTGCAACAGAAGTTTCGGATTCCGATGATGTTACCGTAACAGCAGTTCAAACTCCAGAGATAAGCATAACCAAATCTGCTGATCCTGAAACTTACGACACCGCCGGTGATGTGATTACATATACATTCCTGGTCCGCAATACCGGTAACGTAACACTCACCGGCGTCAACGTAACTGATCAGATGTTCCCGGCATTGACCTGCGGTCCCGTAACACTGGCCCCGGGGGATACTATCACCTGCACCGCTACTTACACCATCACACAGGATGACATTAATGCAGGTTCTGTAGTTAATACCGCTACCGCTACCGGTTACTTCGGCGAGACACCGGTAAGTGATACTGACCAGGTGACTGTGGTCGCAATACAGACTCCTTCACTGACAATAGTCAAAACCAGCACTACCGATCCGAATAACTTTGACTCAGCAGGTGATGTACTGACATACAATCTTGTTGTAACCAATAACGGCAATGTCACCCTGACAAACATAGTGGTTAGCGACCCGATAGCTACAGTAACAGGAAGTCCGATAGCCACCCTGGCCCCAGGAGCAAGTGTTACACTTACTGCCAGCTACACAGTAACACAGGATGATCTGAATGCAGGCAGTGTACTAAATACTGCTACAGCCAGCACTATGTTCGGAGAGACAGAAGTCACCGATACCGATAATGAAACGGTCAATGCTCTTCAGAATCCCGCACTGGACATTGTCAAGACCAGCACCACCGATCCGAATAATTATGATGCTGCAGGCGATGTGCTTACCTACAACCTTGTTATCACCAACACCGGTAATGTCACATTAACTAACATTGTGGTCAGCGACCCGATAGCTACAGTATCAGGAAGTCCAATAGCCACCCTGGCCCCAGGAGCAAGTGTTACACTTACTGCCAGCTACACAGTAACACAGGATGACCTCAATGCAGGCAGCGTATTAAATACTGCCACGGCCAGGACAATGTTCGCAGGAGCAGAAGTCAGCGATACAGATGAGGAGACTATTCCGGCATTACAGATACCCGAAATCACCCTCGTCAAGGCCGCTGACAGAGAAGAGTTCGTCGCCCCGGGTGAGGTCATCAACTACACCCTCAGCGTAACCAACTCTGGTAATGTGACAATCACCGGCATCACCCTGGCTGACACCGTCGCCATCGTGACATGCAGCGGCGCTCCGTTCACCCTCGTCCCGGGTGCTGAAGCAAACTGTACCGCCACCCATACTGTCACCATGGCAGATATAATGAGAGGTACGGTTGTGAACACCGCCGAAGCAACAGGCTTCTCACCAAGAAATACGCTGGTTGACACCGTCAGCAACGAAGTCATCGTAAGGCTCCGCAACCTGCCGCCCACAATAGAATGCCCGCCACCCATACTGACATCAACAAGCGACACCAGCTGTGATACCCTCATCACCGGAGGTCTGACAGCAACCTACGATGATCCGAACAACAACATCGCCACCGTCACATGGATAATGGAAGGCGCCACCGTGGACACCTCCCCGGCAACCGGCATCAATGACATCGACAGTTTCAGGTTTAACCTGGGCGTCACAACTGTGACCTACACCGTCACAGACGCCCTCGGAGAATCAGCCAGCTGCAGCTTCACCGTCACCGTAGAGGATGACACGCCACCGACAGCTATCTGCCAGAACATTGACATAGATCTTGATCTCGAAACCGGCACCGCAACCATTACCGCAGCAGACATTGACGGCGGCAGCTTCGACAACTGCGTCATCGCATCCCTTGAAGCCAGCAGAACCAACTTCGACTGCACCGACCTCGGCCAGAACGAAGTGATCCTCACCGTCACTGACGGCGCCGGCAACACAGATGAATGTACAGCCATCGTTACAGTCCACTATGCCGTCGACCCGAACCCGACTGTCACGCCTGACAACACAGTGATCTGCAACGGCGAGACCATCAACCTGGTTCTCACCAGCGCTATCCCGGCAACAACATGGACATGGCATGTCAACTCGCCCGCAGACATCACCGGTGCAGCAGATGATGATACCGGCACCCAGACCACCATCAGCCAGACGCTGTTCAACTCGGCCAGCGGAGCCCGCCAGCTGAACTACAACATAACCCCGATGGTCTACGGCGCCTGCGACCTCGAGCATATCACAGCCACCGTCTGGGTCAACCCGATCCCGGCAATGGAGGCCAGCTCATCAGACACCATCCTCTGCTACGGCGATGCCACCGTCATCAACGTACAGAACCTGAACCCACAGGTGCAGGGCCAGTGGGTCTATGACCTGGAGGTAGCAGCAGAGCAGGGCGTGTCAGGCTTCACCACCGGCGGCAGGTACACCTCGCCCACAGACCTGACAGAGACTCTGTACAACACTGCGCCGGCAGACAGGCAGGTGATCTACAGCTTCACCCCGCGCATCGTCCTGCCCGACGGCAGTCATGAGTGCGAGGGCGAGACAGTTACGGTCACCCTGATCGTCCACCCGCTTATAACATATGACACCCTCCTGTCAGATTACAACGGCTATAACATCAGCTGCTATGGTTACAGCAACGGTTCAATAACCGTCACCCCGACCGTTGACCTGGCGCCGTTCACCTACAGCTGGACCGGCCCGAACGGCTATGCAGCCACCAACAGCACCGGCACAATCAGCGGACTCTATGCCGGAGAGTACACGGTGACAATCACTGACAGGTACGGCTGCCATGTCAGTGACACATTCAACCTGACTGAACCTGACAAGCTTAGCATGATAATTGACCTGTCGCAGAGTAATGATGAGCTGTTCAACATCAACTGTTATGGTGACAATACCGGCTGGGCTGCCATCACCCCGGTCAACAACGTCGGTGCAGTGAACTATATATGGTACACCACAACCTCCCGCGACAGCATGATAACCGGCCTGTACGCTGACATAGAGTATCCTGTCACCATCGTTGACGCCAACCTGTGCCGCGCTGACTCCAGCTTCATCCTTACTGATCCGCCGCAGCTCACCGTGGACTTTGACATCGTGCATGCTTACTGTCCTGATATGCCTGACGGCGAAGTCATACTGACCGTCGATGGAGGCTCGCCACTCGGAGGACACACATACCAGTGGTCCAATGGCGAGATCACCCAGGATCTGATCGGTGTGGTACCTGGAAACTACACTGTAGTGGTCACCGACTACAACGGTTGTACTGTTACCGGCACAGCAACCGTAAGACCGATGAATGAGATCTGCCTGATCATACCCGAGGCCTTCTCGCCGAATGGCGACGGCTACAACGACACGTGGGAGATAGACCACATCCATCTCTATCCTGACATCCAGATTAAGATATTCAACAGGTGGGGTCAGAAGCTATGGGAGTCGCCACGTGGTTATGCCGAGCCTTGGGATGGCAGAAGCAACGGCACCAGACTGCCGATAGACTCGTACCACTATGTTATTGATCTGAACAACGGATACACACCAATAATTGGAACGGTAACCATCGTTTACAGTTCAAACGACCGCTAACCAGGCCGTGGAGCCTGAGGCTTTGAGGGCCGGTAAAGGATGGCATCAGCCATCCTTTAATTTATGTCATCATGCTCATAATCACCAGGTCAGCCTGACATCCGTAACAGTCAGACCGGGCCTGCCATACCGTGGGCTATTTCCTGATGTTTCAAATCAAATCACTTTATTTTCATCATTGGTCACTGATGTGTACCCGTGTGTCAAAATTGATTTGCAGGCAAAGCATTCCATTAATACATTTACTTCAGCTTAATGGCGGATAACATTCGTATCAAAATTCAGGACCCTAAATAATAAACTGAAAAATTAAACCATCGTGGCTGTGAAGAGGCTGATTATCATACTGCTGTTTGTTGTTCCCGGAATGCAGGGACTGTTTGGCCAGCAGATGCCGCTGTACAGTCAGTACATGTATAACAAGTTCCTGATAAATCCATCTGCAGCAGGAAGCGAAGGATACACCAGCTTCAACATCACCGCCAGGGAGCAGTGGGTGGGATATGCCGGCGCGCCGCGAACCTACTCTCTCAGCTACCAGACGAGATTCACAAAGAAGGGTTATTCATTAACGAAAAATGTCTTCGGCAGTACCCGTTACAGGGCGAAGACCGAGGGCAGAGCAGGTCTGGGGCTTGGCATCTTCAGTGATCAGAACGGGCTAGTTCAGAGGACCGGTATTCATGCCGCATATTCATATCATATCTGGGTGCAGGATTATACCCAGTTGTCGTTCGGGCTGTCGGCCACAGGTTATCATTATATCATCAATGCCGATCACGAGAGCTTCCGTGATCCCGCTGAACCGTGGCTGAATGACAACCTGCGCAAGGGGATATTCGTTCCTGACATTAACTTCGGCATGTACCTGCTCAATGACCGTTACACACTGGGCTTCTCCGCAGAGTCGATGCTCGGTGCTGCGGCCCGCATAGGCGACGGCGTGGTTGACACGCTGAAGGCATATGACAAGTTCAGGATGTCGAGGCACTACTACGCCTTCGGGTCATACAGCTTCCAGACGGGCAAGAATATTGAGATCGAGCCTTCGGTCCTGTTTAAGGTGTCAGAGCAGATCCTGCCGCAGGCTGACATGGCTCTCACGTTCATCTATGACCAGACCTTCTGGCTTGGCGCAGGATACCGCACAGGAGGCTTCTATGGCACCTCGAGCCAGGGAGCACTGCTGGGTTTTGTCAGGGTCAGGTGGGGCAACATGTATGTGGGATACTCATATGATTACACTCTCAGCGAGATAGAGAGTGTGACCAGCGGATCGCACGAGCTGGTGCTGGCCCTCAAGCTGGGAAGCAGCAATAAAAAGTACAGGTGGCTGGACCGCTATTAAGGTCTTGCGGTCTAGCTGTCTTGCAGTCCTGCGGTCCTTTCAGTCCTTGCAGTTCCCGTTACGCTTCGTTATCGGGACTTCTGTCCTGCCAGGTGGCGGATCCTCGCATGCAGTAAGCAACTTTTCTTTTGGCGGTTTAACGGCTTTTTTTCCTGAGCAGGACCACGTTTTCTACATGGAACGTGTGCGGGAACATGTCAACGGGGCGGACGCGGAGCACCTCGTAACCATCTGACAGTATGTCAAGATCGCGCGCCTGCGTTGCCGGATTGCAGCTTACATATATTATCTTCTGTGCGCCGGAGCGAAGCATCGCATGAACAACATCACCATGCATCCCGGCCCTCGGCGGATCGGTGATAATCACATCGGGTCGTCCACGCAGAGCGAAGAGATCCTCATTGAAAATATCCTTTATGTCGCCCGCAATGAACTCCGCATTCGCGATACCGTTCTCACGGGCATTGATCCGCGCATCGGCAACAGCCTCTTCGATGTACTCTATCCCCGTCACCTTCGATGCCCACGACGCCAGGTAACAGGCAATTGTTCCCGTACCGGTATAGAGGTCATACACGTTCTCATCGCCCCGCAGCTGCGCGAACTCCCTCACTATTCCGTAGAGCTTCTCTGCCTGGAGGCTGTTTGTCTGGTAGAACGATTTCGGTCCGATCCGGAACCGTAGCCCCTCAATCGTTTCAGTAATAAATTCGCTGCCGCGAAAATGCACAGGTGTCAGATCGGCAATGCTGTCGTTCTTCTTCGTGTTAATGACATACCAGAGTGATGTGATCTCCGGGAATCGTCCGGCGAGGTGCTCCAGCAGCCTGTCGCGGTCAGCGGTGCGGGTATCTGTTGTCACCAGCACCACCATCACCTCGCCGGCGGTGGTCAGCCTGACGAACATGGTACGCAGAAAGCCGCGATGCTCACGGAAGTCGTAGAACGGGAGCTTATTCTCAAGCGCATACAGGCGCACCTCGTTCCTGATGGAGTCAGCCGGCTCAGACATCAGAAGGCACTCTTTGATATCAAGCACCTTGTCGAAGATCCCGGGGATATGAAACCCAAGGGCGGGACTGTAGGAAGGTGCAGCCACGCTTTCGCCCTCCCCAGCCTGTGGCGTCTCCATAGAGGCTATTTTTACCGCGGCAGCCTCCTGATGCGATTCCCTTGAAGATATCTTTGCCGAGGCAGCCTTTTGATGCGCTTCTTTTGAAGCTATCCAGGTCCCGAGCTCCTCACCGGTCATCCATCGTCTCTGTGAAAAGGTGAACTCCAGTTTGTTGCGATACCCGTAAATCTTTTCTGATCCCACTATCGGGTCAATTTCCGGTATCGGCGTATGCCCTATGCGCGTCAGGTTGTCACGCACCTGCTGCGCCTTGTAAAACAGTTGTTTATCATAGGGCAGGTGTTGCCACCGGCAGCCTCCGCAGACCCCGAAATGCCTGCAGGGAGGCTCAGTCCTGTCGGGCGATGGCATGATAACCTCCAGGGCCACACCCTCCATATACCTCTTCTTTTTTTTCGTGACCCGGACATCAATCACATCGCCCGGGATCATTCCGGGTACGAAGAGGACCATGTCATCAACCCTGGCGATGGCATTGCCCTCTGATCCGATATCGGTTATTGTTACACCCCTGAGGACGGGCAACTGCTTCTTTCTTCCCACCCTGTCTTACCTGTATGTCTTGAAAAACTCGTAGCTGGCCAGGCCAAACGGCACTGCTCCCTGGGAATGATCGAGGCCCGCCATGGTAACATGGAAGCATGACAACGGGCTTGTACCTGCGTCAATCATAGCGTCATACATCATCTCTGACAGTTCAGGCATGACGTAGGTATCGGCTGTGCCGTGAAGCAGCAGGAGCGGCACATCGCTGCTCCAGCCGGGGACACTATTGGCTGTCAGGGCATTGCGTACCCCTGCATAATCCGGACTGGTAGAGGCCCCTGACAAATAGGCGGCAGTAAAAAGTTCAGAGATATAGTTATTCAGTTGACTGTTGATCTGTTCAGAGTTGTGCAGGCCGTCGTAGAGACCGGGTATTCGCCCTGCGTACGGATCATTGAACAGATCGGAAATCGGGTTGGGGTAGATATCATAGGTGCTGTATGCGTTTGCAATATAGGCCAGGAAGACCGGCATGGGATATTCCGTAAGGCCAAGGATATTTTCATTGAACCAGCTCAGGTCATATGGTCCTGCCCCGGCGGAGGCGGCCTTAACGGTAAACTCAGAGGAATAATCGTTCTCCAGTGCATCAAGCAGCGCCATCGTTGCCCATCCGCCCTGCGAGTAACCCATTATGAAGCAGTCGGTAGTGACGGAAATATCCTTTGCCACATCCTCATCAAACTCGGCCACGGCCCGAAGCATATCAACCACTGTCCGGACGGTGGATTCCTTATGCAGATATGGATGAGCCATATCCTTTGACGCCCCGAAGCCGAGGTAATCCGCTATTATCACCACATAACCCGCAGATGCTATGTATTCTATCATCTGGTACTGCAGGCTCTGCGGATCGGCTGTAGGTGCAAGGGAGTGAAGCGTGTTGGTGCCGTTCTGAAATGAGAGTATGGGGTAGGTGCCGGGAGTGGTCGGAGCGCATATCAGTCCTGATGCAATGACCTCTTCCCCCTGAAATTCTGAGACATAGGTCACGCTATAGATATTGGCCCCGCTGACGATGTCGGGGATCAGGTCTGCTGCCGCCGGGTACTGTGTGGCAGCCAGGGTAAGGACGGAGATTACATTTTCCTTTGTTCTCATCATCTTCACCTCGCTGGAGAGGAGGTATTCATTATCCTCGAAGGGATCGGGTTCTTCCTTGCGGCACGACTGCATGAGGAGTGCCGGAATCAGGAGAACCAATAATGCAGGTAGTGCAAGGTTCCTTTTCATGACTTTCGGATTTCAGTACAATTATAACGGAAAAATGTTACATGGAGTATGAATGACGGGGGGAGGGGTGGGGTGACATGCCCGTTACAATTCTTGATGCTCTACGAGCATCACTGGGGGTGGGGACATGCCTGCTACAATTCTTGATGCTCTACGAGCATCGTTGGCTGTGGGGCATCTGCACATACAATTCTTGATGCTCTACGAGCATCGTTTGGGGTGGGTTTTCTAATTACAATTCTAGATGCTCTACGAGCATCACTGGGGGTGGGATTTCCCAATTACAATTCCTGATGCTCTACGAGCATCATTGGGGGTGGGGACATGCCTGCTACAATTCTTGATGCTCTACGAGCATCATTGGGGGTGGGATTTCCCAATTACAATTCCTGATGCTCTACGAGCATCGTTGGCTGTGGGGCATCTGCACATACAATTCCTGATGCTCTACGAGCATCATTGGCTGTGGGGACATGCCTGCTACAATTCCTGATGCTCTACGAGCATCATTGGGGGTGGGGCATCCATGACAATCATCCCCGTAGGGGATGAAGAATTGTAGAAGGGTCATCCATGACAATCATCCCCGTAGGGGATGAAGAATTGTAGAAAGCGCATCCATGACAATCATCCCTGTAGGGGATGAAGAATTGTAGAAGGAGCCCACATGATAATCATCCCCGTAGGGGATTAAGAATTGTAAACCCGGCATCCCCCCTACGCCCCCCCCTGCCCCCATCCCGATGATTTTTTTTACCTTTGCGGTTTTAAAAACCCGGTCAGATGGTCTCCGTCAACAACGTATCGCTGCTCTTTGGCAGCTTCGTCCTGCTGGATGAGGTCTCGTTCCTCATCACCCGTCAGGAGCGCATCGGCCTGACAGGCAGGAACGGCGCCGGCAAGACCACCCTGATGAAGATCATTGCCGGCCTCCAGGAGCCCACCTCCGGAGCGGTGGAACGGCCCCGCGGGATGACCATCGGTTACCTCGAGCAGCAAATGAAGGTCTCCGACACCACCACCGTCCTGGAGGAGGCGCTAACGGCCTTCACCGAGCTCAGGAGCCTGGAGCAGGAGATCGCCGATATCACTAAAGAGATAACCGTACGCACTGACTATGAGAGCGAGAGCTACCACCAGCTCTGTGACCGGCTCCATACCGCCGGCGAACGGCACAGCATCCTCGGTGGGAGCGACTATGTGGCAACCACAGGTCAGACTCTCAACGGCCTGGGGTTCAGCGCATCTGAGTTTGACCGGCCCACCCGGGAGCTCAGCGGCGGATGGCGCATGCGGGTGGAGCTGGCCAAGATACTGCTCCGCAAGCCTGATCTCATTCTGCTGGATGAACCCACCAACCACCTTGACATTGAATCAATTATCTGGCTTGAGGGATTTCTTGAGACCTACCCCGGAGCCGTGGTGCTGGTGTCCCATGACCGCACCTTCCTTGACAATGTAACCCGTCGCACCATAGAGATCAGCCTCGGCAAGATCTATGACTACCGGGTGCCGTATACCAAATATACAGAGCTGAGGCGTGAGCGGCGTGAGCAGCAGACAGCCGCTTACCGCAACCAGAAGAAGATGATTGAGGACACCGAGCGGTTCATTGAGCGCTTCAGGTATAAGCCCACCAAAGCCGTTCAGGTGCAGAGCAAGATCAAACAGCTGAAGAAGCTTGACCGGATAGAGATAGAAGACGAGGATACCTCTGCAATGAATATACGCTTCTCTCCTGCTCCGCGTTCTGGGACAGTGGTGGTTGAGGCCGACGAGGCCTCGAAGCGCTACGGCAGCCACCTGGTGCTTGACAAGATCTCGCTGAAGATCGAAAGAGGTGAAAAAGTTGCCTTCGTGGGTCGCAACGGCGAAGGAAAGACAACCCTCGCAAGGATGATACTCGGCCAGGTGGATCATGACGGTATGGTAAAGCGGGGGCATAACGTTGCCATAGGCTATTTCGCGCAGAACCAGGACGAGCTACTCAACGACGAGCTGACGGTCTTCGAGACTGTAGACCGCATTGCTGTCGGTGACATCCGTACCCGCCTGCGCGATATCCTCGGCGCCTTCCTCTTCCACGGCGAGGACATAGACAAGAAGGTGAAGGTCCTCTCGGGTGGTGAACGGTCAAGACTGGCCATAGTGCAACTGCTGCTTGAACCCTATAACCTCCTACTTCTCGATGAGCCTACCAATCACCTCGACATACGCTCAAAGGAGATACTCAAGCAGGCGCTGATAAGATTTGATGGCACATTAATTGTGGTCTCGCACGACAGAGATTTTCTTGACGGGCTGGTGAACAAGGTGTATGAGTTCCGCAACAGGAAGATAAAGACTCATCTCGGGGGAATAGCAGAATTCCTCAGGGTCAGGAAGATAGAGTCCCTGAGAGAACTGGAGAAGAAAAATCCGGCTGCGTCAAAGGTCAAGACCCCTTCTGCAAGGAAACCGCAGGAGACGCAGGGGACTCCGAAGGCAACACCGTCGCAGGGGACGCCGAAGGCAAAGCAGGCGAAGGAGACGCCAAAAGCAAAGCCGTCACAGGAGACGCCGAAGGCCAGGCCTCAGGCAGCTGCCAAACCAGCCCTGTCGTACCTTGAGAAGAAGGAGAATGATCGCGTTTACCGCAGGCTGCAGAAGAGGGTGACAGAGGCTGAAACTGAGATTGCGGCAACAGAGGCAGAGCTGGCAGCCATGGATGCCAGGCTGGCGTCGGGTGATGCCGCAGTGGTCAGTGATCCGGCGTTCTACAGCGCCTACGACGAGAAGAAGCAGCATCTCGACCACCTGATGCAGCAGTGGGAAGATGCTCATGGTGAGCTTGAGAGTTTTACATCGGAATACATGAATAATGATGATACTGTTTGAAAGAAAATACGCTATCAACATCTTCAACACCGATCTCACGGGCCGGCTCAGTCCGGGAGCGCTCTTCAGCTTCTTTGAGGACCTCGCGGCCCGTCATGCCGCTGAGCTGGGATGGGGTCGTGATGACCTGATGGCATCAGGAGGATACTTCTGGGCGCTGTCGCGCATGATAGTCAAGATCGATCGCCTTCCCGGAGCATGGGAGGAGGTGACCCTGCGCACATGGCCCCGGGGCACCGAGGCTATCTTCGCCCTGCGTGACCTTGAGATGTATGATGATGCCGGAAAGAGGATCGCCGGAGCATCATCGTCCTGGGTAATAGTTGATTACAACACCCGCAAGGTTCAGCGTCCTGACAAGGCGCTGTCAGGCCTGAACAAGAACTTCCCGCAGGTGAGGGCCACGGAGACCAATGCCCGCAAAGTACCTCTCCTGCCGGCGGGAGAGCATACCCTCACAAAACTTAAGGTCAAGCTTGATGACATAGACGTCAACCATCATGTCAACAACGCACGTTACGTGCACTGGGCGGTCAACTGCTATGACCCTGAATTTATCAGCCTCCATACCCCGGATACAATTGAGGTGAACTATCTGCTGGAAGGCCACCAGGGTGAGATGATCAACATCCTTACTGCCACGAGTGACGGGCAGGAGACAGCCTTCATCCACTCCGTCACCAGGGAGAGCGACGGCACTGAGCTTTGCCGCCTGAGAATGAGCTGGAAAGAGAACGGACAATGAAATCTTTATTACCTTTATGCCATGACAAGGCCCCTGAAATATAAACCTGCTGCACTCATAACGGTTGTGATGATGGCAGTGCTGCTGGCATCCTGCACTGTGACACAGAATGTCACGGACACCAAGGACATGTCCTATATCTACAACCCGGCAAGGAACGTGTTCACACCCTTTATCAGCCTGTATAACGAAGGTGACGAAACAACCCTGATGAGCATCAGCATCCGCAGGGGCGAATTATACTTCAGCGAAGCCAATCCCGAAGGAGTCCCGATGGCATCGTTGCTGGTATCGGTCAGGCTCTTTGACAACACTATGGGAGGCCTGGCTGACACGGCAACCTACAAATATGATATCAGGAAAGAAGATGTCGGTGGCGAATATGTCATGCGCATACCCCTTGACACACGTGAAGGAAGCGCGTATTCAGCTGAGATCAAGATCATTGACCTTATCCGGCAGCGTACCCAGCAGACCTTCATCGATTTTGAACGGAGAGGCATCTACAGCGGACTGAACTACAGGATACGCGACCATTTCAATAAGAACGAGATGTACAGCAGGGTGCTGAGACGCGAGCAGTACATCAACGTGGTCAATCCCCCGATGCAGCCTGACACCCTCTGGCTTTTCTATTACAAAGCAGTGAAAGGCATCCCTCCCGCTCCCACAACTATCCTTCCCGAGGTTACCGTAGCGAGTGAGCCCGAGGTTATAGTGCCGCTGGTATATTCTGACACACTGCCCATGATGTTCCCCGGTGAGGGAATATACATGATCTCCGTTGACAGCCTTATCCGCGACGGCCTCGTCATATATAATTTCGGCCCTGACCATCCTACAATGACCAGCCCGGAAACTATGATACCACCGCTGGAATATTTTGCCACCCCTGAGGAGATGGAAGAGATGCTCACCGCCGAGAAACCGAAGCTGGCGCTCGACAAGTTCTGGCTTGACCGTACAGGCAGCATCGAGAGATCGAAAGAACTTATCAGGATATACTATAACCGTACTCTGTTTGCAAATTATTACTTCAGCTCCTACAAGGCGGGATGGCTCACTGACAGGGGTATGATCTACATAATGTACGGCCCGCCAGACAAGGTCTACAAAAACTCCGAGGGCGAGAGCTGGGGATTCAGAAAACCTCCCGTGAAGAGCCGCTGGGGCTCCCGATATACCTATGAGGACCACTACCTTTGGTTCAACTTCCGCAAAGCGAAGAATATCTTTTCCGAGAATGATTTTGTGCTGAACCGTGCCGGAACCCCTGTTAGCTACTGGGATATTGCGGTTGCCAGATGGCGCGAGGGTAAGGTGTTCAGGCTCGATAACCCGCAGGAGCTGCAATGAGAGGTATGTTGAGACAATGGCGCAGAGCGAAAGGATAATCAGATCCCACATCCGGCGGCGATGCCGCCATGACTGGCCCGTTGAGGCAATGACGCAGAGCGAAAGGATAATCAGGTTCGGAATAATTCGGGAACATTTATGATGCACAGCGAAAAGGAATTCATTTTTGGCATGCACCCCGTGATGGAGGCCATCAGGGGAGGCAGGCAGATAGACCGTGTACTGGTGCGCCGGGGACTGCGCGGTGGATTATACCACGAGCTGATGCAGGTGGTGAATGAGTATGCCATACCCTGGCAGGTGGTGCCGCAGGAGAAGCTCGACTATATTACCCGTAAGAACCATCAGGGTGTGATAGCATGGCTCTCGGCAATTGAGTTTCAGAATATAGAGAACATCGTGCCCCGTATCTTTGAGGAGGGAGGCGATCCCCTCCTGCTGATGCTCGACGGCGTCAGCGATGTGCGTAACTTCGGGGCTATAGTGCGGTCCGCCCTCTGCTTCGGGGCACACGCTGTCATCATTCCTGAAAAGAATTCGGCCAGAATATCCCCCGATGCGGTCAAGGCATCAGCCGGAGCACTCAGCACCTTCCCGGTGTGCAGGGTGAAGAGCCTGACAAAATGCCTCACCTGGCTCAGGGAGTCGGGACTCAAAGCCGTGGCAGCCACGGAGAAAGCCGAAAAACAGGTCAGTGATGCCGGCATGACAGGACCGCTGGTGGTGATCCTCGGCTCAGAGGAGAGGGGCATAAGCCGCGAGCTCCTCGAGCTATCCGACGCGCAGGTGTCCATACCCATCACCGGAACCATCGGCTCACTTAACGTTTCCGTTTCAGCCGGGATCCTTCTTTATGAGACCGGCCGGCAGAGGCAGAACAGGCAGTAGGCAAGAGGCAGTAGGCAATAGGCAGTTGGCAGTGGGCAGTAGTGGGGGATGGCCGCAGGCCATCAAGAATTGTAGAACAGGGGATTGATTGGATATGATGGTCGTAGACCATCAAGAATTGTAGAATTCGGCAATGAATGACAGATGGCTGTAGGCCATCAAGAATTGTAGAATTCGGCAATGAATGTCCAAATCTTCTGACAACAGGTGAGGATCTGCCACCTGGCGGAGCCGAAGCCCCATAGCGAAGCGTATCGGGAACTGCAAGACCGCCAGACCGCAAGACCGCAAGACTGCAAGACCGCAAGACTGCAAGACCGCAAGACCGCAAGACCGCAAGACACCCGCCATAGGCGGCCAGACCTTCAGACTATCAACCCCCTGACCCTCTCATCCAGCTGCCTCTGGTCAGAGGTGAATGATGCCAGTCCGGCGAGGGTCAGCAGCGTGTCCGGGGCCAGCTCGCCGGAGAGAATCCGCTCCTTCCATGATGACAGCACAGGTATCTTCCCCTCGGCGGCAATGCGCTCATTATCCACACTGCTCATCACCGGGAACATATCTCCCAATCCTGCTTCATGAGCCATCCTCACCACCTCCTCTCCGCCGGAAGGCAGCTCTTTATCCAGTCTCTTGCCAAGCTCAACAACATTCCCGGACACCTCCCAGAATTTATCAATACCCAGTCCTTCTGCTTCAGCTGTAAGCGGCACGTTATACCTCTGGTTAAGCCGGCTCTCAAAGAGCCCGGCGAGCGACTTCCTGCCTGATGCTGCCACCTTCGGCGGGATAGTAAACACATCGGTACCCGCCAGCAGGTCAAGCTGGCCGTGATTCCTCAGGCTTGCAGCTATCTGCCTCGTCTTTGATCCCGTCACGTCAGATAATCGAGTCACCCACGACTGTGACGAGAGCACCGCATTCTCTCCCGCGCCAGTACCGTCGCCCAGCCCGTTATCTGCAATAAATGCCCCTATTCTTCCGAGGAAGACATTAAGGTAGTCAGGCCTGGCCACCAGTGTAACCAGAGCATTCTGCCGTGCACTGAACTCGAGGGTAAAATTTATCCGTACCCCCCGGTCGTGAAGCATCCTGGCTCCTATCAGCCCTTCGGGAGTATAGGGCACCTTGACAATGAATTGTGAGGGGCACAGGTCCCTGTACCGGAGGCCGTAGGAGACTATGGCATCAATATCATGGGCAGTGTCAGTATGCAGCTCAACGCTGACCATCCCCCCGAACTTTTTCGCAAGGCGAAGACCATGACGGGCATTCAGGATGAAGGCTATCTCCTTAACCTGCTCGGCTACAGAAAGATGGCTTACCAGATCCAGGGCCCGAGGCACGAAGGAATCATAGATACCCTTCTGTATCTCATTGTTGAGCAGAGTATTGTTGGTAGTCAGAGCAGTCATCTCCGCGGTCCAGTTGGCCTCGGCCTCATCCATGTCGCCGGTGTCAAGCCACAGCTCTGTGCCGGTTGAGCGCAACGACTGCCAGAAGGGATCGTACTTCGCGGTTACTGGTTTATCGTCAATGCCATCTTTAATGAAGGCTGTCAGCTTTTCCTTGTAGGTTAAACTCATATCTTCTGTTTTTGATTAGTTATGCTTTTGAGTGCCTCGAGATCACTTCCTGACGGGCTCTGGAAGAGTTTCAGCCCGAAACGGTCAGCCACAGCGTAAGCATAGTCAACCACAGACGACTGAACGGCCTCATACGGGACCCATGAATTGATCCGGCTGAAGCAATAGATCTCCACAGGCAGTCCGGTATCGGTGGGAGGCATGTCACGAACCATCATGGTAAACCGGTTATCAATATCCGGGTGGTTCCTGAGATATTCAACCATGTACGCCCTGAATGCTCCAAGGTTCGTAATGCGGCCAGGATCGCCCCTCTTCACCGCCTCAATCTCTTCCTTGTTCGCGGAGAGCCATTTCTCCATAAACTGCATGCCCGTGAGTAAGTCAATTAGCTGTGGTGTCAGGAAGGTTATAGATCGCACGTCTATTCGTATCTCACGCTTTATCCTCCTCGCACCGGAGTCTTCCATTCCCTTCCAGTTCTGGAATGATTCGGAGATGAGGGCGTAGGTAGGCACCGTAAGAATAGTTTTGTCGAAATTTTCGATTTTGACCGTATATAGCGTCATGTCAATGACCGTGCCGTCGATGTTTCTTCCGGGGATGGTTATCCAGTCGCCAAGCTTGACCATGTTATTGCTTGAAAGCTGAATGCTTGCCACCAGCCCCAGCAGCGTGTCCTTGAATACCACTGCCAGCACGGCGGTCGCCACACCCAAACCTGCCACTACATTGGTGAGTTTGATCCTGAAGATGATAGAAATCATAATGAGGATGCCGGCAAAGATGATAAGTACCTTTATCAGTTGGACATAGGGCTTGATTGACCTTCCTCTTGAGATGGGCTGCATCAGCCATATCCGGTGCCAGCCTTCCAGAAAGGCGGTAAGGGTTAGGCTGGCGAAGATAACTATGTACAGTGCGGTACTCTTGTGAATAAAATTCAGCCATCCGGGATTCTCGCGAAGCATCCATCCGGCAAGATACCAGACTATCACACCGGGAACGATCATCGCCAGGCGCATGAACATCCTAGTCTCCAGGAATTTGTCGTCGTATACTGATCGTGAGCGTTTTACAATGCGGGAAAAGATGCTGATCAATATCCGGCGAGTAACAACGAAAGAGAGCCATGCCAGCAATACCACCCCCGCCACCAGGATCACCGTGCTCAGCCACGATACAGCCCCGGGGGGTATGCCAAGGTTTGCCAGGAACTCTCTGACAGCAATTACGGGATCAAATGAGTGAAACATACTTCCGTCTGTTATGGCCGTGAAATTACAAATTATCTTTTTTTGTGGCAGTCAGTTTAGTACCTTTACGTTATAAAACTGTCAAATCATGAGATCCGTTACTGTTTTTTCGCTTCTGTTACTTTCATTGTCACTCCAGGCGCAGGTGGTGTTTGATGACTATTTCACTGACCGCACCATGAGGTTTGACTTCATGCTGGCCGGCAACAGCACAACTACCAGTGTCTATCCGGTATCATTCAGGGAAGAGCCCTTCTGGGGCGGTTCGCTGATCAATCTCACCGATCCGTTCGGATACGGCAACTTCAGGTATGAGGTCTATGATGACTCAACCGGAACGTTGTTATACTCACGTGGCTTCTGTACTCTCTACCAGGAGTGGCAGACAACCGCGGAGGCGAAGAAGATGGAAAGGGTGTTCCACGAGGTTGCCACCTTCCCCTTCCCGAAAAACAAGGTAAATTTCGTGCTCAGTATCAGGGAGCGCGATGGCAAATTTTCAAAACTGTATGAGACAGTCATTGATCCGTCGAGTTATTTTATAACCAGGGAGACAACCGATGCGGCCCTGGCAACCAGGATCCACGGTACCGGTGATCCTCATACCTCGCTGGATATAGCGTTTATCGCGGAGGGATATACCCGTGGTGAGATGGAAAAGTTCAGGAATGACGTCAAACGTATGGCTGATATCCTCTTTGCGGAGAAGCCTTTTGATAAATACCAGGACCGGATCAACATCTGGGCCATTGAGGCTCCCTCGCAGGAGTCGGGCACCGACGTGCCTGGCGAGGGTATCTATGTCAACACTGCACTCAGTGCAAGCTATTATACATTTGATGTTGACCGTTACCTGACCACCCAGGATATGCGCAGGGTCAATGATTATGCAGCAGCAGCACCCCGTGACCAGATCATAGTGCTGATAAACAGTCCCAGGTACGGTGGAGGCGGCGTATATAACTACTACAGCGCTGTCACAGCTGATCATGCTCTCACGCCACAGGTGCTCACCCACGAGTTCGGGCATGGATTTGCAGGGCTGGCTGATGAATATTACTCTTCAGAGGTTGCCTACGAGGAGTTCTACCCTCTTGATGTGGAACCCTGGGAACCAAATATCACCACAAGGGTTGATTTTGACTCCAAGTGGAAGCATCTGATCGCCAGATCAGTACCTGTTCCAACGCCCAATGACAAGAGGTATATTGGCGTTACGGGTCTCTTTGAGGGAGGAGGCTACTCAGCCAAAGGCATTTACAGGCCATCCTATGACTGCCGCATGAAGAGCAACCAGGCAGACTCATTCTGCGAAGTATGCCAGGAGGCCATTGAAAGAATGATAATTTTCTACCTGAAGTAGCCGAAAGTCCGCAGTATTCAATCTGCAGTCCGCAGTCGAACACTTATTCCATTTACTGCTGACTGGTACTGCCAACGGCTGACTACTTCTTCTTCTCTCCTCCCGAGGTGGGTGGTTTGGCAATAGAGTCACGCATGCCGGTGTCGGCCTCGATATTCTTCATCCTGTAATAGTCCATTATGCCGAGGTTGCCCGTCTTGAAAGCATGAGCCATGGCGAGAGGAATCTCCACCTCGGCCTCAATGACCTTGGCCCGTGCCTCCTGTGCCTTGGCTTTCATCTCCTGCTCGAGGGCAACAGCCATTGCGCGCCGCTCCTCGGCCTTGGCCTGGGCGATGTTCTTGTCGGCGTTAGCCTGATCCATCTGCAGCACAGCGCCAATGTTCTTGCCTATATCTATGTCAGCAATATCAATTGAGAGAATCTCAAAAGCCGTTCCGGCATCAAGCCCTTTCTCAAGTACCGTCTTGCTTATCCTGTCAGGGTTCTCAAGCACCTCCTTATGGCTGTGCGCCGAACCGATTGATGAAACAATACCCTCGCCAACGCGGGCCAGCACAGTCTCTTCACCGGCACCGCCCACCAGCTGCTTGATATTGGCCCTGACGGTCACCCTTGCTTTCGCGATAAGCTGGATGCCATCACGCGCAACAGCCGTAACAGGCGGAGTATCAATCACCTTGGGATTAACCGACATCTGCACGGCCTGAAAGACATCGCGACCAGCCAGGTCAATGGCAGTAGCCATTTTGAACGACAGGTCAATATTTGCCTTGTTCGCCGAGACCAGTGCATGAACAACCTGCGGCACATGCCCTCCGGCAAGATAGTGTGCCTCCAGCTCGTCACGGTTAAGCTTCAGCCCGGCCTTGTCGGCTTCGATCATGGCCCCCACTATTATTGAGGGCGGGACCTTTCTCCACCGCATGAAGATCAGCTGCAACAGGCTTATCCGCACGCCTGACACAAGTGCCTGGAACCAGAGTCCTATCGGTATGAAGTAAAGAAGAATCCACAGCAGGATAATTGCTCCTACAATGATTATTACATAAATGCCTAATCCGCCCATATCTATTTATTTATTGGTTTTACAATCAGCTTATTGTCTTCAATCCTGATAACCTCAACATCCTTTCTGGGGTCAATCAGTATGTCAATTGATTTTGCCTCGTAATAGTCGCCGTTGACCAGCACCTTACCCCCTGGAGCCAGGCGGGTAACAGTGACTCCCGTGTCTCCGGGTTTCACCCTGCCCTGCTCTGTGCCAACGGTATCAACCTTTGAGTCAATGGTTGTCTTGAGCATGAGTTTGTTCCATGTGCCCGCTTTCAGCATCAAAACGGTCAGTACCACCATCACCAGTGCTGTTATTCCGAGCACCAGGAATCCTGCAGTTATGCCGTGACTGGCAAAAGCAAACACAATTGCCGTCACCAGGCAGACTGCACCGCCGATACCGGCAATGGTAATTCCCGGAATGAGCATGAACTCAATGATGAAGAGCAGAAGCCCTATTATTATCAGAAAAATTATCAGCCCGATTGACATGCCGTTTATTATTATATAACTACTGTATCAAGACTGAGTTCCCTGAGTTTCAAGCTCATTCTCTCAAGGGTGGCGGCGTCTGCCATCTTGATAATGCATCCTCCCTTGATATGGGTCAGGACTGCACACTGTTCTGCCTGGATCTCATCATGACCGCAAACATCAACCAGCGATTTAATGACATGATCAAAGCTGTTGAGGTCATCATTGATGAGCATCAGTGACCGCTCATTCTCTTCGCGTCGTCTGTTGTTTTCCGGTTTTGGTGCCTTTTTAGTCATCAGGCAGTTTGTTAATCAGTTCTCTTGCAGCCCCTACGGGTATCTCCTGCATGCCTACGTATGCTGCAACCCTGGCAGAGCTGTAGCCGTTACGTATCAGCAGTGAGACATACTCGTCAGCGCTCTCAAATGTAATAAATTTCCCTATGAGAAACACTGTTTCTCCCTCGTTGTTTTTAATTGTCTCCAGGCCTCGTGTGCCGGCCAGTTGTTCAAGTTTCCCGATGATATCGGGCTGCAGGGGCTTGTCAGTACGCATCACCTCAGCCCTGAATGAGAGTGTTCCGGCCATTGGGGGCCGGGCAGGCGATTCAGCAGTTGTGGCTGTGCCGGCACCGTGGTGTGCAAGGGGCCTGTCTGACCACTCTCTCTCAAGCTGTGTTGCCCTCTCCTGCGAGACACGGACACCATCCATCAGTGCAATTATAAAGGCATCGGGAAAACCTGCCCGCCGTGCTTCCGGCAGGGCCTTCCTGGCGTCATCAAGCCTGCGGAAGATACCGGTATAGTAATAGATTACTTCGCTTCCCTGCCTCCTGTTGCCAAAAACGGGATAGAGTCCCCTGAACAACGATGGCGACACATTATTACGGAAAGCCGCAATCTGAACAGTGTAGATCAGACCCTCCGGCATGTCCGGCTCAAGCGGAACCGGGTTGGTGTCACTGTATGCAGGTCCTGACCGAACCTCGAAAACGCTTAACTGTTGCGGCGGCGTCTCTTCTGCCGGCACCACAACAGTCTTTTCTGACATCACTGCGGCAGGATCTCCCGCATACACCACGTCCGGCATCGCAGCGGACTCATTGACAGGTTCCAGGGCAGGTCTGCTGAGCGGACGACCGCCGCCCTTCCCTGCCTCGAGCAGAACTGAATCCGCTTCAGCAATCCTTGAAACTGCCTTCGCGGATGCGTTATCTGCAGCCTTTGCCAGCTTTTCTTTATTGGATGCAGGCGCTGCCTCAGCTTCCCTCGCAGCACGATCAGCAGTACGAACAAGTGAATCTGCTTGGTGACGCAGTTCGGCTGCTTCGCCAAGAATCCTGTACTTCTCTCCGGGCACCCCGGTTACATCGCCTCTGACGGATGGGTTCTTCTCTCCAGCACTGTTTGCTGTCGGATCAACTGCATTGCGCGACGGATATTCTTCAGGCGGCAGTTCACTCCTGGCAACTGCACCCTCGCCTGCATTACACTGATCAATGAACTTCTGTGTTTCATATTCAGCAGAGATCCTCCTTCCCGCCTGCCTGGCAAACCTGTTGTAGGCGTCACAGGCCTGACTAAAACTGCCGTTCATCTGAAGGGCACGACCGTAATAAAACCACACGTCAGCGGGCACGCTCTTAATATTGACAGATGAGTTTATTGCCGATGCAAGCAGGTTCACTGCTCTCTCTGTTCCGTGCTTCAGTTTCACAAGACAGGCCCCTGCATAATACTGATACACCGGATCACGCGGGTAGATGAGCAGAAGAGCGCTGTACTGATTGTATGCAGTCTCATAATCGCCCCTTAGCCAGGCAGCCTGCGCCACTGCTTTTGAGGGTTTCCCGGAACTCTCCTGTGCGACCAGAGGAGCTGCAGCAGACAGCAATGTGAATGCCAGTGCCACAACCATCAGGGCTCGCCGGATGTTAATAACTCTGAGGTTGAAATATTTTATGAAAGATGATAACTTCATACCTTTACCAGTCTTAACAAAAATACGAAAAAGTCATGACGCAGCCCACAGCAGGTATGCCGGCCCCACCGTTCGAGGGCACCGACCAGAATGGAAACAGAGTGAATCTCAGCAGTTTCCTCGGAAAAAAGGTAGTGCTTTATTTTTACCCCAAGGACAACACCCCCGGCTGTACTGCCGAAGCATGCAGTCTGAGAGATAATTATGATGAGTTGCTGAAGAAGGGATTCGCGGTGCTGGGTGTCAGTCCTGACAGCGTGGCGTCACACGATAAATTTGCTGCAAAGTATGAGCTTCCCTTCCCGCTCATCGCTGACCCTGAGAAGAAGATACTCACTGAATACGGAGCCTACGGGGAGAAGACGATGTATGGCAAAAAAGTGACAGGAGTCATCCGTACCACCTTTATCATAGACGAGAAGGGAATAATAGAAAAGGTGATCAAAAAGGTCGACACCAGGGCTCATGCGCCGCAAATATTCAAATTGTACGAGAATGTCTAACTGCAAAAGAATAAGTAAATGGAAAGAAAAGAGATCAACAAGGAGAAGCTGAAGGCGCTGGAGGTGACTCTGGGCAAGATAGAAAAGGATTTTGGCCGTGGGACAATAATGAAACTGGGTGACCACGCCATTGACAATGTACAGGTCATATCCACCGGCTCGATAGGCCTTGATTCCGCCCTTGGAATCGGAGGTCTTCCCCGCGGAAGGGTGGTGGAGATCTACGGCCCGGAGTCGTCCGGCAAGACCACGCTGGCTATTCACGCTATCGCTGAGGCCCAGAAGGCCGGAGGCATAGCTGCCATCATTGATGCCGAGCATGCCTTTGACCGGTTCTATGCCGGAAAGCTTGGTGTAGATGTTGAGAACCTCCTCATATCTCAGCCTGACAATGGCGAACAGGCGCTGGAGATAGCTGATCACCTGATAAGGTCAGGAGCTGTTGATATTGTGGTTATCGACTCCGTTGCGGCTCTTACCCCGAAGGCAGAGATAGAGGGTGAGATGGGCGACTCCAAGATGGGTCTCCAGGCCAGGCTGATGTCGCAGGCACTGCGAAAGCTAACGGCAAACATCAACAAGACGAACACCACCTGCATCTTTATCAACCAGTTGCGTGAGAAGATAGGTGTCATGTTCGGCAATCCCGAGACAACCACCGGGGGCAATGCGCTCAAGTTCTATGCTTCAATACGTCTTGACATCAGGCGTACCAGCCAGATAAAGGAGGGTGAGGATGCCGTGGGTAACCGCGTCAAGGTGAAGGTGGTAAAGAACAAGCTTGCACCTCCTTTCAGGAAAGCTGAGTTTGACATCATGTTCGGTGAAGGAATCTCCCGCACAGGAGAGATTGTTGATCTCGGCACGGAGTTCAACATAATCAAGAAGAGTGGTTCATGGTTCTCCTACGGCGAGACGAAGCTTGCCCAGGGCCGTGATGCGGTCAAGAAGCTCATGGAAGATAACCCGGAGCTGGCAGACGAGATCAGGGCAAAGATCACGGAACAGCTGAAGACAAAAACCAGATAAGGCTGATCACTTTTTCTCCGGGAACAGCAGGCTGAAGATCACTGCTGCACTTAATGCAATCAGGTAGCTGGCCAGTCGTTCAGATATGCCTGTCGGGTCAGCCAGCCATGTCTTCCAGATAATGGCTGACAGTGTGCCGGTAATAAGCGAAGCGTAAACACCCGCCCTGGAGAATTTCTTCCAGAAAAGCAGGAGTATCATTGCCGGTCCGAAGGAGGCCCCTATGCCGCTCCAGGCATATGAAACAAGACCATAAACGGTATCCTCCATTGTAAGGACCAGGATGAATGCTACCACACCCACCATAAGTGTAAGGAACTTGTTCAGGAACAGCATCCGTTTTTCAGGGACAGGCCGCCTGGTAATGTTTGACCAGAGATCTTCGGTGATAGATGATGAGACCACTATCAGCTGTGAGGAGGCAGTTGACATCATGGCTGAGACTGCACCGGAGAGCAGTATGCCAGCCAGCAGCGGATTGAGCAGGGTCATGACCATGATTGGCATTACCTTTTCCGCGTCGGAGGCTATTGCAGCTGCCCCCTCTCCCATCATGCCCGCCTGCACAAATTTGAATCCTATTATTCCTATGAGGAAAGCCCCGACATATGCCAGCAGAGTCCAGGTGATGGCCACTCCCCGGGCACGCTTTGTTGACGCAGGGTCACGCATGGCCATCATACGGTTCAGCAGCTGGGGCTGTCCGGTGTAACCGAAGGCCCAGCTCAGGCCGTTGATAACCAGGAGGAATCCGGCTCCTTTGGCAAGGGTGGCAGTGGTGCCGGCCATAGCAACATCTGTATGCATCAGTGCCTCGGCAAAGCCAATGCCGTTGGCAGCGGCTATAAAGAGGGCAACAATGGGCAGCACAACGCAGGTGATAATCATCAGAATTGCCTGGAATGCATCAACCGCTACCACAGTGATGAAGCCGCCGAGCATTGAATAAAGTGTGACTATGCCTGCGCCTATCACCATGCCCCAGAAAGGTTCTATCCGGAAGGTGTCATTGAATATTTTGCCGGCGCCGCTGAACTGCGCCGCGAGGTAAAGAACAAAAAAGATGATGATGATCAGTGATGATAGAATGCCTATTTTCCTTTCAGACCCCGGGAATGACCGGAAGAAGAGTCCTGATACGGTCAGCGATCTTGTTTTTTCTGTAACTCTTCTCAAGGGTTCTGCCATGAATATCCAGAGGAAGAGTATGCCGGAGACGCATCCTATGGCCACCCAGATGGAACTCCACCCTTCGGCATATGCATGGCCCGTCAGTCCAAGCAGCAGCCATGCAGACTCCCCCGTGGCTCTCTCTGACAGTGCCAGGAACAATCCGGGTATCTTCCTTCCGCCAAGGACAAAGTCAGCGTTGGTTTTCGACCTTCTGGAGGCATACACAACTATTCCTACAAGGACAATCAGATAAACAACAAAGACGGTGATAAGCATGGCATGAATCTGAATAATAATATATTCACCTGAAATAGCATCAATGAAGACCCGTAATGAATCCAAAAATAACTATCTCAACGGAAAAACAACCTTGATGCCCAGCCATAATTCCTGTCGAAAAGGGAATAATTTGAAAGGAGTGAAGCCTGCACTTCACTCCTAATCCAATCATAACCTAAACCTGTACGACTTTTGGCCGGTGATGCATACCCGTGGCTGGCATGCTATATTACTTGCTCCCAGGCCGGCCACTTATCTACCACCCCGGCAGGAAATTCAGCCCAAACACCCCGTTCCTGAAGCCGCCGTTCTGCAGGGGGAAGGCATAGTAGGGCTCCAGCACCAGGTAACCAAGGAGATTGATCCTTACAGAGAGTCCGGTACTGTATAGAGGGAATTTCTCATTGTCCGCCGCATGAGAGTCGCGGTAGTTGAAGATGATCTTGTCGCCTCTGTACCATGCCATGCCTGCATCAAAAAATAGGTTCAGGTCGGTCAGAATCCATTTCGACTTGATCAGCGCCAGCCTTTCCGGTCCGGTAAACGGGAAGCGCAGCTCCGCGTTGGCAACAGCCATCCGGGTGCCGTTCAGCCTTGAGAGATTGAGTGAGGTGAGTCCGGGAGTGTCACCGGTATTGTAGGAGATATTCTCATAACCTCTTATTAACCAGGGATAACCAATATACAGCGGTTGAAGCACATTCTCATCGGTTACCTTTCCGTACATGCCGTAGTTATAGATCCTGAATGCCAGGGTAACTGGTTTGAGGTACATGTACTGCCGGTAATCAATCAATCCCGTAAATACTTCTGTGGCACCGAAATACTTGTCAACCTGGAATCTCGCCCTGCCTCCCTGCATCGGGGCTGTCATGCCGAACATTGAGTTATCCTTGACATAGGCAAATGACAGCTGCTGGTACCTGCTTCCCTCCGGGGCCGGCATCTTCTCCCTTGTACCACCGACATTATAACCATTGAGCAGATAATAATAATTAAACCTGTCAATACGGTAATAATACCATGATGCTGAAGCCGTAGCCTCAATCCTCCTGATCTGCGAGAAAGGCAATGAGGCATATAGTGTGATGTTATCCTCAAACATGCGGATATAGTCAAGCTGCAGCACATCCACCGGCACCTTTTCTTCATCCAGAATGATTGAGTCCCGAATGTATGACATAGTTCCCGCGCGATATGGTATATGGGAAACAGCAGTACCCCACTTGATCCTGCCCTTCTGGCTGATGTAGGCTGCCTGTCCGGCAAAATCATAAATCTCACCGTTGAGAGAGAGTGAGGAATAAAGCTGGTTATCACCAATCATGTCGCTGAAGATCATATTGATGCTTCCTCCCAGGTTGTTCCTGTATATTCCTGTTGAAACACCCACATTGGCATTGTTGGAGATGTAATCAAGCTTGAATTTGGGTTTGTATGGCAGGTGTTTCACTGCATCATCCGGAAGGGAATCAACAACCTTCCTGCTATAGAGTGTTGAGTCAATAAGGTTAGCCGCGGCGTGAGCCAGCGGTGGCAGCGTGCCTGCATCAAGATTGATAACAGAGCCGTCTGCCTCTGCAGGCATGAAGTCATCAACATCAGCAACCACTATGTGATAGGAATTCTTAATGTAATAATTGTAAGCTGTCTTATCTCCGTCACGTGACCAGCTCATGGCTGGCGAATATGGCGTTATGCCGCTTACACCGGTCATATATGATGTAAGCCTCAGGAGCCGCCCGGTCTCAATCTCATATTTGTACATGTTCCTGAAACCGTCAGCATCTGAAAGGAAGAAGATATGCCTGTCATCAGATGAAAAGGCGGGATTCATATTATAGGCGCTGTCAAAGACATCGATCTCTCTAACCTCCCTGGTTTTCAGATCAAGGATAGCAAGGTTGAAGCTGAATTTCCTGTGACCGGCTTTATTTCGTTTCTCCTGTGAGAAGACTATCTGACGGCCATCGGCTGACCACGACGGGTGTATGTTCGAGGTAAAGTCATCTGTCAGCTGTTCAATCTCACCTGACATGATATCATAGAGGTAAAGATCACTTATACCTTCAGAAGATCCAGTAAAAACGATCTGCTTACCGTCGGGTGACCAGGAGGGATTAGAAAGTGCAGGCACGCCCCTTATGGTAACCTCGCGGGTAATCTTCCCGCGTTTTGTATCCACAAACGCCAGCTTGTTAATACCATCACTGAACAGCACGAAGACATACTTTTTGCTGTCAGGTGACCAGCTTCCGCCAGATTCGACATAGTTAAAATCATCATAGGTACGGGCAGCCGCACCTGACACCTTGCTGATAATCTTCCCGCTGGCAGCATCAGCAATAAAAAGATCCAGGGTGAAGATATTCTTCTCCGAAAAGAATGCAATATATTTTCCGTCAGGACTTATTGACGGTGAGATATTTATTCTTCCTCCGTTCTCGTCGGTTATTACCCTTCTGCCGGCAATTTCATCAGCTTCTGCTTCAAGATAAGGCTTGTAATAGACTTCCATTGCACTAGCCCATAATCCCGAAAGGGTCTCCTCATTCATTCCAAGGATGGTGTCGGCCGCTTTTGAGAATCCATACTGGGCTGTCTTCCTGAACAGAGGAATAATAGTGGTGTCACCCCAGGTTTTACCCACCATAGCCCAGAAAGCCTGTCCATACCTGTATGGAAAGTACCTGGAATCAGTGGTCAGTTTTTTTAGAGTAGGAAAATCATTGTTCAGCAGGGCATCCCTCATCCACATGGCAGTGTTTGGATCAACGCTTCCCAGGGAGAAATACTCAGCCATCCCTTCAATCATCCACAGTGGTATATTACTCAATGAATAGTTCCCCGTGGTGTCAGAATTGGTGAACATGTTGAACTGGAATGCATGCACCAGCTCATGACCCAGTGTGTGGTCTGTCTGGGCGAGAGTCAGGGCAACAGGCATGATAACCCTGTTCTTCATCCCCTCGGTAATCCCTCCGGTACCTGTGCCGATAAGACTGCTGACAGCATTGGTCTGCTGGAAATCAGCATGATTATTGTAGAAGATCAGCGGATTTCTTCTTTCAAAAGTATCCCTGAAGACCTGCCAGTGAATAGCGAACCACTCCTCAGACCAGCCTGAAACAGTCTTCAGCAGTGAATCATTCTTCATGTAATGATAGATCTCGAAAGCGGGAGTCTGAAGGACATCGAACCTGAAGGAACTGTATCCCGGCTTGTTCCTTCCGAAATATTGTGCATCAGCATTTATTGCGACAATGAGCCAGGCTGTCAATACAGCAACAGACATCCTGATCATCCCGGTTGTAATTGAATTTATTCTGCACGAATCCATAGCCTGTCATATTTTCTTCACCTAAATATTCCTAAGTTAATTCATGCTTGCCAATTAATCAAACCAATTGACCTAAATACTTACTCAAAAAATATGCCATTGCCCGTGGATTGATTGGGTCGGATCTTGTAGCCCGGCAGCATTATTTTTTCTATTTTTAAACTCGACAACCGACAACCGATAACCGATAACCGATAACCGACAACCGACAACCGATAACCGACAACCGACAACCGACAAAATATGAAAAACCTATCCCTCATCACCATCGTGCTCCTTCTGGCCTGCCTGGGAGCATGCAAAAGCGAAAAGAAAGAAAAGACCGCGTCGCCGGCCATCGATGTCTCACTTACCGAAGCCGAGAAGGCCGGAGGCGTGCTCACCCCTGAAATCCTCTGGAAGTATGGTCGTGTAGGAGGCATCACCCTCTCACCTGACGGAGCAACAGTGCTCTACCAGGTAACAAACTATGATCTTCAGACCGAAGCACGGGCCACCAACATATGGTCCGTCCCTGTATCGGGGGGCGATCCTGTTCAGCTGACAACCGAAGGAGGCGCAGGACCTCAATGGATAGAGGATGGTGCCAAAATAGCTTACCTCACCGGAGGCAAAATCATGGTCATGAATCCTGACGGCTCAGGCAAGAAAGAGATCGCCGGGCTGCAGGATTTCGAGATACTCTCATTCTCACCGGCCGGTGACATGGTATATTTTACCCGTCGCGTCAAGCTTGACCAGACGGCAAACGAGAAGTACGGTCTTCCCAATGCAAAGGTGCGCATCATTGACGACCTGATGTACAGGCACTGGGATTACTGGCATGACTACTCATACAGCCATATCTTCACCGCCTCGTTCAACGGCTCGGCCATCAGCAATGAGAAGGATATCATGGAGGGGCAGCGTTTTGATGCTCCCGATGCTCCCTGGTTTGATGAGGCTGACATAGCCTGGAGCCCCGACGGGAAATATATTGCCTATGCCTGCAAGAAGCTGACGGGCAAAGCATATTCGCTCAGCACAAACACTGATATCTATCTCTATGACGTGGTAACAGGTGAGGAGAAGAACATCACCGGGGGAAACATGGGCTATGACAGGACGCCTGTTTTCTCGCCTGACGGATCAATGATTGCCTATTCAAGCATGGAGGAGGAAGGGTACGAGTCTGACCTCGAAAGACTGTTCGTTTATAATATTGCCTCCGGCGAACGCAAATGGCTTTCTGAGGGATGGGATTATAATGTTGGCAACATCCAGTGGAACGGCACCGGCGAGATTTGGTTCACCAGCCCCTACCTGGGTACACAACCGGTATTTAACATCTCACTGGCATCCGGAAGTATCACCAGGATGACGACAGGCAAATACGATATGGGTCCGCTCCGCCTGAACAACAATGTCCTTGTGGCGGGTATACAGTCCATGGCACGCCCCACCGAGGTGGCAAAAATTGACATGGCGGGCGGCCAGTTCACAATGATAACCGATGTCAACGGACATATCTATGAGAGCATCACGATGGGCAACAGTGAGGAGAAGTATATAAAGACAAAGGATGGCAAGGACCTGCAGATGTGGATCATTTACCCGCCCGGTTTTGACCCCTCGAAGAAATACCCGGCACTACTCTACTGCAAGGGTGGACCACAGGGACCCCTCGGACAGAGCTGGAGTTACCGCTGGAACTACCAGATGATGGCAGCCAACGGGTACATCGTGGTTGCTGTCAACCGTCGCGGCAACTCGGGTTTCGGCAGTTACTGGCGTGAACAGATATCAGGAGACTATGGCGGCAGGAATATGCAGGATTACCTTGACGGAATTGACGCAATGGCGAATGAGCCATTCGTCGATACGGACCGGCTGGGCGCAGTGGGAGCCAGCTACGGTGGCTACTCGGTATTTTATCTCGCCGGGATACACAACAAGAGGTTCAAGGCGTTCGTATCTCACTGCGGCGTGTACAACACCATCGCCGAGTACGGCTCCACCGAGGAGTACTGGTACCCTAACAAGGATTACCAGGGTGCACCGTGGGATAAGCCCCAGCCTCCCGGATACAATGAGTTCTCACCCCATACGATGGTTGACAGTTGGGACACACCCATCCTTATCATCACCGGCGCTAACGATTTCCGGATACCCTATAGCCAGAGCTTAGAAGCATTCAATTCAGCTACGCTGCGGGGTGTGCCTGCCCGGCTCCTCTTCTTTGAGAACGAGAGTCACTGGGTCACCAAACCGCAGAACGCCGTCATCTGGCAGAAGGAATACTTCGAGTTCCTGGATACCTATCTTAAATAGTCGGCAGTCGGCAGTACCAGTAGGCAGTACCAGTAGGCAGTCGGCAGTACCAGTAGGCAGTCGGCAGTACCAGTAGGCAGTCGGCAGTACCAGTAGGCAGTAGGCAGTACCAGTAGGCAGTCAATCAAGACTTTAACCACTGCCTGCCGCGGACTGCTGACTGCTGACTGGTAAGTGTGGACTTTTTACCTTGTCCTCATCTTCTTGTCGATGATCTCTGCTGCCTTGATAAGCGGGTAGGCAGCCGGAGAAGCTGTCAGCAACGGGTGAGTGCCAATCTGCGAGATGAGTAGTGAGTTGATGGTCATCCTGTTCTGGATAATCATTCCTATCACATTTGTAAGCTCACCGGCACTGCAGCCACCTATGACCTCTCCCCCGATGATTACTCCTGAACTACGGCTTGCGATAAGCTTGACAGCCTGCTTATGTGCCCCGGGCAGAGTGCCGGGATGGCGGTCTATACCTTCGAACAGACCGGTCAGGACGTCAATGTTTTCTGCTTTTGCAGTTGCTTCAGTAAGCCCTGCAGTACCGAAACCAATATCGCCAATGGCTGTTGCATAGATTGCTATAGTGCCTGAAAAGGTTTTGACAACATTCAGTTGGAAAAGGTTCATTCCTGCGATACGAGCCTCGGCGCAAGCTGTAGAGGCCAGCATGGTAGGCACACGGCGCCGTGTTACGAAGTCGCGCTTCTGTGCACAATCACCTACAGCAAAGATGTCAGGTTCATGAGTACGCATATACTCGTCAACAGCTATAAAACCGCTCTCATCAACATAAATGCCTGATTCTTTTGCAAGTTGACTATTGGGTTTATAACCTATTGTCAGTATTACGGCATCGGCAGCCAGCTCCTCTCCGTTGTCAAGAACTACCGCTTCAACCTTTTTGTCACCCTTTATCTCACATACGCCACAGCCTGTTCTGATGTTAATGCCCCTGTCGTTGAGAAGCATGGAGATTTTGTCAGACAATTCCTCGTCAAATGCCAGTGAAAGGATATTGGGAAGTTTTTCAACAAGCACCACCTGGTGACCTATCTTCCTCATCTCGTCAGAGAGCTCCACTCCAATAAATCCGGCTCCTATGACAACCACTCTCTTGCAGCAGCCAAGTTTTTCCTTCATCTCATCAAGGTAGACCTTGTCTTTTGGCACTGTATAAACACCCTCTTTGTCCGTTCCCTTCAGCCATTTTGGTACGGTTGGATATGATCCTGTGGCAATGACCAGCTTCTCATAGCCAATATCAGATCCGTCGGCCAGTACGGCTTTCTTCGCCTTTATGTCTATTGAAGTCACCTCTCCCATCATAGTCTCAACCCCTGCCTTTTCCATCATATTATCAACAGGCATGATATTAAGTGTGGAGCTGTCAAGCGTGCCGTAGATGTATGGTATACCGCAGGGTACCATAACATCTTTCTGCTTCTTGATCATGGTAAAGCTTTTGTCGGGATACGCTGACTTGCCTGTAAGAGAGACCACCATTCCGGCAGCGCTGCCGCCTATAACTAAAACATCTGTCTTTTTCATTCTTATTATTTATTTGTTTGGTTTTTGGTTTTCAACTGCCTCCATGACCTGGCCGGCCAGGGTTTCAAATGCCTCCACGGCTGTCTTGTTTGTCTGCTGGAAGACTGTACGGCCTGCTTCGGCAGCCTCGCCAACCTCCAGTACGAGGGGTATCTGGCATAACAGGTTGGTGTCAAACTCCCTGGCCAGCTTTGCACCGCCGCCCCTGCCGAAGAGATAGTAATGCTCTTCAGGATGTGCCGCGGGAGTGAACCATGACATGTTCTCCACAACGCCCAGGATGGGTACCTTCAGATCGGGATTCATGAACATAGATGAAGCCTTGCGGGCATCATTCAGTGCTATCTCCTGGGGAGTGGTTACAATGATTGCCCCGGCAAGATTGAGTTTCTGAACCGTTGTCAATTGTATATCACTTGTCCCGGGAGGAAAGTCAACAATCATATAGTCTACCTCACCCCACTGGGTATCCTCAAAAAGCTGCTTCACGGCATTGGAAGCCATGGGGCCGCGCCATATAAGCGACTGGCTGCGGTCTATGAAGAAGCCGATGGAGATAATCATTATCCCGAACTTTTCTATCGGGAATATCAATTCCCTGTTATTCTCTGACTTAACCTCCGGCCGGGCATCCTCAAGCCCGAACATGGTTGGTATTGAAGGCCCGAAAATATCTGCATCCACAAGGGCCGTCTTCATGCCGTTTCGCGCAAGCGCTATGGCCAGGTTGGCAGCCACAGTTGATTTGCCTACCCCTCCTTTACCAGATGCCACCACTATAATGTTTTTAACACCCCTCATGGGTATCTTTTCAAATAATTTATTCTTTTCCATTTGTTGTCATTTTGTTCCAAATCTCGTTCAAAATTATGCTGATCTCTGCCTCGGGAAACATCTCGGTAACACTTTTACCAGAGATCATAGCCTCCGTGACTCTCCTGTCATAAGGCAGGCGGCCGAGAAGAGCGCTGCCCTGTGCAACGCACCATCCTTCAATCCTGTCAGCCATGGCCTCGTTGAGATCATACTTGTTGATGATAATCCCCACATCACCTGTAAATTTCCGGGCAACCTCATGAACCCTTTTCATGTCCTCGAGACCTGACATCGTCGGTTCGGTAACGATGATGATCCTATCAACACCTGTTACCGTTGAGATTACCGGGCATCCGATCCCCGGAGGGCCGTCTAGCAGGATTGTGCTCATTCCCTGGGCTGTAGCCACCCTCTTTGCCTCCTCCCTTACCAGGCTCACCAGCTTGCCTGAATTCTCCTCACCGGGAGCCAGGCGTCCATAAACCATCTTGCCGTTCCTGAAACTGCCTGAATACATCCTGCTCCTGTCGCTGCGCACCATGGTTATTGCGTCCATCGGACAGATGCGCGAACAAAAGAAACATCCGTCACAAGATGTCTCCGAGATCATGATTTTGCCATCCACCTCGGTAATAGCATCAAACCGGCAATAACTCTCACATATGCCGCATACCGTGCATAGAGCATGGTCCACCACAGCTGTATAGCCTCCGATGTAAACCTGTTCTGTGTCATGTTCGGGATTAAAGAGCAGGTAGAGGTTTGCCGCATCAACATCGCAATCGGCTACCACAATCCTTTCACCGGCTGTGGCAAAGGCTGCCGTCACACTTGACTTGCCCGTGCCGCCTTTACCGCTTACTACTGCCAGTTCCATATCCGTCTATAATTTTGTCAGCCAATTCTTCAAATAGAGAAGCCAGCTCCGGAATTTCATCCGTTACCAGCCTGCCCTCAGAGTATGCCCGCGCAATGGCAGGGTCATACCTGATCTCGGCCAGGAGAGGTATCTTTTCCTTTTCCAGGTAATCTGCAACACCCCGGTCACCTATATCCGATCTGTTTATTATCACCGCCGGCTCCTTCCTCATCTCCTTCAGTGTTTCAACGCTCTGCCGCAAGTCGCTGAGGCCGAAAGGGGTAGGCTCAGTCACCAGCACCACATAGTCGGCCTTGTCTACCGTCTGAATAAAGGGGCATGATGTTCCGGGTGGCGCATCGAGGATAACCACCCCGTCATCGCCGGATTCCTTTATGGCTGCCTTGATTATCCTTACGGGCGACATCTCGTTGACACGCAACCGTGCTTCTATCAGCGGATAATTCTTATCAGTCCTGCAGGAGGTGACCGTTCCCAGTGTCACCGGCTTTTCTGTTATGGCCTCATCATTGCATGCAAAAGAGCATGCCCCGCAACCGTGGCAGAGGCTTTCAATCACCTCAATCACCTTTGCATTGGGTACATAAAAGATAGCATTGTAATTGCACCACTGGCTGCATCGGCCGCACCAGGTACATGCATCCTTATTTATGACCGGCACCTGGTGAGTCACCTCTGTCACGGATACTATCCTGGTCCTGAAAAATAAGAGGTCATTTGGAGCCTCCGCATCACAATCTGTCAGGGTCACATTGTCACCCCGATGTGAGAGCACATTAAAGAGATTTGTGGCGACAAAGGTCTTGCCTGTGCCTCCCTTACCGCTTGCCACTGCTATCTTCATCAGGTCAGTTTCTAGTCGTACGCCAGCCGCATGTTTTCGTCAGCCAGGGTGGGCTTGATGAAACGCTGCATGGCTGAACCTTTCCAGGTACCGAGGTTCATATGCGTCGTGTAATACTTCTGCGGAATCGGATGGGTGCCTACCACCACCTCTATCCCGTACTTCTCCGGGATAAAGCGGGTGAAGTAATCAAGCCTGGGGCACGGTGGATATCCAACCACCAGTCCTGTTGCGAGGTGGATGACACTTACACCGTTCTTTTTCATCTCTTCAGGTGTATATTCCACGTTGCCGCCCGGGCAGCCGCCACAGGTAGTGAAGGCTGCTATCTCCACATCCTCACCCTTATACCTGTCAAAGGCGCCCTCACGATTGCGGAATGACCTGAAGCACTTGCCACCGGCGCAGGTATGGTACCTGTCGCATATGATGATGCCAATCCTCTTTTTTTCCATGGGAATTTGTTAATGATCACAGTAGTTTGCTCCTGCCTGGAGCCTGTCATTGAGAAGGTCTGCGGCAAGCTCATCAGGGCTTTTGACGGGGGCCCCCACAAATACATTGATTGAATGCTGGTTAAAGATGCTTATGGCTCTCTGGCCCATTCCTCCTGCTATAACGTCCGTGATGCCTTTCTCCGCAAGCCAGCCGGGAAGAAGTCCGGGCTCATGCGGCGGGGGAGTGATGAGTGTTTCGCCGGTTATGTTTTTGTCATCGGCATCAACTATTGCGAACTGCTCACAATGGCCGAAGTGAGAGCATAGTATGCCTCCCTCGAGAGGTATTGCTATTCGTTTTTTCATAAAAATAATGCTTGTAATTATTTGATTTACACTAAATCATTTGATTTGCGGCAAAAAGGTGGGCCTGAGAATTTTCAGCTCCTGCCTCTCCCTGATCCGCGCCCGGCCCCTCTGCCGGCTCCTCCACCCTGACCGCGGACGCCGGATCCGCTGCCGCCACGACCTCTGCCGCGACCGCCTCCGGCACCTGAACCACCTCCGACACCTGCATTTCCACCCTGACCGCGGCCGCCACCGGCTCCCTGGCCACGGCCACTGGTACCCTGACGGGTATCATCTTCATTTGCCTGACTCCCGGCACCCTTCTTCGCCTTGCCGGCTCCGAAGTTGGTGCACCGTCCTGCACGTCTTCCGGTCATGGCTCCCTTGCCCTCCGGACCTGTCTGATCTAATTGCGGCATGATTTTCCAGATTTAAGTTAGATTTTAATTTTTAAGCATATCAATTACTGACTGTATGGTCTTCTCCGGTTCCTTGTACATGACCATCTGTATCTTCAGGCTGTCAAGCAGTGACTTAATCTTTACCCCGAATTCACCGGAGATTATCTTCTGAACCTCCCTTGAGGCTACCAGCTGCACTGATGCCGGCCCTGCACCTTCCTCTGCATCCCTGTTGGGATTCGGAAGAAATTCAATGCCACCGGTTTCGGTGTCATAAATCACAAACCAGGCACAGCGGCCAAACCGTTGGTCTACTTTACTGTCGAGTGTATTACCCGTACTTGTTATCGCTACTTTCATATATTCTTATTTATAAGTCTTTTGCAAGAAGATTATTCTTTCTCATCAGCCTGGCATTGCAGACAGGACAGACCTGGTCCTTGCATGGATGGGCAGCTTCATGAGGACGTTCATACCCGCATTCCGGGCAGACGCATATGTCCGAACACTGACGGTGTGATTCAGCCATGTCCTCGTTCATTGCATCACAGTTCTCTATTTCCTTGCTCCTGCACAGCGGGCAGGAGATAACCGCACTACCCTTGTCAGGCTGGTTGAAATAGCTGTTGCAGTTCCTGCACCTATACCAGTCACTGTCAAAATAAACCTTTCCCCCTTCAATGATTATCTGCTTCCCTGTAACAAGGGCATCAGCAATCTTTGCCCTGGCTTTTCCGTAGATCCTTGTCAGAGTAGGCCTTGAGATGTCCATGGCCTTACTGGCCTCGTGGTGATTCATGTGCTCAAAATCACATAGCCTGATCACCTCATATTCTTCAAGGTGCAGAAACACGGATCCCCTTGCCTTGTTCTGAATGCCCGCTCCATAAGGCTTCAGCCCGGAGATTATAGGCAGGTTGCTGACTCTTCTTAAACGTGTTGGACGCGGTGACACTTTTTGATCATTTGTTCGCTACAAAGATAATGAACATATGATCAAAACACAAAAACATCGCCAGCTTTCTGATAATTTAACATTACCAGGACAGAATTCATACGGATTCAAGGCAGGTATGCCTGGCGAGTAATCCGTGAATCCGAATCGGAATCAGTTCCAAATGAGTTAAGATTCTTTTACTCTGCGGAGAATAAGTTCATTATTCTCATTGTTTTTGCGGCGATTAACTCGTACAGCTGCCAGCACTGGCCGCCCTGATTTTAACACAAACAATCTTTCCTACTTCAAAAACCTGACACATGACGGGGCATTCAGGGTCAGTGAGGAGACGGCCTCATCACTGTGAGCCCCTTCACGAACCACCGAAATCTCATCCGATCTCTGGTTAGCCACCAGGAAGAATTTGCCGGATGGTGAAACTGCGAAGTTGCGCGGCCAGTTGCCTCCGCAGTCGCGGTGAGACGGCTCTGAAAGCTTCCCATCAACCCCGACCCTGAAGGTCACGATGCTGTTATGTCCCCGGTTTGAACCGTAGATTTTCTTCCCGTTACGCGAGAGGTGTATGTCAGCACAATAGCTTTTCTCCGTAAATTCTTCAGGAAGGGCGCTGACAGTCTGTTTGGCAGTCACGGTATCTGAAAGGATATTGTATACTGTCGCCGTGGAGTTGAGCTCATTGATGACATACAGGTTAGCAGATGACTTGTCAATTGCCATATGCCGCGGGCCGCTTCCCGGCTCACCGTTGAAGTAAGCTATGTCTGCATTCATAAGAAGCCCGAGGGTTGTATCGAGTTTCAGCTGATGCACCCTGTCGAGGCCCAGATCGGAGACATAGTATGTGTGAAGTCTCGGATTATGGATAGTCATGTGGGGGTGCGACTTCTCACCGTAAAAGATGACATCGGTGACCTTTTCAGGTATCCCCTCGCCGTTCAGCCTGAGAACGGAGACAGATCCGCTGCCGTAGTTGGATGTGATCAGGAATTTGCCATCAACTGAAACCTCAATATGGCATGGTCCTCCCCCTCCCTGGTTCATCGAACTGACTTTTTCAAGGCTTTTGCTCTTCTTATTATATCGTAATGTGGTGATACCTCCCCCGGCTTTAGTGTTAAAAGTGTCGACTTCATTGACAAGGTAAATCAGGCCACCCCTACCTAACGTAAAATATGAAGGATTGTCCCCAACGATTATCTCCGATATCTTATCAATGCTGCCGTTGCCGTTCAGCCGGCATAGCAGCACATCGGCGGCGCCATCGCGTGAATAGCCGGATGCTATGAACATGTTCTCCCCCATATTACATGAAGACATCAACGTTGTAAGCATCATCATCAGTAACAGAATTGTAATCTTCATCGGATTGCCTGTATATCATTGTTTACCTCAGTCTGTGTCCGCAGTCCGAGCATGGACGGATCAAAGACAAATATGAGGCAATTTTTTTAAATCTTTAATAACCGCCAGGTAAAGAATACCATAACCTGTCAGAACCCCATTCCTCGCGGTTATACTCTCTCTCCCCGTCTCCTATAGATATACCAGTATGCCAGCGGAATGAAACA
>ENA-UOUL01001095-UOUL01001095.1-bioreactor-metagenome-genome-assembly--contig:-NODE-1095-length-41365-cov-5.651836_pt1 | contig 41365 bp, 36 predicted proteins | sample MGYA00249838_ERZ747220 | MGnify/ENA primary metagenome ERZ747220 (study PRJEB28778, sample SAMN05720191) | bioreactor metagenome | isolation source: Anaerobic biogas reactor | place: USA:Washington... | reverse complement strand
AGTCTCCAGACATCTCCCTTCTTGGACAAGGTGGCTCTCATCATAGTGCTCCACTGTAGGCGTCGAGGTCGTTTACGACCCCCTCGACCAGATTCCGCTTTCCTTCTGTATCAAAGACATTGATCTTGTCCGTCTTTACTCCGAGCGAAATCTTCGTACCCTTCTCGATGATGCTGTCGATCTGGGATTCCTGGATGATCTCAGCCTTCTCACCGTCCTCGAAGTGGATGAAGTAGTGGGTGTTGAGACCGAGGAAGACGGCATCATCCACGTAGGCGGCGACTCCGTCCTCTCCAAATGGTTTGACATAGAGCTCTTCGGGGCGGATCGAGAGAATCACGTCCTGCGCTCTCCGCTCCTCTTTCCTGATGGTATCGAGGGGAATCTTGTACTCGCCGGGCAGACAGATATAGGTCTGGCCATTGGAAATCTCCAGGCGAGATGTAATCAAATTGGTCAGCCCGATGAACGATGCGACAAAGAGATTCGCCGGTCGTTGATAGAGCGCCTTGGGAATTCCGATCTGTTGGATGTCGCCTTCGTTCATGACCGCGATGCGATCGGAGACGGCCATGGCCTCCTCCTGGTCATGGGTGACATAGACCGTGGTGATCCCGATTTCGTTTTGGATCTCCTTGATGACGGTACGCATCTCGACGCGGAGCTTGGCGTCCAAGTTCGAGAGCGGTTCATCCATCAAGAGGACATCCGGGGTGATGGCCAAGGCCCTTGCGAGCGCTACGCGCTGCTGCTGGCCTCCGGAGAGCCGCTCCGGCATGCGGGTGCGGTACTCCTCAATCTTCACCAACTTCAAGAATTGATCGGTCTTGGCGGCGATTTCTTCCTTGGGAAGGTTTCGGTTCTTCAGTCCAAACGCGACGTTCTTCTCAACGGTGAGGTGCGGGAAGATCGCATAGTTCTGGAAGACCATGCCGATGTTTCTCTTCACCGGATCCATGTCGTTGATCCTGACATCATTGAAGAAGAAGTCTCCGCCTTCGATGGTGTTGAAACCAGCGATCATGCGCAGCAACGTTGTCTTCCCACAGCCTGATGGGCCAAGGAGGGTGAAGAACTCACCCTCCCTGATATCCAATGACAGGTCTGGGATAATGGTTTTATCTCCGTATTTTTTTACGGCATTACGAATCCTGATATCAACACTCATCAATACAAACCCTTATATTACTATTATTTTGAGGAAGCTTCAAAAATCCTTGTCCACCTGGCACCCCACGCTTCCTTGTTGATCGCGCAATACTCGAGGTCCTCATATGCAACGTTGATCTCGGAGAACGGCTGCATGACGGGCGTCGTGTTGTTGATGGTGGGGTTGACCGGGCGAGCCGTCGACTTGGCGACTTCACGCTGTCCGGTATCGGAGATCAACCAGTCCATGAACAGCTTCGCGTTGGCCATGTTCTTCGCGTTCTTGATGACGGCTGCACCGGCGGGGAGCCATACGGCGCCTTCGGCGGGGTAGACGAGCTTGACGTTGGTGGCCCCATCGACCAGCAATCCGACGCACGGGTCCTCATAGGAGACGCCAACTGCATACTCGCCGCTTACCACACCCTTGTAGATGGCGGAGGAGGAGTTGATCATGATCCCATTCAGCTGTTTGGCGAACTTCTCGACCCACTGCCATGCGGCTTCGTCGTACGGTTCGTTGCCCATGACGAGGAGCATGTTGGTCAGCTCTGCCCAGGCACTAGACGAGGAGGCGGGGTTGCCCATCGCGATGCGGCCCTTGAGCGCCGGATTGAGCAGATCCTCATACCGGGTGAACTTATCCGGGTCGAGTCCCAGCGTCTTGAATACATCGAGGTTGAGCAGCAGGGCCGCCGATCCGTCGAGGCAGTAGCGGGTGACCACGCCATTCTGGTTCCGGTAGGCTTCAGGAAGCAACTCGTTGCCTGCGGCTACGTGTGGCTCGAAATACTTGGCGTAGTTCATGCCGTTGGCATAGTTCACACCACCATACATGACGTCGGCCTGCGGGTTTTCCGCCTCACTGACGATTCTCTGCAAACACTCTCCGGTTCCCATGGAAAGGACGGTCACGTCGATTCCGTACTGGTCGCCGAACGCATAGGCGGCATTGGCCAAGGCGTCGGTGTTCGGGGAGTAGATGATGAGGCTGCCACCTCCGACTTTCCCTGCTGAGTCCTTGGTACCTTGAGCACCCACCATGGCCACAGCCATGACTAAAACCATAAGAAACATCAAAGTTTTTTTCATTTCTTACCTTTTCCTCCTGAATGATTATATCAATTGATTGATACCGAAAGTGTGACACAGGCCCATAGGCAAGTCAAGAAATATCACTTGTGCCGATTTTTACATTACTGGGTCGATTTTTAGATTTGGGCTCGCTGGCTCCTGATAATTCTAGTCTCCATCATAGGTAAAAGAGATCGTCCAGATTCACGAGGGTCACTCCTTCAAGGGTGACCTGCTTTTTGACCTCATCGGTATACCCGCCTGTGCTGAAGATGGAGGAAGAGCGGCCGGTCGGCTCCTTGATGATGGCGGTCGCGCTGAGGACGTGGTGGTACTCAGCGAGGCTGGACGGTTTGGCTTGGCTCTTGCATGCAGCGAAGAGGGCCGAATCATGGTTCTCTTCGAAGGCGAGGATGTCGATATCGGCCTCTCTTTCCCACCCCACCACCTTCCGATGGCATGGAGGATGAAGGAAAACTTCTCCGCTTTGGTAATGCGAACGAGGCATTCGGTGCAGATCTTCTCAAATATTCCTCCCATATCGGAGGAGAGCTCTTCACAGCTGGACAGTGCAGAGCGCTCTGCTCCAATGAGCTCATACTTCCTGCGGTTGGGGAAGATTGGAGGAAGTATCCTTCACCCTTCTTGCATCAAGGAGTCCTGCAGCACTCACATACCGAGGGGAGGCCCTCTGCTGGAATCAGGAGTATACTCTAGAGTATTATACGTACGATTCCTTTATGGATACTATGAGGAGCCGTCCCTCCCAAACCCTTCCATTTTCCCCCTTTTGCCAGTACCATAGCCTCAGACAGGAGCTGATGCATGAGTGAAATCGTAGTGACTGAAGATAACTTTGAAGCGGTGGTATTGGAAGCGGATACGGTTGTCCTGGTGGATTTCTGGGCACCTTGGTGCGGTCCTTGCAAGATGATCGGCCCGGCGCTCTCCCAGCTCGCCCAAACCTATGAGGGGCAGCTCGTCGTCGCCAAGTTGAATGTTGATGAGTCGGGTGCCCTGGCAAGCCGCTACAACGTCAACTCGATCCCCACCTTGATGATCTTCAAGGGAGGGGAGGTGGTCGCCCAACGGATGGGAGCGGCGTCGCACTCGGTCATCGAGGCCTTCGTCAAAGAACACCTCTGATCACGGCACATAGCGTTTCTCACTGTTGAGGGAGCCGAAGCTCGCCTGGCGCGTATCGCAGATGTACCAGTCGGCGCTGCTGTTGGTGTCGCTGAGGCGGTCACGGCAGAAGCTCCGGGTCGCAGTGCTGTCGGTCGAGTCGACCGAGTCCTTGCTCTTCTGTGAGTTCCACTGCTCCCCATCGTAGAGCTGTGAGACCTGGGTGAGGAGGGCCTGGGAGCCAAACCCCTCATACGTGGTGGTGACCACGTTCCCCCAGACCACCGCATCGATGATAGCGCTCTCCCATTCCGGGCTCACCGCAACCGAGAGCGAGCCGTTGTTCGAGCTCAACCCTGAAAGCTTCTCGCTCGTATGCTCACCGCCGTCCGTTCCCTCCTGGAAACGGACGACCAGGTAGGTGCCGCGCTCCACCCACCGATCGGCGAAGATGAATCGGTCGCTGTAGAGTGAGGGTGTGCCGGCATAGAGCGTCAACCCGGCGAGGTTGCCGCGCCCGGTGACCACCAGTTCAACCCGGTCCGGATTGGCCTCGGTGCCCTTGGTGGTGAACTCGTTGATGAGGACGGTCGCCGGGTTCGGGTTCTTCGCCCAGAGGATGATGGAGAAGCGGACGCTGTTGCGGGCGAGGTCCTCGACCCGTCCCTCGAGGCGGGCGCTCTGGCCCAGCGGGATCGCATCGGTGAGGGTGAGGGTGACCGTTCCATTCGAGACGGTGCCGTCGCTCACCGCCTTCCCATCGATGGTGAAGTCCGTCGGTTTTATGACCACCGGTTCATTGAAGGAGAGGCGGGCGCTGGTTGGCGTCACCATCTCCCACGAGCGGAGGACCGGTGGCTTGTCATCGTGGCTTGCAAGGAGCGCGTTCACCACGTCATCACCCTGGCGACAGCCGCAGCTTGAGAAGATGAAAAAGAGGGAGAGGACCGTGATGGTGAGGTGCTTCATGCCCTCTAAGGGCGAAGAGTGCCCGGTTTGCTTCAATTGACAGATGGGGCGGGTCTCAATAGACTTGGCCTATGGCAAAACTCTGGCAAAAAGCGTATACACTCGACTCCCTCATGGAGGAGTTCAGCGTCTCAAGCGACTATCTTTTGGACCAGGAGCTGGTCATCGCCGATGCACTGGCCTCCATCGCCCACGCCCGGACGCTGGAAAAGCTCTCCCTGCTCAGTGAGGCGGAGCTCTCTTTGGTCGAGGAGGGGTTGCGCGAAATCATCCTCCTCAGGCAAGAGGAGCGGTTTGTCATTCGCCGGGAGGATGAGGATTGCCACACCGCCATCGAAGCGTATCTGACTGAAGAGAAGGGGGAGGTGGGCAAGAAGGTCCATACCGGCCGCAGCCGCAACGACCAGGTCCAGACCGCCCTGCGCCTCTGGATGCGCGAGTTTGCAACCCGCTTGGCCGAGCAGACCCTCTCCCTCTGTGACCGCCTCTTCGCCTTCGCTGAAGACCATGCGAAAATCCCGATGCCGGGGCGCACCCATATGCAGATCGCCATGCCCTCCTCGGTGGGGCTCTGGGCCGCCTCCTTCGCCGAGCAACTGCTCGACAGCGTCCGCCGCTTGGTCGACCTTGATGTCATCCTCGACCAGAGCCCCTTGGGCTCGGCGGCATCCTACGGCTCCCCCCTGGCCCTCGACCGCTCCTTCAGCGCTTCTGAGATGGGGTTTGCCAAGGTGCAGAACAACGTCCTCTACGCCAACAACAGCCGCGGCTTCTTCGAGGCGATGGTGCTGGACTGCTGCGACTACATCGCCCTCACCCTGAGCAAGCTCGCCCAGGATTTGATGCTCTTCACCCTGCCCGAATTGGGGTACTTCAGCCTCCCCTCCGAGCTGCTCACCGGTTCATCGATCATGCCGCAGAAGAAGAACCCCGATGGCCTTGAGCTGGCCCGCAGCCGCGCCGCCCTCATCAGCGGGGCGGCCACCCAGGTAAAGTCCATCATCCGCAGCCTTCCGTCGGGGTACAACCGCGACTTCCAGGACACCAAGGGGGCACTCTTTGCAGGTGCCAAGGCGACCTGGCAGCTGGTGGGAATCTTCATCCGGATGGTCGAACGTCTTGAAGTGCATGAGGAGCAGCTCCTCAAAGCCTGTACCGCTGAGCTCTACGCAACCGATGTGGTGCTGCATCGTGTAGCCAAGGGAGAGCTCTTTCGCGACGTCTACCGTGAGGTAGGCTTGCACCTCGATGCGGTCGAGGGGCTCGATCCGGTTGCCTCCATCGAGGAACGTACCTCCCTCGGAACGAGCGGCAACCTCGCCCTTGAGGAGCAGCATCAGGCGGCCCGGGCGCTTTCAGCCACCATGAAAAGCCGCCTGGATGGATACCAGGCGGCCTATCAGAGACTGTGTGGGTTGCGCGAAGTGGCGGTCGTCCTCTATTAGTCGAGGGCCTGCGCGCTCTTTGTGCTGCGCTTCTGCAGCACCGGGGTATGCTTGACCGCCATATGGTACGCCTCGGCGATGTTGGTGCAGTAGTCGCCGATATGCTCGAGATGACGCACTTTCTCCAAAAGTAGCAATTCGGCCTTTACATCACCCTCTCCCTCAGAGAGGCGATCCTGGATGCGCGCCGAGAGGCTCGTCCTCCAGCTGTTGACCTGCGCCTCGAACTCGTTCGCCTTCTGCATCTCCGCCTTGGTCAGGGTGCGGTCCATGCGGTCGCGCACGTAGTAGAGGAACTCCTGGACCAGATCTTGGTAGGTGCGCATCTCCTTGTCCATCTCCTCGTCGAAGGTCCAGCCGTTCGAGTAGCGTCGTTGGTTGAGCATGGCGAGGTTGTAGCAGGAGTCGGTGACCGACTCCAACTCATCCATCACGCGGATGAGGCTGTTGAGGGTGGAGGCGTTGGTGGGGGTCTGGCTGTCCTGCATCAGGCGGACGCAGAAGTGCGAGAGCTGCTCCTGCATCTGGTCGGCGAACTCCTCGTCCCTCTTCATCCGATGCACCTCATCCTCCACCTCCGCCTCGTTGTTATTGAACATCGAGCGGTAGCGGGCGAGCATGTTGCAGGCGAGGTTGGCCATCTTCTGGATCTCGTCGCGGATCGCCAAGAGGTAGATCTCCGGGCTGTCGATGAAGATGCCGCCGATGTACTTGAAGTGGTAGGTCCCCTCGTCGTATTCGGCCTTCGCCGGGACGACACGCTCGATGAAGCGGGCGTACTGGCGGACGAAGGGGAAGAAGAGCAGCATGTTGATGGTGGAGAAGAGGGTGGTCAACATCGCGAGGAAGAAGGGGAGGCGACTGGCCAGCTCAGCACCCGTATAGGCGAAGATGTCGCCGGGGGTGAAGAGGTTCACCAGGTGCAGCAGGGGGTGGAAGAGGATCAAGGCGAGCGTGACGCCGGCGACGTTGAAGATGATGTGCGCCCAGGCGGCCCGCTTGGCCTCGGTGCTGGTCCCGATGGAGGCGAGGAAGGCGGTGATGGTCGTCCCGATCTTCGAGCCGAGGATCAAGGCGGTCGCCGTGTAGAGACCGAGCCAGCCGTTGAAGGCCATCGTCAGGACCATCGCCATCGTCGCCGAGGAGGATTGGACAACCAAGGTGATGAGCATACCGATGAGGACACCGATGAGGCGCATGGGGAAGGTGTCGCTATTGAAGAGCGAGAGGTAATGCATCACTTGGACATTTTCGGAGATGTCGGGCATCGAGTTGCTCATCAGGTTCAAGCCGAGGAACAGGATGCCGAATCCCAAGAGGACATCGGCGAGGTCGCGCTTCTTGCTGCGCTTGCTGAACATCAGCGGCGCCGCGATGGCGATGGAGGTGAGGGCGAGGATGGTGATGTCCATCGAGAAGCCGAGGAGGGCGACGAGCCAGCCGGTGAAGGTGGTTCCGATGTTGGCGCCAAGGATGACGCCGATGGCCTGGACGAGCTCCATCAAGCCCGCATTAACGAAACTCACCACCATGACGGTGGTGGCTGACGAGCTCTGGATGATGGATGTGATGACGATGCCGGTGACGATGGAGATCGCCCGATTCTTCGTCATCAGGCGAAGAATCGACTTCATCCGGTTGCCGGCGGACTTCTGGAGTCCCTCACTGAGCAATTTGATTCCGAAGAGGAAGAGCCCGAGACTGCCTATGATTTGTAATAGGCCGAGTATGGTTTTCATATGGCCCTACGGTATCAATTTTCCGCGCTCGGGTAAAGTGGTCGTCTTGGCCAACTCCGATTGAACTTTACCCCCTCTTGTTGTATGGTTTGGCCATGAGTATCATCAAACCCCATAAGCTTGGCATAATCTCCGGACCTGGGTCCGAATACTTCTCCGGGAAGGTCGTCAAACACCTCCGACGCCTCTATATTGAGCGCTACAACAAACTCTCAAGCGCCATGGCCAAAAGACACGGCCTCAGCGAGGAGGAGATCCTCAAGACGGTGATGCTGCTGGATGATTTGAACAACAAGCGTATCCCCCGAAGCAAGCTGCCCAGCACGTTTCAGTGCCCCGACTTCAGTATCCGGGTCAAGTACACCAAGTTCGCCAACGGGGAGGAGAAGGCCGAGATCCTCGATGCAGTGCGGGGCCTCAGGGTCTTCATCATCTACGATGTCTCCAACAACGAACCGGTGCGCGTGGCGGGAAGCGACGAGCCGGTGCGTCTCTCGGTCAACGACCACCTGATGTTCCTCTTCACCACCATAAACGCCATCACGCTCGCTGGCGGAGACAGCGTGACGCTGGTGCTCCCGACCTATCCGTACTCCCGCCAGCACAAGAAGAGCGGCCGTGAGGCGCTCACCGCCGCGATGTTCGGGCGGATCTGCGAGATGCTCGGTGTCGATCGGATCATTACCCTCGACATCCACAACCGGGAGATCGAGAACACCTTCACCAAGCTCCACCTGGAGAACCTGCACGCCTCCTACCAGACCTTGATTGCCCTCCATAAGATCATCGACTTCAGCGACCCCGACCTCGTCGTCGTCGCCCCCGATACCGGGGCCATCAGCCGCAACAAGTTCTATGCCCAGGCGCTGCACCGACCGCTTGCGATGCTCTATAAGGAGCGCGACTACTCGGTGGTCAGCAAGAGCGCCAAGAACTCCAATATCCGCAGCATCAATCTCCTCGGCGATGTGAGGGACAAGACCGTCCTCATCGCCGACGACATGCTCGCCACCGGTGGCACGATGATCGTGGCGATGCGGGAGCTGACCAACCTTGGGGCGAATAAGATCATCTGTATGGTGAGCCTGCCGATGTTCAACGGCACTGCCGTCGAGGACTTCGACAGCGCCTACAAGGAGGGAATCTTTCACCGGATCATCGGCACCAACGCCGTCTTCCACGGGCGCGACCTGCTGGAGAAGGAGTGGTACATCCAGGCCGACATCACCGAGCTCTTCGCCCGGGTCATCAGCCGCCTCCACCACGGCCGGTCGATCAGCCCGCTCTTGGACAACCGTAAGTTCATCCAGATCCTCATCGATACCAGCCAGGCCAATCCCCAGGCGCCCTTGCCTGATGCAGACGCTACCGACCCGGACCGTGACTGACCGTCATGGATCCGGGTCCCAAATGGCTTCTGCCCCTCGGTTCGGAGAAGTGGGGGGTGGGGGATTGCACCAATCGAATCGAGGAGCAGTATCCATGAATGTATCACGACGAATCACAGACCTCCAGGCATCGCCGATCAGACGCCTCGCCCCCTATGCACGGGAGGCTGTCGAGCGGGGGATCAAGGTCCACCACCTCAACATCGGACAGCCGGACATCAAGACGCCGCCGCGCGTCATCGAGGCGATCCAAAATTACCGGGAGCCCTTGATCGCCTACGGGGCGAGCGAGGGGCGTGACGATCTCAGGGCGGCCTTGCCCGCCTACTACAAAAAGTACGGCGCCGATGTGAAGAGCGAGGAGATCCTCATCACCACCGGAGGCAGCGAGGCGCTGCACTTTACCTTCATGACGCTCTGCGACAGCGGCGATGAGGTGATCATCCCCGAGCCGTTCTACACCAATGTCGCGTCCTTTGCCCAGGCAGTCGGCGTGAAGCTGGTCCCAGTGACCAGCCGCATCGAGGATAACTTCGCCCTGCCGCCGCTCTCTGACTTCGAGGCGCGGATCACCGACCGCAGCCGGGCGATCCTCATCTGCAGCCCCAACAACCCCACCGGCTACATCTACCACAGCGAGGAGCTGCGCGCCCTGCTCGACCTCTGCGAGCGACACGACCTCTTTTTGGTCGTCGATGAGGTCTACCGGGAGTTCTGCTACGACAACGAGGCCTTCGTCTCGGTCCTGACCTTCGAAAGGTATGCGGACCGGGTTGTCTGCCTGGACAGCTTCTCCAAGCGCTTCTCGATGTGCGGCGCCCGGGTCGGCGCCTTCGTCAGCCGCAACAAGGCGGTCATCGCCAATGCCCTGAAGCTTGCCCAGGCGCGCCTCTGCCCGCCGGAGATCGAGCAGATCGCCGCCCATGCGGCGCTGGGCACCGATGACTCCTACCTGGTGGCCGTACGCGATGAGTATGAGACGCGGCGCGATGCGATCGTGGCGGGCTTGAAGGGCATCGAGGGGGTGTCCGTCTCCTCCCCCAAGGGAGCCTTCTACCTGGTGGCCGAGCTGCCCGTCGACGATGCCGAGGCGTTCGCCATCTTCATGCTGCGCGACTTCAACCTCGACGGGGAGACCGTGATGGTCTCCCCCTGCGAGAACTTCTACCTTACCGAAGGGATGGGGAGGCGACAGGTACGCATCGCCTACGTCCTCAACACCGAGGATCTGGCTCGGGCGGTCTCCTGCCTCAAGGCCGGCTTGGAGGCCTACCAAGCTAAGACCCGCAGCCGATAGGAGAAGCTACTCCCCGATGATCTTGATGAGGACGTGCTTGTCGCGCATGCCATCGAACTCGTAGTAGAAGAGCTGCTCCCAGGTGCCGAAGTCAAGCTTGCCGCCGGTGATCGCGACGACCGCCTCACGCCCCATGATGGTGCGCTTGAGGTGGGCGTCGGCGTTATGCTCCGCCTCGGTGTTGTGCTTGTACTGTTCATACGGCAGCTCGGGGGCGAGCTTCTCCAGCCAGACCTCGAAGTCGTCGTGCAACCCCTTCTCAACGGCGTTGATGAAGACGCTTGCCGAGATATTCATCGCATTGACCAGGACAAGCCCCTCCCTGATCCCACTCTCATTCACCGCCTGCTGGACGCTCTCTGTGATGTTGATCAGGCCGCGTCGCTTGGGTAGGTGAAACCAAAGCTCCTTTCGATACGTCATCATAGGCGCCTCCTTCGTACCCTCAGTATACCACCTCTCATTGCATCCCACTAGGATAGTCGCTACACTGAGCCATCATGCAGCGACAATTTTTTCATTCACCGCTCTTCGGTCATCTGGCGGTGCTGGTCACCATCACCATCTGGGCGACGACCTATGTCTTCACCAAGGCGCTGTTGGAGCACCTCACCCCGAGTCAGATCCTCGTCGTCCGTTCGCTGCTGGGCCTTCTCTTCCTCTCCCTCCTCTCTCCCAAGAAGTTGCACTACGTCAAACGGATCGACCGCCTCTTTATTGCGCTGGCCGGGTTCTGCGGGATTTTCCTCTACTATTTTTTGGAAAACACCGCCTTGTTGTACACCAGCGCCACCAACGTCGGCGTCATCGTCGCGGCCGCCCCCTTCACCACGCTCCTCGCGAGCCGGATCTTCCTCAAGGACGAGAAGCTGCACCTCTCGTACTTCATCGGCCTGATTTTGTCGATGACAGGGATCGTCATCCTCACCGTACCCAAGGGAACGGCCATCGCGGTCAGTCCCTTCGGGGACTTCCTTGCGGTGGCGGCGATCTGTGTCTGGGCGCTCTACACGACGCTGACGCGCATCATCGGCAGGCGCGGCTACCCGAACCTGGCGGTGACACGAGACATGTTCTTCTGGGGTCTGGTCGGACACACCATCGTCCTGGTCTCCAGCGGCCAGTCCCTGCCGCTGCGGACCATCACCGAGAAGGAGGTCCTGTTGCCGCTGCTCTTCTTGGGTCTGGTTGCCTCCGCCCTCTGCTTTGCTCTGTGGAACTACGGCCTTCGGTCCATCGGGCCGGTGACCAGCTCCTTCTACCTCTACCTCAGCCCGATCATCACCATCGTGGTGGCCACCACCTTTCTCGGCGAGCCATTCACCTTCGTCGATGGGGTGGGCACCGCCCTCACCCTCTCGGGCCTGGTGGTCAGCCAGTGGCGCTTCGGGCCAAAAAAATAGCTGTACAAACTACTACACAAGTGTTACTCTTTCCGTATGATGGATACGCAACAGAAGCTGGATATCCTCAGCCGGGATGCCCAATACGACCTCAGCTGCGCCTGTGGGACGAAGAACCCGGCCGAGCACCGGAGGCAGAGCGGTGATGGATCATCCTGGCTCTACCCGGTGACCACGGCAAGCGGGGGGGCGGGCATCATGCTCAAGACCCTGATGGGCAACCGGTGCTCCAACGACTGCCGCTACTGTCCGCTGCGCGCCAACCAGGATTTCCGGCCCGCAGCCCTTGGCGCCGCCGAGATCGCCTCGTTCTTCTATGATCTGCAGAAGCGGAGGCTCCTCATCGGGATCTTCCTCTCCAGCGCCGTCCTCTCCACCCCCGACAAAACGATGCAGCTGCTCATCGATGCGGCCAAGATTCTCCGCACGCAATACCGCTATCGCGGCTTCATCCACCTGAAAGTCATTCCCGGCTGCTCGCTGTCTGCGATCGACGAGGCGCTCCTGTATGCATCGGCCCTCTCGCTGAACATCGAGGTGCCCTCCGCCGATCACTTTTGTCAGTTGAGCGCGACCCAGGACTACGGGCGGGACATCATGGAGCGGCTGCGCTATATCGCCTCCCAAACCGCTGTGGGGACACGCCATGAACACGTAGGGGTCTCCAGTCAATTCATCGTCGGTGCCAGCGACGAGGATGACCGACAGATCCTCTCCGCCGTGAACGACCTCTACGGCACGATGGGCATCTCCCGAGTCTACTACAGCGCCTACCAACGCGGGCTCGGGGAGCGCGGTATCCCCGGGGAGCAGGGGAGGGTCATCGAGCCCGATCTCTTTGGAAATGAGACTTCAAGCGCCCCCCTGGTGCGCGAACACCGCCTCTACCAAGCCGACTGGCTGCTGCGCGTCTACGGTTTTGCGTATGAGGAGCTTCCCTTCACTCAAGACGGAAATCTCAGCCGGGAGAAGGACCCCAAGCAGCTCTGGGCTGAGGCCAACCCCGCCCGCTTCCCGCTGTCGGTGAACCGGGCTAGCCGGGAGGAGCTCTTGCGGGTGCCGGGCATCGGGCCGACCTGGGCCAAGCGGATCGTCGCGCTCAGGCGGGAGGGGAGGATCTCCTCGCTCTCGGCCATCGGTTTTCCGTCCTCACTAGGGAAAAAGGCAAGCCGGTATCTCACCCTCTGAGAGTGCTTGTTGCCCATTACGAAAACCCATACAATGGGCCCATGCTGAACCTCTCCCTCTCCTTCTTCTTCGCCTACTGCATCGTGGCGGTCATCAGCCCCTACCTGCAGGTGATGATCCACAACCTCGGCTACTCCTATGAGGTCGTCGGCGCGTTGCTCTCCCTCTACGAGATCGCCGCCATCTTCGGTCCGATGCTGGTTGCCCTATGGATCGACCGAAGCGGGAGGATGAAGAGTTCAGTGCTGGTCTGTACCGTCATCTCCATGGCCGCGATGGGCCTCCTGATGACGAGCAGCTCCATCATCATGGTGATCGGAGCCTTGACGCTCTTCGCCTTGACCTTTCGCTCCATCATGCCGGCGATGGACAGCTATACGAACAACCGCTATGACGGCAACTCCCGATCGTACTCACTGGTACGTTCGGTGGGGACGGTCGGCTTCATCCTCCTCTCCCTCTTCTTCGCCGCCACCGGCCTGCCGGACCTGAGGCGCAACAGCGCCATCGGACTGTGGGCCATCGCCTCCTCGTTCCTCTTCCTCCTCACCGTCATCGCTTGGAAGGATGAGCCCAAACGGGCGCTGGTCCTGACCACCGATCTGGGGAAGGGGGGACGTTGGTATGACCGGGCCTTCGTGGTGGGGATGGTCATCATCGCCCTCAACCGCCTCAGCCTCACGGCGGTCACCAGCTTCCTCTCCCTCTTCTTGGTCGAGGAGTTGGGGATCAACGCCATCAGCTTGATGAACGCCATCGGGGCGGCAAGCGAGTTCTTCGCCATGATCGGCGCGGGCATCCTCCTGCAGAAGAAGCGGGTATTGCCGTACCACCTCTTTGCCGCCAGTAGCCTGGCGATGGTCATCCGCCTCCTGATCTATGCCTTTTTCCCCACCGTCTCTGGCGTCCTGGTCGGCCAGCTCCTGCACAGCGTCGGCTATGGCGCCTTCCAGCCGGCGGCGATCTTCTTCGTCGCGCGGCGGGTGAAGCGCCACCGCAGGACCCTGGGCATGTCGATCTACGCCTCCTTGGGTACCGGCTTGCCGGCGGTGGTCGGCTCGGCGCTCGGCGGCTTCATCGTCCAACACTACGGCTACCGCACCCTCTTCTCCCGCTATGCGCTCTTCGCCCTCGCCTCGCTGCTGCTCACCCTGATCTTCAGCAAGACGATGCGCCAGGAGCCGCTTGAATCGGTGTGAGGCCTCCTCTTCAGTTTGATAGGAGTGAGAAGATGTGCTATGCTCAGCTCGGAGGCGTACAGTGAGGGAGCAGGATAGTTGGCAACTCTTGTCAATCGGGGAAATTCCTCTTGAAAAGGTAGAAAAGAACCTCCGAGAGCTTACTACCTTCATGACAACCAGCTTTGAAGTCATCACCTCGATCCTCCGCTCTTACCACCCCCTCGTCATCCTCAGACAACTCACCGACAATCTGAGAGACCCGTCGCTCTCCGAGCAGGAGAGAGGGCGCCATGGGTCTCTCTTATCCTTTGTCTCGACCCTCTTGCCCTTCGCGCGCCTGGACCATGCTCCCAGCGCCCAGATCACCTCCAAGGAGTACCGGCGCCTCTTGATGAGCCATGAGGAGCTCATGCGCAAGTCGGTCCGCTACGTGGACAACACCGCCCTGCGCCTCCGCAGCATCGGTGCCATCAGGGGGGACAACCTCATGCTCGCCTACCAAGAGGAGGCGCTCGCGTTCCTCGACGGTGGGACAGAGATGAGCATCGATGAGCAGTATCGGGCGCTCCAATACCGCCTGCAACCGTTCAATGGCCTCATCGGCGAGCTCTTTTCGGCCAAACTCGATGGCCTGCTCTCCGCCTTCAGAATCCTTGCAGAGCGCACACCCACCACACTCAGCACCTGGGAGGTGGCCAGCGATACGAAGCTCAGTGAACACGACGCCCACCTGCTCAGCGTCGAGATGGGGAGCCAGGGGGACGGTGAAGAGCGCATGTTGCCCATCGAAGCCCCGGCGGTGGCCAGTCGCCCCTTCAGCCGGCTGCGTGCCACCTACTACTGCTTCGATGGCAAACGGCTGCTTCGCGATGGGTACCTGGTCATCAAGGAGGCGGTCTGCCGAACCAGCGACGAGATGGCGCGGCGGTGGCAGGAGATCGAGCAGACCAAGAGCCGCCTCCTTCCCATCACCTTCTTTACCGCGATGTTTGGTACCATGGACTGGCAACGCGATTGGCCGCTGGGGGAGGGCATCGTCGATGCCCTCTTTGAGCGGGGCGAGCAGCGTGTGTTGGTGCAGGTCCCCTGGGCCGACCATGCCATCGAGGCCATCAATCCCATCGCCGAGAGCGAGCGGGCGATCGAGAGCATCTCGGCGGCGCTGGCCAAAGAGCGTCTCGTCTCAGAGAGTGGGGAGCGTGCCATCATCGTCGACTGCCGCGACCGGATCTCCTATCCGTTGAAAGCGGTCAACGACGTGCTGTACCTGAGCTTCTTCCAGCTTGCCTCCATCGGGACGAGCTGGGAGGGTGTGGCGACGATCAAGGAGCAACTGGGCCTCGCTCCCCTCGCGGTCCCCCCCATGGTCGAGGATGTGGGGAAAGAGGAGGAGGATGAGGAGCTAGATTTGAGAAGCAGCGGCTCCTCGTACTTCACCACGATGTTCAGCGATGAGACGCTGCAGAGTGAGACGGACGAGGAGGATGAGGAGGGCGCCGACGAGATCTTCAACTTCGCCGAACAACCGTCGCTCTTCGACTTCGACGATGAGAACCTCTTCTCCTATGACCGTGACGGTGATGAGGATGATGAGTACGAATATGAGAGCGAGGCGTACAACCTCATCGAAACTCAAGAGATCGGCGATGAGATGAGAATCGACGACTGGGATCTGAGCATGGCCGACGAGGAGATGGAGAGTGGTTCTCCCGACCACGACGTCACCTACTACGGCCCCGGTGAAGATGAGGATGATGAGGATGAGCTCTTGGAGTTGATCAAGGAGCCGGAGGCGCCCCCACGGGATTTCACCCTCGCCGATGCGGTCTCTCGGGCTTCCCACGCTCCTTCTGCCGAGCGTCGGATGGATGAGGAGGGGCCGGCTGAAGAGGCCCAGGCAGATCCGGTCATCGAACCGCTGCTGCATCCGACCATCGCCCGGATCGTCGCCCGCCTGCCGGTGATTGAAGGGAGCGTCTTCGCATCCTTTGTCCACAGTGGTGACACGGCCCTGCTGATGCAGACCGCCACCCTCATCGATGAGGCGAGGCGGGCCCAGGCGTTGGACAAGCGGGACAAGATGTTCAGTGTCCCCGGCCTCGACCTCACCATCGTCGTGGCCGGCGATCGGGGGGATGCCATGACCGATTGGAATCGGCGCAACAGCGTGGGTGTGCTGATGTACCTGCAGAAGAAACCGCATTGGAGCATGCTGGAGCTCCACTATGATGCACAGGGGGCGCTGCTGAGCGCTGATGAACGGATCATCAGCGCCAAGGAGTTCTCAACCTCCGATTGGAAGTATGTGGCAAGCCTTGCAGAGCGGATTGTGGAGCGAAAAAGAACCCCATGAATATCAACGACATGATCTCTCAGCGTCTGGCCGTCGCCATCGAGGCTGCCCGAAAGGGTGGAGAGTACCTCTTGGCGATGGATCGTACCGCCGCCTTCACCGTACAGGAGAAGGGGGAGAATGACTTCGTCACCGAGGCCGACACTCGCTGTGAGGCGATCATCATAGAGACCATCAAGGAGCGCTTCCCCGATGACGGAATCTTCGCCGAGGAGAGTGGGATCGAACACGGCGAGCAGGGCGGCAGGTGGATCATCGACCCGATCGACGGGACCGTCAACTTCAGCCGCTCCATCCCCGGCTACACCATCTCCATCGCATGGGAGCTGGAGCCATACACCCCCGCTGTCGGGGTGGTCTACAACCCCCGCCAAGACGAACTCTTCTTCTGTGGCCAAGGAGGCGGCGCGTTTTTCAACGGGCAGCGGATCACCGTATCGAAGGTGGCTGAAGCAAAGCGCGCCCTCATCGTCACGGTCCCCCCTCACCGCCGTCGGGAACGCTTTGAGCGCTATGGCGAGCAGGCATCCCGTCTCTTTTTGGGGACCAGCGACATCCGCTCCTACGGATCGTGCGCCTTGGCCCTCTCATACATCGCCGCCGGGCGCTTGGACGCCTACTATGAGATGAGCTTGGGCTACTACGACATGGCGGCGGGCTTGGCCTTGGTGCGCGAAGCCGGTGGGATGGGTACCCCCGTCGATGACGAGCACCCGTTCACCGACACCGCATGCGACCTGGTCGCCTCAAATGGCTTGATACACTCCCAGATTTTACATATGGTGCAACAATGAGGTACAGGCTTGCTATCTTTGATCTCGATGGGACCTTGCTCGACACCTCCGAGGGAATCTTTTCCACGGCAAACAAAACGGTCGTCGCCCTCGGATGCGAGGCGGTCACAGACGAGGCGCAACTCTCCAAGTTCATTGGTCCGCCCATCACCCGCTGTTTTGTCGATGTCTATGACCTCGACCCCTCCCTCATCGACGATGCCATAGAGATCTACCGCGCTGAGTACGAGAAGAGCGGTCGCTTCCTCGCCCGGGCGTATGAGGGGATCGAGGAGACGCTCACGGATCTGAGAAGCCGTGGCTACCGCTTGGCCGTGGGGACGCTCAAGTATGAGCCGCTCGCCCGCCGGATGCTGGAGCACTTCGGCCTCGCCCACCACTTTGAGAGCATCAGGGGCAGTGACGACTCCTCCTCGCGCACGAAGAGTGACATCATCAATGCGGTCCTCACTGAGCTGGGGGTAGAGCGGGAGGAGGCGATCCTCATCGGGGATACCATCCACGACGAAGAGGGGGCCAAAGAGAGCGGGGTGGACTTCCTCGCCGTAGACTACGGCTTCGGCTTTCCCTCGGGCCATCCGCAGGACGAGGGGATGGTGGGCATGGCAAGAAGTGCCCGAGATGTGCTCTCCCTGCTCTGACGACCCTTGCCCAAACCGCCCGGCGGGGGTATCCTGCCAACAGGAGGAACACAATGATTTTCCAGCTGAAAAAGTCGGTGGTCGCAACCGAAGCGGCCCCCAAGGCCATCGGGCCATATAGTCAGGCGGTAGCAGCCGGACCCTTCGTCTTCACCAGCGGGACGCTGCCCCTCGATCCTGAGAGCGGCCAGATTGTTGGCTCCAATGCCACTGAGCAGACACGCCAGGTCTTCGAGAACCTGCAGGCGGTGCTCGCTGCCGCCGGCACCGACCTCTCCAAGGCGGTGAAGGTCACCGTCTTCCTCAAGGATATGGCGGATTTTGCCGCGATGAACGAGGTCTACGCCAGCTATATCGGGGACGGGGTGCTGCCCAGCCGCTCCGCGGTCCAAGTCGCCCGCTTACCCAAGGACGCCCTCGTTGAAATCGAGATGATCGTCCTCGCTTGACGGAGTACCATGAAACGGACACCACTCTACGATACCTACCGCGACTATGACGGGGTGAAGCTCGTCGACTTCGGAGGTTGGGAACTGCCGTTGCACTTTGCTGCCGGCATCAGCGGCGAACACATCGCCGTGCGCACCAGGGCAGGCCTCTTCGATGTCTCGCACATGGGTGAGTGCGTCATCAGCGGTGAGGGAGCCACGGACTACCTGGAGTACCTCTGTACCAATGCCATCGCCGACCTCGAGGTGGGCCGTTGCCGCTATACGATGATGTGCTACCCCAATGGGACCGTCGTCGACGACATCTTGGTGTACCACAGAAACGAGAACACCTATCTGTTGGTCCTCAATGCATCGAACACCGAGAAGGACCTCTCCTGGATCATGCACGACAACCCCCGTGCCTCCCACTGCCCCGAGGTGATCGATATCTCTGATACCACCGCCCTGCTGGCCCTGCAGGGGCCGCAGGCACAAGAGATCTTGAAGACCGTGGCGGCGGGGTGTGAGGAGATTGAGAGCTTCGCCTTCAAGAGCCAGTGTGAGGCAGAGGATATCTTCACCCTGATCAGCCGCACCGGCTACACCGGTGAGGATGGCTTTGAGATCTTCTGCAACGTCGATGATGCGCCCCGGCTCTGGAACCTCATCCTGGAGCGGGGAGAACCGTTCGGGCTCCTTCCCTGTGGCCTCGGCTGTCGCGACAGCCTGCGCATCGAGGCGAAGCTGCCGCTCTACGGCCATGAGATCAGCGATGCGATCACGCCGCTTGAGGCGAACCTCGCCGCCTTCGTCAAGCTCGACAAGGGCGACTTCTGCGGCCGCGATGCACTCGTGCGGCAAGAGGAGGAGGGGATACCCCGCTCGCTGAGAGGCCTTGAGATGATCGACCGGGGGGTGCCGCGCCAAGGCTACCCGGTCCTCTTGGAGGGCAGGGAGATCGGAGCGATCACCAGCGGGCTGAAGAGCCCGACCCTCGGCGGCTTCTGGGCGTATGCACTGCTGGACCGCTCCCTCGCCTTGAAGTTCGGCTCTGAGGTCTGTGTGTTGATCCATGGCCAAGAAAAGCGTGCACGGGTGGTGAAGAGCCCCTTCTACCGGCGCCCTCGATGAGAAGGGCGATCAAAAGCCAAGCCCCGGAGGGGTTCATCGCCCTGGACAACTCCGCGTTGATCTACCCTCCCACCGAGGCAGCGTACAACACGAACACCTTCCGCATCTCCGTCGATCTGAACCGGGAGGTGCAGGTCGAGATCCTGCGCGAGGCGGCCCATGAACTGCTCGAACGCTGCCCCTATGCCAAGGTACGGCTGAAGAAGGGCTTCTTCTGGTACTACCTCAGCCCCAATGAGGAGGAGATCCCCATCTGGGAGGAGGGGAGCTATCCGGCGGGCCGCTTTGAGTTCAAGCGCAACCAGCACTACCTGATCAAGATCATCGCCGGAGAGCGGAGAATCGCCATCGAGTGCTTCCACGCCCTCACCGACGGCACCGGGGCGCTCTCGTACCTCAAGCTGTTGCTGGAGCGCTACTGCTCCCTCGCCGGCATCGTCGACGCCGTCTTCACCGACGGTCTCTGCTTCACCAGCAAAAGCGATGCGCATGAGTTCAGCGACCCGTTCCAGATGCTCTACGATCGTACGATCCGACCGTTTTCATCAGTGAGCAGAGCGTATCACCGCAAGGGGAGAGGGGAGCGCAGCGAGGCGGTGAAGGTCATCAGGGCCGAGGTGGGCATCAAAGAGATCAAGGAGCGGGCAAAGGCGCGCTCACTCACCATCGGTGAGTACCTGAGCGCCGTCTTCTTGATGAGCCTCCAGCAGCTGCAGAGAGAGCAGGTCCCCGTCAAACGCAAGCGGCGGCCCATCCGCCTCTCGGTGCCGATGAACCTCCGCAAGGTCTTTGCAACGGAGACGATGCGCAACTTCACCCTCTTCGCCTTGATCGGCATCGACCCGGCCCTCGGGTGGTACACCTTTGATGAAATTGCGACCCAGGTTCATCTGCAGATGGCGCAGGCGGCGCAGCCGAAGCTGCTGCTCAGCCAGATTCGACGCAATGTGGCGGGAGAGCGCAGCGCCGCGCTCCGCTTTGCCCCGACGCTCTTGAAGAACCCACTCTTCAAGCTGCTCAGCGATGCGCTCGGGGACCAGCAATACAGCGGGGTCATCTCAAACCTCGGGTATGTCTCTCTGCCCGACGCCCTCTCTCCCGTGGTGACGGCGATGGACTTCCACCTCAGCCCGGGCTTGGTGAACCCGGTCAGTGTCGCGGTGGTTGGCTACCGCGACAGCCTTGCGATAAACTTCACCAGCTATCATGATGACGACACCGTCCTTGAACGACTCTTCTGTACGTTCCTCGTCGAGGACGGGATCGCGGTTTCGGTCGCTTCCAACCGGGAGGGTATGTGATATGGCCTATTGTGTGCAGTGTGGTGTGAAACTTGCCGATGGAGCGGCGGCCTGTCCGCTCTGCAATACCCCAGTGCTCCTCCCCCCGACCGTGGTGGAGCGGAAGGGTGAGCCGCTCTTTGCCAAGAAGCTTGACGGACCGCGTTCGAGCGGTATCACCAAGGTGCGGAAGGGCATCCTGGAATTGACGCTCTCGCTGGCTGTGGTGGCCCTCATCGCCGTCGGTCTTTCCCTCACCTTGAGCGGCCTGGGGCGCTACAGCTTCATCCCGATCTTCTCGATAGTCATGGTCGAGGCGACCTTGGTCGCATCACTGCTGGCAAAACCGAGCTACGTGCGTCTCTCTTCAATCGTGTTGATCGGAGCCGGCATCTACCTGGTGGGCTTGGATCTCGCGGACCTCACCCTCTCCTGGTCTCTCATCGCCTCATCGGCGTTGCCGCTCCTCTGGCTCTTCGCGGTCGCCCCCGCCACGAAGATGAAGAAGTGGCGTATCGTGACGCTCTCGCTCATCGCTGTCCTGCTCTACCTGCTCATCATCAACATCACGATAGCGGGTGCGCTTACCTGGTTTGTCCCGGTGGCGCTGCCCACCATGCTGCTCTTCGGGTTCTTGGCGACCATCTTCGCCCTCTTCCTCATCAAACGCAAAGGGACAATCATCCCGATCTCCGATGTCGTGTTGGCCACCTTGGTGGTGATCTTTGTCGCGATCAGCGGCTTCGATTTCTTCTTGACCCACTATCAGCGCGGCTTCTTCGCCCTGCGCTGGTCGAAGAGCCTGCTCTGGGCTGCGCTGGTGGCGCTGCTCTTCCTCTTGGCCCTCAGCTGTTCACGGCGCATCAGGCGCTACTTCACCAGCCACATCCGACACAGCTAGGTAAAGTCGGCCACCGTCGCCGAGCAGGCTTTGGCCAGATCTTCGGGGCGGATCTTGATCTGCAGACCGCGCTCCCCGGCGCTGACGAAGATGAACTCCTCCAATTCACTGAGCGCCTCGAGGTAGGTGGGAAAGCTGCTCTTCATCCCGAGCGGGGAGCAGCCGCCATGGACATAGCCGGTCACCTCCTTGAGCTTGGCGAGCTTGAGGGGAGCGAGTTCCCACTTGTCTGTGAGGGAGCGGGCCTTCTTGAGGTTGACGGTGAACTCGGCGGGGAGGCAGAAGACGCAGTGTCCTCCTTCCCCATCGGCGCAGACGATGGTCTTGTAGACCTGATGCGCCTCGACGCCGAGGTGCACGCTGGCAGAGATGGCATCGAGGCTCTCCTCATCCCACTGGTAGGTGACGATCTCGAACGGAATCTGCTCCCGCTCAAGGATCCGGATGGCGTTGGTCTTCTTCATGCCCCCATCGTAGCGTACTTCCTACTTATCGTCGATGGCAAACGCCGATCCGAGGGCCGAGGGAGAGGCGAACGCCCCCTTGCGCTTCTGGGCGATGATCGTCATGGCGGTAAGGACCAGGAGGGTGATGAGATAGGGGGAGAGGCCGAGAAACTGCGCCGGGACCATCAGCTTGAAGCCGGCGGCCTGGATGGAGAACTGCAGGCTGGTGATGCCGCCGAAGACCAAGGTCCCGATGACGACCCGGGCGGGGTTCCACGCTGAGAAGATCACCAAGGCGATGACGATCCACCCCTTGCCTCCCGTCATTCCGTCATTCCAGCTGGGGATGAAGGAGAGGGAGAGGCAGGCGCCACCCAAGCCGGCGAACATGCCGCCGATGAGGGTGTAGAGGTAGCGTACCCGACTGACCGATATCCCCATGGCTGCGGCGGTACGGGGATTCTCGCCCACGGCGCGGATGACCATCCCGTGACGGGTCTTGTAGAGGAAGAACCACGCGAAGGGGACCAGGACATAGAGACCGTAGGTGAGGATCGAGACATTGAAGAGCGCCCCAAGGATCGGGATGTCACAGAGGTAGGGGATGGCGATGTTGGTGAACCGGGAGGAGAGGTTCATCCCGGTGAGGTTGTAGCGGTTGGATGCCGGTCCGAGACGCTGGCCGAGAAAGTTGGCCAGTCCGGAGCCGAACATCGTGATGGCCAGGCCGCTGACGACCTGGTTCGCCCGCATCGTCACGCAGAGGAAGGCGTGGATCAGGGAGAGGGCGGCCCCCACCGCCATCGCCATGAAGAGGGCGAGGAGGAGGTTGCCGGTCTTGAAGGCGGTGGCGAAACCGGCCAAGGCACCAAGCAGCATCGTCCCCTCCATGCCGAGGTTCAGCACCCCGGTCTTTTCGGTGTAGACCTCTCCCAGGGTCGCGTAGGTGAGGCTGGTCCCCATGGCCAGCGTCGCGGCCAAGAGGTTGGTCGTGAAGTCGATTGCGTTCATGCTGTGGCCTCCGTATGCGTGCCGCTTTTGGCCAGTCGGTACTCGGTGAAGACACTGCCGGCGAGCAGCGGGATGAGGATCAGACCCTGCATCACCTCGCCCATGGCGCTGGGCAGCTTCAAAATCTGTAGGGCATCGCTGCCCGTCTCAAGGGCCGCCATGATCAGGGCGACGAGGATGGAGACGAAGGGGTTGAGATTGCTCATCCAGGCGATGATGATGCCGGTGAAGCCGTAGCCTGCGTTCACCCCCTTGGTCAGCTGGTGGGTGACCGCCGCGCTGTCGATGACCCCGGCAAGACCCGCGATGGCGCCGCTGAGCAGCATACCCAGGATGATGTTGCGTTTGATGCACACCCCTTGGCATTGGGCGGCCCGACGGTTCTTCCCGATCATGTTCAGTTCAAATCCCCAGCGGGTTTTATAGAGGACGAAGTAGAGGACCACAACCAGGGCGAGGGCGAAGTAGAGACCGGCGTGGACCCGCCCCCAGATGCGTGGCAGCCACGCCGCCTCGGGGTAGAGGATCGTGCCCATGTTCCCGCGAGGGGCCTTCCAGGCGTTGATGTAGAGGTATTCGGCGTAGCCGATGATGATGTAGTTCATCATCAAGGTGGTCAGCGTCTCATCGACCGACCACTGAGCTTTCAATACCCCGGGAATGGCCGCCCACAATGCCCCGCACGCGACTCCCACCACCATGCCGACCGGCAAGAGGAGAGCGACGGGCAGGAAGGTCCAGAACTGCATCACCCAGGTGATGCCGATGACCCCGGCGATGTATTGGCCTTCGGCGCCGATGTTCCAGAACTTGAGGCGGAACGCCACCCCGACGGCCAAGCCACAGAGCAGCAGTGGTATCGCCTTGGCGATGGTGTATTGCAGCTTGGTCTGACTTCCAAAGGCTCCCCTGAGCATCGCGCGGTAGGTGACCAACGGGTTGGCTTTGGAGAGGGCCAGGACGATGGCCCCGAGGAGGAAGGAGACGAGCAGGCTGGCCACCGGTACCAAGATCGTCATGAGTGTGGAGCGGCTGTCTCGCTTTTGCAGATGGATTCTCATTGTTCCCCCCTCGCCACACCGGCCATCAGCATCCCGAGCTCTTCGGTCCCGGTCTTTTTGGCATCAAGGATATCCATGATCCTCCCTTCGAACATCACGGCGATGCGGTCTGCGACCATCAAGAGCTCCTCGAGCTCCTCGCTGACCAGGAGGACCGCCGCCCCGCTGTCCCGCTGCTTGATCAAATTCTGTCTGACCGCCTCGGTCGCCCCGATATCCAGGCCGCGCGAAGGGTAGACGGCGATGAGGATGCCGCGGCAGAAGTCGATCTCCCGGGCCAAAATCGTCTTTTGGATGTTGCCGCCGCTGAGGAACTTCACCGAGGTGTCCTGGCTCGGCGTCTTGATGGTGAAGCGCTCGATCAAATCCTCGGCGAACTGTCGTATGCGGCCCTTCTTCATCACCGTATTGTGGGAGAGCTCCTCGGTGCGGTACTTCTTCATGCTGAGGTTCTCTCCCACACTCATGTCCCCGACCACTCCCATGCGGCCACGGTCGGCGGGGATATGGCTTACCCCGCCCTTGATGATGGCGATGGGGCTCTTATTGGTCATGTTCTTGCCTTTGAGGATGATGCTCCCCCCATCGACATGCAAGAGGCCCGTGATGGCTTCGGTCAGCTGTTGTTGCCCGTTGCCGGCAACCCCGGCGATGCCGAAGATCTCCCCGCTGCGGACCGAGAAGGTCACTTGGTCGAGGATCGGCTTTCCCCCGCCGACGGGCAGCATGACGAGGTCGTTGATCTCGATCATCTCCGGCCCCGGCTCATAGGGGCCACGGTCGAGGCTGAAGAGGATGTCGCGCCCGACCATCATGTTGGCCAGCTCCTGGACGTTGGCGATCTCGCTCGTCGGCTTGACCGCCACGCTCTTGCCCCGTCTCAGCACCTGGACGGTGTGGCTGAAGGACATCACCTCATCCATCTTGTGGGTGATGAAGATGGCGCTCTTGCCCTCGGCGAGCATCCGCTTGAGGATCTCATTGAGGTCACGTGACTCGCCGGGGGTGAGCACCGCCGTCGGCTCGTCGAGGATCAAAATATCAGCTCCGCGATAGAGCAGCTTCAGAATCTCCACCCGCTGTTGCTCACCCACCGAGAGATCACGGATGATCTTGTCCGGGTAGACCTGCAGGCCGTAGCGCTTGCTCAATGCGGTGATCTTCTTCTTTATCTCACCCATCGGAGGGACGAAGGGAAGGTCCTTCATCCCGAGGATGATGTTTTCGGCGACGCTCATATTGCCGACCAGCATGAACTCCTGGTGGATCATGCCGATGCCCAGGGCCATCGAGTCCTGGGGGGATTGGATATCGCGCTGTACACCATTGACGTAGATTGTTCCGCTGTCCGGCTGGTAGAGACCGATGAGCATGTTCATCAACGTCGATTTGCCCGCTCCGTTCTCTCCGAGCAGGGCCAAGACTTCCCCTTTATGGAGAGTCAACGACACGTGGTCGTTGGCGAGGACACCGGGAAAGGTCTTGGTTATGTCTACCATTCGCACGACGGGAGTTCCATCTGCTTTCAAATCTGCCATCTATACATTCCGTAATGGAGGGCCGAAGCCCGGGTGAAAAGAGAAGGAGGCGGCAACGCCGCCTCCTCTACGGTTTTGCTCAATACACGCTGCCGATGACCCCTTCGACGAACCAGTCGATGGTGAGCATCGCTTCATCACTCATCTTCTCGCCGGCTTTCTGGCGCATGACGCCGGTGTTGTCCCAGATCTCGCCCCAGAAGACATCCCACGTCTTGTCGTGCATCTCCTGCTGCTTCGCTTCGACGGCCTTGACCATGTCGGCGGGCACCAGCGGGGAGATCGGGGAGAGGTGGATCATCTCATCCTCGAGGCCGCCCCAGTAGCTCTGGCTCTTCCAGGTTCCATCGAGGACGCTCTGGATGGTCGGGATCATGTAGTTGCCCCAGTTCCACATCGGGGAGACCAAGACACGCTCATCATTGAGGATCTTGCCAAAGTCAGCGTTGTAGCCGATGGCATACTTGCCGCGGTCGATGGCTGCCTGGGCCGGCTGGGTGGTGTCTTGGTGCTGGGCGATGACGTCACACCCCTGGTCGAGCAGGGAGATCGCCCCTTGCCGCTCGAGGGAGGGATCGAACCAGGTGTTGGTCCAGACCACGGTCACCGTTGCCTTGGGGTTGATCGAGCGGACACCGAGGGTGAACGCGTTGATGCCACGTACGACCTCAGGGGTGTTGTAGGCACCGACATAGCCGATCTTTCCGCTTGCGGACATTCTGGCCGCGATCATGCCCGAGAGGTAGCGCATCTGGTACATTCGACCGAAGTAGTTGGACATGTTCGGGTTGTCGAGGTAGCCGGAGCAGTGCTCGAAGTAGATGTTCGGATAGCGCTTTGCAACGTTCTGCATGTACTGCTGATAGTTGTAGGAGTTGGCGAAGATGATCTTGCACCCCTCATCGATCAGGCTTTCCATGGTCCGTTCGCTGGCATCGGTTTCGGGGATGTCTTCCATACGGATCACCTGGACCTTGTCGCCGAAGTGCTCCTCCATGGCGATGGTCCCCTGGTCGTGCATATAGGAGTATCCCATATCACCGGGCGGGCTGATATAGATGACCCCAACTTTCAAGACAGCATCGGCTGTGCTTGCTTTGTCTTTGGACCCCTGTCCAAAGGCAACCATAGAGACGAGCAACACGATCAACAATAGGGCAATTCCTCTTTTCATGACGTTCTCCTTGGCATTGTTTGTGATACCGGTGATTCTACTCGAGAAGCTCCAACTGATTCAAAGTATAGAGGCACTTCTACGAGCTGTCAAAATAAATATGCATTATTTGTTTCTGAGTAATCCGGTAATCATATGATGAGTGATTCATGGATTGCTAAATATTTAGAGGCAAAATCACACGGTTTGTAAATATGAAAAAGTACAAAAAATGTTGCACAATTAGTCGCTGAAAGATGTCATTGTTGTAAATTAAGGAAAAATTCCCATTATTTGTTGCAAATAATCAAGGATCACGTCATCAAAGCAACAAAACCACAACAATTTGAAGAGAAGATTCCAACCTCCCGCTTCTTTGCCCTACGATAAAAACCTTTTCTGATGGTGCTTGTTCCACTATCCAAGTAATGGTAGGATGGGATACAGTGGTTCAATACGATCTTGGAAGAGGTTTCATTGATGAAGAGAGTCAAGAACGTTGCGTTGCTCGTCCTCGTGGTGCTCTATGCCGGTGTAGCGATGCTTTTTGCAGCGGACGCCGGCCTGGTCATTCGCTCCCCGCTCTTCGGACCTGCCCCGCGGCCGGTCGTGCAGGAGAGTGAGCTCAAACTCCAGAGCTTTGCCGATCAACTCGGTTTAGGCACCTCCCCCTCGCTCAATGAGCAGGAGCGAGTGCTCAACGCGGTCTCCAGCGGCAACTACCCGGTGACCCCGGGCGACAGCTATCGACTCGTCTACCTCGACGGGATGAAGACCGTCACTGTGGATCTGCAGGCCGATGACAAGTGCCTCATCACGATTCCCGGCCTCGGGAGTGTCGATGGGTCCCAGATGAGCTGGGCCGAGGCACGCGAGGCGGTGTTGGCGGTGGTGCGCACCTACCACAGCTACTCCAATCCCCAGCTGGTGCTCACCGCCACCGGCACGTTCACCGTCCCGGTGATCGGGGAGGTCACCGGCACGCGCACCGTGTCCGCCTGGGGGCTCTCGCGCCTGAGCGACGTGGTGCGCAGTGCCACCGCCTGGGCTTCGACGAGGGCGGTGCAGGTCACCAGCCGGGACGGCAGCAGCCGGACCTACGACCTCTACCAAGCGCTGCGCAAGGGCGTGCTCGATGAAGACCCCCTGCTCAAGAGCGGAGATGTAGTTTCTCTGCTGCGGGCGACGAAGATGGTGCAGCTCGGCGGCAACGTCTACCAGAAGGGGACGTACCAGCTCACTGAAGAGGATGGCCTCAATGCCTTGCTCTCCTCCTATGGGGGAGGCTTGCTCGCCGCCAGCGATATCCAGAACATCCGCATCCAACGGTATAATGAGGAGACGGGAGGCTGGGATGTCTTCTTCGTCAACCTGCTCGACGGCGCCGATACCGAGCTCAAGCACCTCGACCAGGTGATCATCGACACCATCCTTCCCAGCATCCAGAGCATCACCATCGAGGGGGCGATCGCCTCCAGCGAAAGCGCAGACACGACAACCCCGACCGCCCAGATGGGCTACTCCTCGGGGAGGATCTTCTACCAGTTCTACCCGCAGGAGACGCTCAAGCAGCTGCTGTCCGCCATCGCGGGGCGCCTCTTGACCGTCAGCGACCTCGATGGATCCTTCCTCCTGCGGGGGGAGGAGAAGATCCCAATCCGTGCCCAACAGATCCTCTACGGCAACGATGACCAGGGCCTGCTGCGCCTTCAGGCCGGCGATACCCTGCTCATCCCCTTCAACCAGAGATTCGTCACCGTCAGCGGCGCAGTGGTCCGCAGTGGTGTCTTCGCCTATGTACCGGAGAAGGGGATCAACTACTACATCTCGCTCTCCGGCGGCCTGAGCGATGATGCGGCGTACCCGACCTCGATCAAGGTGTACGGTCCTGATGGGAAGAAGATCGACAGCGGGGGAGAGGTTCCCCCCGAGTCGACGATCGTCGTCGCGAAGAACACCTTTGTGAAGGACTTGGCGCCCACCGTCGCGGTGATCGGTCTGGTCAGTTCAATCTTGGCGATCATCGCCGGGGTCCTCAGCCTCGTGCTCGAAGCCAGAGAACTATAGGAGCAACGGATGAATCAGAGAGAAGATGCAGTGCAGGAAGGCATGAATCCGTATGAGAGCGGGGATGAGGGAATCTCGATCGCCGAACTCTTTTTGATCTTCCGAAAGCGCTTCAAATGGTTTCTTGTCGGCCTCGTGCTCATCGTGGGGTTGGCCGCGGGCTACCTCAAGCTCGCCACCCCACAGTATGAGAGCCAAGTCTCGGTGCTCGTCGAGGCGATCCAACGCTCCTCCTCCTTCGAGTCGCTCCTCGACGTCTCCTCCTCCAGTGCGAAGATCGCCACCGAGGTCGAGTTGATCACCAGCCGCAGCAACATCAACCTCGCCCTGGCGAGCCTCGATCTCTCCCAGTACCACAACAGTGATGGCGCCGATTATCGGGACAAGAACGTCTTGGGCAACGTGCGCGAACGTGTCGTCGTCTCGACGGTCAAGGACACCAACATCGTCAAGATCGCCGTCACCGACCAGAGCCCCGCCTTTGCCCGGGACTTCGCCAACGCCCTGGCTTCGACATACGACAACCTGCTCACCGGCATCGCGAAGAACTCGAAGACCGCCCAGCGCGAGTTCATCGAGGCGCAGATTCCGCTCAACGACATGACACTGAGCCGAGCAAGTGACGCCTTGGGGGATTTCAGGGAGAACAGCGACATCATCCAGCTCTCCGACAAGAGCTCGAACCTCATCGAGCAGATCTCCTACTATACGCTGCGCCTCGAGCCGCTGAGGCTGCAGCTCAACGAGGCGGAGGTCTTCATCAAGAGTTACAACGACTCCCTCCTTGCGGCGGGATTCACCGGAATCCTCAGCGGTGAGGAGCTCAGGGAAGACAGCGTCATCGCCTCAAAGCTCGAGGAGTTTTCAGCGTGGAAGACCGAGCTGTCGATGTACGACTCCCTTACCCGTCCCGGAGGAGTGGCCACCGGCCTGGACTCCTCGTCGCGTACGTACGTGATCAACAGCGCCATCAGCCAAGTGACCAAGGATCTGCTGAACCGGATCAACGTCCTGACGCGCGGGTATGCGACCGAGGCGAACACCCAGGCGATCGTCGGTGCCTTGACGACCGAAGTGGACATCGAGGTCCTGCAGAAGCGAGCCGAGGTCTTCTCCGAGGAGCTCAGCCAGCTGCCGGTGCTGGAGCGGCGCCTCTCGGAGCTGCAGCGTGATGTGCAGATCTATGAGGCCATCGGATTGAAGCTGCGCGAGATGCTCGAGGAGGTCAAGCTCAGCGAGGCGGCGATCACGGGCAACGTGACGGTCGTCGACGCCGCGATCCTCCCGATCAAGCCGGTCAGACCCAATAAGCTGTTGATCATGGCGGTGGCCCTGCTTCTCGGTTCAGCGGTGGGGTTGCTCCTGACGCTCGGCATCGAGGCGCTGGACGTCTCGATTCAGAACGAAAGCCAGATTCGAAAGGTCGTCGGCAAGGATCTGCCGATCCTCGGGTGGATTCCGTTGATGAAGGTGTCGGCCAGCGACAAGTACCCGACGCTCTCGGTGTACAACGACCCGCTCTCCTATGAGAGCGAGCGCTTCAAGCTGGTGGCGAACATGCTGTACAACAAGAGCAACCGCCGCATCTATTCGATCACCAGTTGCGCGATGGCGGAGGGAAAGAGCACCATCATCGGCAACGTCGCCCTCTCCCTCGCTCAGATGGGGAGCCGCGTCTTGGTCATCGACGGTGACCTCCGCCTTCCGAGCATGGAGCGCTTCTTCCGCCTCCAGCACCGGGAGGTTGGGCTCGTCGACTTCGTCACCAAGCGCACCCCGCTGGAGGAGTGCTTGATCCAGCCGTTTGAGAACACCCCGACGCTGCACCTGCTGCCGCCGGGCAACGCCCCGCTGGTCCCCGCCGCCATCTTCTCCAATCCGCGCTACATCAGGGCGTTGGAGCAGCTGAAGGAGTATTACGACTTCATCATCATCGACGCTCCGCCGCTTGAGTCAGCCAGTGAACTGCTCTCCATCTCCAAGCACGTCGATGGCCTGATCATCACCGTCCGTGCGGGCATCACGAGCAAGGGTGCCCTCTACGACTTGGTGAGCAACCTACGCACCGCCAATGCGCCGCTCGTCGGGTTCGTATTCAACGGCGTACTTGCTTCAGCGGTCGGCAGCTATCGCTATGGCTACTCCCGTGGCTATGGCTACAGCTATGGCTACAGCTATGGGTACGGCTACGGAAAGACAAAAGAGGGGAAGAAGCGCCGGAACAGGCGTCGCAAAAGCTCGACCTCGTGGTACCGCAGGCGCTACAAGCAGGACTTGAAGACCCGCGGAAAGATTACCGTGAACCTCTTTGAGCCGATCCTCGCCTTCGGCCCCCATGCCCAGTATCAATCCCTGAAGGCATGGGCCGCCAATTCGAATCATGACGGACCAGAGAGTGAAGGTGTCCAACCGCAGCCTGAAAGTGAAGTGGTGCAACCGATGCCTGAGAGCGAGGCTGTCCAGCCGAAGCCTGAGGCGAAGATGGAGAGTGACGCACTGGCCGCGCTCGAGGCGGATAGCTTGGCATCAGGGAAAAAACCTGAGGGCAATAGCTAGACAGGACGCTCTTGCTCTGCTATCCTTGGCCAAGAAATTTGGAGGGAGAACGTGAAGAGGACGATGACAGGCTGTGTATCTGAATCCGAACGGGATTTCCCGTTTCCCTTGGTAGTTGAAAAAAGTCGGTCGTAAGGCCGGCTTTTTTTTTAGGAGTAGGAGCAATGATGAAAGACAAGAATGTGTTCACCGGGCGGTCTCTGTGTGTCATAGAGGACTTCTCCAAAGAGGAGCGCCGCTATCTCTTCGAACAAGCGAGGATCCTGAAAGCAGCGATGGAGGCCCAGGATGAGGAGGTGCTCAGCCGCTTTCGGATCGACGACCGAGACTTCGGGGTCTACGAGGTCTTCCTCGAGGATTCCACTCGGACAAAGGAATCCTTTCGCAACGCGGCGAACTTTCACCACGTCAAGGTCAGCGATCTGTCCAGTGAGAGTTCCTCCTTCAACAAGGGCGAGAGCTACAGCGATACCTTCTTCACCCTGAGTGGGTACGCCAACACAATCTTCATCGTGCGCAGCAAACTCGAGGGGGTCTGCCGGTGGCTGGAGGAGAGCTGCACCGCCTATGCGGCACGCAACAAGCTCTGGCGCAAGCCGGCCTTCATCAACGCTGGGGATGGGAGGCACGAACACCCCACCCAGGAGCTCCTCGATGAGTTCACCTTCCTTGAGGACAACGACTACCGCTGCGACTTTCTCCACCTCGCCCTGGTGGGCGACCTCTTCCATGGACGGACCATCCACTCCAAGGCCGATGGATTGACGATCTTCAACCGGGTCAAGATCGACTTGGTCGCCCCGAACGAGCTGGCCCTGCCGGATCACTACCTGCAGAAGATGGTGGACAACGGCTTTGAAATCCGCACCTTCGACTCGATCGACGCCTATCTGGCCCAGGACGACGTGGCCAAGAAGTGGTACTTCACCCGCCCGCAACTGGAGCGGATGGGTGAGCGCATCCTCAAGCGCGAAGCGGAGCTGAGGCGCTCGATCACCTTCCGTCGGGACATGCTGGCGAGCATCGCCGAAGGGACGAAGTTCTACCACCCGCTGCCTCGCCACAAGCAGCATCCGACTATCCCGACCTTCCTCGATTCCACGTCCCTCAACGCCTGGGAGCGGCAGTCCATCAACGGCATGTACGTACGCATCGTCCTCCTGGCCATGATCGCCGGCAAGATCGGCGAGGAGTTTGTCCCCACCGAACCGGTGAAGAGCATGGTGAGGGAGGAGTACATCCATGAGGTGGACCTCTCAAATCGCCCGATGAAGGAGAAGGTCGTCAGCGAGGGGGTGCAGCCGATCCACAACGGCTTGGTCATCGACCATATCCTGCGCGGCGAGGAGCCGAGCGCGATCCGCGACCATATGCGCCTCATCAGCAGTGTGCTCGGCCTCGACGAATCCAAGGGAGGGGAGTGGGTCTCCACCGGAGGCAAGGAGCGGGAGCGCTTCAAGGGCATCATCTTCCGCCCCGGCGAGATTGAGCTCAGCCGCAAGCACATCAAGCGGCTCGCCGCCGTAGCGCCGGGATGTACGCTGAACCTCATCAAGGATGGGGCGGTGGCCCACAAGTACCGCCTCTCGCTGCCGCCGAGGATCTACAACTTCGAGGATCTTGCCTGTACCAATGAGGCGTGCATCTCCCACCCCGATCAGAACGAAGGGGTGCCGGCGCTCTTCTTGAGGTGCCATGACAATCACTTCGTCTGCGCCTACTGTGAGACGGAGCACACCTTCAAGCAAATATGGAAGAGCCACAACAAATAGGGTAGACTGGAGAAATCATGGATACACTGACACGCATCACCAACCACTGGGGGCCGAAAGTGGCCCAGGCAGCCTTTGAGCTGGGAGCCATCCGTCTTTCGGTCGACGACCCATTCACCTGGGTGAGCGGCTACCGGATGCCGATCTACAACGACAACCGCCGCCTCTTGGCGAATGCGACAAGCCGTGCCCTCATCGCTGAGGCCTTCGCCGAGATGTTGCAGGTGCTCAAGTTCGACCCGCAGAACATCGCCGGCACCGCCACCGCCGGAATCCCGCACGCCACCACGCTCGCCGATCGGCTGGGCAAGCCCCTCTCCTATGTGCGCAGCGCTTCCAAGGGGCATGGCCTGGGACAGCAGATCGAGGGGTTGGGACTGAGTGGCTCCTACCTGGGGGCATCGGTCCTGCTCATCGAGGACCTGATCTCCACCGGGGGCTCTTCGGTCAAGGCGGTGGAGGCGATCGTCCAAGCGGGGGGTGTCTGTCCCTATACGCTGGCCATCTTCACCTACGGCATGGACAAGGCGGTTGAGGCCTTCGCGGCGCTCGATCCCGCCTGCACCTTCCATACGATCCTCACGTACAACGTGATGGTCAAGACCGCGCTTGAGAGCGGATACATCGACGGTGAAGCTGCATCTGCGTTGGCTGCGTGGCAGGAGGACCCCTTCGGGTGGGGAGAGCGGCACGGCTTTGCCAAAGAGGAGGGGCGGTGATGGAGTACGGTGACCACTTGATTCGAAGTGCAGAGCAGGCGGGCAACATCGTCTGCATGGGCCTCGATCCCATTGCCCAGGCCCTCCCCATCCAGGGTGATGATTTCTACCAGAGCGCGACCGAGAGTTTTTCCGCCCTCTTTGCCATGATGAAGCGAGAGGCTCTGAGCGTGGCCGCCTTCAAGCCCAACCTCGGCTACTGGCAGGCTGAGGATCGCCCGCGTTCAGGGGATTTTGGCGGCAGCCGTGCACTGGCTGCGGTCCTTGCGATGGTGGGGGAGCACTTTCCCCATACCCCCGTGATCCTGGACAGCAAGCGGGGGGACATCGCCACCAGCAGCCATAACTATGCCCGTGAGGCGTTCGTCTCCTGGCAAGCCGATGCGGTGACCGTCGCCCCCTATATGGGCAGTGATTCGGTGCTCCCGTTCATCGACTTCGGGACGCAGGGGGTCTACATCCTCAACCGGACGAGCAACCCCGGGGGCAAGGACCTGCAGAACCTGCTCCTCGAGACACAGCACCCCCTCTACCTGGAGGTTGCCCGACAGATCGCCTCCTACAACGAGAAGCGCGGCAGGGTCGGGGCGGTGGTGGGTGCGACGAACCTGGGCGAGCTGAGGGTGATCGCAGAATTCTACCGCGATGAGCGCGTCCCCCTCCTCATCCCGGGAGTCGGCAGCCAGGGCGGTTCGGCGAGCGAGGTCATCGCCATCCTGAGCAGCATCGGCTACCCGTTGGAGTTGGTGAGGATCAACAGTTCCAGCGCCCTGACCCATCCGTGGAAGAAGGGCCCCGCCCCCACCAATTGGCGAGAGCTCTGCCAGCGCACCCTCGCCTCCCTCATCGAGGAGGCCGCGCTGTGAGTGATGTTCTCCGCCTCCTGAGTGGCCGCCACCTCGATCCATCTCAGGAACTCCTCCTCTCCACGGTGAGTGGGGTAGCCAGCACCAAGCCGGCATTGATCAAATTCTTCGACCGAGAGGTCCCCGCCGTCTCGATCATCACCACCAAGAGCTTTCAGGTGACGGTGAACCCCGGCAACCGGGAACCGGTGATCTGCGAGACGGAGACGGGGGTCTTCGGCAACTCGGTGGGGCTGCGGAACCCCGGCATGGAGCAGGCGCTCTCTGAACTGCAGCGCCTGAGGGCGACGTACTCCTTCCTCTCGTTGCTCAACGTCTCCCTCTCGGCCAACACCATCGAGGACTTCATCACGCTGGTGAAGGCCTTTGACGAGGTGGCCGACCTGGTGGAGCTGAACTTCTCCTGTCCCCACGTCTCCTCCGGCTACGGGGCGGCCATCGGCTGCGACCCCACTATCGCCGCCTCCTATGTGCAGGCGATCAAGGAGGCGACGCGGGAGTGTAAGGCCCCGCTCTTCATCAAGCTGACGCCCAACGTCGAGGATATCGGCCTCATCGCCCGCAGGGCGGTCGAGGCGGGCGCCGATGGCTTGGTCGCCATCAATACGGTGGGCCCCATCGTCCACATCGACCCGGTCAGTGGAACCCCGATCCTCCAGAACAACCTCGGCGGCAAGGGCGGGCTCAGTGGCCGCGCCGTCTACCGTGAGGCGCTGCAGGCCATCAAGGCCATCCGGGAGGCGGTCGGTCCCGATGTGCCGCTCATCGGCATGGGCGGGGTCTTCACCGCAGAAGAAGCCGCAGAGATGATCGAGGCGGGCAGTGATGCGGTGGGCATCGGCAGCGCGCTCGGCTGTGTCGACCAGCGCAACTGGCCCGCGTACCTCAGCGCCATCAAGGCGGGGGCGGAGGCCAGAGCCAGGGGGAAGGTGTACGAAGGCCGTGCAGCCTCCTCCTTCCTCATCGATGAGCGCCAGATGGCGTATGAGCGCCACATTGTGCAAGATGTCCAACAGTACGGCGCCTCGACGGCGATCATCACCCTCGACGGGAAGCTCGATTGCAAGGCGGGTCAGTTCGCCTTCCTCTGGCTGCCGCAGGTGGGGGAGAAGCCCTTCTCGGTGGCCCACAACGAGCCGCTCACCTTCATCGTCAAGGAGCGCGGTCCCTTCTCCCAGGCGCTGTGTGCCCTGAAGGTGGGGGACGAGCTCTTTGTACGCGGTCTCTATGGCGCCGAGCTTGAGAATAGAAGGACCGACCGGGCCATCCTCATCGGTGGGGGGACCGGGGTGGCGGTGCTCCCCTCCCTTGCCCGCAAGCTCAAGGAGCAGGGTACCGAGATGACGATCCTCATCGGCACCAGTGAAGCGGCGGAGGGGAAGGCGCTCTTGGAGGATGAACTCTCCCGTTACGGTTCGTTCTGCTGCATCGCTGATGATGGGAGACCGGGACGGGTGCTCGACCGCCTCGATGACCTCTCCCTCTCCGGTGATGAGGCCGCCTACCTGGTCGGCCCGGAGATCTTCATGGCCATCGCCGCGCGCAAGCTCTTGGCCCGCGGCATCAAGAAGGAGCACCTCTCCCTCTCGATGGAACGGATGACGCTCTGCGGCATCGGGATGTGCGGCGAGTGTGCCTGTGGCGACCGCCTCACCTGCCGGTGGGGGACCTTCATGGACTGGGAGTACCTGGAGCGTGAAGCACCCTCCTTGATCGCCTATGATTGATCCCCACGTCCACCTGCGCGATTGGAATCAACGGGAGAAGGAGACCCTCGCCCACGGCCTCTCTGTTGCAAAGGCCTGTGGCATCACGGCGCTCTTCGACATGCCCAACACCAATCCTCCGCTGACGAGTCGGGAGACCATCATGCGTCGCCTCGAGGAGGCCAGCGCCTTGGCATCGGGGGTCAGCTACCACCTCTGGGCCGGGGTGACCGGTGATAGGGGGCAGGTCCTTGAGGTGGGAGCGCTGGCACAAGACCTCTTCCCCGCTGTCGTCGGCCTGAAGTTCTTCGCCGGCCACTCCACAGCCAATATGGGCCTCATCACCGAGGAGGAGCAGCGTCGCGTATACCGCCATCTTTCTGAGGCCGGCTATGAGGGGGTGGTGGCGCTGCACTGTGAGAAGGAGAGTCTCCTCTGCCCGGAGTGCAATGATCCCTTTGACCTCTCCTCCCACAGCCGGGTACGGCCACCGGAGGCGGAGATCGCCTCGGTTGTCGACCAGATCCGTTTTTCAGAGGAGGAGGGATTTTGTGGGCATCTGCACATCTGCCACCTCTCGACCATGGGGGCGCTGGAGGCGGTGGAGGGGGCGCGAAGCGCGGGCAGGCGCATCAGCTGTGCGGTGACACCGCACCATCTCCTCCTCAGTGAGGAGGACGCCAAGGAGCGGAGTCTCTGGGCGAAGATGAACCCACCGCTTCGCAGTGAAGCGGAGAGGCGCGCCCTCTTTGCGGCGACGCTCGCCGGCCGCATTGATTGGATCGAGACCGACCATGCCCCCCACACCCTCGCCGACAAGGAGGGAGGGGCATCGGGGATCCCGGGCTTCAGCGGCCTGCTGTTGGCTGTCAAGGCGCTCATCGACGGCGGCATCGATCCCGCCCTCCTGTCTGAGCTTCTGGGGGGGAGGGTGAAGCGTCTCTTCTCCTTGGAGGAGGTGGGACTCTCCATCCCGCCGTATGGGCAGCTGCAGGCTCTGAGCGAGCAGGCCGCTCGCGAGTACCCGTTCGACAGCTTCGCTCGGGTGAGAGCCTAAAGACCGATCTTCTCGCGTGCGTGTGCCATCGCCTCGATGGTCAGCGTGATGACGGTCTCCAAGGGGAGGTCGAGCATCTCGACGCCCCGCATGATGACCTCGCGGTTCACCCCGGCGGCGAAGCTCGGGCTCGCCCACTTCTTCTTCACCGATTTGACCCCCATGCCGACCATCCGGTCGGGCCTCATCAAGGCGGTGGCATAGATGAGGCCAGTCAATTCATCGATGGCGTAGAGGACCTTCTCCATGAAGTGGATCGGCTCAACGTTTGAGCAGAGCTGCCAGCCGTGGCTGACCACTGCGTGGATGAAGGCGTCATCCACATCGATTTCAGAGAGGAGGGTGGGGGCCATCTTGCAGTGCTGGTCGGGGTACATGCCCCAGTCGATGTCATGCAAGAGTCCCACCAACGACCAATAGTCGGGGTCGTGGCCATACTCGGTGGCAAAGCGCCGCATCGTCTCCTCCACGCAGTAGGCATGGATGATTTGACTCTCCTCGGGGGTATACTTCTTCAAAAGCGCCAGGGCTGTTTCTCGGTCGACCATCACGCTCCTCCTTGCGCCAGTATAGAGGCAAAAATCTCGTTCGAAAAGGGTGATCACCTGCTTGATTTTCTCCGCCCCCCAGTGCTAGTATCGCTCAGTTTTGGAGAAATCGCCTATGAATCAGGCTAGTATTGACATCCTCCGCGTCCTGGAACGGACCCATTATCACCCGCAGATCGAGCTCCTCTCCTCCCTCTATGAACACATCGAAGTCGAGACCGACCGCTTCAAGGATGAGTTCTCCATCCACTGCGCCCCGGGGTGCGGCACCTGCTGTGAGCACTTCAATCCCGACATCACCACCCTCGAAGCGAGTCTCGTGGCCGCCCATCTCCTCGTCGACAGCGAGAAACGACCGCTCATCGAACGCCTCTACCGCGAGGGGGTCGACGAGGGACCGTGTCCGCTCTACGACAAGGATACCCCGTACCACTGCACCGTCTATGCGGTGCGTCCCTTGATCTGTCGCCTCTTCGGCGCCTCCTCCTCGTGTGACAAGAACGGAAGGGCGACGTTCCGCCGATGCAAGTACAATAGTGAGGGGACGATGCCGTCCTCCCTCACCTTCGACAAACCGGTTCCGATGATGCAGCACTACAGCTATGCACTGAGGGGCCTCGATGAGGGGAACGTTGATGTCCTCAGCAAGAAAGTGAGGGAGATGGTCGAGCAACTCCAGTTCCTCATCTCGCTCATCGAGAGCGGAGATGATGACAGTCCGCTTGCAAGCTAGCTTTCATTTCATTCTGGTGCGGCGTATACTGATCGTGCTGTTCTAAAGAACGCAAGGGGGAACAATATGTACACCGTCTCAATTCCCATGCTGGTGGTCCTCATCGTCGATGTACTGGTCTCGCTCGCCATCCCGATTGGTCTGTACGTGGTGCTGAGACGGCGGTTTGGTTGTGCGCGCACCCCATTCTTTCTCGGTGCGGCGACCTTCTTCCTCTTCGCCATGGTCTTGGAGCAGCTGGTGCACCTGGTGGTGTTGAGGTCTTCGATCGGTGCCGCCATCCAGCAGAATATCTGGCTTTTCGCCCTCTATGGCGGGGCGATGGCGGCCCTCTTTGAGGAGGGAGGACGGCTCATCGTCTTCTCGACCTTGCTCAAGAAGCGCCGGGACAACGACCATGACGCACTGATGTTCGGCGCCGGGCATGGGGGCATGGAGGTGATTCTCATCTTCACCATCACGATGGTGATGAACCTCTACTACGCGCTGATGATCCGCTCAGGGCGAGCTGACGCACTGCTCGCCTCGATGGAGGAAGGGCAGAGAGCGACGACGGCTCTGATCTTCACCTCGCTCTCAACCGCTTCGGCCCCGTTCTACCTCCTGGGCCTGGTCGAGCGCTTTGCCGCGGTAATCCTGCACCTGAGCTTCTCGGTTCTGGTCTGGTTCGCCTTGAAGGGGAAGTTCAGCCTCTTGTATCTTGCCTTCCTGCTCCACTTCGCCGTGGACGCGATCACGGTCGTGCTCAGCCGAAGTGGGCTCTCACCCCTGTTGCTTGAAGTGCTCGTTGTCCTCTTCTCCCTCCTCTGTGCGCTCATCGCACGATGGGCGTGGAAGGCTCAAAGCCGAACGACGGCATCTGATACCCAATAAACGGAGGAGAAGAGAGGACCAAGCTTGCTCGATGTCAGGCCTGTGAGTATGGCTTAAGTGGTTACCGACAATAATTATAAAGGGATTGATTGTGCATTTCTATGTTATTCCTCATGTAATGTTTGAATCGCTTTGACCACGTAGGCAAATGCTTCAATATTGAGTTTTCTGAGAGCAGAGAGTTTTGCATACGATGAGAAGAGAGGGGAGGCGTCTCTTTGTTTGCTGGGGTAGCCGAGAGATATTTGAAGATGGTTTATGGAACTCTCCAGGAAATTGTGGTGCTGTGATGTTGTGAGGTGTCCGCATCAAGCTGGAATAGGCAATCATAGTCAAAAATGATCAATCTCATCCTTAAATGACCTTTTCAAAAGATGATGTGACTGATAAGCTCCTCCTGATTGCTTGTCAGGGTGATTTTTTTTAACTTGAGCATTCACACAACAACTTTGTTTTGCATCTTGGAGAACATCACATGCGTGTCAGCACCTCAGCCTTTGCAGGAAGACGACCGAAATCTCTGGTATTGCTTGTAACTACCATCTTTCTTCTTTTTCTTATCAGTTGTGAATCAACCCATCATTTAATGAGTATACATAGTGATATAAACGAAGAATTCGTGGTTGGAGGACAACCGGTCCAGATTAGCGAACAGAACGATATTAGTGTGGCGGTAATCGCTACGCCTGACAAGGATACAGTGCGGTATACTGTTGATATTACCAACTATCGAAACGAACCGGTTTTTCTTGATGTCGACGCAATTGAGGTGCAACAAGGAAGATCTGAATTGCATCATTGGAAGCCTTTGGCCACCTATTCGGCCATTGGATACGCAAAACGGCTGAAATCCATCAACACGTTCAATCAGATTGTATACGGTGTAGCTGCCGGCATCAGTAGCGCAAGTGCTTTCTACTCCACCTCCTATACGACTGGCTATGGGTATGGTGCCTACACGACAACGTATAATCCTAGCGCAGGCTATGCAAGTTCAGGGTCCTATCTATTGATGGCTGATATCGATGATTATCTGTCCAAAGACCATGCACGTTCAATCGATCGGGCGTATCTCAAAAGTTCTCAGATAATTCCAGGATCAAATCAGATCGGATTATTCTTTACAAAGGATGGGAGCCAACCAGACTACAAACTCATCGTACCCATTGAAGATGAGGTCTTTGAGTTTCAATTCAGGCGTAGTGATTATAAGGAGGTACTCAACCCATGGCTCGATCGTAGCAAACCACGCCATTCACTTCTGTTCTCATATACCCCCCGATCACCACGCCTCGGTTTCTACTACAAGTACTCTGATGACGCTGCTTGGGGATGGTATTTTGGTGCAACCCTTGCATCAAACAATGATTGGCCTACGTTTGATCTTTGGGCAACTACATCTTCATATGACGGAGGTCAAACACTCCTGCGCCCAAATGCTTGGACGCAGGATCCTGATCCGAGCGATAGTCTGCGCAGTCCTTCTGATTACGATTGGTTCTTTGACCATAAAAAAGGAAGTGATTTCTTCAATGAGTATTTTTCCATGTATGTGGGGTTTACTCGAAAGCTCATACCGTACACATGGTTGCTCGGAGGTATTGGTTTTGGAGTTCATGATGGAGAGTACTATCAAGGCACAGTCTTTTACAAACCAAAAGGAGCTGATTCCAGTGAATATAAGAGCTATGGCTCCGGGTGGATTTACAATAGTTATGACTCAATGTTGCTCATTGTTCCTCAATTTGGATTCGGATGGATTTTCAACAA
>ENA-UOUL01001094-UOUL01001094.1-bioreactor-metagenome-genome-assembly--contig:-NODE-1094-length-41382-cov-6.939015_pt1 | contig 41382 bp, 40 predicted proteins | sample MGYA00249838_ERZ747220 | MGnify/ENA primary metagenome ERZ747220 (study PRJEB28778, sample SAMN05720191) | bioreactor metagenome | isolation source: Anaerobic biogas reactor | place: USA:Washington... | reverse complement strand
GCTGCCTCCCGTAGGAGTCTGGGCCGTGTCTCAGTCCCAGTGTGGCCGTCCACCCTCTCAGGCCGGCTACTGATCGTTGCCTTGGTAGGCCGCTACCCTACCAACTAGCTAATCAGACGCGGGCCCATCCATAAGTGATAGCTTTGTTAAGAGGCCATCTTTACTGTACTTAACATGCGTATTGTACAGCTTATGCGGTATTAGCAGCCGTTTCCAACTGTTATCCCCCGCTTATGGGTAGGTTGCCCACGCGTTACTCACCCGTCCGCCACTAATCTGAGAAGTGTGAGGTGAGAAGTTGCTCTGTGAGGTAAGATCTGCGAAGTTGGATGTGAGTTCTTTTGAGGAAATTGGCTTCGCCAATTTCTATTGATTCTCACTTCTAACCTCTCACTTCCCACTTCTCAAACAACCTCTAACCTCGCACCTCCCAAATCCGTTCGACTTGCATGTGTTAGGCACGCCGCCAGCGTTCGTCCTGAGCCAGGATCAAACTCTCCAATAAAAGTCTATCCTAGCCATCGTCTGGCTTTTTTCTCGTTGAGCCGTTAGTTAAGTCATCTTTTGACTTTCCTAACTTTTTCGCACTTCTAGTCTTGCTGTTCAGTTTTATCAAGAACTTTGCGCTGCCAAGCTTCCCGCTTGCGCGCAAGAATTATAATATCATCCACATCGACAATTGTCAACATAAAATGAAAAACAAAACTCTGACCTGAATACTAAGGATGTAACAGGGGATAGTTATTGCTTTGTACCAAATGAAAGCAGTATGTATATTATATTGGGAGGTATATTATTATAGAAGAAAAAGACAAGTTTTCTTTTGCAAAACTTTTTTACCACAGAAATGTCCTGCTTACTTTTAAGCATCGGAAGAAACTGCGAAGCAGTTTCAGCACAGCGCTACAACGAGGCAGGGGATTAGAAACCACCGCCTCGTTATATTTGTCCGGTATACAATTTTGCCGGTAGGTGAATTTTTACCCCTTAATATAAATTAATGAGCTGTATCCTTGCTAGTAGCTTGCTATCATTACTTAAAATATAATATAGTAGGTATTCACTAAAGATTGTTGCTTTGCAAGACCTATAATAGTACGAGGAGTTATAGAGATGAAGATTGGGGATTTTTCAGAAATTCATGGTGAGATTTCTGGTGCTATTGCTGACCTGGGGACTTTTCTACCTTATGTACTGGGCGCTATTATAATTGGTGGGCTGGATGCCAGTAGTATTTTTATAACTTTTGGCTTGATGTATATCTTTACTGGATATTTTTATCGTATTCCGATTCCGGTTCAACCTATGAAAATTATCGGTGCAGCGATATTGGTACACCATTTGACTGCTGGAGAAGTAGCTGCGGCAGGGATTATGATGGGTTTAACTTTATTCATCCTGTCTATAACCGGTTTGGCAAGTAGATTGGCTGGTCTGACGCCGGATAGCGTAACCCTTGGTATCCAGGCAGGTTTAGGTGTTAGCCTGGCCATGCTGGGGATAAATTATATAAAAACCGATTTGCTGCTTGGTCTTATTATAATGTTGTTCATGCTTTTTCTCTTTCAAAACCGGCGGTTCCCTGCTTCTATAGCGGGGGTGGTGGGTGGAACTCTGCTGGCATTTGTCCTGCACCCGGAACTTCACTGGCCCGGTTTGCAATTGGGGTTTTATTGGCCCCACCTAATTTTACCTGCCTGGACCGATTTTGCCCGGGGCTTTACCCTGGCTTATTTACCCCAGTTGCCCCTTACTTTAACTAATTCCGTTTTGGTAACAGCCATTTTAGCTCACGAGCTTTTCCCAGAGCAATCAGAAAAAGTAAATGAAAGAAATCTATGCCTGACCCTGGGCATTGGCAATCTCCTGGCCGCCCCTCTGGGTGGTTTTGCCATGTGCCATGGTAGCGGTGGACTGGCAGCTCATTATCGTTTTGGTGGTAGAACCGGTTTTACCCCAGCCTTAATGGGAATAATTCTTCTATTTACCGGCATATTTTTGGGACCTGCAGGAGTTGATTTGTTACAGGTAATTCCCCAGGCCGTACTAGGTGGTCTCCTCTTTTTCAGCGGAGTAGACCTGGTTCGAGGAGTGCAGGATTTTGGAGATAAAAAAACTTTGTTCTGTTTTGCGGTAGTATTAATAATCAGTATTGCTGTGAACCCAGCGATTGCCTTTATGGTCGGTTTAATACTTCATTTCCTGTTTAATAAAGGTTGGGTAAATATCTAATTTTGTTAAAACTATTTACCTGTGGCCGTGGGGAGCTTGTCTATAAAAAAATGCTCTTATGGAAATACGAAGGAAACAATCTACTCTACTCTGGCGGAAACCTTGTCAGACTTGGTTATTCTGGCCTAGATTCAGGAATTAAGCAGGCTCCCGGTGAAATGGAAAAAGATCATTCCACAGTAAAAAATCAGCAATACTCCCAGGAATGATAAATAGGGAAGAAGAAAGACAATCGTTAAACCCAGTGCCATTAAAAAAACAGCCATAAAATATGCCGGTATATAATTGGAAGCTACCTGATTCATCATGTAAAATATCTCTTTAAAATTAATGGCGTCCATAGGATAATGATCTTTAAGGTAGTTGGCAATAGCCAGAGGAATAATCATTCCAATGGCCAGGATGATAATAGATACCAGAAAAACACCCACCATGGGGATATGCAAGAGGAGGAAGGCTAAAAGCAACGGCACTAAGAAATATCCCAGAGAGATTAAAAAAGCTATAATCCCTTCCCGAACAAAATCCTCCCAACGCTCCCATTCAGGTAAGGACTGGCGACCAGCCATCCCAAATTTCATACATTCCACAAAATAACATAAACTAAGCAGATTGAGAACCGGAACTATAGAGATGACACAACCTAAAAGGATTTTTTTAATCCAGTCTTCATCACGAAAAGGAAACCTTATATAATGATAAAAATTCATTAATAACCCTCCCCCTATTATATTATTATAGAACAGGGACAGGATTATGTGTAAAAATTGTGAAGGGGGCTTTCCCCCCTTTACTTAAGCTGTGGTTGACGCTCCTTGTACTGGTCTTTTATTTGATCAACTTTATCTGCCCAAAATTGAATTTTATACATGGCATCATCTTCCATAGCAGAAGCTACTTTTACCACTTCTCGATCATTAATTTGCACACCTATATTATAGAAGCCTTGTTCATCAGAACGAATAAGCAATCCAGGAATGCGATCCTTCTCTAACAATCCAACATTAAATTCTTCCAGGCTCATAATAGGAGTTTCGTAAGCCTCGACTTTTGACATCATGATTCCCCCTTTCGTAAAGGTATTTGTAACCAATCCTCTGAAAATACGGGAGAGAGGATTTTCAGGAAGAATAATTACCTAAATCACCCTCAAATCCATATCTTCTTTGTATTTCCTGTATCTGTGGTACCCACATATGAACCCGTTCATGGACTTCACTATCTTTAACCTGGTCTATTAATAGTATCTGATTGTTGCCCAGTTCAATTCCGATGTTGTAAACACCCTTGTTGGTGTCAGAGCTTACCAATAGACCTTCGTATTCTTCTTTGGCATAAAGACTGTTTTGCAGAAAATCATCCTTACTCATGATTTTTCCTTTTTTATTATGCATCGCTTTTCCTCCTTTTCTATTAAGCTTCTACTGTAACAGAGATTGCTCTACTCTTTTATTTAAGTAAACGCCCCTCAGTAGAATCATAGTTTTGCTTTGAATATTATCCCCTCCAGACTATTTTTTATGTAATCTTAAATCCACAAATAATGCGCTGAATAATAAAAGAATTTACAGATTTGAGCTATTATAAAATCTTGAACAATATTTTTGCACCTTTATCCCTTCATTGCCATATTATTGCAATTAAATGGGGAGGGGTTGGGGCCTATGAAAAAAAGATTTTTTAAATATGTAAAAAAGCCACTCTTAAAACTACCCGGTCTATTTAAAAAGACAACTTCATTAAGCTATAATGAGGAATTGCTTATTGTCGCCCGAACTTTATTACGGGTAGTGGATTTGATAGACCACTATACCTGTTCCCATAGCTTACGAGTCGCCAGTTTGGCGGATTGCATTGCTGTAAAAATGGGGCTAAATGCAGAGCTCAGGAAAACCCTGCATGATGGAGCGTTACTTCACGATGTTGGTAAAATAGGGGTTGGTAAGCATATACTCTGTAAGGAAGGCCCTTTAAATGATGATGAGTGGTTATTGCTAAAAAGGCATCCGCTTATTGGCTATGAAATGTTGGAAAACATGGGATATTCGACCGGAGTTTTAAGTATCGTTCGGCATCACCACGAACATTATGATGGGAAGGGTTACCCGGATGGCTTTAAGGGAAGAGAAATTCCCTTTTTGGCCAGGATAATAAGTGTTGCAGATAGTTTTGACGCTATGACTACCAAACGCCCTTACCATCCAGCTTATTCCACTTACAAGGCACTGGAGGAAATAACGCAATGTTCCGGTTCCCAGTTTGACCCTGATGTAGCAACAGCGATTAATAAAATAATAATATAGGGGATAACCCGAAAAACTGGTTATCCCCTCTTTTGGCCGCTGCCATTTGGTGGATTCCTGTTAAGCAAAGTATCACTTTAACCTCTAAAAGCGGTGATGGGTTATACGTAAGGGTAAATTAAACTTGTGGGTAATGGTATTACCCACCTCCTCAATATCATCAAGGGTAACATCAATTACCAGGCATTTTAACTTGGCATAAATCCGGTAAGCGTTATCCAATTCCTCAGCCACCAGGTCATCCAGGGTCTCAATGTCATCTGGCAGTTCAAAACTCCGGAACCTTTCTTTGCGCAATTCCATAAGGGTATCGATATCAATGGTAAGTCCAACCATTGGAATCCGACCCTTTAAATCAACAATCTCTTGCGGGATCTCAGTATCCATAAGTATCGGATAGTTGGCCACCTTTATCCCCAGGTTGGCTAAATGCATCGAAAGTGGGGTTTTTGAAGTTCTGGGCAATCCGAGGACTATCAAATCCGCTTCATGAACGCTGTCAAGATTCTGTCCGTTGTCATGTTCAATGGTATACTCTATGGCCTTCATACGGTTGAAATACTGATCATCCATCTTATGGGTTAATCCGGTAATATACTCTGGTTTTTGTCCGGTTTTGAATTGAATTGCATCAAAAAGAGGAGCCATAACATTAACCGCGATAACCTGTTTTATCCGGGCGGTTTCATCCAGGAAGCGCGATAATTCCGGTTTTACGATGGTATAAATGATAATAGCATCATTCTCAACCGCCTGATCAATTATTTTTTCCACTTGTTCTTCCTTGGTTACCCTGGAAAAACGAGTAATATTTCGATCAAGTTTGAACTGTAATACTGATGCCACCGCGATTTTTTCTGCGGTTTCACCAACCGAATCAGATACTGCGAAAATATGCAATTTATCTGCCATAATATCGTCCTCCTTTTAGACGTTTTACTTTTCCCTGATTCATTTCAGTCCCTTTATAATTCTATTCTACAAAACCCAGAGCTTTTCCTCTTTTTAACCCCTCTAAATAGTTTTTCTTTAAAATACCTGCCCTTGTTTTTTGGCCAATCCCTATGACTACAAACTGCCCACTAACAACTAATAAAGTTGCTATTTTAAGCATCGGAAGAAACTGCAGAGCAGTTTCAACACAGCTCTGCAACGAGGCGGAGGATTAAAAACCGCCGCCTGTTTTGTTAATAGGAACCAACCGCTTAAAGAAGCAGGGATATTATTTCACCTGGTTGGTTAAAGCTATTAATACTCCCGCTCTTAAGAACCCCTATTATTTTATTCCATGATAAGGTAATTGTACTTGTTTTAACAAATTTGCAGGTAAAGCGTATATTATTTATGAGTTGAACAAATAGATAAGATAAAGTTATTCTAAATAGCTGTCTAAAACCATAAATTAGTGATATTATTACTATAGTGGGGTTGGTTTCGAGGTGATAGGGATGGAATCGTTTGAATCTGTCTTTGCGTTGGTACTAGTCATTTGTTTGGGTTTAGGTCTGGTAGCCTCTATAGTAGGTGTTTTTCTATTCAATGGTTTCGACTGGTGGGATAAACTCTAAACCTCACTAATAATATCTTATTGAAAACGCTTATAAAATATTAAGCTTTCTTCTCTCACAAAGCAAGGTTTACATACAAATTCCCATGTAAATTTACGAATCAGGTTTTTTTAAGCATCGGAAGAAACTGCGGGCAGTTTCAAAAATACCGCTGCTACGAGGCGGGGATAAGAACCTACCACCTGTTTTGTTAATAGGCGACCGCTTAGCGGGGGATATATTTCACCTCGTTATTTGGGGAATTAGAGATGTTTTTTTGCTGCCGCTATAGTATTGTCTCATCTGAGTGAATACTCATACTTCTATTACCCTTTCGCGTGATCTTTAATGCAACCTGTTCGAATAATATTAAGTTCAATAATGATTAACCCTGTACTCTTTTTCCTTTCTCCTTAATAATTTACTCCTAACCAACTCCTTCTTAAAACATATCAGTCCCGGCTTCAAGCGGGTTATTTCACTATATTATCCCCCGTCTCTTTAAAATAGCAGTTTATTCCCGAACAAATATCATTTACAATTAAATAGAATCTTTTCTTTATTCGACAAGTTCAGGTAGTCTGCTGGGAGAATTTTGACTATCTCAATTTGAGAATTAAATCTATTCAAAATGGGGAGGCCTTTTCCAATGGGGAAAAAAACTGAAGGAAGTAGCGTAATAGTCGTGACCTCAGGCAAGGGCGGTGTAGGAAAAACTACCACTGTAGCCAACGTTGCCAGTGCTCTAGCGCGGAAGGGTTATAAAATTGCAGTTATGGATCTGGATATAGGGCTAAAAAAGCTTGATCTTATTCTAGGCCTGGAGAATCGTGTTATCTATGATATTATTCAGGTAATAGAGGGGGAATGCACTCTGAAGCAAGCCCTGGTGAAAGACAAGCGTTTTCCCGAACTTTATATGCTGCCGGCAGCCCAAACCCGAAACAAAGATGACATCAAGCCCGAACAGGTGCAAGAAATCTGTCGGCAACTTCGGCCAGAATTTGACTTTATTTTTATCGACTGTCCTGCCGGCATAGAACAGGGTTTCAGGAATGCTATTGCGGCTGCTGATAAAGCTATAGTAGTTACCAACCCAGAGGTTTCCGCCGTCAGGGATGCTGACCGTATTATCGGCATGTTGGAATCAGCCCAGTTCCAGGACATTCAACTGGTAATAAACCGCCTGCAGGCCAGTATGGTTAGAAGCGGTGATATGTTGAGCATAGATGATTTGATGGAGCATCTTTGCATCAGCTTGTTGGGTATAGTCCCGGAAGATAAGAAAGTGCTTATTTCCACCAACAAAGGTGAACCTATAGTATTAAATGAGCATTCGGAAGCTGGACTAGCCTTTAATAATATTGCCAACCGCCTCCTGGGCCAGCAGGTGGATTTCCCGAGCTTTGAGGAAGATTCATTATGGGGAAAAATCCGCAATCTGGGACGCAACCTTTTCTCTAAACAATAAGGGAGGGATAACAAGTGTTGGATTTTTTAAAACGGATCTTTGCAGACAGTTCCAGCCGTAAGCAAGCCAATGATCGCTTGCGCGTGGTTCTAACTCATGATAGAGCCGGCACCTCCTCCCGGTTGATGGAAACCCTGAAAGAAGAAATTTTAGAGGTTATTTCCCGACATGTAGAAATAGAAGGACGCCCCGAAGTCAAGATAATCCGCGAAGGCCGGCACTCAGCACTGGACATAAACATTCCTTTAAAGGGCAGGTAATAACTGGATATGGTTAAAATAAAAGGGTTAAACGGTAATTTAGTATTCATATTCGGCCCGGGAAGTTTTGAGGAATACCTCAGTTTTTTGGAAGAGAAATTGACTGCCAATAAACAATTGTTTAGCGGTTCCCGGGTGATATTCAAGGGAGAAGAACTGAAAAAACTTTCTCATTCCCAAATCGCTTCTCTACAAGAACTCTGCCTGCGGCATGGGGTGATTATGAATAACAATGCAGTCACTGTAAGCAAAGGTAGTTCTAAGGATCTGGTAATCTACCGCAATCTGAGAAGCGGGCAAAAATTACGCTCCGAAGGCTCGGTAATTATTTGGGGCGATGTCCATGAAAGCGCTGAAATATTAGCAGCCGGTGACATAATTGTTCTGGGTAAATTAGACGGAATTGCTCATGCTGGTTGTTATGGGGATATGAACCGCTTGATTTTTGCCCTCAGCCTTTCTCCCGGACAGATTAGAATTGGAGACCGCCTTTCCCGTTCTCCTGAAGATCCGGACAAGAGCCCCCATCCCGAAATAGCTTTCTGGGATGGAGAAAACATCTGCATCAAAGCCTATTCCTCGCGTAGTGGTTTGCGAGGATAAGAAGGGTATCTGAATTGTGAATTTATCTTATGAATCTCACCCGGTTGGAGAAAAAAAGCCCCCGAGAATCTTCTCCGGCATAAGCCATAATAAATTCTTTATTCCTATCCTGCTTTTTTTGCTCTTGCAGGGTCTGGTTATGCTGGGTTTCTTTACCCGCAGCGACCTGGGACTCTATGACACCTTTTTCCGGCTTAAGGGAGCTTCAAATCCAGGAGAAAAAGTAGTAATTGTGGCCATAGACGATTCCTCCATCTCCCGCCTGGGGCCGCCGGCCTGGCCCCGTTCCGTTCACGCTCGTTTGCTGGAAAAACTGGAAGAGGCCCGGGCGGTAAGCTTTGACCTTACTTTCAACTCTGCTCAGGAAGCCCGTGAGGACCAGGCCTTCGCCTCAGCCATTCAAAAACATGGCAAGGTAATACTGGCAGCCAAGTTCACCTTTGAAGAAGATGAAAACGGGGATTTGGTTCAGGGTTTTGAGCCTCCTATGCAGGAGCTCATGTCGGGTGCCGCTGGTCTGGGCTTTGTCAACACTCCAACTGATATCGACCAGAGGGTAAGACGCTCCACTCTGGTTGATGTGAACAGCTTTGAAGTTCCCTTTCCCAGCCTGGCCATTGCTACCGCCATGGTAGCCCAGGACATTGGCTATGAAGAACTTAAACTCGAAGCAGGTCGTCTACTGCTGGGGAAAAAAGAAATACCGTTAACCCCGCTCAACCAGTCTATGGTAAAATTCTGGGGACCGAAGGCCACATTCAAGACTATAAGCTATGCCGATGTTATAGAGGAAAAAATCCCCCCCGCCTATTTCAAAGACAAAATCGTTCTTATCGGAAGCATTACACCGGAGGATCATGACTTTGTGACCACCCCCTATACCACCAGCAATATGGTAAAGGGCGGAGCCCTGGACACCCCGGGGGTGGAAATTCACGCTTCCATTGTCCAGACTTTTCTAGAAGACAGCTGGTACCGAGAGGCGGAAAAGCCGTTCAATATAGCCTTCCTTTTGCTGGCAGGCCTCCTCACTTCACTGGTGGTCAGAGGACGCGGTCCCTGGAAGGGGCTAATTGGAACTGTTCTGGTAACCCTGGCCAGCATTGCTCTGGTTTACGGTCTGTGGGAATACCAGCGAATATGGCTCAGCCTGGCTGCTCCCCTGGCCCTTATCTTGCTGACTTATGTGGTGGTAACGGCCACCGAATTTATTCGAGCTGAACTGGGAAGACGTAAAACCAAAGCCATGTTTTCCCGCTATGTTTCCGCCGATGTGGTGGATGAACTCTTGAAAAATCCGGATGAAATTTCCCTGGGCGGCAAAAAGCAGGTGGTTACCGTTATGTTCGCAGATATCCGCGGCTTTACCGCCTTCAGCGAAAATAAGGACCCGGTGGATGTAATCAACCGTCTTAATGAGTACCTGACAGCTATGACCGACTCCATTCAGAGCCATGGCGGCACCCTGGATAAATACCTGGGAGATGGTCTTATGGCCTTTTTCGGAGCCCCGGTCTATTTTGAGGATCATGTGGAGAGGGCCATCAAGGTGGCCCGGGAAATCCAGGTTAAGGTGGCAGAATTAAATCAGAAGTGGGCTGAACAGGGCGCTGTACCTCTGCTGGTAGCCGTAGGCATCAACACCGGTCCGGTGGTGGTAGGCAATGTAGGCAGCCCGGAGCGGATGGATTATACACTAATAGGCGAAGATGCCAACCTGGCTTCTCGAGTTGAAGCCTTGACCAAGCTCTTTGAAACCCTGGTACTAGTTTCCGAGCGCTCCTACGACCTGCTTCCAGAAGGTGAAACCAAATCTTCTCTGCATTATGTAGGCGAAGAACTGGTGAAGGGTTTCACCCATCCCATCAAGGTTTATTCGTTTAGTGATCTGGATTTGCACTTCGAAAAATCTCAGGATAAGGGCTTTAAGTAATCCCGGGGGTGTCAAGGGGACGGTTCTCTTGACACCCTACGGGCGCAGCGAGGAAATCAAGAATACAACCAGGCTTATAATAGCCACCCCGAAGCCCAGCACCCCTAGAAAACTATATTCTTCAATCCAGGCAGAGTGGTTGGCCTGCAGTATGAAAGAAGAACCTATCAAGGCTCCGGTTATTATCAAGCTGGCACTGAGGCGGCTTATAAGCCGGGAAATTCCATGATAAGCTTTATCACTTAAATCCAGTTCCATTCTTACTTTTAACTGCCCCTCACTGGTTCTCCTGACCAGTTTGTTGAAGTTGGAGGGCAGGGCAGCCAGTGGCCTTAAATCCTGGTAATACTTACGACGGATATATTTGTAGACATTCTCCGCTTTAAGCCGCTCTTCCAGTACTTTATTGGCCAAAGGGCGGGCGGTTTCCATAAAATCATAACCCGGATCGAGCTTCTTCCCCACTCCTTCTACGGTAATAAGGGCTTTCATCAGCCCGGTCAAATAGGCCGGCATTTTCAACTGGTGACGATAGGAGAGATCCATAAGCTCATTACGCAGGCGATTTATATTTAGTTTACCAATACTGCCGGAAACGCTTTTGACCAGGTCGGCAAAATCCTCCTGGAAATCCTCTACATTATCCAGGTCTCCCACTATGCCCATATCCTGCAAGCTGGACATGGCTTTGTCCATATTCTGTTTACTTATGGCCAGAAGCAGTTCCCCCAGGTGTATCAGACGAGTCTCGCTCAAGGAGCCGATTTGCCCGAAGTCAATAAAAGCTATCCGGTTTTCATCCAGCAGCAAAATATTGCCCGGGTGCGGGTCCGCCTGGTAGAAACCATGCAGGATTATCTGGGAAAGAAAAGTTTCGGTTCCCAATTGGGATATCTTTCTCCGATTCCAGCCCCGTCTATCTATTTCCTCCAAATCACTTAGTTTAACTCCGCTGAGATATTCCTCAGTCAATACCTTGCCGGTGGTGTATTCCCAGTATACCCGGGGAATAACCACCCGCTGGTCACCGGTGAAATTCTGGTATACCCTTTCCGTACTGCGAGCCTCACGAGCATAATCCAATTCCCGCATAAACATCCGGGAGAATTCCTCCACCATATCCTTAATGCCGAGACGGCGGGCCTCAGAAGAGCGCAGTTCAGACAAATGGGCCAATCCCAGGACTATCTCCAGGTCATTTTGCACCACTTTCTCAATACCGGGTCTTTGTACCTTTACAATGACCTCTTCGCCGCTTTTTAGCCGGGCCAAATGTACTTGTCCAATGGAAGCGGCCGCCAGCGGCTCGGGGCTGAATTCGGCAAAAACTTCATCAGGATGCCCCAGTTCGCTCAACAGCTGCTTCATTAGTTCAGTATTAGGCATAGCTTCAACCTTATCCTGCAAGCGTTCCAATTCTTCTATATATACCGGGGGTAAAAGATCAGGGCGAGTACTCAAGACTTGTCCCAGTTTAACAAAAGTGGGGCCGAGTTCCACCAACGATTGCCGCAATTTCTGCGCTAGCAATCTATCTCCCGGTCTCTCGGCTACCAGTGTTGGGCGTTCCGCCAGGGGAGTGAGGCTATCCAGACCCAAGCGTTGAATCATGTAGCCAAAGCCGTTCTTAACCAGCACTCCCACAATCTGCTGGCGCCGTCTTATATGTCTGATTCGCTGCAATAATCCCAAATGTAATCCTCCTTAAACGCCTGGATAAGAATTGGGACAGGGGTTCAGGCTGTTTTTAGTATTCTACTATAAAAATATATCATATATTATGGGGATGGTTCTTCTGATATATAAAAAGAAGTTGCTTGTGGCCCTCACCCCTTACCCCTCACTTTTCTTATTAATCTTTACTGTATTTTGAGCAAAATATTGCAAAATATAATATAATAACCAAAAAACTAAGGAGGTTTTAGCCGATGAAAAAAGGAGTATGGTTGCTGATTATCGTCCTGCTTTTGGCCGGTGGCTTTATTTTCTGGAAACATGGCGGATTAGGTCCGGAACCGCCAGCACAAATTACCCTGATTAACCCGCTGGGCCCTACGGTTATTCCGGTAGCAGGCATTAGTTCCCAGCAGGTAAAAAGCGAAATGCCTATTGCAATCCAATACTGGAAGGATACGGATGAGGCAGTGGCCCTTTTAGCCTCCAAAAAGGCGGATTTTGCGGTTTTGCCCATCAGCGCTGCTGCTAATATTTATGCGCGCGGAATCAATATCAAGATGCTGGGGGTACATGAGTGGAAGGTTTTTTATTTACTAGCAACCAAAGATACTCCTTTTGAGGGCTGGAAGTCCCTGGTGGGCAAGAGGGTTTATACCGCTCACGGCCGGGGACAGACCGCCGATGTTATAATGCGAGCGGCCTTAAGTAAGGAAGGAATAGAGCCGGATCAGGATGTAAAGATACTCTATGCTCCACCTCAGGAGATAGTGGCTTTGTTCAAAGCCGGCAAGGTTGATTTTGCGGCTTTGCCCGAACCTTTCGTTACCCTGGCCATGAGCGATGACAGCGGGAGAATTGTTCTCGATTTCCAGAAGTACTGGGGCGAGAGTACGGGTAAACCGGAAAGAATACCTGTTGCCGGGCTCTTTGTAGCCGGTGATTTTCAGGAAAAATACCCGCGGGAAACTAAAGAACTGGCCCAAATTTTTGCTGATTCCACCCGTTGGAGCAACGAAAATGTAGACCAAGCCCTGGCTGTTGCTGCCGAGACTTTACCAACTATACCGCAACCGGTAATGAAGAAAGCCCTGAGCCGTATCGAATTTGAATTCATCGACAGCAGTAAATCACGGCCAGAAGTAGAATTTTACCTGCAGAAAATGAAGGAACTCTATCCCCAGGGTACACCCAAACTTCCAGATAAAGGTTTCTATTCTTCATGAAAACAGGACTGCGCTCACTGGTCGGTATCATAGTCTTTATCCTCTTGTGGCAATTACTGGCCGTAATTTTGGACAAGAGTATTATTGTTCCGACTCCAGGAGAGACCTTTGGCCTTTTCTTCCGGTTGCTGCTCAGCCCAGCTACTTTACTGGCCGGGCTGCAAACTGCCTGGAAGGTTTTAATGGCCCTGGGCTTGGTATTGCTCCTGGGACTACCCCTGGGCTTAATTATCGGGCTCTTTGAACCCTTATATGACATGTCACGGCCCATAATAATGGTTATTCAGGCAGTACCGGTTATATCATGGCTTTCCCTGGTCCTTTTCACTTGGGGTAGAAACTGGCAGGGTCCCGTACTGATTGCCTTTCTGTCTATTCTGCCCATAGCTATTCTTACTACCGTATCCGGGGTACGCAACCTGGATAAGAAACTTCTGGAAATGGCCCGCCTTTATCAAGTACCGGCCAGGAAAATTATGCATGACATCTATTTTGGTTCCTTGCTTCCTTTTATTATTGCCATCATAGATGTCAGCCTGGGACAAGCCTGGAAGGTTATACTGGTAGCAGAGTATCTTTGTGGAGACAGCGGCCTGGGTCTAAAAATATTCGATGCCCGCAGCTTTGTTGATACTCCTTCCGTTTATGCCTATACCCTCCTGGCCGTATTGCTGGGCATTATAACCGAGAGACTGATTAAAATGGGAACAGGGAGGCTTTCAAAACTATGGGTGCCCGTTTAGAAGTCAGATCTTTATGCAAATCCTTTGGATCACTTTCCGTATTAAACAACTGGAGCCTGAATATCCGGGAATCAGAACGAATTGTTTTATTGGGGCCATCCGGTTCGGGAAAAACGACTTTTTTGCGCTTGATTGCAGGCCTGGAAAAACCCTCCTCAGGAGAGATAAAACTGAGCTCACAGCAAATGGGCTTCGTTTTCCAGGAACCACGGCTAATTCCCTGGCGAACAGTAGAGGACAACCTGCTTTTTGTCAATGAGAAGGGGGATATTTCTGGTATTCTGGAGAAACTCCGCCTAAGTGGTTTTGCCGGTTTCTTTCCCGCCCAATTAAGCGGTGGAATGCAACAAAGAGTGAACCTGGCTCGGGCTTTGCTGGTAGAACCGGAGTTGCTCATTCTGGATGAAGCTTTTTCCTCCCTGGATCTACCGGTAAAAACCAGCATAATGAAGGACATCAATCTTCACTGGCAGGAAAAGCATTTCACCATTATTGCAGTAACCCATGATTTAAAAGAAGCCCTCTTTCTAGCCGATAGGATTATAATCCTCTCCCCTGCTCCGTCGGTCATTGTCCGGGAGCTTCCGGTCACCCTGGGGGAGATACGCAATTTTTCCTCCCCGGAATTCCTGCACCTGGAGGGGCAACTGTTGGACATCGTCTGCTCGGCCAGCCACTAGTACTATATTCATATATCATTTATTATGCTATTATCTTTTTTAATAATGAATTTTCCTGCAAGCAAGATTTGCTTTAAGCTTATTTAATATCACCAGTGTTTTAGCTTTCAGCTATTCTTCAAGCTCGTTTACGGGAGGAGATTTTGAGGAAATGACAAAAAAAAGTTTTGAGGTTACTTTTTGGGGGGTCAGAGGTTCACTTCCGGTGCCGGGTCCCCATACAATTAAATATGGCGGAAATACTTCCTGTGTGCAGGTACAGATTGGTCAGCGTCTCTTTATTATGGACGCCGGCACGGGAATTCATCATCTAGGACAGCATTTACTGAAAAGCCCCAGCCAAATAAGCGGGGAAATTTTCATTTCCCATACCCACTGGGATCATATCCAGGGCTTCCCCTTTTTTGCCCCGGCTTTCATAAAGGGGAATCGCTTCGTTCTCTATGGCCAGAGCAAGGTAAATTCCACTTTTGCCGATTTAATGAGAGGTCAAATGACCTACCAGCATTTCCCGGTAAGCCTGGGGGAAATGGGAGCCAGCATCGAATTTCATGAATTGGACAGTGGGAGTAAACTGGATCTAGGGGAGCAGATCCGCCTGCGTACGGTACATACCAACCATCCCAATGGCAGCCTGGCTTACCGCCTGGATTATGATGGCCGCTCCTGCTGTTACATAACTGATACAGAACACTACTCCTGTGTAGATCCGCGTCTGAAAGCTTTTTGTGAAGAGACTGACCTGATGATATATGACAGCAACTACACCGATGAAGAGTATCCCCGTTTTCTGGGCTATGGTCATTCCACCTGGCAGGAAGGAATCAAACTGGCTCAAGCTGCCGGGGCTAAGAAACTGGTGCTTTTCCATCATGATAAAGCTCGCAGTGATGGAGAAATGGATAAAATCGAAAAAGAGGCACAAAGATGTTTTCCCAACTGTATCGCCGCTCGTGAAGGATTGGTGATTAATCTTTGAAACATTATACTCCGGAAATTTTAGAACAAGTAGAAGATATTATAAATATTGGTATTGCTCTTTCAGCAGAAAAAGATAAAAACCGTCTTCTGGAAATGATCGTTAGCGAAGCCCGGAGGATTACTAACGCTGATGCCGGAACTCTTTATCTCTGTGAAAATGAATCTTTGAGTTTCAAGATTATGCAGAATGAATCTATGAACACCTTTTTGGGGGGTCGAGGAGAAAGAATAAACATCCCTCCCGTTCCATTAAAGATGGAAAATGTATCCGCTTATGCGGCCATCACCCATAAGAGCGTCAATATTCCCAATGTATACCAGGCGAAGGAGTTCGACTTTTCCGGTCCCAAGAAATTTGATGAGAGTACGGGCTACCGTACCCTTTCCATGCTGGTCATTCCCCTGGAGAATCATGAAGAAGAGGTCATAGGGGTATTGCAGCTGATTAATGCCCGTGATGAAAACGGGAAATTGATTCCTTTCGCTCGCTACTTGGAAAATGTGATTACTTCACTGGCTTCACAGGCGGCCATAGCCATAAGTCATATGCAGCTTGTAGCCGATATAGAAGAGCTGTTCAATTCCTTTGTTCAGGTGATGGCAACCGCCATCGACTCCCGCACTCCTTATAATGCCAATCATACCCGCCGCGTGGCCCTGCTGGCCGGGGAAATGGCCCGGGCCATCAACCGGCAAAGCCAGGGATACTGGGCCGGAGTATCGTTCAGTGACGAGCAAGTAGCCCAATTGGAGATGGCCGGTTGGTTGCATGATATAGGCAAGATCGCCACCCCTCTGGAGGTAATGAACAAATCAACCCGCATTGAACACCAGCTGGAGCTGGTTTTGCAACGCTTTGATTATATTTTATCCAACAGCGAAGCCGAATACCTCAAAGAAAGACAAGCCCTTCTGGCTATTAATAGCAATGATAGCCGGGAGCAACTGGAACAACTGGAGAGATCCTGGGAGGATAAGCAACACTATATAAAAGAAAGCCGCGAATTCATAATTAAGGTTGATCACCCATCCACCTTCGTCAACCAGGAAATAGTAGAGAGGCTTAAGGAAATAGCAGTTCAAAGTTATAGGGATGCTACGGGGAAGCTGCAGCCCTGGCTCCGGGATAACGAACTCAAGTGCCTCTGTGTGGCCAAAGGTACCCTTACTGAGCAGGAGCGAAAAATCATGGAAGATCATGTGGTAGTAACGGGAAAAATGCTGGAGAAAATACCCTTTACCAAAAAATTGAAAGATGTTCCTTTTTTCGCCTCCATCCATCACGAACACCTTAATGGAAGAGGTTATCCTCAGGGACTCAGCGGGGAGCAAATACCTCTGGAAGGCCGCATCCTGGCCCTGGTAGATGTATTCGATGCCCTCACTGCTTCCGATCGGCCCTATAAAAAGGCCCTGCCCCTGGAGCAGGCTTTAAAAATCCTGGGCTTTATGGTAAAGGATGGGGAACTGGACGGAGAGCTGTTGCAGTTGTTGGTTGAACAGCAGGTTTGGGAAAATGTTTTGGATTAAAGCAAGCGGGGGATATATTTCGCCTTGTTATATACCAGAATGATAAAAGTGATAATCATTTTTTCCACTGTTCTTTACCTGGTACATGGCTAAATCCGCTTTGTTGATGAGATTGCGGCTATTCTTGGCATCTTTGGGGTAAAGGCTGATACCAATACTTGCCGTCAGATATACTTCCCGTCCCCAGAACATAAAAGGATTAGCCAGAGCCGTTAGTATTTTTTTAGCAATAGTTGCAGCATCTGCTTCGCTTTTTATCTGGGGAAATATGAACAGAAACTCATCACCACCCAAACGGGCCAGGGTATCGCTTTCCCGCAACAATTCCCTCAGCCTTTCCGCTACCACCTGCAACAAGTGGTCACCCGCTTCGTGTCCATAGTTGTCATTGACCTCCTTAAATCCATCCAAATCAAGAAAAACTACCGCCAGCATCTCTTTATTACGCTGCGCCATGCTGATGGCATTATCCAGGCGGTCATAGAATAAATAGCGATTAGGCAGTCCCGTAAGAGCATCATGAAAGGCCTTAAAGCGGTTTATCTTTTCTGCTGCCCGTACCTGTTCGTATTCGCTGTCTATTTCCTTTATCATATGTTTAAGCTGCTTAACCCGGCTGTAATGACCGGTCAGGTCGGAAATCTGCAGCAGCATATATTTTTCATCATCATAGTCCAGTGGTTCTACCAGTAGATTCTGGCGCACATCCTTTCGTATATCCTCCACCGGAGCAATAAAGCAGTGGTGCAAAGCGCCGGAGAGAAACCGGCTTTGCCGGTGAAAAAGAGCCCCCTGAAAGGCATCGAGACAAGGCTTACGGGATAAGTTGGGAAAGAGCTGAGGCAGCTTCTGACCAATAGTTCCTTCCTGACTTTTTCCCGTATATTGCTCCAACCAGGCATTCCAAAAAACTATTTTCAGGTCTTTATCCAGTATTATTATTCCCTGGTTCACCTTATCCAGAGCCAAATAAGCCAATTTAAACATCTTGTTCCTCCAGCAGAGTATCTATTTTATTGAGTAAACAAGAAACGGAGTTCAGGTTCAAGGCAATCATAATAACCCCCTGAACCTCTATTTCAGCCACGGTAAAAGTAGTATGCAATATCAATATATAAACCCCATCTTTGAGAAAAAATCTTTTATCTGATTCCGTAACATCAATAAGCTCCACTTCTGGTACGGTGAACACCACCCGGGTCTCCAATAAATTGCCGAATTCTCCTATTACTGCATTTAAAATAAGATTGCTGATTTCTTTCAGAACATCAAAGTCAGTGTCCAGAAAACGCGGCGGCACTGCATCCCCCTCTTCCAGCAACAGTTCCTCTCCTATGCAGGCATTAACCAATAGTTTAGCCTGCTGTACTGGGAAAACCAGAAATGCCTTACCCCTAAAATCCTGCCCGAAACTTATATAAGAAGATACGATATGCCCCGGCGAGAAGATTTCCGGCAATGGCAGGTCACCCTGCTCCATTTCCGCTTCGGGAATCAATTCTACCCGTGGTACTGATAATAGGATCCTTAGTCCTACCATTTCCGAAAGGAGACTGGCCGCATATCCCACATAAACATTTACCAATTCAGTAAGAGCATCCTTCTGCAGGGGATTAAGAAGCATAGGACCCCTCCTTGAGCAGAGCCAGGAGTACCTCAGCCTTTTCATTATTTAAGGGCTTGTTGAAAAAAGCTAACACTCCCATTTTTTCAACTTCCTCCCGGGTGGCCTTCTGGATATCCGCCGAAATAATAATTACTTTAACTTTTGGGTTGCTTTCCTTCACCATCTGCAAAAACTCCTGACCATTCATTTCCGGCATTAACAAGTCGGTGATTATGAAATCAGGCCTTTCTTGCTCATACAGGACATAAGCATCCTGGCCATTATTGGCCGTAATAAGTTCCGCTTCCGGAAGGTACTTTATAAAAAGCTTTTTCATAAACCCTTGAAAGAACTGGGAATCATCAACTATGAGTATTTTCATAACAATCACTCCTCTCTGAAATTCCCTTAAATTTGAATATATATTTAGGCCATAACAGGTCATAAGACTGAGGTCACAGTTCATATAATTTTATCATTATTTTCTTCCCTATTCCACTATCAAGGCCAATGCCTATACTAGTATAAGCAAATCATAGCAGATTAGCAATATAATGTATTTTATTTAAAATGCTTTCCTGGAGCTTTAATAACAGCTTAAGCTATAGCCATAATTCTGGCCATAGCCTGTTCCAATAAAAAACAATAGCCCCATAGTACTAAATATTATAGGGCTATTGGCTGATACTAACAATTCGCTTTTGATTCTACAAAGAATAGAGAAACCACAATTGCTCCCTTATTCTCATTCTGTATGACAGGCTTCCAATGCCTGCCGGTGCAATTCATAGGCCGGGTGGTCAAAGAGAACAATGCGAATTTTCTTGATATGTTTTAATTCGGGGATAACCTCTATTATGGTCTTAAACATCACCTGTGCGGCTTCCCGCATCGGATAACCGTACACCCCGGTAGATATGGCGGGAAAAGCAATGGAATCGAGTTGCTGTTTTTCCGCCAGGCGCAGGGCATTACGATAACAGCTGGCCAGGAGTTCGTCCTCGGGCTTATGCACCCCGTATACCGGTCCCACACAATGAATAACATAGCGATTGGGCAAACGATAGGCCCCGGTAATAACCGCCTGTCCTGGACCAATAGGGGCCAGGGCGGAGCTTTCTTTCTTTAATTCCGGGCCCGCTGCCCGGTGTATGGCCCCATCAACCCCACCACCACCCCGCAGGCTGGAGTTAGCCGCATTTACAATAACCGCCATGTCTTCCTGCCGGGTGATATCCCCCTGGACAACTTGAATTTCCACACCTGATACCTTCATTTTTCTTCCCTCCCAGGTAAATAATTCAATAATGGTTCCGGTTCCGCTATGGTTATTTCATACAAAACTGCCAGCTTCTAAATATATTTATAGCATAATTAAAGTAGGATTCAACTGCAAAAACCCCTTTTTGTTGCATAGGGTTGCATAAATATGCAAAGCGAGCGTTGGCGAAGCATGGATGCTACACCCGGCGAATACGAGCAGGCGAAAGGGGGCGAGCGACAGGATGTCGCGAGAGCACCACCTCCCATGGATGGGAGATTGGCGCGGTACCCCTTGAGCGCGAGACGAGCCGTTGGTGTTGCCCATGCGTAGCGCCCTGTCGGGCACAACTGATGCTCCCTTCGGTCGCTATTAGGGACGCTGGAGCGGAATAATTATGCAAGCAAATGCATAATTATTACTTTTGCAGCGGAATCATGTAGAAGAATAGAAAAAATCATATTGTCGCCTATGGTCAAATAGTTTATAATGAATGTAATTCATATGCTAATATAATTTTTAATTATTAATCTAATGGTAATATATTTTAAGTAGTGGGGCAAAGAGAATTTCTCGTTGCCTGGAAGTATGGTTAAGAACGGTAAAAAGGTAGGAAGGTTAGGACGGTAGGCAAAAGAGGTGTGGCTTTGTTTTCCTGCGGCGTATCTGCGCCATATGCAGGGATAAGAATTGCCCGCACATCTTAAAGCTCCTACGGGAGTTTTTTTTATTGCCCAAAAAACAAAGGGGAGGAAATGAAGTGAAAAAAACAAGATTTGTTGGGGGAAAAAGAAGCTGGCACCAGGGAAGAATACTGCTGTCGCTATTATTGCTGCTTGCGCTGCTGGCTGTTGGCGGCTGCGGGAAAACAAGCCCAACAAGCACTACCCCCAAAGAGGCACCCAAGAAAAGCCAAACTCAAACGATTGAGCTGCGCCTGGCTCATTTCTGGCCCAGCACTCATCCCGCTGAAGTTGAATTGGTACAGCCCTGGTCCAAGGCCATCGAAGAGGCTACCGGGGGTAAGGTGAAGATCGTCAGCTATCCCAACCAAACCCTCTTGCAAGCTGATTCTATTTATGATGGCGTGCTAAACGGAATAGCGGACATCGGTATTTCCTGCTTTTCCTATACCCGCAATGGCTTCCCGGTTCTGGAGGTCTTCGAACTGCCCGGAATCACCTACGAGAGTTCCCGGGTGGCCAGCACCGTAGCCTGGGAAGGGATAAAGGAATTGAACCCCAAGGAAGTACAGGATAGTAAATTGATGATGGTTCTTACCACCGGCCCTGGCGATATCTACTCCAAAGTACCGGTAAGAAATCTACAGGATCTTAAGGGTTTGGAAATAAGGGCTACCGGTTTAAGCGCCAAAACCCTGCAGGCCCTGGGTGCAACCCCGGTCGCCATGCCGCAGTCAGATGCCTATGAATCCTTGTCCAAAGGAGTGGTAAAGGCCAACCTGGGTCCGGTGGAAGTATTGAAAGGCTGGAAACAGGCGGAAGTCACCCAATATTTGACCCAAACCCCTTTCCTTTATAATACTTTATTCTTTGTCACTATGAACCTGGACAAATGGAATTCTTTGGATCCAGAAACCCAAAAAGCCATAGAAAAAGTCAACGAGAAATTCTTTAAGGAAGTGGCCGCAGGACTCTGGGATAAACAAAACGACGAAGCCCTGAAATGGGCAGTGGATGAAAAAGGTATGGAATTAATCCAGCTGCCAGCGGATGAAGCCCAGCGCTGGATAGAATTGGTCAAACCCATTCAAGATGATTTCGTTAAGAGGATGGATAAACAGGGTTTTGAAGGTGCTAAGATCCTGAATACCGCCAAGACCCTGGCGGATAAATATAATAAAGAATTTAAGTAAAAGCTTGACTCTGCTGCATAAGGGTTGCATAAATATACAAAGCGAGCGTTGGCGAGCGGTATATTTATACAGCCCAAGGGGATAAGAGATTATTACAGACTTGTAGGGAGGAAGTACGGAATGGCCAAAAAATATAACGGTTTTGTAGCAGGTTTGAGCCAGTTTTTAGATCAGATTGCTGGATTAAGCCTGGTAGCAGTAATGCTGGTAGTGGTGGGTAACGTATTAATGCGGGCGCTATTTAAGCACCCCATTCTGGGAACCTATGATTATGTCGGCTTTCTAACGGCAACAGCCATTGGACTGGCCCTGGCCCATTGTGCTCTGCAAAATGCTCACATAGCCGTTGATTTTGTAGTAGAGCGCCTCCCCCGTAAAACTCGTGCGCTCATTGATACTGCCACCAATTCGGTAGCTATAACTTTTTGGGGTTTTGCCTTATGGAACCTGGCTATTTACGCGGGAACCATGAAAGCCAACGGCATTGTCGCCGCCACCAGCCAGTTGCCGGTGTCGCCCTTCATATACCTGGTGGCCTTTGGTCTTTTCAGCCTTTGCCTGGTTTTGCTAAGCCATCTGGGTGAGTCTTTGAGAAGGGTAGCAGCAAGATGAATCCATTTAGTCTTGGAGTGCTGGGGATAATTGTTTTTTTGGTCCTGCTCATGCTGCGCATGCCCATAGCTTACGCTATGGCCCTGGTGGGTTTTACTGGCTTCGCCCTGCTCTCTTCAGCTTCAGCGTCATTCAGCATGGTAGCCAAGGAAATATTCAATACTTTTTCCTCTTATTCGCTGAGCGTTATTGCTATGTTCGTTTGGATGGGTTTCCTGGCCTTTTATTCCGGAATCGGCACCCGTCTTTATGTCTTTGCCTATAAACTAATGGGGCATCTTCCCGGCGGGTTGGCTGTAGCCACTCAGCTGGCCTGTGGTATATTTGGAGCCATTTGCGGTTCCAATACAGCCACTGCAGCTACTATGGGGGCCATTGCCCTGCCCGAGATGGAAAAGTACCAGTACGATACTTCGCTGGCCACGGCCAGTATTGCCGCCGGCGGGGTTCTGGGAGTTTTGATTCCCCCCAGTGTTATATTTATTGTTTATGGCATGGCTACGGAGCAATCCATAGGAGAACTCTTTATGGCCGGTATCATACCTGGAATCCTGCTTATGCTGGCCTATATAGCGACTATTTTATTTCTCACTCTGCGTAACCCCGCCCTGGGACCAGCAGGCCCCAAAGCGAGCTGGAAAGAGAGAGCTTCTTCCCTGCGGGGGGGATTATTCGAAGTACTGGTAGTCTTTGCCCTCTCCATCGGCGGCCTTTTTGCCGGCTGGTTTACCCCCACCGAAGCCGGAGCCGTAGGAGCCGCCGGAGTGCTGGCGGTATCCTTGCTGGGGAAGCATCTGGACTGGACCGGGTTTAAAAAATCCCTTTATGATACTACCCGAACCACCGCCATGATAATGCTGATGATTGCCGGCGCCATGATTTTTGGCCGTTTTATGGCCATTAGCCGGATTCCTTTTGAGCTGGCCAGCTGGGCTGGTAGCTTGCCCCTGCCCCCGTTTGCCATCGTAGGGGTCATTCTGCTTATTTATCTGGTACTGGGTTGCTTTATTGACGCCCTGGCCTTAATTTTGCTGACCATTCCCATTTTCTACCCAGTGGTGGTAAAAACCCTGGGCTATGATCCTATCTGGTTCGGAGTAATAGTGGTTATGGTAGTAGCCATGGGGGTTATCACCCCTCCGGTGGGGATGAATGTCTACATAATAAAAGGAGTAGCTCCTGATGTTCCCCTGGAAGTTATATTCCGGGGAATATGGCCTTTTCTTCTGGCCATAATATTTTCTCTGATTATACTGATAGCCTTTCCCTCCATCGCTACCTTTTTGCCACATCTCTTACATGGAGTTTAAATTAATCATATGTATAAGTTTTCTTGCTCCCGGAGATTATATAAAAAAACTCCAGGAGGCGAAAAGATGGAGGCTGGCGTTAGGAATAAGCTCCAGGGTCGTATTTGAAGAACCCGAATAGACGATGTTATGGCCCAGGTAAGTATGTGAATGGGCAACATCGAGATCACGTCCGTGATGACGCGAGAATCTTTTGATGAAGCCGGTTTTAATGAAGGTGATGCGGTTACAGCCCTGGTAAAAGCTATCAATGTAGTTTTCGTAAAATAAGAAGCCCGGCTCAAAGAGGTCATCTTCCTAAAAGATGACCTCTTTTCATGTTAAAATTGCTTGTTAACCCTGGTCTGCCCCCATGTAACAGATCCCTTTGCCTGTTCTCTCCGGGGTATCGGATTATAACTACCCTTCATCGCTTAACTCGCGAGTATATTCCGGCATTTCCCCCAGTTTTAAGGGGCTTCGCATAAAGTTACCCGTACCACAGGCGGCCAGTTTTCCCTCCTGATCATAGAGATTGGCCTCAGCCACCAAGCGGTTCCTGGCCTGGTGCTTTACCATTCCTACCGACTTGATTATCCCGGTGCCAACCGGACGCAAAAGATTTACATTAAATGATACCGTGTATACCATATAGTCTTTAATAATTGAATTTACCGCAAAAAAGGCGGCATCATCCAGCAGCTTGAAATAGACTGAGCCATGCATGGCCCCGGCTCCATGAAAGTGTTTCTCCATTACCTCCGTAGTTATAATAGCCTGCTCCCGGGTAACCTTGATGGTATTATTATGATAAAGCTGCTGGTTGTAGGGGGCACTCAAATACATGCGTTCCAATCGCATAAAGTGCTGTTGATCATTCATAAACTCTGCCTCCTGCTATAATTTCATAATTTGTTCCTTTTTAAAGCATCGGATGAAACTGCGAAGCAGTTTCATCACACCGCTGCAACGAGGTGGGGAGTAGAACCCACCGCCTGTTTTGTAAATAGGCGACCGCTTAGCACCCTGCGGGCACCACTGATGTTCGCTTCGCTCACTATTATGGATGCGGGGGACAATTTCACCTCGTTATTATTCTATCATTAATACTGGACAAATCGGCTAATCTCATTTTCCTGCTTAACAACCCGGCAATAGACGAAAGTCATCCCCGGACAACATAAAGGTTCTGGCAAAAAATAATACTATCATTTCAAGAAAATCATCCCACGAACTGCCTTGACAATTTTCCGGCTTCTGTTTTATTATTTTGATAAACCGATGACGAGGGAGTAAAACCATAAACCAGCCTGACAGAGAGCCGGGGAGGGTGGAAGCCCGGCAGGCCAGGAATGGACAAATGGTCCTTTGAGGGTGGGGTGAAAGGGTCGATGCCTTAGTAGCTTCCAACGCCAGCCTGCGTTAACGGGCAAGGGGTGTGCTGGCACCCTGTAGGAGAGGATGCCTTTATTTTGGGCATCAATTAAGGTGGTACCGCAGGTTATGACACCTGTCCTTGGCCAAGGACAGGTGTTTGTTTTTTCTCATGCCCCTTCCTTTTACCAGCAGAATTATGGCACTGCCGGACCAGCAATAAAATAATTATTAAGGGAGGAATTGTTGTGAGGAAGTCGCTACCCAGGTTTTTACTGTTACCCGTCCTGCTTTTATTAGTCTTTTCCCTGGCGGGCTGTGCCCAGGAAAAGGAGAAAACTCCACCTAAAACAGCGGAAGAAGTGGAAATGAAAACTATCGGTATTGTTCAGATTGTGGAACATCCCTCGCTAAACACTATCCGGGAGTCCCTGGTAAAACAATTGGCGGAAAAGGGCTTTAAAGAGGGAGAAAACATTAAAATCGATTATCAAAACGCCCAGGGTGACCAGACCAATCTTAAGACCATATGTCAGAAATTTGCCCACCAGAAATACGACCTGATCGTAGCCATAGCCACTCCATCGGCCCAGGCCGCCGTAGGTGAAACCAGGGAAATTCCCATCGTTTTCTCCGCCTGCACCGACCCGGTGGGCTCTGGACTGGTAAGCGACATGGAGAAACCGGGGGGCAATGTAACCGGTACTTCTGATGCGGTATCCGCGGAAAAGATTATGGAGCTGGCTAAACGCATCACCCCCAACATTAAAAAGGTGGGGGCTTTATACAATTCCAGCGAAACCAACTCCATAGCTGTGGTCAATAATTTAAAAGACTATGCCGCTAAAAACGGGATGACTGTTGTAGACGCAACCGTAACCAACTCCTCGGAGGTGCAGCAGGCGGTTAGCTCTCTGATTGGTAAAGTTGACGCTGTATTCTCCCCCATCGATAATACGGTAGCTTCAGCCATGCCGCTGGTAGCCCAGGTGGCCAACAAGGCTAAAATGCCGGTATATGTAGGGGCCGACTCCATGGTAAAAGACGGGGGATTGGCCACTTATGGCATCAACTACCCGGTGCTGGGCCAGGAAACCGCCAACATGGCAGTAGAAATTTTGAATGGTAAAAAAGCCGGGGATATCCCGGTCAAGTCCATGACAGATATGGACATCTATCTTAATCAAGCCACTGCCAAAGCCATCGGAATCGATATCCCCGCTGATGTAATGAAGGAAGCGGTCCAGGTCTTCGATAAGTAAGCATAGCAGTTCAGTCGGCTTTTGGGTATAATTAAAAGGTTGTTATAAATAGCACTGGAGTGAGTAAGCTTAAGGAGAACGATTCCGCTCCCCCTGGCACTCACTCCTTACCTAAAAGGAGTATATTTCATGAGTTTTTTGGCCTTTCAGGGTTCAGTGGAACTGGGAATAATCTATGCAATAATGGCCCTGGGGGTCTTTATTTCCTTCCGGACCTTAAACATGCCTGATTTGACCGTAGATGGCAGTTTTGTCCTGGGAGCAGCCGTATCCGCTACGCTTTGCAGCGGCGGGCACCCTTTGGTCGGCCTGGCCCTGGCTTTTGCCGCCGGTTGTTTGGCGGGTTCAGTAACCGCTTTGCTGCATACCAGGCTGAACATACAACCCCTGCTATCGGGAATACTGGTTATGCTGGGCCTCTACTCCATTAATTTAAGAGTAATGGATGGCCGGGCCAATATCCCCTTGCTCAATAAGACTACCGTTTTCAGCCTGCTTCAGGGAACTCCCCTGGAGGAGTCGGCTACATTACTTATCCCTACGATAATATTGCTATCCATGCTAGTATTACTATTTTTATTATTAAAGACCCAGTTTGGTTTTGTACTCCGGGCCACCGGCGACAACGACCAGATGGTTCGAGCCCTGGGCGTCAACACCGACCTGGTTATCCTGATAGGACTGGCCCTCTCTAACGGTCTGGTAGCTTTATCCGGTTCCCTGATTGCCCAGTACCAATCCTTTGCCGATATCAGCATGGGTATAGGCATGGTAATCATAGGCCTGGCCTCAGTAATCATCGGCGAGGTTATATTCGGTACTACACCGCTGCTGCGCCGGCTTGTGGCCGTCATACTTGGAGCCATGCTTTACCGCCTGGTCATAGCTTTGGCTCTGGAACTGGGAATGGCCCCCACCGATCTAAAATTAATTTCCGCCCTTATCGTTACTTTGGCTCTATCCATGCCGAGCATCAAGGCCTACCTGATTACCTGGAAAAAGAAACATTCTTCTCCATATAGTCGTAAGGGGGGTGAGGCTTGATGCTGATAATTGAAAATTTGAGCAAAACCTTTAACCCGGGTAGTATTAACGAGAAACTGGCTCTGGATAATATTACTCTCTCCCTCCAGCCCGGAGAATTTTTAAGCATTATCGGTGGAAACGGTGCGGGAAAATCTACCCTTTTAAACTGTATTTCCGGGGTATACCCCATGGACCAGGGTCGTATAATACTGGATTCCATGGACATTTCCTATCACCCGGAATACCAGCGCTCCTGCTATATAGGCCGGGTGTTTCAGGACCCTATGCTGGGCACCGCCTTTGATATGACCATTGAGGAAAACCTGGCTATTGCCTACGCGCGTGGCAAACCACGGGGACTTAAACCCGGCATACGCAAATCAGAGGCCAAGCTGTTCCGGGAGCACCTGGCTCGTTTGGAACTGGGCCTGGAAGACCGGATGAAGCAAAAGGTAGGCTTGCTTTCAGGGGGGCAACGCCAGGCTCTGACCCTTTTGATGGCAACCATAGTGAAACCCAAGCTGCTTTTACTGGATGAACATACCGCTGCCCTGGATCCGGCTATAGCCCAGAGGGTTTTGCAGCTCACGCGGGAAATCGTATCCCGCTATCACCTTACCACCATTATGGTAACCCATAATATGAAAGCTGCTCTGGAATACGGCAACCGTACCATAATGATGCACGAAGGCAGAATCATCCTAGACCTGCAAGAAGCAGAAAGAGAAGAAATCACGGTAGAGAAACTGGTGCAGCTCTTTGGCCTGAAGAGCGGAGCTGAACTGGACAACGACCGCCTCTTATTGATTTAACCGGTAAGCAGCCCAGGCACGAGAGCGGGTATGGGAGCGGTTCCAATGCCTGTTTTTCCTTTCTGTTTTTGCGGAATTTCTGGCGAAAGGTATATATTGCAGCTTTTATGCAAATTACTGAATACAGCTTTCAGCTGCCATAACGAAAATCATCTTACGAACAGCCTTGAAATTGATGAACCCAGCAATGCGAAGCAAACAAAATTCGATATTAAGATAGAGCACTAAGCAAAAGCCGAGGTACTTGTTTTTCTTATGTCTGACACTCGCTCAGGCGGGTGTTTTCTTCAGGTAGTATATGTTAATATGATACTGGAGTTGCCGTTTGGCGGTTGGTCACTTTCCCGTGAGGGGAGGTGATGCCTATGATTACATATAGCGAGTTGTTTCAATTCTGCTTGGTAATTGTGGGAGTTATTTCCCTGTGCATTATGCTCAGAAAATAACCAGACCGCCTGTATAGGCGGTCTAGAAACGATTTAGGACTAGCCGCCCGACAAAAAGCGGCAACTCCTTTATTAAGTATAGGATAACATCTAATAAAATATTCGTCAATAAAGCTCTAACCTTTGATCGCGTCAAGATACTTTGGGGTTAAAATAAAATAATCCCCCTGTGTCATTTGAAATTTTTAATAGCAAAATCGCATTCTTTGAAGTCACACAATTTCCGTTAAAATTTTTAAGGTAATTATATTCTCGAGACTAACAAAAATCTAATTTACCTGAGAATGTGCAGACCATAAAGGTAAAAGCTCCTAGGCCATCGTAATTAGCATCTTTTCTAGTTTTCGGTTCCGCCCACTGATTGCTTTGATAAAACCCATCGCAATATTGGGATAAAGACTGCACAATCTATGTATATCTTTTCCATCGAGAATTAGAAGAGTTGCTTCACTTAGAATGATTTGGGCAGTAAGTGAAGAAGCAGACTGGTCAAATACACTGCTATCTCCAACGGTATCGCCGGTTCCTCGTACTGCAATTGTGGCATTAACTCCAGTGCCAGCAGAGTGAGCGCTTAGTTCAATATGACCATCGATAATAACATAAAACACGGGAATCATTAATCGTAGTCGATGGGTATCATCAGGTCGAATTAACAACTGTTCAACCAATCAATTTTTTAAACTATCATCTCTCGAAACGGAATTGAATATAACAATTTTAAATCAAGGGTTATTGCGCTTACTGGTATAAAATAGCAGTAGCGAACCCGTAGCGGGCAAGAGAACTATCTCCTGGTCCGCTTTTTTTGTTTCTGTCCGTTTTCGCAAAACTCTTGGCAAAAGGTATATATTGCAGCTTTAAAGTAAAATACTAAATACAGCTTTAAAGAGGTTATAATTCGCTAAAGGGGAAAGGCCATGGTCCTGGTAATCATCCGTACCTTAATATTATTTACGGTTACTGTTATATTCCTGCGCTTGATGGGGAAAAGACAGATTGGGCAATTACAGCCTTTTGAGCTGGTGATTATTATAATGATTTCTGAACTGGCCGCCATCCCCATGGAAAATACCGGCATCCCCCTGCTGAGCGGATTGATCCCCATCTTTGTTCTCTTTACCGCCCAGGTTACCTTATCTTATTTATCTTTGCGCAGTGAAAAGGCCCGGGGAATTATCTGCGGCAAACCCAGTATTTTGATTGAAAACTCACAGATTGTGGAAGATGAGTTGAGAAGAATACGCTACAACATCAACGATTTGCTGGAACAGCTGCGTTCCAAGAATGTAGCTGATATAGCCGATGTAGAATATGCCATTTTGGAAACCAGCGGTCAGCTCAGTGTGATTCTTAAATCTGAAAAAAGGCCAGTGAAACCGGAAGATATGGATTTGCCGGTAAAATACGACGGCCTTCCCATAACCCTGGTGATAGACGGACAGGTCATTAATGAAAATATTAAGAAAATGAATTATAACGAGGAATGGCTGCAGCAAAAGCTAAATGAGTCCGGAATAAATAATATAAAAGATCTACTCTTTGCCAGCCTTGACCCGGATGGCACGATCTACTTCCAGCTCAAGAAAGGGGTTTAACAGAGACTCCTGATAATTTTTTAACACTTTCCTGAATAGGGACAAGCGGTGAATTTTTGCCAATAGAAAAGGAGAGACCTGAACATGAGATTACTGGCCAGTTTATTGGCTATTCTGCTGGTAGTACTGGCAGCGGGTTTTTGGACCAATCATTCCCTGCTGCAATCAACCAAAGATCTAAGCCGGCAGATTGAACGGGTCAGCCAGGAAATCAAACAGGAACAATGGGAGGCCGCCCAAAAGCAGAACCGGCAGCTAGAAAAAACCTGGCAGGAAAAAGCCCGGTGGTGGCCCATTATCCTTGATCACCAGGAGATTGACAATATCGAATTTTCTCTGGCCAAAATTAAGGAATATGTAGCCAGCCACAATCTACCCCTGGCGCTGGGACAGCTTTCCGAACTCAAGCTTATGATCGAGCACATCCCGCGTAAAGAAGCGGTAAACCTGGAGAATATTCTTTAGTAAGAAAAGTGAGGAGTTTAATTTATTTCCTACTACATCTTACTATTCAAGCGCCTACTAACTCACTTTTCATCGGTGGTTTCATTAAGCTTGGAGAATTCTGAGCAGTTTTTTTAAGGCTTGAAGAGGTATTCTATAGGGCGGATATTTCAGGGGTATATCGAAAGACAAGCTTTGATGTAAAACGCTCTTTTTATGAGAAAAAAGCTCGAAAGAAGCCCGCCCGTGGTAACTGCCCATACCGCTTTCCCCTACCCCGCCAAAAGGCAGGTAAGGACTGGAGATGTGGCTCAAGGTGTCATTTATGCAGACACCTCCAGAGCTGCTCCGCTTTAAAACCTGCTCCTGCCGTTTCCGGTTACGAGAGAAAAAATACAGGGCCAGGGGTTTGGGCCGTTCATTGACGAATTGGATAGCTTCCTCCAAGTCCCCAAATTCTAGTATCGGCAAGAGGGGACCAAATATTTCTTCCTGCAGCAATGGGCTATCAGGTGCTATGCGGTCCATTATGGTAGGGGCAATATAGCGCTCCTCCCGCACAGCCTCGCCGCCGTAGAGGATGCGCCCGTCAACCAGCAGAGCCTCCAGTCGCTGAAAATGTCCTTCACTGATGATACGAGCATAATCGGTGCTCTGGCGAGGATTAGCACCGTAGAATTTCAACAACACTTCCCCCATTTTTTTCAACAGGGGCTCCTTTATCTCCCGCTGCAATAGCAGGTAGTCGGGGGCCACGCAAGTCTGGCCGGCGTTCAAGAACTTACCCCAGATAATACGGCGGGCGGTGTACTCGATATTGATATCCTGATCCACCAGGCAAGGACTTTTCCCTCCCAATTCCAGGGTCATCGGCGTAAGCTGGCGGGCAGCGGCCTGCATCACCAGTTTTCCCACCGTCGAACCGCCGGTGAAGAAAATGTGGTCAAAGGGCTGCTCCAGCAGTTCGCTGCTCATCTCGGCCCCACCTTCAAACACTGCGATGTATTCCTCGGGAAAGCTATCCTGGATAAGGGCCTGCAGGACTGCAGAACTGTGCGGGGCTAATTCGGAAGGTTTGATCACCGTACAATTACCGGCGGCCATCGCTCCCAACAGGGGAGTCAAGGCCAGGTAAACCGGATAATTCCAGGGACTGATAATCAGCACTTGACCCAGAGGTTCCGGATAGATCAAGCTTCTCGCCCCCGGGTACAAGCAGGGAGTTCTTACTTTCCGGGTCTGCACCCAGCTGGGCAGGTTTTTCATGATATGGGCCAATTCGGCTCGAAGCAGCCCTACTTCAGTCATATAGGCTTCCTGCCGGCATTTGCCCAGATCCAACTCCAGAGCCCGCAGTAGTTCATTCTCCCACTTGTCAATTGCCCGCTCCAGTTGGCGAAGTTGTTGCATGCGAAAAGCCAGTTCCCGGCTGGCACCGCTCTGGAAGAAGGCCTTCTGTTTTTTTATTACTTCCGTGGGCACAGGTCGATATTCATTTGGGGTTATAGTCATAAGATTATCCCCCGCTTTTCCATAAACTTAAAACCCGGTCTTTTCTTTCTTAAAGAATTGCTCGGACCTGGGGGAAAGGCTGCAAGGCCCGTTCCAGAATGCCATTTACAAAAGCCAGCAGAACCCCATAGTTAATAATAGGCACCCCGCTGTCCCGGGCCAAATCAATCCGGTGGAGCATCTGCCGCCGGTTGATCATGCAGGCACCGCAGTGCACTACCAGCTTGAATTGCTCTAGATTCTCAGGATAGCCGCTGCCGCTGTACCAGTGGAAGTTAAGTTCTCCCCCCACATAGCGGTTCAGCCAGCGCGGTATCTGTACCCTCCCAATATCATCATCCTGGGCATGGTGGGTGCAGGCCTCAGCTATTAAGACCTCATCGCCGGGGCGCAGCTTTTCGATGGCTTTGGCTCCTCGTACCAGCTCCAGGAGGTCTCCTTTGAAACGGGCGAAAAGTATGGAAAAAGAAGTGAGCATTACATCATCCGGGGTCTGTGGTGCCACTTTCCCAAAGACCTGGGAATCGGTAATAAGCAGCCGTGGTTTTTTCGCTAATCCTTCCAAGGCTGCGCGCAGCTTATCTTCCTTGACCACGATGGCCGTGGCATCGCTATCCAGGATATCACGGATGGTCTGCACCTGGGGCAATATGAGCCGCCCCTTGGGAGCGGCCATATCAATGGGCACTACCAGCAGGCAGATATCCCCGGGCTCGATGAGATCCCCCACTATATGGGCTTCTTCAAAATGGGCCGGGGCCCGCTCTATAATCCGTTCTTTTAAAAATTCTATCCCTTCCCCGCTGCGGGAGCTTACCGCTACCAGGGACAGCCCCAGTTGCTTTTCCAGGCTTTTTTTGTCAACTTGGCCCTGATCTGTTTTGTTCAAGACCCCAATAAGCGCTATCTTCCTGCTCCGGATTGCCTGTTTCAGTTCCTTTTCAAACTCACTTATACCCAGAGCCGGGTCAATTACCAGCAAGGCCAAATCTGTCTGGTTCAGCACCTCCCGGGTTTTCTTTATCCGCAATTCCCCCAACTGGCCTTCATCATCAATGCCGGCGGTATCGATTATCATGCAGGGACCGATAGGCAGTATCTCCATAGCCTTGAAAACCGGATCGGTAGTGGTTCCCGGCACCTCCGAAACCAGGGCTATTTCCTGCCGGGTCAGGGCGTTTATCAAACTGGATTTTCCGGCATTGCGCCGGCCAAATATAGCTATATGCAAACGATTAGCTTTGGGAGTATCCTGCATCTTCTCGCTCCTTTCACTGTCCCAGCAAAAAAGAATCCCAACCGGCATTTTCCTGGCAAGAATTGCAAGCGCTTTTAACTGGCCAATTGCAAGGATTTGGCTATTACCATGGCAGCTTCAGCCCGGCTCGCATTGGCACGGGGACGGAAACTGTTGTCCGGATAACCGGAAATAATACTATGTGCGCTGGCCACAGCTACTGCTTTCCTGGCCCAGGCGGAAACTTGCTCAGCATCAGCAAAAATCTTATTATCGCCAAGTCCCGCCAATTGACCGGCATTGACCACCATTACTGCCATCTGTTCCCTGGTAATGGATTCATCTGGAGCAAATATGCTTTCACTGTAACCGCTTACTATTCCACTGGCAGCTGCTGCAGCTATGGCCTCGTTGGCCCAGTGCTGGGCAGTATCGTCAAACACTTTGCCATCCTTGACACTCAGCTTCAGGGCCTTGACCAGAATGCTGGTAAACTCTGCCCGGGTAATATTCTGCTCAGGCTTGAAGCTTCCGTCGGGATAGCCTCCAATAGCTGAGGAAGCCAGTAATTCCTCAATGGCTTTCTGGGCCCAGTGCCCCTGAATATCGCTTAGTTTGACTACTTTAGGAGCTTCTACTGGTTTCAGGTCTGCTGCCTTTTCCGCAGCTATAACCGCAAACTTGGTAAAATGTTTGGTCTCGCCACTCACCTGCCCTGCTGCCAGGTCTACTTTGATATTGGACAGGGGAAGCCATTTATTCGCCTTCTCATCCAGATAACAGATCTGGATATCATATTTGCTGCTATCTACTTTGGTCTTATCAAAACTGAGGGTAATGCTTACTGCTTTCTTAAACTCTCCGCTCTTATCTTTTTCTATCTCTACTACATCACTGATAAGCTTGCTCTTCTCCGCCAGGGGTAGTTGGGAAACATCCGCTACTTTTCCTACCTTTACCTTGAAATCCTGGTCAAAAGCTGCTGCCGGAATATCGATTCTGGCACCCTGCTCGTCGATAGTAGCGGCTTCCTGGCCAAATCTCTTTTCAGCTGCTGGAACCCCTGCTCCTTCCCCTGCTGTTGTACCTGAAGTGCTGAATTCGAAGCTCTGTTTGCTGCCCAGGGTGCTGCCGTTATTAGCCTCAATGCCTGCATCCAGTTCCACTACATAAGCGGTGCCCGGTTTCAGGTTGTTAAACATGAGTTCAAGCCGGCGCAATTTAACGGCGTCATTTCCTGAGCCTTGTTTTATATAATTATAGTTGGAGTATTTAACTTCAGTACCGCTAGCTTTTTCATAGACCCGAATCTTGTTTAGATTGCTGCTCAAGGTTTTGTCCATACCATTGCCAAAGTCAAACTGCAAAAGGGTATCGCTCGGTGAAAGCTTTGCCTGGCTAAAGAGAACAGTGAGGCCGCCGGGAGTTCCGCTGCCTGCTCCCCCACCGCTGCCATCACCACTGCCACCACCGCTATTGTTGTTGTTACTGCCATCACCACTACCGCTACCACCATTGGAGCTTGGCTGAATTATGCTTTGCTCTAATTGGATGTCATTATATCCGGTAGCTTTCACTACTATAATATAATTACGAGCCTCTTTGAATACTTCCGCATTAATTGTAATCTTGCCTTCATTTATACTGTACTTGGCGTTTGCCGATTGTCCATTGATACTTAGATCAGAAATAGCCCCTCTCCAGGCAACATCATCACTAAAGGTGATATCAATGGCCTGGCCGATGGTATTATTCGTCAAATCGGCGGTCAAAACAGGCGGATTAAGCAGCGTTACAGATTCTAAAATAGTTTGAACTACTGCAGCATCTGTGTATCCCGGCGCTTTTACTACAATACTATGATTCCCGCTGGTAAGAAACACGTCTGCATCTATACTTAATCTACCTTCCTCAATCCTATATTGACCTCTAATCGAAGAATCATTTACTTTTACATTACTTACCCGTTCTCTCCACAATGAATCATCCACAAAAGTAATGTCAATAACATTGCCCAGCAGATTGTCACTGCTATCAGCAATTAAGCTTGGAGCCTGAGAGGGTTCTCCTATTTGGATGCTAAAGCTTTCTACTGTTCCACCATCGGTGGATTTTAACTGTTTGGCCGGATCACTACTTTTAACATAGTCGATAATAACATTTTGCGCCCCGTTAGCTTTATCCTTTAGTTCCAGCTTAATTTTCTCTGGGGTATTGGTTTTTACTACACCAGTAATAACAGCAGTATCACCATTGACCACTACCGTAAACTGCTCCTTCGTTCCGCTCGGGTCTGCCATCACCTTGTCGAAAGTAAGGCTGATATCCCCTTTTTTAGTTATCTCCGGAGTAATTTCTGCCACCCAACCACCAGTAGTATCCAACTCTTCCGAAGCGGCTAATGACAGTTGCTCAGACGCCTGTACCTGAAAAATTGAGTTCTGGATATCCATAGCTTCTCCCCAAGATACCGGGAAAACAGTAAATAATAAAGACAAAACAAATAACCAACCTACTCCCACAACAATTCGCAAATCTTTTAATCCTATCAACCGCAATTTCCGTTCCCTCCTTAGCAAATACTTGCAAAATTCTCTTGCTTAATATATTCGTCTATAGCTACCAGGAATTCAAGCCCAATTATAACCAGGCGAATATGTCCCCCGCTAAGCGGCTGGGTTCCTATTAACAAAGCAGGCGGCAGGTTCTAATCCCCCGTCTGGTTGCAGCGGTTTGCTTAAACCACGATCCAGCTCCCAGGCCTTGTCCAAGCATAGGGTTTTTACTTTATCCCCTGTTGTTTTGTTTACTTATTTGCCGCATTAAAGTAAAATTAGTTGAAGAATAATATATTTAGGGAGGTAGAAAAATTTGAAACGAAAAGTTGCATGGTTGGTTCTGTTGTGTTTCTCCCTGGGGATGCTTTTGATGAGCGGATGTGCTGCCAAAACTCCAGCCCCGGAAACCAGCAGCGATGAATCCTGGACCAAGATCAAGGACAAAGGCTATTTTGTGATGGGCCTGGATGATGCGTTCCCGCCCATGGGCTTCCGGGATGAAGCGAATGAAATCGTAGGTTTTGATGTTGACCTGGCCAAGGAAGTAGCCCAGCGCCTGGGTGTGGAAGTCCAGTTCCAGTCCATAGTTTGGGATACCAAGAAAGAAGAACTGAACAGTGGCAATATCGATGTGATATGGAATGGATTTACCATTACCGAGGAAAGGAAACAGGACTTTCTCTTTTCCAAACCCTACATATCTGACCGGCAGATTATTGTGGTAAGGGCCGATTCGGATATTGCCAGCAAAGCTGATCTGGCGGGCAAGAAAATCGGCATACAGGCTGCCAGCAGTGCCAATGAAGCCGTTGAGGCCGATAAGGAAACCTTTGAAGTGATTAAGGACAACCTGCTGCAGTTTGAGAGCAATGACCTGGCCCTGCGTGACCTCAAGGGAGGCGGGGTTGAAGCCGTAGTGGTTGATGAAGTAGTTGGTCGTTATTATCTTTCCAAACACCCCGGCGATTACAAAGTGCTGAAAGATAATTTTGACCTGGAAGATTTCGGGGTAGGTTTCCGCCTGGATGACAAGGCCTTCCACGCTGAAGTGGAAAAAGCACTGGATGAAATGAAGGCAGATGGAACTGCCGCCAAAATTTCGGAGAAGTGGTTCGGAGAAGACATTATTAACAAATAGCCATAAACAACTGGAATCTGATATAATTGAGCAGGACAGGCTAACAATTACTATTGTTAGCCTGTTATTTAAGCAGCGGAAGAAACTGCTTAAGCAGTTTCAACGCAGCGCTGCAACGAGGCGGGGGATTAGAACCCACCGCCTGTTTTGTTAATAGGCGACCGCTTGGCGGGGGACATATTTCGCCTCGTTATGTGAGCAAAGTAAGAGATTGAGGAGTCTTTATGGATTATATTATTATGCTGCTCCCATCCATGTTGAAGGGTTTGACCGTAACCCTGAAACTTTTCAGCATAACATTGGTAATGGCTCTGCCCCTGGGGGTAATCATGGGTATGGCCCGCATTTCCAGTTTCAATCCCCTGCGCTGGTTTATGGAATTCTATGTCTGGTTGTTTCGCGGAACTCCCCTGCTATTGCAGCTTTTGTTTATGTATTTTGGTTTAATGACCGTGGGTTTGCGGTTGGAACGGGAAATGGCCGCCTACCTCGCTTTTGTCTTGAACTATTCCGCTTATTTGGCCGAGATTTTTCGGGCTGGTATTCAATCCATAGATAGAGGCCAGTACGAGGCTGCTGATGTGCTGGGATTAAGCCGTTACCAGACCATGAAGAACATTATTTTGCCCCAGGTCTTCAAGCGGGTCTTGCCGCCTATTGGCAATGAGGTTATTAACCTGGTAAAAGACACCGCCCTGGTCTATGTTCTGGCCATAAGTGAGTTATCACGGGTAGCCCGGACTCATGTAATGCGGGATGATACTTTCATCCCATTTTTAATTGCGGCCATTTTCTACCTGATGATGACAGGCATGGTGCAACGCTTTTTCAAATGGGTGGAGTTGCGCTACGATTACTTCCATTAGTCCAGCGGTTAAATGGCAACATTCGAGGAGAAACGAATATGTATATTTTGCAAGCTATTAACATTCATAAAAATTTTGGCAGCCTGGGTGTTCTGCACGGGGTTTCTTTACAGGTGCAGAAAGGTGAGGTCATTGCTATCATCGGTCCCTCCGGTTCCGGGAAAAGTACCCTTCTGCGCTGCCTAAACCACCTGGAAAGGATCGACAGCGGCCAGATTGAAATAGAAGGGGAGACTATAGCACAGAACAACAGTGAAGGCAAGGCAGTATATAGCAGCGAGGCGAAAATTGCGCAAGCACGCCGCAAAATGGGTATGGTATTTCAGAATTTTAATCTCTTCCCCCATAAATCAGTTATGCAAAATCTGATAATGGCGCCGACCCTGGTTAAAAATATGGGTAAGGCTGAGGCGGAAGAGAGCGCTCGCTTGCTCCTGGCCAAAGTAGGGCTCTCCCAGAAGGCGGATAATTATCCTTTTGAACTCTCGGGCGGGCAGCAGCAGCGGGTGGCGATTGCCCGCGCCCTGGCTATGAATCCTGACATCATGTGCTTTGATGAACCCACCTCCGCCCTGGACCCGGAATTAACCGGAGAGGTGCTGATGGTTATGAAAGACCTGGCCCTGGAGGATATGACCATGGTAGTGGTTACCCACGAAATCGGTTTTGCCCGCGAGGTGGCCGACCGGGTAATTTTTATGGACGAGGGGGTAATCATGGAAGAAGGCCAGGCTGAAGAAGTCCTTCTGAACCCCCGGCAGGAAAGAACCAGCGCTTTCTTAAGTAAAGTCCTGATGGCTCGTTAAGGGAGATAGCCATAAATAATGTTTAGGAATTTTATCTGTTGCTTGACTTTTATGGAAGGGAGCTATCCTTTATACTAAAGGATAGTTCTCTTTTTTTCATAACAGGAAAAAAGTTAAAGGAGTTATCTGATGGATCGTTCCGCGAGAATGCGTAAGCAGCGTATAGGAAAATTACTGTGGGATTTTTCCCTGCCGACTATTGTTGGTATGCTGGTCAGTTCACTATATAATGTCATAGCCCGGATATTTGTGGGCCGGGGTATAGGGTCCCTGGCGATAGCGGCCACTACGGTAGCCTTTCCCATAATGATTTTGCTTATGGCCGTCTCTCTCCTGATTGGGGTCGGTGCCACCTCTTTGATTTCCCTTAAGCTGGGAGAGCAAAAGAAGGATGAAGCTGAGAAGGTAGCGGGAAATGCCATGACCATGTTAATCATCTTGCCAGCGGCTTTGGCGGTTTTATTTTTACTGTTTACGGAACCAATACTGATTGCTTTTGGAGCCAGTGCCGCCGTACTTCCTTATGCCCGCGACTTCACCCGGATCATTATGCTGGGCTCGGTATTCGGCTCTATCAGTATGGGTATGAATAACTTCATCCGGGCGGAAGGTAATCCGGCTATGGCGATGTCCACCCAGATACTGGGGGCAGTAGTGAGTGTAGCTTTAAATTATGTTTTTATCTTCATATTCCACTGGGGGATAAAGGGAGCTGCTCTGGCCACTATACTAGCACAATTAATTTCAGCCATCTGGGTATTAAGCTATTTTTTCACCGGCAGGAGCCTGGTGAAAATTCACTGGAAAAACCTGAAGCCTGCCTGGCCGGTATTGAGCGGTATTATGGCTATCGGTTTTGCCCCTTTTGCCATGCAAACAGCTGCCTGTATCCAGCAGCTCATATTAAACCAGACCTTGATGTTTTACGGTGGGGATCTGGCCCTGGCTGCCATCGGCATTGTAATGAGCATATCCATGCTGCTGGTTATGCCAGTACTGGGCCTCAGTCAGGGGGCACAACCAATAATCGGCTACAATTACGGAGCTTGCCAATACCAACGGGTAAAGGAAACCTGGAAAACCGCGGTTTTAGCCGGTACGGGTATAGCGGTAGCGGGATATATGGCTCTTCATATCTGGCCACTGCAATTAGTAGGCTTGTTTAGCAAGGGAGATACCGCCCTTACCACCATGACGGTTCATGCTATGTTAACTTTCTTTGCCCTGCTGCCGGTAGTGGGGTTTCAGGTTGTGAGTTCCATGTATTTTCAAGCCGTGGGCAAAGCCAGGCAGGCCGCAATCCTCAGCCTGTCACGGCAGTTTTTGATTTTTATTCCCTTGCTTCTGATTCTACCGCGTTTTTGGGGTATTGATGGGGTATGGCGAACTGCTCCTATTGCTGATGGCCTGTCCGTAGCTCTAACCGCCGGCTTTATTTATTTTGAAATGAAAAAAATGCGGCAGGAGGAAACCCGACAGCCCAGTGAGGATAAGTAGAACAGGGAATGGCACGGTCATAACCATCCCCCTCTGTTCCTTATCCTATCTATAGAATTTTGAGCGTTTCTTCTTTTGTCGCAATATATTTTGCTTTTCATTTCCGGTTAGTACTTTTTCTGTTTCCTGTGGCTCGCTTATTTCATTTGTCTGGTCTTCCTCTAAGCTTGTTTCTTGTATTGCAGAATCCTCTGGAGTTTCGCTTATTTCTGTTATTTCAGGCTGACCAGTTATTTCGGAATTTTCCTGTAAATCCGCTTTATCCTCCGTTTCAGGTTCATCGGGTGTTGCCGATGTATCCGGTATTTCTTCTATTTTTGGCATCTCCGCTATTTCCGGCATTCCCGCTGTTTTCGGTATATCTGCTGTTTTCGGCATTTCCGTTTTATCTGTTTCCCGGAGTGCTTCAAGGGATTCTTTTTCTTTTACGCTTGACGCTGGTTCATTTTCCACTGTTGGGAGATTTTCCAACAGGTCTTGTGCTTTTTCTATGGTTTTCTCATAAGGAATTGAACTAAGATGTGATTTTACCGTAATAAAAGAATTGCTGCACAAGGGACAAACTTTGTCATTTGATAAGGGAGTAGTAAATTTGCTCCACTCTTTACAGGATTGGCATAACAACCAATACGCCATAAATATTGACTCCTTTCCTTAAAAGCTCGTGAAAAAATCAATCATCATTTTTTAAAGCATCGGAAGAAAACTGCGGAGCAGTTTCAACACACCGCTGCAACGAGGCGGGGGATTAGAACCCGCCGCCTGTTTTGTTAATAGGAACCGACCGCTTAAAGAAGCAGGGGACACTTTTCTCCTCGTTATAATATTTATGGCAGTAAAAATATAATATTCCCACTATTTATGCAAAAGAATGTAGAAAAAATAGTAAAAACACTTGGGCAATATCAACCTGTTTATTTCCTGGATTTTTAAGCATCGGAAGAAACTGCGGAGCAATTTCAACACAGCTCTGCAACGA
>ENA-UOUL01001093-UOUL01001093.1-bioreactor-metagenome-genome-assembly--contig:-NODE-1093-length-41398-cov-8.649839_pt1 | contig 41398 bp, 36 predicted proteins | sample MGYA00249838_ERZ747220 | MGnify/ENA primary metagenome ERZ747220 (study PRJEB28778, sample SAMN05720191) | bioreactor metagenome | isolation source: Anaerobic biogas reactor | place: USA:Washington... | reverse complement strand
GCGATCGTCAGCCTGGTGCCCTTTGGGCGTACGGTCGATACGACTGGATCGGCCGACAACCTGCTGAGCATCCTGATGAACGTGTTGTGGTGGGTGTTTGGCGGGGTCGAGGCAGCTGTCGCGCATCTGGTGCTGGGAGTGCTGTTTGCCATCACCATCATCGGGCTGCCCTTTGCCAAGCAGCATTTCAAGCTGCTGCGCCTTTCGCTGGTGCCCTTTGGGGCGCGCATCGACTAGTTAGTCATGTTAACAACGCGGGGGAGTGTAATAACTCCCCCGCGTTTGCATTCTAGAATCCGCTCAAGAGCGTCAGGTCGGCCAGCCCCTCGGGCAGGCGGCTGATATGCTGCAGGAGCCCGAGACGCGCGGCACGTACATCCTCGTCCTCGGCCATCACCAGCAGGTCGTCAAAAAAGCGGTCGATGACCGGCTTGAGCTCTGCCAGCTCCCGAGTCAGGCGCGCGATGCTGCGCTCCTCCGCCAGGGCAGACGCTGCCGCGCGATACCCCGCTAAGAGCGCCTGAGCGGCCGGTTCGGACAGGTTGGCCTCATCCAAAGGGAAATCCTGATCAAGGTTGCGGGTAATGCGCGCACAACGCGCATAACTGGCCAGGATCGGGGGCCAATCAATAGCGAGAGTGGTTGCCGCTAGCTCCGAAAGATCAGACAGTATCCTTCCGGGATAATCGTATTGTTCATTAAACACCGACTTTACGACTACACCTGGTATGTCTTGTTCTTGTAACATAAATAAATGACGCTGTTTTATATAGTCTTCAATAATGTTCAATACTTCATCGGAAACCTCAAGTGGCATATGTCTAGATGTCATCTCTAGCGCCACAGAGATCCGAATACCCGGGCTAATAGTCTGTAGTACCTGCAATAACCCTAGTGTCGTCCGTCGTAAACCCCATGGGTCAGCAACACTGGTTGGCTTAATGCCAACTGCAAACAAACCAACTATAGTATCCAGACGGTCGGCAATGCTCAACAACAATCCGGCGGGGCTCGAGGGCAGACATCCGCCGGCGGCGATTGGCAGGTATTGCTCTTCGATGGCCTGCGCCACCGCCTCGCTCTCTCCACTCTTGAGGGCATAATGGCGCCCCATCACGCCCTGCAGTGAGGTCATTTCAACCACCATCTTGGTCACCAAGTCATTTTTCGCCAAATCGGCAGCGCGCTCAGCTATTCGCGTGGTCTCAACATCAAACCCGAGTTTCTCGGCTAAATCAGTTACTAGTGCGCAGACGCGCTGAGCCTTATCAAGCATCGAACCCAACCGTTCCTGAAAAGTGAGTGTCGCGAGCCGAGGAGCGTAATCGGCAAGTGGTTGCTTTAGATCCTCCTCATAAAAGTAAGCCGCATCTGCAAAGCGCGCCGCCAGCACCTGTTCGTTGCCGTGTCTTACCGCTGACACATCCAGATTGGCACCGTTAGCCACCGCGATAAAGCAGGGCAGCAGCTTGCCGTCGCGCTCGACGCTCAGGTAGCGCTGGTGCTTGCGCATCACCGCTAGGAGCACAGCAGACGGCAAAGCGAGGTACTGCGAATCGAAATCACCGCATAACACCAGCGGGTACTCGACCATGTTGGCGACCTCAGCTATTAAGTCCGGGTCATCGCGCAACTGCCCGCCTGCCTCGGCGGCCAGTTCGGCAGCCCGCGCGACGATGTGATTGCGCCGTTCGGTGAAATCCAGCATCACGCCCGTCTGCTGCAGCTGCTCGCGATAGCTGCCGGCTGACCTGATCTCCAGGTCGGGCGAGCCCTGCGAACGGATTCCGCGCGAGGTGCGTCCGCTCACCAGTCCGGCATAGGAGAAGGGGATCACGGCGTCATCCAGGAGCGCCACAAACCAGCGCAAAGGACGTGAGAACGAGATATCCGGAGAGTTCCATCTCATGCTCTTTACGAAACTCAGCCGTGGCAGTATCTCACTTATCACTTCCGAGAGTAGTTTAATAGGTTGGGTAATTGTGCGTTCAACTTCAGCATATACATAGCCTGGACCAGCTGGTCCTTCTCGGTGGTAACCTTGTGCTCGGAGACGTCGCGGTAGACGCCGAGCACCTGGAGGGCGAGATCACCGGCGATGCCGAGGGTCGCATCACCTTCGAGATGTCCGGTCAGGCCCTCAGCACTTTCATGCGCAACCGCATCGGCATCTGCGTGCTCCATCCCGCCCATGAGTCGGCCGGCCAAGCGTGCACGGTAGAACACGCCGACGGGTCCACCGAGGACGGAGCCTTCCCCCTCTACATCGCTCCCCACCAGCCCTTAATGGACATCCGCCGGCTCTTCCTACCCCTGGGCGGCGAGGCCCGCGCCACGCTCACCTTCAGCGGCGACGTCTTCGAGATGGAAGACCAGCGCAACTGGACCGATGCCTCCCTCAAAACCTACTCCACCCCGCTGGCCCTGCCCTATCCGGCGGAGATCCGCGCCAACACCAAGGTGGAGCAGTCGGTCACCCTGTCGCTTTCCGGGGTGGCCCATGCGCCGGCACCCACGGACACTGGCGGGCCGGTGACGGTCACCATCGGCCGCGCGCCGCTCGGTCCTCGCCCGGCCATCGGCTTCGGCCTTGCTGCCGTTCCGCACGCTGAGGACGCGGTGGCTCTCCTGCACGACCTGCTGCCCTCTCACCTGCGCCTCGATCTCGACCTGGCCGAGGAATGGCGGGAGTCACTGGCCCAGGGGGCGGCGGTGGCAGCCGAAGTGGGCGCCCCGCTGGAGCTGGCCCTGATGCTGCCGGAGGACCCCGAGGACGGACTGAGGGAGCTGGGCCAGTACCTGACGCGCGAGGCGGTCGCCGTCGCTCGCGTCTTGGCCTTTGGCCGCGAGAACCGGCTGGGCGACGACCGACTGATCACCGCTACCCGGGCCGCCCTGGACGGCCTGCTGCCGCGGCCGGAGTTCGGCGGGGGCACCGACGCCTACTTCACTGACCTTAACCGCGGCCGCCCGGCCCTCGCCGGGGCCGACCTGGCCACGTACTGCCTCACCCCCCAGGTGCACGCCTTCGACTACGCCTCTCTCGTCGAGACGCTTCCCACCCAGGCCTGGACGATCGCCTCCGCGCGACGCCTCTATCCCGGGCTCGCCGTCTCCGTGTCGCCGGTCACGCTCAAGCCGCGGCTGCGGCCGGACCGAGACGCTCCGCCGTCCGGTCCCGACGGACTGCCCGGCCAATACGACGCCCGCCAGAAGTCGCTATTCGCCGCCGCCTGGGCGGTGGGCAGCCTCAAGTACCTGGCGCAAGCGGCTGTCCATAGCGCCACCTACTTCGAGACCGTAGGCCCGGGGGGTCTCCTCGATGCCGATACCGTCTACCCGCTCTACCACGCCTTCGCCGACGTCCTGGAACCAGATGAGGCGGTGATCCTGCCTACGCTGTCTGAGGACGCTCTTCGCGTCGAGGCGCTGGCGCTGCGCCACGGCTCGCGGACCCGCGTGCTGGTGGCGAACCTGACGCTGGACCCGCTGTCGGTTCGGCTCCGGGGCCTGGGAGCCGCCCTGCGCCTTCGCCCCCTGGACGAACACACCGCCGCCTCCGCCCTCACCAACCCGGCGGAGTACCGTGCCCAGGACTGGGCCGCCGGCCCGGTCAAGGACGGCGAGGCGGTGCTCGACCTGCCACCCTGCGGGATCGTCACTCTCGAGACCTGGTAACTGAGCGTAGACGTGAAGGAGATGCGCTTCGCCGTGTTCGGGGCCGGCTTCTGGGCCCCGTACCAGTTGGCCGCCTGGGGTGAGGTGCCCGGGGCCCGCTGCGTCGCCCTCTACAACCGCACCCCGGCGCGGGCGGAGAACCTCGCCCAAGGGCACGGTGTGCCCGCCGTCTTCGACGACCCCGAGCGCCTCCTTTGCGAGACCCAACCCGACTTCGTGGACGTCATCACTGCCGTCGAGACTCACGCCCAGTTCGTCCGGCTCGCTGCCGCCCACGGAATCCCCGTCGTTTGCCAGAAGCCCATGGCCACCTCCCTCGCCGAGGCCGAGAGCATGGTGGACACCTGCCGGCGCGCCGGCGTGCCCTTCCTCGTGCACGAGAACTGGCGCTGGCAGGGGCCTCTCCGCCACCTCAAGTCCGTGCTCGACTCCGGCGCCATCGGCACACCGTTTCGGGCCCGCCTTGAGTTCAACTCCAGCTTCCCCGTGTTCGACAACCAGCCCTTCCTCAAGACGCTACCGCGCTTCATGCTCACCGACATGGGCAGCCACATCCTCGATGTGGCGCGCTTCCTCTTCGGCGAGATGGACCGCCTCTACTGCCAGACCCGCCGCGTCCACCCCGACATCGCCGGGGAGGATGTGGCTACCGTGCTGCTGCACTCCCGCGCCGGCGTGACTGTCACGGTGGAGCTTAGCTACGCCAGCCGCACCGAGAAGGAGCGCTTCCCCGAGACCTTCGTCCACATCGAGGGCGATAGCGGCTCGCTGGAACTGGCGCCCAACCACTGGGTGCGCCTGACCACCCCGGCCGGCACCGAGGCCCGTCGCGTGCCGCCTACACCGTATGCCTGGTCCGCCCCCGCCTATGCCCTGGTGCACGCGGGGATGGTGGCCTGCAACGCCAACCTGCTGGCCGGACTGCGCGGCGAGAGCGCCGCCGAGACCACCGGTGCCGACAACCTGGAGACGGTACGCCTGGTCTTCGCCGCTTACGATTCCGCCGATTCGGGCCGATCGGTGGAGATCGCGCCCAAGTAGCCTGCCGCGGCCTCGGCTCGAGGCGCGGCGAGGAGGTACACACGATGAACGTCGCCCTCTTCGGCGCCGGCGGCAAGATGGGCTGCCGCATCACCGACAACCTCATGAACCGCGTCAACTACCGCATGCTGTACGTGGAGACCGGGAGCCGGGGCATCGAGAACCTGCGCCGGCGCGGCCTGGCACCCACCGCCTACGCCGAGGCCACCTCCCAGGCCGACGTCATCGTCCTCGCCGTCCCCGACAACCTGGTCGGGCCGGTGGCCGCCCAGCAGGCCGTGCCTCTCGCTCGCCGCGGGGCCCTGGTGATCTGCCTCGACCCGGCCGCCCCCTCCGCCGGTGTCCTGCCCCAGCGGGCCGACATCTCCTACTTCGTCACCCATCCCTGCCACCCATCCGTGTTCGTCCGTCCGGACAACCCGGCGGCTCTCGATGACTACTTCGGCGGCGTGACGGCGCCGCAACACATCGTCTGTGCCCTCATGCAAGGGCCGGAGAAGGACTACGCCCGCGGCGAGGCGGTGGCACGGGACATGTTCGCCCCCGTGCTCAAGGCTTACCGCGTCACGGTGGAGCAGATGGCGCTCCTGGAGCCGGCCCTGTCCGAGACGGTGGCGGCCACCTGCCTGACGGTGGTGCGCGAGGCCATGGACGAAGCCGTTCGCCGGGGCGTCCCGGAGGAGGCGGCGCGAGAGTTCCTCCTCGGCCACATCCGCATCAACCTGGCCCTGTTCTTCGGCGTCATCGACACGCCGCTTTCCGACGGCGCCAAGCTGGCCGTCGCCCGCGCCAAGCAGGTGCTGTTCCAGCCGGACTGGAAAGAGCGCGTTTTCGCCCCCAAGGCCGTACGAGAGAGCATCCGCGCCATCACCCAGGCCGAGGCGGCCGGGCGCCCGGAGTGAGCCTGCGTCTGGGCATCGGCTCCTTCACCTACCCCTGGGCCATCGGCGTCCCCGGCCACCCACCTCCGCGCCCGCTGACCGCATCTGGCCTGCTGGAGCGCGCGGCCGAGCTCGGCGTCGGCGTGGTCCAGTTCTGCGACAACTTGGCCCTGGACCGGCTCTCGCCCGCGGATCTTGACGACGTGTGCCGGCGAGCGCGGGAGCTGGGGCTCTCGCTGGAGGTCGGCACCCGCGGCATCGGCGGCGAACTGCTCCGGCGCTACCTGGATCTCGCCGGCCGGGTGGCCTCGCCCATCGTCCGCACCGTCACCGACACCGCCGACTCGCAGCCGAGCGACGACAAGATCGTCTCGGCGCTGCGGGCCGTCGCCCCCGCCTACCAGCGGGCCGGCGTCAGCCTGGCGGTGGAGAACCACGGTCGCCACTCGTCGCCCCGGCTGATCGAGATCCTGGAGCGAATAGACAGCCCCGCCGTGGGCGTCTGCCTGGACACGGCCAACTCCCTCGGCGCCCTGGAACGGCCCGAGGAAACCGTCGCCGCTCTGGCCCCCTGGACCGTGAATGTGCATGTCAAGGACTTCATTGTCGGGCGGATGAGCCACATGTTCGGGTACGAGATCACCGGTTGCGCCGCCGGGTCCGGCCTCCTGGACATCCCGGCCGTGCTGGACGTCGTGCGTGCCGCTGGACGCCACCTCAGCGTGATCGTAGAGCTGTGGCCGCCACCAGCCGGGCGCCTGGCCGACACCATCGCCAGGGAAGAGCGCTGGGCTGAGGAGAGCGTCGGCTATCTGGGATCTTGCCTGGCGTTCACGTCGCCTACTTAGCGGTGGACCAGTCCTCCAGCACCCGAATTCAGCACAAATGCATGGCTCTAGCATAGACAGAGGCCCAAGAAGCGTACCATAATGGGTGATAGTTTCTATCCTCGGGGGGGTAGCCGTTCCTGCATCGCGAAACTGAATATCCGTCGGGCGTCTGGGCAGCATCGCAGCATAGGAGGCCGGTGATGGGTGCAATCGCGCTGCCGGGGCGAGGAAGCCTCGGCTATCGTGTCGTGTCCGCCTTGGTCGTACTGGCACTGGTCATGCCCCTAACCGGACCCATCGTTCCTGCCGCCGCCCAGGGCGTGGGCGAAACTGACCCCGCCCGCGGCTTCAGCAAGTGGCCCGATGACGAACTCCTGGTGGTGCAGCCTACCGACCCGGCGTCGGGCCAACAGCACCTGAGGGTGTTCGAGCCGGGGAGCGACCTGAAGACCGAGACGGAGGTGGCGTCCGCCGGCCTAACGACAACACACGGCGCCGTGGCCGTCGCGACTGGGCGCTTCCTCACCCCCGCCAAGCAGAACGCCCTCTACGGGTACCGATATGAGTCCACCATGGTGGGCCTGTCCTTCCTTGACTCTCAGGTGGCGACGCCAGCAGCCAAGCTGCTGCCAGACGCTGCGCTGGCCCCGCGGGTGGACGGAAGCACGGATTTCTTCGACATGGCCTCCGGCGACCTGGATCTCTTCCTGGCGCCAGATGGCGACTACCGCGATGAAGCCGTCGTCGTCTGGGCCCAGCCCGACGCCTTCGACAAGACCACGGACGGCAAGCTGGCCGTGTCGGTGGCCGTGCTCAGCTTCGAAGCCGCCGGCGCGGGAAGCCCGGTACCGACGGCAACAACGCGGTTGACCCTTCTCTCCAGGCCCCGCCTCGACACCGCCTCCCTCACCGACGGTACCGTCAAGACGCTTGACAACTCTCTAGGCGTCACCCTGGGTGACTTCGATGGGGACGGCGCCAGAGAGATCGCCGTTGCCTACTTCACCGGGCCCCGGACGCTCACGATCGAGTTCCTCAAGTACAGCCTAGACAAGCCGGAATACGCCCTGGTCCGCTCCCTCGTCTTGGTCGGCAGCGCCACCGTCACCCTAGACTCGGCTAGCGTCTGGAACCAGAACCTGTCCCTGGCCGCAGGCGACTTCGACGGCGACGCCAGCACCGGCCGCGACGAGTTGGCCCTGGCGACCTCGGAGCGCAAGTACGTCACTACCGACACCAACGGCACCAAGTACTACGGCGAGCGGCTGAACCTCCGTCTGTTCCGCACCGCCTGCACCGACGGCGCCAACTGCGCCACCTCACCCGCGCTGACCGTCACCGCCGGCGCGAATGTGACCGACATCGGTATCGGCCAGGTAGCCGTCACCGACGCCGACGCGCCGCGCAAGGTGCAGATCGTGTCCGGCCTCTTCAACCTCGACCCGGCGAACCTCAACCGCCGCCAGATCGCTGCCGCTTACTCCGATCCGCCGTCCATGGGCAGACTCGAACGCTGCGGCCGCGTGCGCATCCTCAGCGTCGATCCCACCTTGACCGTCGCCCTCGGGAGCCCCGTGACGGTTGCCAACTCCTTGTACCAGAATCTGTTCTGGATCACCGCCGGTGGCTTCAAGGGGAGCCGCACCGCCAGCGACCCGGTATGGTCGTTGGCCTTTGCCTACTGGACCCCCACTGACTACATGCACGCTTACGTGCATCCGCAGGCCTTTCCAAACCCTCCCACTGTGCCCGATCAGTGGGGCAGCATCGGCCCGGCGACGCCGCCGGCCGGCGCTCGGGCGCCCGTGGCGGCATTGGACTGGGACGGCGACTCCGTCTACCTGGGCGCCCCGACTCACATGACGCTCTACGACGTGGTCAACCTGGACTTCATCCTCCAGGAGCCCCCCAAGCATGCCTACTGGGACCCAGCTGCAGCTATGGTCCAGAATGTCAGCCGCGTCGAAGGTTTCAACATCACTCTTCGCAGCGCGGAGGGTACGACCTTCACCAGCAAGAGCACCGATACAGCCGACTGGTCAATTGGCGGGTCGGTCGCCGTCAGCGCCAAGGAGACGGTGGCAGGGAGCGCGAGCTGCATCATCGCCAGCGCTTCCGCCTCGGCGTCGCTGGCGCTGGACGGTAAGGTCGGCTACGACTACGCCCAGCACGAGAGCAGCTTCGGTGTCAGCGACCAGACGCGCACCGTCACCTTCACCGGAGTCACCAACACCGACGACTACCTGGTCGGGCGGCTGCAGGTGATCCACGTCTGGCGCTACCGCCTCTACGGGGTCACCCTCGACAACGGGCAGAACGCCTACTACGAGATCGTCATCCCCGGCGGCGCCACCGGGCTCCAGGGCGAAGTCGGGGTGCTGCAGACTGACGCCAACGGACTCAACTTCGACTGGTACCAGCCGGTGCATGAGAACGGCAACATCCTCTCCTATCCCCCTTCAGCTCGGCTACCACCTTCAACCCACCCGACCTGGGCAGCTACACCATCCCCTGCACGCCGGGCTCACCCGATTGTGTGAACGGACAACGTACCGTCACCGAACTGATGCTGGAACCCAGACTGCAGTACTGCGACGGCGGCTCCGGCGACCGCTCTCTCACCTTCACCGACGTCAGCGGCGGTGGATCGGAGCGGTCCTCCAGCCACAAACTGGCCGAGAACCTCTCCGTCACCGCATCTGTCTCCGCCTCGGCCGAGGCGGGCCTGGAGGGGAACAAGACCTCGCTCGCCGCGGAGATGTCGGTTACCGCTGAGTTGCACAACTCCAACAGCTGGGGGCGTGCCGATACGTCGAGCTACCAGACCTCTGCCAGCACCGGCATCACGCTGAACCGCATGGGCTGCAGCTCCGACACCGCCTATGCCTACTACCCGGTCCTCTACCAGGCCACCGACGGCACCATCAAAGCCACGTTCGCCGTGGACCCTCTGGCGAGCAACACCGGCAAGGGCTTCTGGATAGACGAGTACGGGCAGTTGCCCGACCCGGCGCTCAACCTCCCCTCACGCTTCTACCTGTCGCCTTCAGGAGACTGGGTGCCGACCGTCCGCTCTACCCGCCAGCAGATGCGCGGGTTCTTCGTCAAGCACAGTACCGCTAGCCCGATCACCGGCCTGTACGATCTCTATCCGGGAGCGGTGGCCGACGGAGACGTGGTCAGGCTGGAGGCGCGCGTCTACAACTACGGCACGACTCAGGCGGTGCGAGACCAGTCCGGGGCCCGAGTCGCCTTCTACGCTGCCCCCTACGATGCCAGCACCAACCGGGAGACGGGCCCAAGGGTTCCTATCGGTGCCACCGATCTGCCGGCGATGAATCCGCTGCAGATGGTCACCGTCGCGATCGAGTGGGACACCGGTGACATGAGCCTCGGCACCAAACAGGACTACCGGATATACGTGGTCCTCGACCCGGACAACGCGCTTGCCGAGAAGCAGGAAATCGAAAGCAAGGCGACGCAGTTCTACTACGACGCCGCGAAGCAGGACTGGCTCCCCTGCCGAGACCTGTCCGAAACCGACTACGCCGCCAAGCAGTGCATTGATCCCGGCCAGAACAACGAGGGGTTCGGCTACGTGACCGTCGCCAGGCCCGCCTTGAGTGCCGGGCCAGGACAACCTCTGGACGCGGACATCAGTATGGACGACTGGGGCCTGGCCACCCTCGATGCCAGCGGCACAGTGGTCAACGGCCCGCTGGAGGCGCAGTACGGCCAGCCTATCCCTGTGCGGATCACCATTCACTCGGACACTCGCAGCCAGGAGCACCGTCAGGTCCTAGTCTTCGACGGCGACCCGGCCGCCGGCGGCGTGGCCATCGCCGGCAAGATGGTCTTCGCCGGCTCCACGGCGCCCGAGGGCAGCTCCGTTTGGTTCGACTGGATGCCGCCCACGGTGGGCCCACACATCCTCTACGCCGTCGTCACCGAGATGAGCGGCGACGTCGTGCCCGACAACAACACCGACACCATGGAGATCACCGTTCGCTACCCGCCGACCACCAACTACCTTCCCTCCATCTCCCACTAGCTCCAGCGAAGCGGCAGACCACGGGGGCCGTCGCGCGACGGCCCCCTGCATTACCGGCCCGAGCGATGGCGCATGGCCCCAGCGACGCGTAGACTGCCCCGACGGACCGCCACTGTACCCACCGCACGTCCACCGCACGGAGGGACAAGCCCCATGAGTAGCATGAGCTCGCCCAGAAAGACCGCCCCTGCGAAGCCCCAAGCCGCGGGGCCGGAGACGACCCTAACCTGGGAGCAAGTCCTCGCCTGGCGCATGCAGCGCCAGCACCTCGCCCGGCGCGCCTCGCGCGACCAGATGCTGGACGTGGTCGGCGACATCTGCGGACTGCACGCCCAACTGATGTCCTCCGCCGAGATTGCTCTCTGGGCTCGCGTCGACGGTCTGGCGCCCGAGGCCGTGCAGCGTGCCCTCTGGGAAGAGCGCACGCTGCTCAAGACATGGGCGGTACGGGGCACCCTGCACCTGCTGCCCTCCAGCGAGTACCCGCTCTGGCAGGCGGCTCTCAGCACTTATCGCCACTACACCAAAGGCGTCTGGCTGCGCCACGCGGGCTTCACCCCGGAGGGACTGGAGCAGTTCGTGCAGGCGGTGCACGACGCCCTGGAGGGGCCGCCCCTCACCCGCGAGGAACTAGCCGTTGCCGTGGCCGAGCTCACCGGTTCCGCGGAGTTGGGTGACAAGGTCCGCGGCAGTTGGGGATCGGTGCTCAAGCCCGCGGCCTTCCGCGGGCTGCTGTGCTTCGCTCCCGGGGAGGGCAACAGCGTCCGCTTCACGCGGCCCGACCGCTGGCTTTCTCCCTGGGAGAGCCTGGATCCGCAGGAGGCACGAAGGACCGTCTTCCTCCGCTACATCGCCGCCAAAGGGCCGCTGACCGAAGACGCCATCCAGCACTGGTGGGCGGGGATCACCGCCGCGCAGACGCGAAAGCTCATCCACTCCCTGGGCGAGGCGGTCCTGCCGGTGAGCATCGAGGGTTCCCCCGCCTGGGCCGCCGCCGACCAGCTGGCCGGCGTGAAAGCCGCCTCTCCCGCCGGTGTGGTGCGCTTGGTACCCGCCTTCGACCAGTACATCCTCGGGGCGGAACGTGTCCTGCCCGACTTGCTTCTGCCCGCGCCCCTGCGCTCGCGCGTCTACCGGCCCCAGGCCTGGATCTCACCGGTGTTGCTCGTTGACGGCCGGATGGTCGGCGTATGGAAGCATGTGCGCAAAGGCAAGACCGTAACCGTCGGCATCGAGCCCTTCTCCCCCCTCCCACCCGCAATCCGGGACGCTGCCGCCGCCGAGGCGGAGGACCTGGCCCGCTTCCTCGGCGGCCGGCTCCAGCTGAACTGGACGGCCTGAGGCAGGCCCAACGCCCCGGCGGTCACGGTTGACAGGCCGCCGCACGGCGCGCATAGTCCTTCGCATCCGTCGCCGCACCACTGGGCGACACAAACCAGTGAGGTTCGCATATGGCTAAGGTACTGGTGATCGGCGGCAGCGGCTTCGTCAGCGGCACGGTGGCACGGGCGGCGGTGGCGGCGGGCCATAAGACGTGGGTAGTCACCCGCGGCCAGAAGGAACTCCCCGCCGGCGTCACCGCACTGGTGGCAGACCGCAAGGACCAGCCCGCCTTCGCGGCGGCGATAGACAGCGCCGGCACCGATTGGGACGTCGTCTACGACTGCATCGGGTACTTCGCCCCCGACGCCCGCCAAGACGTCGAGGTCTTCCGCAACCGCACTCCGCAGTTGGGCTTCATTTCCACCGACTTTGTCTACGACCCGCCTTTCCGCAAGGTGCCCCAGCCGGTGGAGACCGAGCACTTCCTCACCGATGACAGCTACGGGGCCAACAAGCGTCGCTGCGAACTCGAACTCATCAACGGCGACACCGGCGACATGAAGTGGACCGTCATCCGGCCCTGCCACATCTACGGCCCCGGCTCCGAGCTCGGCTGCCTGCCCAAGCATGGCCGCGACAAGGAACTCCTGAACCGCATCCGCGCCGGCGAGCCACTGGAACTGGTGGGAGCAGGTTACTTCCTTCAGCAACCCATCTTCGTCCGTGACTTGGCCGCCTTCTTCCTCAGCATCATCGGTAACCGCAACGCCCACGGCCAGATCTACAACATGTACGGCCCCGACATCATCCAGTCGCGCGACTACTACGACATCATCGCCGACGTGCTCGGCACCAAGGCCAAGTACATCGAGCTGCCGGTGGACCAGTACCGGGAAGAGCACCCCGAACACGTGTCCTTCCTCTGCCACCGGGTATCCACCCTGGACAAGATGCGCGAGCACGGCCTCGCCGTCCCCGCCACTCCCTTGGTGGACGGCCTGATCGAGCACACCAAGAGCCTGCTGGCCCAGGGCCGGTAGAGCGCCCACAACACCGCGAAATTGGGCGCCGCCACGGGATGGGTTCCGTGGCGGCGCCCACTCCTGTCTGCCACCTACGGCCGGTCAGCCGGCCGCGGACGCTTCCGCCGCCAGGACTCTGACGTCCAGTGGTTCCGGACGGGCCTCGTCGCGCTCCAGCGCTATGCTCCCCGTCGGGCACCGGTCCACGCACACGGAGCATCCCAGGCAGCGACTCTCGTCCACCACCGCCACGCCGTCCCGCATGCTGATGGCGCCGAAGGGGCACGCTCGGCTGCAGGCGCCGCACCCGCTGCACGCCGCCTCGTTCACGTGCGCCACGAAGCCGGAGGAGGCCAGCAGCCCCACCCCGTGCCGGACCATGCCCTCCATGCCCACGCAGCAGCAGGGGCAGCAGTTGCAGATGGCGTAGAAGCGCCCGCGAGCGGCAGTGCGAAACCAGGCTGTGTGCACGTGGCCGCGCTCGTGCTCCGCCTCCAAGACCGACAAGGCTTCCTCCGGCGTCACCTTCCGGGCGTCCTCCGGGTGATGCTCGAGAACGAAGTCCACGTACGGCTGACCGACCGCCATGCATACCTGCGTCGGCCCGCAGTGATCGGCGCGCGACAGGCGGCAGGCGCACTCGTACAGGGCAATCTCGGGGGACGCCGTCAGCACCAGATCTCGCGCTCGGGAGTAGGGGATCACCTGTTCGAGGTCTCGCAGGGGAACGTCGCGGTCGAGGTGCACGATGGCGTGGGCGTGCTCGGGCGTGATCACCTTGGCGTGGTAGTTCTCCGCCACATGCCGCCGCCCTCGCCGTCCGAGCCGCGGCAGCAACCGCCGCAGCGACCACATGTACTGCTTCGTCCAGCGGCCATAAACGTACGCATGCACTATACTGAGATCGAGGATGTGCCGCAGGCCCATCCAGCGCGCCGCCTTTCGGCTGGAGGGCAAGAGTAGGCGTCCCCTCTCACCCACCACCCACAGCCCCGCGAGGGCGGCGGCGAGCAGGACCGGCGGCCGGAACCACGGTTGTGTGCGCCTCATGAAGCGCGATCCTCCAGCCGATAGGCTGAACACGGAACTCTGCCCCACTCGGGGGCGTCTGTGATAGAGACGACACTGGCAAAGGAGCGTCCATTGCGGCAGTTGACAGCGCTGTTAGTTGCCCTTGGCCTATCTCTGGCCGCTCTTTCCTCGCCGCGGCACGTGCTGGCGCAGGAGAGCATGCCGGCGGAAGCGCCCGAACCTGCCCCTACGGAGCATGTCGTCCAGCGTGGCGAGTACCTGGCCGCCATTGCCTACCGCTACGGCGTGACGGTAGAGCAGATGGCGGCCGCGAACAACATTGCCAATCCGCGCCTCATCCACGCCGGTGTTCGCCTGCGCATACCCGCGCCCGGCGAGGCTTTGCCGCCTCCACCGGCGGACAACACCCCCGCCCCAGCGACCGAGACTCCCCAAGAGACGGTGGCTACCTCCGCCTACGTGGTCGTCCGCGGCGACTACCTGTCCGCCATCGCCTCGCGCTTCGGGGTGACCACCGCCGAGCTGATCAGCCTGAACTCGCTGGCGAACCCCAGCCTGATCCACGCCGGCATGGTCCTCACCCTGCCGCCGGGCGCAGCCTCCACTGTGGCGGCCGATTCCCGGCCCGAGCCGACCATCAGCGACGGCAAGCAGATCATCGTGGTCCTGTCGCAACAGAAGGTGTACGCCTACGAGAACGGGGAACTAGTGCAGGAGGTCCTCGCCTCTACGGGGCTGCCGGCCACGCCCACGGTGCAGGGGGACTTCGCCGTCTATCTGCATGTGCCCAGTCAACTGATGCGGGGCAGCGATTACTACCTGCCCGACGTGCAGTGGGTGCTGTACTTCTACCGCGACTACGCTCTCCATGGGACCTACTGGCACACCAACTTCGGAGTACCCATGAGCCACGGCTGCGTCAACCTGCGCAACGAGGACGCCGAGTGGCTCTACAACTGGGCCCCGGATGGAACCTCCGTCCGCGTGATCCAGTAACGCCGAGGGGAGCGCCGTGACGCTCCCCTGGCTGGCCCTACCTCTGTCTGTCCCCTAGAAGCCGGCCACCGTCTCCGCGTCCAGCTTGCCGATCACGGCGATGACCAGACGCAGCATGCGGTCGTAGTCGTCGCGGTGCATGATCCCGCCCGAGCTGTGTACGTGCCGGACCGGAATGCCCAGGACCACGGTTGGTACACCGGAACGGTGGATATGGACGGCGCCGCCATCCGCGCCCGCGCCGGTGTAGGCCGAGAACTGCATCGGGATATCCAGCTCCGCAGCCGTGTCAATCACGAGATCACGAAGCTTCAGGTTGGGGATCATGCGTGCGTCCAGCAGCCACATGCCCGGACCGCCACCCAGCTTGGTGGAAGACTCCTGCGGCTGGATGCCCGGCAGGTCCCCGCACAAGTCGACCTCGAGCGTGAGGCACACGTCGGGATTCACCACCTCGGAGCTGGTGATGGCGCCGCGAAGGCCCACCTCCTCCTGCACCGTGCTCACTCCGAAGAGCGTGTTCGGGTGCGGGTTGGCCGCGAAGTGCCGGAACAGGTCCACCATCAGGGCCACCGCCGCCCGGTCGTCGAAGGCCTTGCCCAGGTAGGCCTTGCCGTCCGCCATGACCTGGAACGGCCCCACCGGCACGGCGCAGTCGCCCGGCCGCACACCCAGCGCCAGCGCCGCGTCCTTGGAGCCCACGCCGATGTCGATGTACATGTCCTTCTTCTCGACCACCTTGCTTCGCTCGTCCAGCGGAAGCAGGTGAGGCGGCTTGGCCCCGATGACGCCCGGGATGTCTCCGGTGCGCGTCTTGACCGCCACTCGTTGCCCCAGGAGAACCTGGTCCCACCAGCCGCCCAACTGCAGGAAGCGGAGCATGCCATTGTCACCCACGTGGTGCACCATGAAGCCGATCTCGTCGATGTGGGCGGCCAGCATCACTCGCGGCCCGCTCTCCCCCTGCCGGCAGACCAGTGAGCCCAGCCCATCGCGCTCAATGACCCCGTACGGCTCGATGAGGCGCCGCAGCAGAGCCTGTGCCTCTCCCTCGTACCCCGAGACGCCGTGCGCCTCGCTGAGCTCCTGGAGCATTCTGGCGGTCTTGTCCATGTTCCCCCCTCCTCGGGCTACGCCCGCGCTGCCGCCCCCTTGAGGGCGTGTCGGGCCAGTATAGTGGTGAAGCCGTTCGCAGGGGAACACCGCCGGCCGGCGGAAGCCGGAGTCACTCTGGCGGGGCAAAAGAAGAGGCGGCCCCTAGGGGCCGCCTCTGTGGCGGGCTACGGTGCCGCTGGCACCGGTACGCCGGTGAACCGGCCTACCATTCTCTCCAGGGTACCGGCCGGTATGAACTCCTCGGTCAGGGTGACGTCCAGGTGCAGCCCCACCCGCCCCAAGGCGCCGATCCCGGCATCGAGGGCCGTCTTCCCGAAGCCTTGGGAGAGGGCCGGCGGCAGCCCGAAGGTACGGTTGACCAGGTCGAGCGCCACTTCCACCAGGTTGTCACGCGTAGTCGAATCCCACTGTATGTGGGCGTAGGAGCCGTCCAGGCCGACGTCTACGCCGGGGCCGCCGAGGGCCACGTCCACCTTCTGGGTGTCCGGCCCCAGCATGCCGAGGTTGGCGGCAATCATACCGGGGATGCCGGGCCCCATGGCCGTGAGCGGCAGCGAATGCCCCCACACCGCCACCCGGCCGTCCAGCCGGTTGATGGTAATGGGGACGCGCATCCGGCCGATATTGCGCTCCGGTTCCAGCGCCCGCTGCGCCGCTTCCACGTTGGGCTCCGCCATCCCCTCGTACACGCCCAGGGCGGTGAAGTCGGCGCCCGAGAGCATCGGATCGAGCGAATCCCACGGCATCACGCCGGGCAGGAACATACCTAGAATCTTGGCCAGGGTGCCCGTCTCCAGCTCGATGGGCGGCATGGGCTTCTCCCGCACCGACCAACGCAGCAGACGGTTGGAGCCCTCCCAGTCCAGCACCACGGCACCCAGCGGCTCGATGTACTGGGTGATGGCGGGGCCGAGGTACATACCCAGGTCCACGCCCTCCACCGCCAGCGAGCCGCCGTTGATCGCCACGTTCACCGGGCGGCCAAGCCGAAGCACCGTCTCGCCCTCGCCCGGCTGGTCGGCCAAGAAGACATCCGCGCTGAGCCGCGTCTCCTTGAGCCAATCCACCGCCAGCCCGGCCAAGCTCATCTGCTCCGCCGGCAACGTCATCCCCGCCATGCCCGCGAACCTGTCGGCGTTGGCCAGCAAGTAGTCGGGGTCCCAGCCTAAGCGAAGCCAGTCCTCGCCGCTCACGCTCAGACCGACGCCGCCACCGACCACCGTCAGGCCCAACTCGCGCAGCCCCAACTCATCCAGCGGCAGAACCTCGAGCATAGCCGGGTCGAACAGCGTCATGCCCAGACCCAGCTGAGCGGCATCCAAGCCGGCTACCGAGATCAGTCTGCCGTCCGGCGAGATGGTTGCCCCTAGGTCGATGACGTTGAGCGACTCCGCTTCTACGTCCGGCCTCAGGCTGCGGCTCAGGTCCAGCGCCAGGCCCTCGCCGGCGGGCAGGCGCACCACCGTGGCCACGCTCGCCCCAGAAAGCCAGGTAGCCAACTGCTCCAGTTCCGGCGCCATGCCTCCGGCCACCGAACCGAGAGCCTCCTCCGTCAGTGTCAGAGTGGTGAGTGCCTCACCGTTCAAGAAGACGGTGACGTCCTCTCCCTGCTTCACCAACGCCAGCATCGACACGCCGGTGTCATCGGCCATCCTCAAGTAGGACGTGTCGAGGGCGAGCGAAGGGACGGCGAGGCCGAACCTCTGCGTCAGCGCACCGATGGCCTGCGAGTTCAGGTCCGGCGGTGCGCCCGGTAGCAGTAAGGCCCAGTCCCCCGTGTCCGAGACCTGGACCTCCAGCACCGGTGGCTCCGCCGTACCGCCCGGATCGGCAGCATAGGCGGGCATGACTCCGGAGAGGACCAGAACCACTGCGAGAACTAGACCCAGACGGCGAAACCTCGGTGTGCCCATCGCCCCACTCCTCAGTTGCGTGGCTTGATGCAGTTGCCCTTGCCGCCCCCGCGCAAGCTGACCCCCCGGAGCGCGTTCCTCCGGGCTTGCGCAGACGGTGGGCGCCGGGAGCGCCCTGCACGGAATCTGTCTAGAGTATAGTCGGGCCCGATGCCCTCGTCTACCCGAATCGGCCCCAAACCGGGGGCATTTGATCGGAACCGGCCTAGATTCAGCATCAGGCCCGCCCTGTGCTAGAATGGGCCTCGTGAGTCATGACCGTTCACTCCACATAATGGTGACCAACGACGACGGGGTGGATTCGCCCGGCCTCATGGCGCTGGCGGCGGCCCTCCGCTCCGTCGGGTCGGTTACCGTGCTCGCTCCCGACCACAACTGGAGCGCCGCCGGACACAACAAGACCATGCACAAGCCCCTTCGCGTCGCGTCCGTGCGCCTGGCCGACGGCACCCCCGCCCTGGCCTCCAGCGGTACCCCTTCCGACTGCGTCGCGCTCGCTGTCTTGGGTGTCGTGGAGGCGCCCATCGACCTGGTGGTGTCGGGCATCAACGTCGGGGCCAACTTGGGGCAGGACATCACCTACTCGGGCACGGTTGCGGGCGCCATAGAGGCCACCATCAGCGGCCTACCGGCACTGGCCGTCTCGCTCAACTCCTACGATCCCACCGCCGACTTCGGCCCCGCGGCCCGGGTGGCGGCTGCCATCACGGCCGCTCTGCCCGGCGCCGGAATGGCGCCCGGTGTCCTGCTCAACGTCAATGTCCCGGCCCTGCCCGCCGGCGAGTTGGCCGGCACCTGCTGGACAAAGCTCGGGCGGCGCGTCTACCGCGATCGGCTCCTCCGGCGCGAGGATCCTCTCGGCCGACCCTACTACTGGATCGGCGGAGACCCTCCCGGCGGCGAACCCGACCCGGACACCGACATCTGGGCAGTGGAGCACGGTATGGTCTCCATCACACCAATCGCTCTCGACATGACGGCCCATGACTGCCTGGAGGCAGTGCAGCCGTGGCAGGAGCTGCTGCCGGAGCGTGTGGCCGCTGCCCTAAGGAGCGCCAGATGACATTCCGGCCTCTGCCCGGGCCCGCCGCCCAGATACTCGTCCCGTCCGCCTTCACCACCCTCGTGCTGGGGGGTCTGTTGGCGTGGCTGGCCGCCACCAGCGCCGTCGGCCCCGCCACCTTCGTCCTTCTGCTCCTGGCCTCAGCCGCCCTGGTCCTCGGCGTGATCCTGCTGCTCTACGCTTTCGTGTTCCGCTCCCTTGCCTACCAGCTCGACCGCAACGGCCTCCAGATTCGCGCCGGCGGCTGGCGCATCACCGTGCCCATGGAGAGCATCGGGGGCATTTACGCCATGCCGCAAGACATCCTTGGCACCGGATTCCGGGGCCTACGCTTCCCCGGGCACAACGTCGGCCGCGAGCGTTCCCTCGACGGGCTCACCTTCGTCTCAGTCGCCACCGCCCCGCCCGAGCAATGCCTCTACGTCCGCGCCGGTTCGCTGGTGTACGCCATTTCACCCGAGGAGCCCGACTCCTTCCGTCGCACCTACGAGATGGAGCGCGCTCTCGGTCCTCTGCGCCCGCTTGCGCACGCCCTGGACCTGCCGCCCCTCCTCCGCTCCCTCTTCTGGCGCGACCGCCTGGGCCGCACCCTGACGGCGGTGGCGGTGCTGGGAGTGCTCGTTCTGCTCGGCCTCGCCTTCTGGCGCTACCCGAGCCTGCCGGAGCAGATCCCAATGCACTTTGGCGTGACCGCTGAACCCGACCGCCTGGCGCCGCCGCGAGACATCTTCTACCTGCCCATCGTCGGCATGCTGGTCCTCGTGGTCAACTCGCTGCTCGGCGCCTGGGCCTACGGCCGCGAGCGGGTGCTCTCCTACTTCCTGTGGAGCGGCGCCGTGGTCGTGCAGGCGGTCCTCATACTGGCCCTGCGCACCGTGACGTCCTGACATGAGCCGTCCCAAGCTGCTCATCGCCACCGGCAACGCCGGCAAGCTCAGCGAGTACCGCGCCATTCTCGCCGGTCTACCCGTCGACCTGGTGGCGCCGGCCGATCTGGCCCTGGACATTGACGTGGCCGAGGACGGCGGTACCTTTGCCGCCAACGCGAAGCTCAAGGCCCGCGCCTACGCCGACGCCACCGGCCTTCCGGTGCTCGCCGACGACTCCGGCCTGGAAGTCGACGCTCTCGGTGGGCTGCCTGGGGTGCACTCCGCCCGCTATGCCGGGGAAGGCGCCACTGATGCCGATCGACGTCGCAAGCTGCTCGTGGCCATGAAGGACGTCCCCGACGTTCAGCGCGCCGCCCGCTTCCGCTGCGTGATCGCCCTCTACTGGGGCGGCCGCTTCCACATCGTCGAGGGCTCCGTCGAGGGCGCCATCGGGCGGCAAGAGCGAGGCTCGGGCGGCTTCGGCTATGACTCGCTCTTCGAGGTCCCGGGGACGGGCAAGACCATGGCCGAGCTGACGGCGGAAGAGAAGAACGCCATTTCCCATCGGGGCCGAGCGGCCCGAGCCGCCCGCGAGGTGCTGGTCCGGCTCTTGCAGCAACCGTCTTCGCATCCGCGCCCGGCGCCGACCGGCTCCTAGCCGGCACGTTATCCCTGAGGCTGACGCATGTCGCCCGTGTCCGACCTTCACGTCATCATAGTCACCTTCAAGGTACGCGATCTCCTGCGGGACTGCCTCGCCTCGCTGCGCGAGAGCCGTCTCAACGGCCTCACGTTGGCCGTGACCGTCATCGACAACGACTCCGCTGACGGCAGTGCAGAGATGGTGGAGCAGGAGTTCCCTGAGTATGCCGTCGTGCGCAGCGGAAACCTGGGCTACCCGCACGGCAACAACCTGGGCTTCGCCCGCTTCACCGGCCGCTACCAGCTAATGCTCAACCCCGATACCCTGCTGCCACCCTCGGCCCTGGCGGATGCCATCCGCTACATGGACGCTCATCCCGACATTGGAGCGATGGGGCCGCGCCTAGTGCTGGCCGACGGCGGTCTCGATCTGGCCTGCCGCCGTAGCTTCCCCACCCCTCTCAACGCCCTGGCCAAGTTCAGCGGACTGTCCCGCCTGTTCCCCCGCAGCCGCACACTGGCCGCCTACAACCTCACCTACCTCGATCCCAGGCATGAGGCCGACGTAGACTCGCTCGTGGGAGCCTTTATGCTCCTCCGGACGGCCGCACTGGAGCAGATCGGTGGGCTGGACGAGACCTTCTTCATGTACGGCGAGGACCTTGACCTCTGCTACCGACTTCACGCTCTCGGCTGGCGCGTGGTATACTGGCCCGACGTGACCGTATTGCACTATAAGCGTGCCTCCAGTTCCCAGAGTGATCGCGCCGGACGCGAGTTCTTCCGCGCCATGCGCATCTTCTACGATAAACACTACGCCGACACCGCCTTGCCGGGTCAGCCGCCCCTAGTTCGAGCCGGAATCGGTGCCCTGCAGCGGTTCGTTGGTCACTCACGGGGGTCTTAGGGTGTCCAAGAGGCGTTTCCGTACCGTCTCCACTATCCTGCTGGTCCTCATCGACGCCGCCATGACGGCCTTGGCCTTCTACCTCGGCTACCTGATCCGGGTGGCGTCCGATTCGCCCGCCAACTCGGCCATCCCCGCTTTCGGCGTCTACCTGGGGATGATGCTCATCCAGGTGGGCGTGATGATAGCCGTCTTCTTCTTCGCTAAGCTGTACCACGTGAAGCGAGTGGCTTCGCGCGTGGATGAGCTCTACGCCGTGTTCGCCGCCGTCTCCGTCGGCAGCCTGATTGCCATTGCCGTCACTTCCCTCGTCTACAAGGGCGAACTGGACTTCCCCCGGCTGATGCTCGTCTATGCCTGGGTGCTCAACATCGTCCTGGTGATGGTGGGCCGGCTGCTGCACGGTTACGGGCAGCGGCTCCTGCGGCGCTCCGGCCTGGGCACTGATCGCGTGCTCATCGTCGGGACGGGCGAGGTGGGCCAACTCCTGTTGCAGAAGATCCTCCACGCTCCCCACTTGGGCTACGAGCCGGTCGGCTTCGTCGACGCCAACGGTAACAGCGGCGACGTCCTCGACTTGCCCATTCTCGGCAAGGTGACCGACCTCTCCGCCATCATCGATCGGCACGAGGTCGACGAGGTGCTGGTGGCCATGCCCGAGGCCCCCACCGACCGCTTGCTGGAGATCATCTCGCAGTGCGATCGTGGCCGCATCGGCATTCGGGTGTTCCCCGACGTGTTCCAGATCATCGCCTCTGAGGTCAGCATCGGCGACCTCGACGGCCTCCCCATGCTCACCGTCCGCGATCTGGCTCTGCGCGGCTGGAAGCTCACCCTCAAGCGCGCCTTCGATCTCGTGTGCGGGACCATCTTCCTCATCGCCACCTCCCCGCTGATGATCCTGATCGCCGTTCTCGTCAAGCTAGACTCGCCCGGCCCGGCCCTCTTCGTGCAAGAACGAACCGGGCTCGACGGCAAGCCCTTCCCGGTGATCAAATTCCGCACCATGCGCGTGGACGCCGAGGCCGAGACCGGCCCCGTCTGGGCCCGTGCCGGCGACCCCCGCTGCACTCGCCTAGGAAGCTTCCTGCGCAAGTACAGCTTCGATGAGCTGCCCCAGTTCATCAACGTGGTCCTGGGCGAGATGAGTATGGTCGGCCCCCGACCGGAACGGCCCGTCTTCGTGGAGCAGTTCCGTCAGCGCATTCCTCGCTACATGGACCGTCACCGGGAGAAAGCCGGCCTCACCGGCTGGGCCCAGGTCAACGGGCTCCGCGGCGACACCTCCATCGAGGAGCGGACCAAGTACGACCTCTGGTACGTGGAGAATTGGTCCGTCCTACTCGACGTGAAGATCATCCTCCGGACCGCCTTCCGAATCTTCCGCGATCCCAACGCCTACTAGACCCTCCGAAGACGCCTTCCTCGGCTGGCAGCCAGCGCCTGCTGTGCTATACTCCGCCGGAAGGCAACGTCACCTCGGAGGCACCGTCCGTGAACCACCTGCTCACCCTGGCCGACCTCTCCTCCGCCGAGACCCTGAACCTCCTCGAGTCAGCTCGCGCCCTGCGCTCCGAGTGGCGGCGGGGCGGAAACCGCCCGGCGCTGGAAGGGAAGTCGCTGGCGATGGTCTTCCAGAAGCCTTCGCTGCGAACGCGCGTGTCCTTCGAGCGTGCCATACAGCAGTTGGGCGGCTCGGCCATGTACCTCTCGCCGCAGGAGATCCGCCTCGGCGAGCGCGAGAGCGTCGCAGACGTGGCGCGCGTCCTCAGCCGGTACGTGGACGGGATTATGGCACGCGTCTTCAGCCACGCCGACATCGAGGAACTGGCTGCCTTCTCCAGCGTGCCCGTGGTCAACGGTCTCTCCGACCTCTACCATCCCTGCCAGGCTCTGGCGGACTACCTGACCGTATGGGACCGCTTCGACAAGCTGGCCGGCATCCGCCTCGCCTACATTGGTGACGGGAACAACGTTGCTCACTCTCTTCTGCTCGGTGGCGCGAAGCTCGGGGTGAACGTTGTTGTGGCCACACCGCCAGGTTACGAACCCAACCCGGAGGTTGTTCGCGTCGCCCGAGAAGCGGCCGCCGAGACCGGCGCCACCATCGAGATCGGACACGACCCGATCGCGGCCGCCCGCGGCGCCGACGCTCTCTACGCCGACGTCTGGACGAGCATGGGTCAGGAAGCAGAGACGCAGGAGCGGCTGGACCGCTTCAAAGGTTACCAGATCGGCACTCGCCTGCTGGCCGAAGCGGCGCCACACGCCGCGGTCCTACATTGCCTCCCGGCCCATCGCGGCGAGGAGATAGCGGCCGAAGTGATTGACGGTCCCCATTCTGCCGTCTTCGACCAGGCCGAGAACCGCATGCACGCTCAGAAGGCCGTACTGCTGCAGTTACTCGGAAGCCCGGGCGCCTAGCGAGCGGGCCGCACGGGCCGCGGCCGCCGGCATCGGTCGGCCCCGGCTCTAGGGGAGACTTCATTGTCCCAGCTCTCCTGGTTGGTACAGCGGCTGACCTGGCTCAGCCTGCTGGATATTCTGCTGGTCGGGGCCATCATCTATGGCTTGCTGACCGTGCTCCGTCGCACCCAAGCGGTCCTGGTGTTGCGCGGCCTGATCTTCTTGGCCATCATCGCCGTCCTGATGACCAACCTGCTGCCCCTGCCCGCCTTCTCCTGGCTGATGAGCAACTCACTGCCAGCCCTCCTCGTCGCCGTGCCCGTCATCTTCCAGCCCGAGCTCCGGCGCGCCCTGGAGCGGCTCGGTCGTGCGGGGCCGATGGCGAGCTGGTTCGGGCGCGAAGTCTCCATGGATCTGGTCATCGAAGAGGTGACCGAGGCATGCGCCCGCCTTGCCGACCGGCGCCATGGCGGCCTCATCGTGTTTGAGCGCGAAACCGGCCTGCAGGACGTCATCGACACCGGAGTCTCCGTCGACGCCGAGGTTTCCAGCGAGTTGCTGCTGACCATCTTCTACCCCAACACCGCCCTGCACGACCAGGCGGTAGTCATACGCGGCGACCGCCTGGCGGCCGCGTCCTGCGTCCTGCCCCTGTCAGAACGTCTGGCCACGAGTCACGTCCTGGGCACGCGCCACAAGGCCGCCATCGGTGTCACCGAGCGCAGCGATGCCGTGGCAGTCATCGTCTCCGAGGAGACGGGCGTCATCAGCGTGGCCCATAACGGCCGCATGATCCGCCGGCTGGATGGCGATCGCCTCCGCACCGTCTTGAGCGCCTTCTTCTCGCCTAGTCCCGACAACTCCCTAACCGGCCGCCTCCGAGGAGCCTTCCCCGGTGCCGGCGGGAGGTCGACACGCTCATGAGACCCATACTCGGCCCGCAAGCGCGCCGCATGGCCAACACCCTGGGCTCCATCGTGCTGTCCCTCATCCTCGCCTTCGTTGTGTGGGCGGGAGCCATCAGCGCCGAGAACCCCTCGGTGACGCAGGCCTTCCGCCAGCCCCTGGCCATCCAGGTGCGCAATCAGCCTGATGGCACCGTGCTCGTCAACCGCCTCGATACCACGGTGCAGGTGCGTCTCAACGCTCCCCAGGATGTCTGGAACATCCTCAGCAGCAGCGATATCGAGGCTTACATCGACCTCAGCCAGGCCCCGATCGGCGAAGAGATTCAGTTGCCGGTGGTGGTTCAGGTCAAGCGCAACGGCGTCCGTCTGATCGAGCGTACCCCGGCCCTCACCACCGTCCGCCTAGAGCATCTTGTCGCCAAAATGGTGCCCGTCCGCATCAACGTGATCGATTCCGCCCCCCTCGGTTACGTCACCCGTGACCCGGTAGCCACCCCGGCCGAGGTGGAGGTGAGCGGACCGCAACCCGCGGTGGAGCGCGTGACCCAGGTCGGCGTGGACGTCTGGCTCCGCGGCACTACCGAGAGCATCGACCGCGACTTGGCGCCCTCTCCGCTCAGCGAGGACGCGCTCCCCATCACCGGCGTCACCGTGACCCCCACCATGGTGAACGTGAAGATCGAGCTGGCGCAGCGGGCCAATTGGGAGCCCAGCGTGCCGGTGCGCGTCAATCTGGTGGGAGAGGTGGCCGCCCTCTACTCCGTGAGCAACATCACTGTTACCCCTTCCCGGGTAACGCTGCTCGGCCTGCCGGACTCGCTGCAGCAGCTAGAGGGCTACATCAGCACCGAGCCCATCGAGATCTCGGGCGCCACCGAATCGGTTACTCGCCGCGTCAACCTGCTGCTGCCGCCCGGCGTTACCGTAGTGCCGGACAGCCCCGAGGCTTCTCAGACCGTCGAAGTGCTCATAGAGGTAGTGCCCATCACCTCCGGCCGCACCATGGAAGCGCCCGTGCAGGCGCAGGGACTGGCCCCGGGCTTCGAGGCCAGCTTCTCTCCCGAGGCCGTGGACGTGGTACTCTCCGGGCCGCTGGCCCAGTTGCAGAACCTGGTTCCCGACGACATCGAGATCAGGGTCAACCTCGTCGACCTGGCACCCGGGACGCACCGGCTCACCCCAACGGTGGTTGTGCCCGCCGGCATAGAGCTCAAGGGCGTCCTCCCCGAGTCCGTTGAGGTGCAGATCACGGCCGTGGAGCCCGCCGAGCCGGCGGCCACGGTGGCTCCGGGGTAGGTCGTGCGCCACACTCGCCGCGTCCTCTTAGCGGGCGCCGTCACCGCTGCCGCCGCCCTGACGGGCGAACCGGGTCGAAAGGAGCCGCGACCGGAGGCCCGCGCCGAACTGGAGCGCTATCTCCGGCTGGCCTCTCGCTACGGTGCCGGCCGGTGGACTGCCTCCCTGGGCCACGCGCGCGACGCCCTCCCCGAGTCCCTGGTCGCGCGCCTCGAGAGTCAAGCCGATGAGTACGGGGTATCCCGCGCGGACCTCTCGTCATACACCCTGCTCGAGGCGCTCTCCCTACCGCGAGACTTCCTCCGGTACTACCTGCCCCGGGGGCTGGCCTTCGTCTCTCCCCGCCAGCCCGGCCAGCCCGGGCTATTGGGCGCTGCCTTCCTGCCCACGATGGAGCCGCTGGCATGGCGGACGGGGGGCGGCTATGCCGGGCTGGCGTCAGGGGGGCGGGCAGGCCGGCACATGGGCTCCAACGCGGGTCTGAGCCTCGTCACCCTCTGCGGCCCAGACGCCACTTGGCTTGGGCCTGGAGTCCCTCCCTCCCTCGCCGCCGAGCACTGCCTGGGGACCACCCGCTCTCTCGAGGCGGCCCGCCAGTTGCTGGAGGGGCTGCCCACCCCGCGCCCCTGCCTGCATCTCCTCTACGACAACGTCACCGGCGAGGCGATGGCTCTGCCCCTCGGCGAGTCCGCCCCGGTCGACTCCGGTCTGCCCGTCCTCGTAGCGGGATCGCTGGGGACAGGCGGCACGGAGAACGTGGAGGCCCTCACGCGACACCTTGACGCCAACGTGGGCTGGCTAACCCTCGAGAAGTCAGCGGCGATCCTCGAGGCCTCGCTACCGGACAGCATCGTCGTCGTCCTCGACCCCGACAACCGGCGCGGGCTGCTCTCCGGCACCGGCGGCGTCCGCTCCCTCGCGCTCTAGCCCACGGCAAAGCAAAGAGCGCGACCAGGTTAGGTCGCGCTCCAGTGGTTCTGCTGCTTCGGGGCCTGGCTTGGTGCGCTAAAGAAGACGCTTCTCCCCCGTCAGCGCCCGGATGCCGGTCACGTCCTGCATCACTTCCAGACAACCGAGGTACCGCCCCTCGCCATCGCGGACCGGGTAGTAGCGGATGTGGATGAACTTGCCCCGCATCTCCAGCCAGAACTCAGCCGGCTCATCGTTCCCCTGGCGGAACCCCTCGAGAATGTTGTTGACGACGTGCACACTCTTCTGAGGATGGCAGTGCTGCACGGTGCGCCCAAGCACAGCGCGCGCCCGCGGAAAGACACGGTCTGCCATGTCATTGAAGTAGCGCACCCGGTCGTCCCTGTCGACGAAGGTTATGTCGACTGGTAGCGTGTTGAGAATGGCTTCCAGAGCCTCGAGCGGCAGGGTGCCCGTGCCGAAGCGCACCGAGCCTCCCTCGGCGCTGCTGGAGATGACCGAGGCGCGTTCCTCGGCCGCCGGCATGGCCGGAGTGAAGGGCGCGTAGCCGAGCTCATCGAACTCCGCCCGCAGCTCGGGCCATTCCTCTTCCGTGATCACCCGCATGGCGGTCGGATAGAGGATGTTGTTCTCTTTGTAGAAGTGCCCGGCGATGGTCTCTGCCAGCGAGACGGCGCCCGCGTTCAGATGGCGCCCGAAGGCCGCCGCGTCCACCGTGCCCCGCCGGCCCAGTGCTGCCAGCACCGCCTTCTTCAGGTCGCGGATCTGGTCATGCTCCATCCACATGATCGCCGGCGGCTGCACGATGCCGTGCTTCTCCAAGTAGGGAAAGAGGACGTTCTCCTCCCGGACGTAATGGCTCTCCGCCCCGAGGATGTTCGCCTCCGCCTGCTCGAGCGCCGACTCCGACTCCTCGCTTACGCTGCCCGTCTGCTCGATGTCCTGGGCCAGCCGCGCCAGCGCCTGCGCCTGGCTCAGCATGATCCGGTGCTCTTCCATCAGCGTGTGGATGGGGTGCCCGGCTGGAGCCAGGGTGTCTCCCGCTGCCAGCGACTCCTGGAACACCGCCAAGTGCACGTCACAGAAGCGAAGCACCTCCTCGCGGGGCATGCCCTCCTCGATCAGCTCTTGCTCGATCTGCGCGATCTCGGTCGCCGAGACACCGTGCAGCACTTGCCCAAACCGCTTGGTCATCTCGTCCGGAGCCGCACCATCATGCAGCTGGCGGATGACTTCCTTGATGACCCTCTTGCGTGCTTCCTTGTCCAGTCCTGGTTGCGGCATCATCGCTGTCGTTGCCTCCAGCCCTACGCCCGGATCATGGTGAGGAGCATCTTGAAGCGGGCCGGCGCCTTGACGGCGTGGGGCTCGTTGGCGGGCATGATGATGATCTCGCCACCCTCCACCCGCTGAGACTGGCCCGAGATCACAATGTCGGCCTGTCCGTCCACCACATGCACCAGCGCGTCGTATGGGGTGGTGTGCTCGCTTAGCTCTTGGCCGGCATCGAAAGCAAACAGGGTGACCGACCCGGTCGGAGCCCGCATGATGATACGGCTGACGACCGAGCCCTCCTGGTAGTCCACCAAAGCCGCCAGTTCGCTGACGGATCCTCTCAGTTCCTCTTGACCGCTGTGCTCTGCCATAACGACATCTCCTATCATCACTGCATATTGCCATCGCCGCCGGCCCGCTGGGGCCGAACGACCGACGCTATATTGTACTAGATGGGTGCAAATAGCCAGCAGATGCCGTGCGCCGCGTGAGAACTGGCAGAGAGGGTCAGCGCCGCGTACCGCTAGCCGGTACGGCCGCCGCGGGATACCTCGAAGACGCAGTGACGCGCACCGGAGTGACAGCAGGCGATGGGCCGGACCCGCAGGCTGCGACCCGACACCATCTCCAGCGCGCCACGCAGCGATCCCACCACCACCTCGCAGGCGTGGTGTGAGCCGTCCACCGTCCAGCAGGCCGGCTGCCGCAGGCTCACCAGCAGCATGTCACCGCTGTCCTGCAACAGCATCAGGCGATGGTCTCGCAGAGCCGTGCTCTTGGCGAAGGAGTCCAGTGCTATACTAAGAAGTTGGCGGCCGGAAAGGCGGCCGCCCTGTTCGGCCAGGCCCACGGCGTGTACCACGCCTCGACGCACGGTTGACTTGCCCAACTCACGCAGGACCGCCACCGCGCCCCGTTCGTCGTAGTAGTCCCTGATGCCCTGGATTACAGCCAAGTAGTCGGCTGCTTTGACCTCAAAACGCATGTTGTTGGGAGGCAGTCCGCCGTGGTACTGCTCCGCCCCCGCCAGGTTGAGGATGCCACGAAGGGCCTCCGTTCCCAACTGCCGCTCCAGGAACTGCAGCATGTCCCGCATAACGGAGTTGGGGATGGAACCCAGGCCCTGCTCTTTGCTTTCGGCTGCCGTAACGTAGCCGATCAAGTACTGCCGCCTCGACTGATGTCCCCGACTAGTCCGGGGCGTGAATGTAGACTACTTTGACCGGCTCGGGCCCGGTTCTCTTGGTGGCATGCGCCACGCCGCGGCCGACGTACACAGCGCGACCGGGCACCATGTCGTACTCCTCATCGCCCACGCGAATGGTGCCCCGGCCCGACACACAGTACACCGCTTCCTGGTCCTCGTGTCGCTGCAGAGGACCGTAGTCGGTGCTCGTATACTCGGCCACCCCGACGGAGAGCCCGGCATGGGCCGGCGTGTTGGACTCGCTTATCAGATCGGTTGAGCGACGGTCCGAGTGCTGCTGCCAACTGAAGTCATTCTCATCCACTACTATCTTCACGTCAACCCTCCGGTCTGCGTGTCAGCAGGAAGATGCCATTTTTGTACCGCGGGAACCATAGCCCGCGCCGGGCGTCCCACTGCGGCAACTGATCCTCGAACAGGCGCAGCCACTCCGGCACGCTGAGCTTGGTCCGGTGTGTCGGATCGCGGTGGATGACGGTGACGTCCTCCAACACGGTTATCTCGTGGTAGATGCCGCGCCGAGCGACGCGAGCGCACTCGGCCACCGCCCGCGCCACCTCCGCCGGATCCATGTGCTCCATGACGTTGACGCTCGCCACCACATCGAACGAGCCATCCCCGTATGGCAGGTCCACCAGACTGCCCTGCACGAAGCAGCAGCGAACGTCGTCCGGAGCCTGGCAGATGGCGTAGTGGCTCAGCTCCAGCCCTTTCGCGGCTGTACCCCAGCCCAAGAGACGCTCCACCAGCAGGCCCATTCCCCCGCCCACGTCCAGAACCGATTCCGGATGGAACCCCAGGCGGATGTAGGCGGCCCGCCAGAGGTTGGCAAGCCGGAACTCAAGACGGTCGCGGTAGTTGTTGCGGTTGGCTCGGTAGTAGGACTCGTCGTAACGAGGGCAGTCTTCGCTCGCGGGCGCTCGCTCTGCTGTTGGTTCCGCCATCAGCGAGCCGCTGTCCGATGGGCGTGGTCGCAGGTCTCACCCACGCGTAGGCCGGGACGACCGCAGACCGGGCACACGGCCACCGTATGCTCGTGCGCGGCGCTGATCTGCTCCGCCAGTGCCTGGATCTGCTCGGGGATGGCCCCGATGCTCACGCGGTAAGGTACTCCCTCCACCTTGCCCCCCACCTCCACGCTCACCCGGCGACGCCCCGGCTCCGGCGCCACGTCAAGCCGCTCCGCCCGGGCCTCGAGGTCATACGGCCCCCGGAGAAGCGGGTCCTCGGGCGACATCGGCCGTAGGTGCGCGAGGGGGAAGTGGCCGGCGGCAAAGGTCGCCGCCGTCCGTCCGGCTGCCTCTGCCAGATGGAGCGCCTGCGCCTCGCTCAGCCCCAGATCCACGGCGGCGGCCTCAGAGCGCGCCCGCAGCGAGTAGACCCACTCCCCCGGACGGTAGGCGACCACCAGTGCTAGGGCGATGGCATTGTCCAGTCGGTACACATAGCGCGGCACGAGGGCTCCCCTGTCGAAATGTAGGTCATGCTACCACTGGCCGCCGCCCTCCGACAATGATCACGGCCGAACCGCACCCGGTCAGTCGTCGCTCACCAGGGGCTTGTAGGCCGTCGGCTGTGTCGCGCCGACCACCTTCTCCTCGAGGAGCGCCAGCCAGGTGGCTCGCGTCCAGGCCGACGAGGCGGCGGCCAGCCGGCGCAGAGCGGTCTCCCGGTGGCCGGCCGCGTCTGCCGACAGGGCAACGATGAGGTGCTCCTGCGCCTGTCGTGCCAGCCCTTCGGCGGGCGTCCCGGTGGCGAAGCTGCCGTTGTCCAGACCCACCTTAGGCAGGCTCTGGGCAGCATCCATGGTGCCCTGAGTCAGGTTGAGCAGGTATTCGCGCCCCAGGTCGAAGGTCTCGTCTGCGTAGGCCAGGAAGCGCTCCACCTCGTCGGCGAAGGGCTGCCGGCCCTGGCCATCCACTACGGCGGCCGCCGCCAGCCGCTCCCCCAACTCCCGGGAGCGCTCCTGGGCCGCCCGGTAGTCCACCGCGTGCTCGGCCAGGCCGCCCACGTAGCGCATGCCTTTGCCCCGCGCCCACTTGCACAGCTCCTCTCGCGCCAGGTGCTGCATGCCCTGGTTGCCGGCGCAGGAGATGGAGGCGAAGGGGAGTCCGTTGAGTTCACCGGTCCAGAGCGTCGGGTACAGGCGCTCGAAGAAGAGATGCGCGTAGGCCGTGGGCCCCCAGAGGTGCACCGCGTCGACGATCAGCAGGGCGTTGCTCTGCTGCACGAGCCGGTAGAGCTCCCCCTGCCCGTTCCGCCCCATGTCGTCGTCCAGCACGCAGCCGCTGCCCGGGGCGCGAATGCAGGAGAAGCAGCTGGTGCAGGGCCCGAAGCGGTGGCGGCGCAGGTGCACCCGCACCACCTCGACGCCGTCCACCCGGGCGGCCCCGTCACAGGCTGCCTCCCACAGGCCGGCGGTGTATCCCGCCGCCCGTCCGCTGCCTAACACCGCCAGAACCGTTGCCATTGCTCGCTCCTCCGCCGCCGCCGCGCTCACGCGCCTCGTCTAGTGGTAGCTCTCCGGCACCAGTAGCTGATCCAGCCGCGCCTCGGCCAGCCTCAGGTGCCGGTACCCCTCCCGCAGGCAGGGCATGGTGTGCCCGGGCAGGAAGACCTCCACCGGCAGGGCTGCCAGGCGCCGCACTGTCCGCAGGTGCTCCTGCAAGTCGCAATCCGGGATGTTCTGGAGCAGGATCCTGCCCCCGGCGAAGACGTTGTCGCCGCCGAAGAGGTGCAGCTTCCCCGCCCCCTCGAAGGTGAAAGCGCAGTGGCCGGCACAGTGGCCCGGTGTGTCGAGGGTGGTGAACGTCACGTCGCCCACCGACAATGTGTCTCCCTCGCCCAGCTCGCGCTCCACCGGGCAGGCGCGGAAGCGGTAGTCGAGGTCGTAGATCCCGGCACGCTTGGCGGCGCCCATGCTGATCAGTTCCTCATCGCCGCGGACGAGCGCCTGAGCGGTGTGGGCGGTGGCCATGGTCTTGGCGCCCACGCGCTCGTGCCAGTCCACTGCGCCGCCACTATGATCAGCATGCTTGTGCGTCAGCAACAGGTGCGTTACCGAGTTGGGGTCGAGCCCGTCCCGGAGCAGGTTCTGCCAGATCAGGTCCGTACCTTCATAGCCCACTCCCGCGTCCACGAGGACGATGGGCCCGTCGCAGTCGACCGCATACACGGAGCAGTCGCTGGCGTGCGACAGGTAGAACCCATTTGCCCCACTTCCCACCAGGTAGACCCGGTCAGTAAGCCGCATGCCGCCCTCCTCGCCCCGAAGTCTAGGCACTATACCACCGGACGAAGGACCTGGGGAGCACGTTTCGTGCGCTTTCCCTACCTAACCATCTGTGCTAGCGTAGAAGCGAACTCCAGCCGCGACGGAGCACCCGCGAGGAGTACCCACCCCTAGGGCCCGCCGATGTCCCTCGCGCTGGACCGACTCCGCTTGCCGAGGCACACTTCTTGAGAAGGGACAGCGTGGCCGCCTCTCGTGGTGGCCGAGAACGCAGCACCGTCATTCCCACCGACCAGAAGTCCGTAGCGTCGGCGGTGAAGACGCTCGCCTGGCCCATCATCGTGGAGAACCTCTTCCAGACAGCCCTGGGCACCACCAACATGATCATGGTCTCGCGCCTGGGGGCCGACGCGGTGGCGGGTGTGGGCAGCGCCAACCAGATCATGCTGGTGCTTCAGGCCGGGTTCGCTGCCATCACTACCGGCACCACGGTACTGGTGGCGCGCGCTGTGGGCGGCGGAGATTACGACTCCGCCAGTCGCGTCGCCAAGCAGTCGGTGACCCTCGGAGTGGTGGTCTCCCTCGGCATCGCCCTCGCCGGTATCTTGGGGGCGGATCAGGCCGTCACCGCCCTGGGCGCCACGCCGGAGGTCACGGCACTTGGGGGCGCCTACCTGCGGATAGTTACCGCCGCCGCGTTGGTGATGGTGCAGATGTTCGTGATCGGGGCCGCGCTGCGCGGCGCCGGAGACACGCAGACGCCCATGAAGGTCACCGGCGTGATCAACCTCATCAACGTGGCGGTCTCCTACGTGCTGATCTTCGGCAAGTTCGGCTTCCCCGCCCTGGGCGTGGTCGGCTCGGCCTACGGCGCCACCGTGGCCCGCACCATCGGCGCCGTCGTCCTGCTGGCCGTGCTCATTCGCGGGCATGGGCCGGTATCGGTCCGTGGCCGAGGGGGTTGGCGTCCCGATCGGAGCATCACGGCTCGGCTCTGGCACCTGGGCTTCCCCACCATGGTGGAGCAGTTGCTGCTGCGCTTCGGCGCCCTGCTCTACGGAGTCATCGCCATCAGTCTCGGCACGCAGGTGTACGCCACCCATCGGATCACCTTCCAGATCGTCTCCCTCTCCCTCATGCCCGGGCTCGGCTTCGCCACCGCCGCCACCACCATGGTCGGGCAGTGCCTTGGAGCCAAGCGCCCGGACCTGGCCCAGCGATCGTCCGGGTACGCCGCCCGCATCGCCCTCATCTGGATGTCGGCCATGGGCGTGTCCATGGCGCTTCTCGGTCGCTACATCATGGCCCTGTTCACCGACGACCCGGGAATGCTACTGCTCGGAGCGCAGGCCCTGGTGGTCATCGCCCTGGCCCAGCCCTTCCAGGCCATCGGCCATGTCCTCGCCGGCAGCCTCCGCGGAGCGGGCGACACCCGCTTCCCCATGCTCGCCACCTTCACCGGCATCTGGCTCATACGGCTGCCGCTGGGGTATCTTTTCGGGGTGATCCTGGGCTGGGGTCTGCCCGGCATCTACGTCGCCAACATCCTGGACGCCGCCGGCCGGGCAACCGTCAACTACTGGCGCTACCGTTCGGGGCGCTGGCGCAACATCACCGTCTAGTAACCACCGAATGCCGGAGTAGCAACACGCATGGGCAACGCACGTTTCCTGGTCGGCGTAGAGGCGGCCGTCTACCACAGCGGCCGCTACCTGTTCATCCGGCGGTCGCGGCACGACGCTGATGCTCCCGGTCTCCTGGCCCTGCCCGCCGGCACGGTTGAGGTCGAGCCGGCCGGCGAAGGAATCCTCGAAGGCACCGCTCGGCGCGAGGTGAGAGAAGAGGCCGGGGTCGAGGTCGAGGACGCCGTCTACTTCGTGCAGAGCAAGACCTTCTCCCTGGACGCGGAACGCCCGGTCGTGGACGCCGTCTTCCTCTGTCGTTACCGGTCCGGCGAGGCCCACCCCGATGGCGTCGAGACTGAAGACGTGCTCTGGCTCACACAAGCCGAATTGGCCGCCCGCGAGGATGCGGCCGACTGGCTCCAGCGCACCGTGGCCCTGTGCGAGGCGAAGAGAAGGGACCTGGGCTGGGTGTAGGGGCCGTGTGTCGTGCGCCAGTTCGCCGTAGGGGCCAGGCCCGGTGCGCGAATCCGCCGTAGGGGCCGTGCCCCCGCGCCGGCCCCAGGGGAGGGAGGGCAGGGGCGCCCTCCCCTACCGTGACCACGCGCAGACTCACCGTAGGGGCCGTGCCCCCGCGCCGGCCCCAGGGGAGGGAGGGCAGGGGCGCCCTCCCCTACCGTGACCACGCGCCCGTGGGGGCAGCACCGGCGCTCAGGACTCGCGATCCGGGTAAGGACTCGGGCACGTCTGACCGGCGGGCGAGACGTTGCTGAGGCCCAGCAGGCGATACACCGGGCAGAAGCCCACCAGTCCGGTTACCAGCACGACCAGTCCCAGAAGTCCCCACCAGGTCTCCAGCAGCACCCCGGCAAGCAGGATGAGCGCCCCGACGGCGATTCGCACGTAACGATCGCGCTGGCAGACGTTCCGCTTCATACGCCCTCCAACCGAATCCGACTAGGCCCTATCAGCCCTACCATCCCACCAGTAAGTGCGGAACTCCTCCAGGGCGGAGCAGACGGCGTCCACGTTCTCGGGCGGTGTGGGCGGGTAGATGCCACAGATGAACTCCAGGCCTCCCGCGGGGGAACCCAACGTGCGCACCTCTTCCTCGATCAACTCGCGTATCTCCTGGCGAGTGCCGAAAGGCACAATGGTCTGCCTGTCCACGTCCAGGCGGATGCACATGCGCCCCTTAACGTCCCGCGCCAGGTTGTCCACCCCGTTGAGAAGGTCCTGCGGATTGATTATGTCGACACCAGCCTTCACGAACTCGTCCATGAACTCCATGATGTGCCCGTCGCTGTGCAGCGCCACCAGGGCCCCCGCCCCGTGGATCGCCTCGATCATCTTGCCGTAGGCCGGCGTCACATAGCGGCCGAACTTGGCCGGGCTGATGAGGCTCGACTTCTGCGTCCCGAGGTCGTCTCCGAACTCCATCACGTCCACGCCCAGGTCGAGCCACATCTTCAGGTAGCGCTGGTTCTGCTCCAGCAGGATGTCTATCAGGCGCTGCAGGCGCGGGTCCTCGGTGGCTACGTCTATCATGAAGTTCTCGAAGCCGCGCAGGTAGTAGAGGCGCATGAACAGGAATCCGTGCGGCAGGCCGCCGCTAGTGTGTCGATCCTCGGCGCGCGCCTTCTCGATCTGCTGCCGTGCGCCCTCCCAGTTGGCCGGGCCGCGGTCCCACTGGACTGCCGGGTCGGGAGGCACGAAGGTGTCCAGCGCCTCCCAGTCGGCCAGGGGAGCGTTGATCACCACGCCCTCGATGCCGTCAATGTCGGAGCGCCAGATGCAGCCCCAGGCGTCGGTGAAGTCCTCGCCGGCGCGGTGTGCCGGGGCGAAGTCGTAGTTGGCGTAGTCCACCTGTCCCTTCACGAAGCCCGGGAACAAGTCCGGGTAGCGGGCCATCACCTCTTCCAGTTCGTCGCCCAACTGCACCCGGGACGCGCCGGAGCAGGAGACCCGCATGGGCGTCCACTCGGGACCTTGAAAGCGGGCGTTGCGCAAGTAGTTCTCTCTCTCGGTGAGGGCCAACGTCGCCTCCTCTATGGGTCTGGCATTGCTGGAGTGGGATTGTGCCCGGGCGCCTCTGGCCTGTCCAGTCGCGCCCGCCTCGGTTCCCTGGCAGTTCGGTCAAGGCCGGTGTACGCTCTCCCTCCAGCACTTGAGCCGGAGGATGCCCGCAATGAGTGCCACCGCCCCGGCCCGCCGTATCGTCTGGACGTTGAGTCTGTGCACGGCGCTGGCCCTCTTCGGCGACACCACGCTCTACGCCGTGCTTCCGGCCGAGTACGGGCTGCTTGCCATCAGTGCGGCCCAGGTAGGCTGGCTGCTCAGCGTCAACCGGCTGGTACGCCTTCCTCTCAACCTGGTTAGCGGCTGGCTCGCCGACCGCCTCGGCTCACGCGGCCCCTACATCATCGGTGTGGCCATCGGCGCCCTCTCCACCGCCTCCTACGGATTGACGCGGGGCTTCTGGCCGCTCCTCGTGTCGCGGGCCCTCTGGGGCGTGGCCTGGTCGCTGCTCTCTGTGGCCGCCTACAACCTCATCCTAGAGGTGAGCCAGGCCGACAACCGCGGCCGCTACACCAGCATCTACGCCTCGTACTCCTACTTCGGCGGCTCGGTGGGCATGCTCCTCGGCGGCTTCCTGGTGGATTGGATCGGACTCTCGCAGGCCATGCTTGCCCTGAGCGCCGCCAGCGGGGCGGGGGTCCTGGCGGCGCTCACCCTGCCACGCACCCCGCGCCGGCCCACCCCCGTGGACGCTGAGCGAGAGCGCCCGTCACTGCGCCGGAGCCTGCAGGCCTCCCTGCGCGGGATGCGCCAGGCTGACCCACGTCTCTGGGTGATCGCTGTGCTCAACTTCGCCCACCGCTTCTTCTTCGCCGGCGTCTTCTATGCCACCTTCGGCCTCTACCTGCGCCAGGCCCTCGGCGACGGCGTCCACCTGGGTGACTGGGCCGTGGGCATCGCGTCGCTCACCAGCCTGCTCCTCTTCGCCCGCAACGTCACCACCATCGTCGCCTCTCCCGCCCTGGGGCATCTTAGCGACCGGTTGGGAAGCCGGCGGAAGGTGCTGGTTCTCGGAGAGGTGCTGGGGGTCGTGGCCCTTCTCGCCTTTGCTCGGAGCACCGACACCCTCTTCATCGGCGCCGGCGTGCTCCTGGCGGCAGTGGCATACGGAGTGGTCCCGCCTCTGCTCATGGCCTGGCTGGGCGACCTGACCGCCGCCGGTTCCCGTGGCCGCCACGTGGGTGGCTACCAGACCGCAGGCGACCTGGGCTCCGGCCTCGGCCCGCTGGCCGCCTACGCCGTCATCCCGGTCCTCGGCATCCAGTGGGTCTACGGCCTCAGCGGTGCTCTGCTCGCCCTCACCGTTCCCCTGATCTTCCTGGTGGGCCGCGCGCGGTCGGCGCGCACACACTGAGTCCGCGCCAGAGAAGGCGCTAGAGTCCGTGTCGGTCGGCGCCTCACCATCCCAGGCACGAGCGCTGTAGCGCCCCCAGGTGGCGGCCCCCATGCCCCCCGCTCGCGGGCGGCCTCGGAACAGCTATGGTCGACCGAACCGCGATCACCCGCGCCCTCGGCGTAGTTCCCGTTGCGCACCCGACCTCCCGCTTACCCAACCTCGGGCGGCCACCACTCCCTGCGGGGCACCAGCACCTTCCCGTCGCTGAAGCCATCGCCCCGCTCCGCCAGCACTCCCACCAAACGCCGCCGCCACTCCGCCACCTCATCGCGCCGCTCCGGATGCGCCGCTAGGTCCACCAGCTCGGTGGGATCCGCGACTAGGTCGAAGCACTGCTCCTCGCCGGTGGCGGGGAACCAGATGTACTTGTACCGGCCGTCGGTGAGGTAGTGCATGGCCGGCTCCAGGGCGTAGCAGGGCGAGTGCTCGCCGTGCAAGAAGGTGCGCCACTCCGCGCCCCGGGCCGCGGCCAGTACGCTGCGCCCGGTCATGCCCGCCGGGCCCTCAACGCCCGCGACCTCCAGGATGGTCGGCATCACGTCCTGCAGACCCACCACTTTCTCGCAACGGCCCGTGGGGCCCGTGTACCCCTGCGGATAGCCGATCACGAAGGGGACGCGCGCCGACCCCTCGTAGGCGTATGTCTTCCGGTGCAAGTGATGGTCGCCCATCATGTCACCGTGGTCCGAGGTGTAAACAAACAGCGTGTTGCGGGCCACGCCCTGCCGTCGCAGCTCCTCCAGCAGGTAGCCGAACTGGTAGTCCACATGGGTGATCAGGCCCATGTAGGCGGCCCGCATCCGTCGTGTCTGCTCCGGCGTCAGCCGCCCGTGCCAAGCCGTCACCGCTAGTCCGGGGCCGGGCGCATCGTACTTGCTCGCCCACTCCCCCACCGGCACCGGATCCTGCTCGCGGTCGGCGTACATGTCCCAGAAAGCCTGGGGCGGGTCGTAAGGGGAATGGGGGGCATGGTGGGAGATCCAGAGGAAGAACGGTCGCGTCGGGTCACGGCGGCGGATCATGTCCATGGCCACGTCGGTGGTCCAGTTGGTGCGGTGGCAGGCCTCGTCCAGGTTCCAGGGCCGCGCCGTCCAGCCGTTGGCGTCCACCCCGTGGGAGCGCTCGTGGGCCCAGGGCCCGAGCCGCGCCTTCAGCCACTCCCGGTGGTCGAGCTCGCCCGGAGACACCTCGTGGAAGCCGTAGAGCTTCCGGGCCGGGTGCAGGTTGCGGAAACCGACGTTGAAGCAGTGGTAGCCGTTATCGGCCAGCACTTGGGCCAGCGTATTCCGCTCCTGCCACTCGACGGCCGAGTAGCCCACCAACCCACAGTGATAGCTCCCCTTGCCGGAAAGCAGGACCCGGCGCGCCCCCGTCGTGGACGGTATCTCGGTGTAGGCACGGGGAAAGTAGAGCCCGTGCTGCACCAGGCTGTCCAGATTGGGCGTCTCCACCAGTGGGTGCCCGGCCAGCCCGAGGAAGTCGCCCCGTTGTTGATCGGTGGTGATCAGGATGATGTTAGGTCTGTCCAATGCCGCTCTCCTATCGCTCCAGCAGGTGCAGCCACACCGGGCTGGACCAGGCTTGGTGCCGATCCGGCTGCCGGACGCGCACGTAGTAGTACACGGGCCGCTGGCTGCCCCGCTCGCGGCCCGCCGTCGGGTCCGGGTCGTCCCACACCAGGCGATGCTCGAATCCACCAGCGGTCTCGGTGTGTACGACCGCCCCGTCGCGGATCACGTCCACCTCGTAGTCGGGCTCGGTGCCGATCACGTGCGCCGTGACCTGAGCCCGCCCGTCCGAGACCTCGCCCCCCATCAGTACGCCATTCACCTCTGCCCGGAGCAGGATGCGCGCCCCGGTGGTGGCATAGCAGCGGCGGGCTTGCAGAGCATCCCACAGGCTCTCCCGCGTTACATCGGAGACGTAGACCCCGGTCAGGCCGTTGCCCTCGCCGAAGAAGTGGGGGCTGCGGCCGGGCTGGCCGAAGTGCGTGTCCGTTCCGCCCACGAACCCGAGTTGGTGCCCCATGGCCAGCGCTGCCTGCACGCTGTTGGGCCCGCCCGCCTCGGAGATGCCCCAGCCGGAGCAGATCTCCACCAGTCGCTGGTAGCGGTCGTTGCGGTACGACCAGTCAGTGGTGCCGCAGAACTTGGGGTGATGCGGGATGGTGATGGCGGGGAGCCCCTGCCGCTCCAGCCGCGCCCAGAGATCGTCGGGCGTCAGGCCGTCCTGGCCGCGGATGTACGCCCCCGTGTCGCCCCGGTAGTAGACGTTCTTGTGCCCGTACCGGCCCACGGCGCACTCAAAGGCGACCAGAGCCACAAACTCTCCCGGGTCATAGTGCCGGTTGGCCGCCGCCACGTCCTCGGCCCAGAGGGCGTCTAGGGCCGCGGCCCGCTCGCGCTCCCAGCCGGGCTCGTTGGCGAAGTCCATGCGGCCGCCGTAGTGGTTGGCGGGAGCGCAGAAGTCCAGCCGCTCCACCTCCCGCGCCCAGGAGTGGTACTCGTCCATGGTGCCGGTGCCTATGCTCGCGTAGGCCTGCCCGTGCAGGTCGCCGAACACGATGCGGTCGCCCGCCTCGCAGAAGCCGATGCCCACCGGATTGCTCCGGCCCGCCAGGGCCCTCTCACGGTCGAAGGCGCGGATGAAGGCCGGGCCCGGAGACTCAGCCCGCGCCGGCAACTCCGCCGAGGCGGCCTCGCCTACCTGTAGCTCGCCGCCATACACGCTAAGGTTGTCGGAGGCGTTGCACGCGATCGCGCCGACGTAGCCTGACGCCAGGTTGGCGCCGTACTGGTCTATCGCCTGCACCTGGACGCTGAACTCCGCGCCCACCTTTACCGTCGCCGGCGCGATCAGGCGCAGTCCCGCCGCCCGTGCCCCGATGACCGTCACCGCCGGCGGCGGCGTCACGGGCCGGTACTTGCCATCGCCCTCCCGGTCCACCGCCATCGCTAGGGGCGACACCTGGGCGAACCAGGGGCAACGCAGCCGGGAGCCGTCTTCGGAGCCCAGCCAGAGGTGCACCCTCCCGCCCGCCGGCACCTCGCCGTCCACCAGCACCGCGTCCAGAACGTGGAAGCGGGTGCAGTCGGAGACCGTCACCTCGAAGCGGGCAGCGTCCCCCCCCTCCACCCGCGCCCAGGCAGCGTACCCCGGGCTGATGGTCTCGGCAGGAACGAGCAGTTGCCGGCCCCCGTGGAGCGGCCGTCCCAGGTGGGGCGTCCAGCCGGCCGGGATCTCGATGGCGATGTGGCTGCCCGGCCGCAGCGGCTGCTCGCCCACCTCGTAGGTGACAAGCCAGTGGTGGCCGCTGTAGGCCTCCGCCACCTCGGGCGTGATGGTGGCCCGGCCCCCATCGGGCGTGGCCGTGCGCCAGAGGCTGTTCTGCACGTACCACTCATTCAGCGTCCAGGCGTGCGGCATGAGCCCGCCGTCCTCAGTCGTCGCTGCCATCGCTGCCTCCCAAGTAAGTTGCGGCCGGCTACCGGCCCCGAGCCTTATACGTTTGTCCAGCGCCACCGTCAAAGGCCCCTGGCAGCCCCGTGGCGGCCGGGCTAGAATGCCGGCAGCGGTCGGTACCACCTCCGCCCAAGCCTGGACCGTGCGGTGATGCCCATGCCCGACGAGACTCCCTGGACCGGCGCCACAACAACACCTGCCACTGAAGTCGCCGCCGTGCC
>ENA-UOUL01001088-UOUL01001088.1-bioreactor-metagenome-genome-assembly--contig:-NODE-1088-length-41496-cov-9.268186_pt1 | contig 41496 bp, 35 predicted proteins | sample MGYA00249838_ERZ747220 | MGnify/ENA primary metagenome ERZ747220 (study PRJEB28778, sample SAMN05720191) | bioreactor metagenome | isolation source: Anaerobic biogas reactor | place: USA:Washington... | reverse complement strand
TTCCCCGGCTACTACCGTGGCCGGGTGGCCGTGCCCAACGTCAAGTGGGAGTCCATGCACTACCCCTGGGAGGCGGCGGCCGACCTATCCTACTTCGCCTACCGGCACGAGCTTGAGTGGAAGGACCAGGTCTACACCGACATTGCCTACGTCAAGCTCGACGACAACTCCACCCTCATCCGCACCCACCTCGTCAACCGCACCGACCTGCCCCAGACACTGGTGTTGCACTACATGGCCTCGCTGCGCCTGCCGCCGCTGCGGCCCAACGGCGACGAGGTCATCCGGCCGGGCCTAGTGGACCTGCCCGCGGGCGCCGTCTGGTTGGACGCACTGTCCTATGACGACCTGATCTACGCCCGGCCGCGCCCCACCGACAACCTAGTGCCCGACGGCATGTTCCGGGGCGAGGTGCGCGATAGCGGGTTCGTCGGCGGCAGCGGCGTGGGCCGCGGCTTCGGCGCCGACGCGGGCGATCGGCTGGCCTACATCCTCACCACGCCTGCCGAGCTGACCGACGCCGCTCTCCTCATCCGCTACCGCTTGCCGGGGGCGACTCCGGCCCGGTTGCGCCTGCAAGGGCTGGTGGAGCAGGAGATCAGCCTGCCGGTCGCCGACGACTTCGGCCTGGTGGAGGTGCCGTTGGGCGCCGTCGCAGCGGGGCCGCACCGCCTGACGCTGACCTCGCTCGGCGGGGCAGCGGTGGAACTGGACGGCTTCGTCCTCTGCCCGGCCGCCGGTCGAGGGGCGGTGACGTTCCGGGAGGTGGAGTGGGACGTGCGGCCGGAGATGCTGCCCGGTCCTACGCCCAACAGCCTGCGCCTGCGCTACCGCCAGCTGCCCGACGTGGAGTACGGCCTCGCCTGGGACTGGGGGCACTTCCAGGTGCGCCAGCTCCTGGTGGATGAGCTGGATCGCTTCCTGCCCCGCGCCGTCCACGAGCACGTCTCCAACACGCTGCGCTACTGGTGGGAGCCGCAAGCGCACGACGGCCACTTCGCCAATGCCTTCTTGCGCCCGATACCGCTGGAGCCCAAGGAGAGCCGGGTGCTGCACGGGCTCGTCTGCTCCGGCGACAGCGACCTCGTCCAGGAGCGGCTGGCGTCCTTCGGTGATCCGGCCCGCAACGAGGCCGCCTATCGCGCCGGGCGGGCCCGTCGCGCCGTCGTCACCGGCAACCCGGACGGGGCCGGCTACGAGTTCAGCCAGGAACGCATGGCCGCCGTGACACTCAGCAACCTGGTCTACCCTCTCTACGTGCGCGGCACCCACGTCCGGCACTACACCCCCGGCCGCTGGTGGAACTGCCTATATACCTGGGACTCGGGCTTCGTCGGTCTGGGCCTGCTCGAGTCGGACCCGGAGCGGGCGGTTGACTGCCTCAACGCCTATATGACCGAGCCGGGCGACCAGCACGCCGCCTTCATCCACCACGGCTCGCCGGTGCCGGTGCAGCACTACCTCTTCCACGAGCTCTGGAATCGCACCCGCGACCGCGGCCTGCTGGCGCACTTCTACCCCCGGCTGAAGCAGTACCACGAGTTCCTCGCCGGCCGGCTGGGCTCCTCCACCACCCGGTCGCTGCCCTCCAACCTGCTCAAGACCTGGGACTACTTCTACAACTCGGGCGGCTGGGACGACTACCACGCCCAGGTGGTGGTGCACCGCGAAGGGCTAGAGGACCGAGTCGCCCCCGCCTCCAACACCAGCCACGCCATCCGCACCGCCAAGATCCTGCGCCGGGCGGCAATGGCGCTGGGGCGCGCCGAGGATGTGGCCGCCTACGACGACGACATAAGGGTGTTCACCGAGGCGCTGCAGTCCCACGCCTGGGACGACGAAGCCGGCTACTTCTCCTACGTGGTGCACGACGAGCACGGCCGGCCGACCGGCTTCCTGCGCGATGAGGACGGCGTCAATCTCAACCGCGGCCTGGACGGCGCCTATCCCCTGGAGGCGGGCATCTGCACACCCGAGCAAGAGCGTCGCCTCCTGGCCCACCTCGCCGACCCTAATGAGCTTTGGACGCCCATCGGCCTCACCGCGGTGGACCGCAGCGCCCCCTACTACCGCCTGGACGGCTACTGGAACGGAGCGGTATGGATGCCGCACCAGTGGTTCTTCTGGAAGACCTGCCTGGACCTCGGGCAGGACGACCTGGCCTGGCAGATCGCCCGCACCGGCCTAGACGTGTGGAAGCGGGAGGTAGACGCGTCCTACAACTGCTACGAGCACTTCATCGTGGCCACCGGCCGCGGGGCGGGCTGGCACCAGTTCACCGGGCTCTCCTCGCCAGTGCTGTCCTGGCAAAGCGCCTACTTCCGCCCCGGGCGGCTCACCACCGGCTTCGACGCCTGGGTGGAGGATCTGAGTCTGGGTGCGGGCAACTCCTCGCTGGAAGCGCACCTGACCCTGGATGGACGTTCCGGCCGCGATCTGAGCGTGGTCGCCTGCCTGGCCCCCGCCCCAGACTACCGCGCCACCTGGAACGGCGAGTTGCGTCCGACCAAGCGGCTCACCGACGGCGCCCTCTCGATTCTCCTGCCCGCGGGAGAGCAGGGCACGCTGCGCGTCGTCCCCGCCTAAGGTTCTCCCAACAAAGCCGCGGCGTGAACCCCGGTCGGGGTTCACGCCGCGCTTGTTCCAGGAGAGTGAATTGCCGCCGCTACGGGCCGACCGCAGGCCGGAGCAGACGGGGCATATAGACCATGTGGGCTCCAGCCAGGACCGCGCACTGATCCTCGGCGCTCCCCAGCACCGTGTTGCCGCCGCCGAGGGGGGCAGGCACGTTCTGCTTGCACTGCAGGTTCCCGTCGATTGTGTTGCCGGTGATGAACACCCCGCCGGTGTTCTGGAACGCCTGCAAGTTGCCGCCAATGGTGTTGCGGCCGGCCGCCAGCACCGACCGGTTCGTGTCGAACTGAAGGTCGCCGTCAATATCCACGCCATGTACGCCGGAGCTCCCCGACTGCACTATCTGGATGTTACCGCCCACGAACGAGCCCGGGTAGACGTTCACCTGCGCCGCCGGCTCGACGGTCTGGATGTTGCCATCCACGCGCACCCGGTAGGCGTGCAGGGTGGCGCCCCTCTCCAGGTAGACGTTCCCCTCCACGCGGGTCCCGGTCAGAATGCAGGTGGCGTTGTCGGGTACCCGCACGTTCTCCACCGTGATGGCGCCCACCGGCCCGGTGCAGTTGTAGTCGCCCGGTATGGGAGTGCCCGGCACGATGGTCGGGGTCGGCGTCGGCACGGCCGTGGTCGCCGTCGCCTGAACGGTGGGAGTCCCGGAGGCTGGAGCGGTGCTGGTGGCCGTCGGCGCAGGAGTGCCGACGAGGGGCGCGCACTGATCTTCAGCGCTTCCCTTCACCACGTTCCCGCTGCCGCTCGGCGCCGGAACATTCGCCTGACACTGCAGGTTCCCGTCAATGGTGTTGTCGGTGATCGTCACGCCGCCGGTGTTCTGGTTAACTTGCAGGTTGCCGCCGACGGTGTTCTTGTCCGCCACCAGCGGCGCACTGTTCTCCTCGAACTGTAGGTCGCTGTCAATGTCCACTCCCTGCACTGTGGCGCCGCCGGACTGCACGATCTGAACACTGCCGCCCACGAACGAACCCGCGTACACGTTCACCTGGGTGGCTGCCGCCACCGTCTGGATGCTTCCGTCCACGTGCACAGCGTAGGCATGCAGCGTGGAGTTCGCCTCCAAGGTGATATTCCCTTCCACGCGAGTGCCGTTCAGGGTACAGGTGAAGTTGGGTGGAACGCGCAGGTTGTCCACCGTGATGGAGCCGAGCGTGCCGGTGCAGTCCACCTGCTCCGCCCGGGCCACCTGCCCGCCACCGATGAGTGCAGCAACGAGACTGACTGCCGCCAGAACTAACGCCAAAGCCATATGTCTGGACATCGCCTCTCTCCTTGCGCCGCCATGGAGCCGTCCGGACCTCCGGCCGGCTGCAGCATAACCGACATTCTAGTTTACCTAAGACCGGCTCGCCAGCAGAGCCAAGGGCCGCGATCGTGCGCGGCAAGCTGCGAGGACTCCGGTCTGGTCGAAGGCGCCCCCGGCCTTTCGGGCCCGGTGCGATACTGCTAGCATTGCCGCCAGTGGTGACCGACGCCTACGCGCCCGTCGTCGGCCGAAGGAGGGGAGTGTGCGCATCTTCGACGCCAACTGCCGCATCGGTCGCTACAACCGCTGGAGCGGGCGCGAGCCCATCACCGCCCCCGATCTCCTCCGCTCGCTGGACCACTACGGCATCCATGAGGCCCTTGTCACTGCCGCTCTGGCGCGCGAGTACCACGCCATTGACGGCAACGAACAGGTGATGCGCCTGACGGAAGGTGAGCCCCGCCTGCACCCCGCCTGGGTGGGACTGCCGCCCCGCAGCCGAGAACTGCCCCCCATGGGCGACCTGGTGGCGGAGATGGAGGAGCGGGGCGTTCGCGCCCTCTTCCTCTACCCGCGCCAGTACCGCTTCACCCTCGATGACTGGTGCGTGGACGCGATGCTCGGCCCCTTGGCAGAGCGGCGAGTGCCCCTGTTCCTCTGCCCCAGCGACATGGTCGCCGGCTCTCCCGCCGACCAGACCGAGTGGCCCGGCGTGGTGCGCCTCTGCCGGGCTTTCCCCGAGCTGCCCGTCGTCGTCACGGAGAACCGCATCCTACGCACGCTGCGCACCGTCTACCAGGCCCTGGATGCCTGCCCCAACCTGCACCTGGACATCTCCGCCCTCTGGCTCCACCACGTGATCGAGTTCATCACCCGCGAGTGGGGTGCGGAGCGGCTCCTCTTCGGCTCGGATCTCCCCGAGCGCGAGCCCGGCGCCACCCTAGGCCAGATGCTCTTCTCCGACGTTGCGCCCGATGAGCTGGCCGCCATGGCGGGCGGCAACCTGCGGCAACTGCTCACCTGGGGCGGGACGCTGCCGCTACCAGAGACACCGGTGGATCTGCCGGCGCCGGTAGACGAGCTGCACGCCATCGCCCGCGAGGGTGGGTCGCTGGAGGGGCAGGGCTTTCTGTGCGCCCACGGTCACATCGGGCGGCACACCCATCTCCACATCCCCGACGAGACCCCCGCCGATCTGGTGCAGGAGATGGACCGGCTGGGAGTGCAGAGCAGCCTGGTCTTCAGCAACGCCGGCCTCAACAGCGACGAGGTCTACGGCAACGACTTGGTGGCGCTCACCGTGCGCGCCTTCCCGGAGCGCTTCCGCGGCCTGCTCACGGTGAACCCGAACCGGACGGTGGCGGAGATGGAGCGCGAGATGCACCGTGGCTTCGACCTGGGCATGCTGGGCATCAAGATCCATCCCTACCTGGCCGGTTACGATACTCTGGGCGAGAAGGTGGAGGTGCCCTGCGCCTTCGCTCACGAGCGTCACGCCTTCGTCCTCAACCACTACTGGGGCGACACCGAGCGGCTGCTCTACCTCTGCCGCAAGTACCCCGATGCCATCTTCATGACCGGTCACACCGCCCCGGAGGCCAAGGCCGCCATGGCCGAGGTAGACAACCTGTACGTGGGTACGTGCCCACTGCTCGGGTACGAGGAGACGGCGCGCTGGGTGGAGGGGGGCTGGGGCGGCCGATTGCTGTTCGGCTCGGACCTGTCCTGGAACCCCATCGGCTGGGGGCTGGGCCCGGTGCTGTACGCCAAGGTGCCGCTGGAGGCCAAGCGGCTCATCCTCGGTGGCAACTTCGCGCGGCTGCTGGCCTCTTGCGGGCCCCTGCGGTAGGGGCAGGACCTGTGCCATCTGCTCCAGCCAAATCGTGACGCAGCCCGTTTCGGGCGCCCGCAGAGCACACCTAACCCCCCGGCCCCCTTCCCTAAAAAGGAAGGGGGAGGTCCGGAAGCCGCATCGGTGCGGGAAAGGCGAATTCGGGTTCCCCCTTCCCGCGTAGGGAAGGGGGTTAGGGGGTTAGGTTACTCGCCCAGAGCGGGAAATGGCGCATCGACGATGAAATAGCTGGAGCAAACTGCCATCCGTGCCGCCCCTACGGTGCTGCCAACCCCACTTCCTGTAGAAACTCGTCCACGTGCGCCAGGAACTCGGCCGGGCGCTCCTCGTGGGCGATGTGGCCGCAGTCCGGCACCTCCAGGTAGCGGACGCCCGGGATGGCCTCCGCCACCTGCCGGCTGTTCGCCGGCGGCACGACCCGGTCTCCCTCGCCGGTGATGACCACGGCCGGGGCGCGGATGTCACCCAGGTTGAGGCCTAGCCCCTCCGCCGCCGAGGCCATCACCACCTCCCAGAGGCCTCTATCCCAGCCCTCGACTCGGAACGGGCGCTGGTAGCCCTCCCGCATCTCTGCGCTGATGCGTTCCGGGTGCTCCCAGGCCGTCTCCAGGAAGGAGTCCGCCCGCCCGGCGAAGAGCCGTGCCAGCCACGGACCCAGCCGGCGCGACTGTGGGCTGCGCAGCAGCGGGTCCACCCAAGACAGCACCGGTTCGCGCGCCTCGAGCACGGCGGGGCTCTCGAGGACGAGCGCCCTCACTCGCTCGGGGTAGCGCAGGGCGGTGGCCACGGCCACGCTGCCCCCGGCCGAGTGCCCCACCAATACCGCCTGTTCCACCCCCAAGGCGTCCATGAGCGCGACGGCCAGATCGGGTTGGGTGTCGGTCGCGTAGGGATTGCGGGTTGGGTCGTACTCGCCGGCGCGGGGCCGCTCGGTGAGGCCGAAGCCGGGCCGGTCATAGGCGATGACGCGGCCGTAGCGGGAGAGCGGCTCCATCATGCCTTGCCAAGAGTAGGTGCTCGCCCCGAAGCCGTGCAGGAGCAGAAAGACGGTGTCCCCCACCCCCGCCTCGACGTAGTGGACCTCCACCCCCATGACCTCGACGAAGCGGCTCTCGGGGTAGGCCAGGTCCTGCGCCGGGAGAGTGTCCCGCGTCGAGGGCGATGGGAGCAGGAGAGGGACGATGGTCAGAGTGGAGCAGAGCGAGGAGACGGTGGCGCACAGGATCACCACCGGCAGCGTGATGTACAGGGGCCAGATCCGTCGCATCGCAGTGCACCTCAGAGAGCTGGTGACCTGAGGGTAGCCGGCTCCACCGGGGTGGGCAAGCGCTGCGGGCCACGGCGACCGCAGCTTGCTGCCGAACCTCACGCCAGGCGGCTCACCGGTCTGCTGGGAGCCCGCCCTGGCTCAGCGTTCAGGCATAGGTGCCGGCCCGCCCCCTGTCGTTGAGAGCATCCCTGTCACCAGAAGCTTCTCGGCCGACACGTGCATCTCCGTCACCGGGTGCCTGTCATTCCGAGCGAAGCGAGGAATCTACCCCCGGCAACCCGCGGACTCCTTGGCCCGGCGACGGCCCCGATCGCCAGAAGGGCCTCAGCCCGACGCCGAAGGGTGACGATCCCGCTCCGGCGCAGCCGCTGCGCCACCAGCCCGACCAGAGATGGTCGCCAGAAGGACAACTTGCCTCCCTTTGCGCTGCCGATGATCGCGGCGCTACAATGGCGCTGCTTCCACCACGGCCGCACTGGCCAAGGCCTTCGGAGCGACAGTGAACATGACCAGCGGGATACGAGCGGCTTAGACCGACCTGCTAAGGCGCTCGGGGCAGAGTAACAGGTCGACAAAGCGCGACCAGCCCCCGGCGAAGGGTGTCATGTGGCACCTGGCCGGGCTGGTGTGTTTGTCTTCCCCCTACTGAAGTGACGCTCCCACCACCTTCCCTCGCGCGCCTGGCGCTCTCCTCGGCATTCGCGCTCTATCACCAAGGCTCACGACAGGGAAGGTCATGTCTCTCATCACTGCCGGCAGTCTGGCCAAGCGCTACGGCGCGCACGACATCTTCAGCAACCTCTCGTTCTCCCTCGCCCGCGGCACCCGCGTCGGGCTCGTGGGCGACAACGGCGTGGGCAAGACCACCCTGCTCCGCCTGCTCACCGGCACGGAGGCGCCCTCCGAGGGCTCCTTCTTCCTCGCCTCCGGCGCCACTCTCGGCTACCTGCCCCAGGAAGCTCCTGTCGCTGACGGGCGAACGTTGCCCGACTTCGTCCACGACGGCCTCGGCGAGGTGAGTGAACTGCGGCGACAACTGCGGCAGCTCGAGCAACAGATGGCCCGCTCCGAGGGCGAGAATCTCTGGAACCGCTACCTGCGCCTGCAAGAGCGGTTCGAGGCCCTGGGCGGCTACGAGCTCGACTGGAAGGTAGAGCGGACGCTGCGTGGCCTCGGCTTCGAGGAGGCCGACTGGACCCGGCCGGTGAGCCAGTTGAGCGGCGGCCAGCGCACCCGAGCCTACCTGGCGCGGCTGCTGCTGCGCGAGCCCGACGTCCTGCTGCTGGACGAGCCTACCAACCACCTGGACATGGGCGCCATGGCCTGGCTGGAGTCAATCCTGGCCGCCTGGAAGGGCGCCGTGCTGGCCGTCTCCCACGACCGCTACTTCCTGGACGCCATCGCCACCCACATCTGGGAGATGACCGGGGCGGGGCTGCGGCAGTACGCCGGTAACTACAGCGCCTACCGCTCCCAGCGCGCCCTCGCCCTCAAGACGCAGGGCCGCCAGTGGCACGAGCAGAAGAAGGAGCTCCGCCGCGAGGAGGAGTTCCTGCGCCGGTTCTCCGGTGGCGGCGGTTGGCGCGTCGGCGAGGTGCACCGGCGGGAGAAGGCACTGGACGACCTGGAGCGGGTCGGACGGCCGCGGCCGGGCCGGCGCCTGTCGCTCAAGTTCCAGGGCCGCTCCTACGGCAACTCCTACGTGGTGGAAGCGGACCGGCTGACGGTGGGATTCTCGCCCGAGGCGCCGCTGTTCACCGCCGAGCGGCTGGAACTGGTGGGCGGCGAGCGGCTGGCCATCGTCGGGGCCAACGGCTGCGGCAAGACGACTCTGCTGCGCACCATCGCCGGGGAGATGTCTCCGCTGGGCGGCGGCCTCTACGTCAACCCGGGCGCCCGCATGGGCTACCTGAGCCAGGTGCCGACCGAGCTCCAGCCCGGGCTGACTGTCCTGGAGGAGATGATGTCGGTTGGTTTCGCCAAGGCGCAGGAGGCGCGCGCCCACTTGGCCCGCTTCCTCTTCACCGGCGACGACGTCTTCAAGGCGGTGGGCCAACTCAGCGGCGGAGAGCGCAAGCGGCTCGTCCTGGCCAAGATGACCCTCTCCGAGGCCAATCTGCTTCTCTTGGATGAGCCCACCAACCACCTGGACACCGCCGCGCGGGAGGCGCTCGAGGAGGCGCTGCTTCAGTACAACGGCACAATCATCCTCGTCTCCCATGATCGCTACCTCATCAATCGTCTGGCCACCAAGCTATGGGTGATCGAGGGCGGCAAGGCGGAGGAGGTGAAGGGCAACTACCGCACCTTCGAGGCACGCCGCCTGGGGGCGTCTCAGGCCGAGCTGCGCCCGGGCGCACCCACGCCCCGCCGGCCCAGCCCCGGGCGGGCGGCCGCCACGAGGGCGCCCGACACCACCGCGCTGGAGCAGAAGATCGCCGCCCTGGAGCGGGAGCTGGTCGAGGTGGAGGAGAAGCTGGTGTACGCCAGCACCACCGCCGGCGGCGCGGGCACGTCGGCCCTGGAGCGGTGGGGGCAGGAGCACAAGCGCCTCTCCCGCGAGATAGAGAAGGCCTATTACCGCTGGCAGCGCGCCGGCGAGCAGTGATGACGGTGGATGGAGGGCGGAGGGAGTGCGCGGCTCAAGGAGAAGGTGGTGCATCAGCGGTGGCTGCAGAAGTCGCCCTGGGGGCGCCTGTTTGAGGAGTACAGGAGGGTGGGACACAGGGCGGAAAGGGTGGCGGTCTCGTAGGGGCGGTAGCGTGACGGTCCAGCTCTGGCCGCTGGTCGCCCCGCCATGAATGGCCGGGGCTGCGGGTTGGCGAAGCCCGCCTTCGCGGGCTGAGGAAGCCGGCGCTAATGGCCCTCAGATGAGCGGGGCTTCCTGCGGCCAAGCTGGACGAGGCTGGAAGTCTCTCAGCCGTGCCGGTCGCCGTCCCGGCTGGGGTGCCCCGAGTTGTGTTCTCGTCCCGCCTGGCCGACTGCGGTGTGGACACCTATGACCCAAAGGAGGAGGAACTGCAGAGCGAGTCCCGCCTTGCCTGACTTCATCTGCAACACCTCGCCGCGGTACCTCCACCATATGGGAGTACTGGACCTCCTTCCTCGCCTCGCCGGGTACGTCTCCATCCCCCAGGACGTGGAAAAGTGAATCGAGGGAGGCAGGCGACTCGGCGTACCTACGTCAGACCCGAGCGGCCTTTCTTGATTCACGGCCTACCATCGCAGCAGCCATCAGGCCCTCCCGCTAGTCACGGAGCTGGGCCGCAGTGAGATTAAGTGCCGATGCTCGCGCTGGAGTCGGGTAAAGCGGTGGCCATCCTCACCGCGGCCACTATGTCGTCCTGGCGCTGTCTTCGCCAGACACGCTCTGGAAGCGCACTCTGCCATTCCGTCGAGGACTCCCCCACTACTTCCATAGACACGATTCCACTTCCCAGAGGGCCGTCCCAACGGCATCGGGGCTCCTACAACTTGCGCGCGAGGCTGTCTAGCTCCTTGCGTAGCTTGGCGTGTGCTGCCTCGCCCTTGATGACCATGGCCTCCGCATCGTCAACGGCCTGATTCAGCTCACGGGTCTCACGGTCATACCTCAGCCGCCCCGTATAGGCGAACCACCAGATCAGGAAGGCAGTGGCGAGCAGTCCCAGGCCAAGTGTGTCCCAGCCTGAAGAAGAGCCGAGAAGCATTAGCGAGCCCAAGCCGGCGAAGAGCACTACCTTGCCATAACCGGGCCGCTTGCGTGTGGATAAGTAGTCGTCTAGGTCCTGGTAGTTGGTCTCAAGCGTCTCCCTAAGCTCGGCGAGCTCCCGGTTGGTGCGCTGGTACTGGGCCTCCTTCGCCAAGTACCTCGTGCCGGTACCGAGGCGGGTCAGGGTCGGCGCGATGCTGCCGGTCGCATCGCGCTCGAGGCTTATGGAAGACCCGCAGTACGGGCAGGTAGTAGCGGAACTTGATAACGATGACAATGGCCCACCGCAGCTGGGGCATTCGAGACGCTTCATCTGACAGACTCCCTCACGACAGAGTAGCGTCAGGTCAGGCAGCCGCTACTTGTGGGTCCCACGGCCGAGCGTCGGCCTGCGCCGACGCCTAGTGGCAGGCTCCTAAGCCTCGATCTCACCCGAGGGCTTCGACCACGAGCCGTCTGGATCCGGTAACCGGTCCTAGCTTGCCTCAGCCTCGAAGTCACTAACCTGCGGAGGCGACAGGCGGTACCATCTCTCCGCGTAGACGCTCTCCCGATCGGCGGCCTCATCGCCCGTCGGCGACTTGTACCCGGTCCCAGGCCGACCGGTGTTCTTGCCCACGACGAGCACGGTTAGGGGTGGAAGCCCCTTCCTGCTGCAGTACGCCGCAATGCGGTCCAGGATAGGGCCGAATCCGGCAGAGAACATGCCCGTCATGTCCTCCAGGATGTCGTAGGTCAGTGTCTGCCGATTGTGTGCCGCGCCGATCAGCACCTGCCACGTCTGCTGTGCCCTTTCTGCTCCCGTCACTTCCATCCCTCCTCAGCCGGCGGAGGCCGGCTTCGCTGACCCGTAGCCCCGCGGCTTCAGCCCGGGGCGCGCCCACCCGGAACGGCGACAGGGGCCTATACTACGGGAACCGGTCCCTCCACTATCCCCCCTTCCTTTTCAGGGAAGGGGAGCCGTGGTTTCGCTCTTTGAAACCACGAGCGGGGTTAGGTTCCCCTCACCGCACCAGCGACGCCTTGCTCCGCGTGTACTGCAACTCATTATCCGGCAGCCGCCTCTCCAGCAGATCCAGCGAGATATCCACCACCTCCCTCGCCTCATCCGCCGTGAGGCAGCCGATGCACACCATATCCTGCTCCCGCAGGGTGCTCCAGGCGAAGCCCAGCCCCACCACGGGCAGCAGCCGCCCCGCCGCCAGCGGCTTGATGGTCAGCACCGGCTTCTGCGCCTCGCGTATCACGCGCATCACCCAGTCCACCTCCACCTGCATCAGGAAGCCGGCGGCGTTGTAGATCTGGATGTACGTCTCCACGTCGGCGCCCTGCCGGTCGGCGTAGACGGGCGTCTCCGGCATATGGGTGGAGAGCCCGGGCACCATCCCCCGCTCGCGGATCATGGCGGTGTACCGGTCCAGGTCGCGGATGACGCCCGCCCGCTTGTCCATCAGGGCGTCGGTGACGGCCTGGTGGGGCATACAGACGGTGGCGCCCACTTCCAGGCAGTGGTCGAAGACGACCTCGGGCTCCCTCTCGGCGGGGCCGCCGGGGAGCAAGTTGAAAGTGGGGTTCAGGATCTGGATCATCTTGCGACCGGCCCGCTGCTCGGCATCGTGCATGGCGTCCAGCATCTCCGCGTTGGGCATCCAGAGGATGGCGTCCACCCCCGCCTCCAGGAAGACGGTGAGAAGGTCGGCCACCGTCTCCCGCGTCTGGAACTCCTTGATGAAGCGGTCCTTGGCCTTGCTGGTGTGGGAGTAGCCGAGGAGCCAGTTGCTGCCGACCACCAGGCGCGGCAGCGATACCCCGCCGACGGTGGTGCGAGGGAAGTCCGCCATGTGACGCTCTCCTGCCGAGGGCTGCCGGGAGGGCCATTGCCGGCCGCACCGGTGGCCACAGGTTAGCACCGGGCGCGTCCGGAGGCGAGAGCGGGAGCGAAAGCGTCAGGTGCGAGCCCCGCCCGGGCCATGACGGTCGTAGGGGACGGCCCCCGCGCCGTCCCTCCGGGGCCGGGGAGGGCACGGAGGCCAGCGGGAGGGCACGGGGGCCCTCCCCTACCCATTTGATCGGGTTGCCTGCCCTTGCCACCCGCTTGCCCTGCCCCTATCGTTGACAGCATCCTGGTCTAGGAGGCGCTCGTGCCCCCCAAGCGACTCTGGATTGACGGCCACGTGCACATGCTCCGCCGCGACGTCCACAGCGGCGAGGAGATGCACTACACCCTGGACGACATCCTCGCCCTCCTCGACGGCTCCGACGCCGACGTCCGCTTCGTCGTCAACGACAACAACCCCTACGACGTGGACCGCTTCGTGGACGACCCCGACTACCTGCACACCATGAACGAGCGCATCCACCGCGAGTTCGTGCAGCCCTCCGGCGGGCGCCTGTTCGGCTCGGTGCAGATTGACCCGCGCGCCCTCAAGCAGTCGCACGAGGACCTGGACCTCTACCTAACCGAGCGCAACTTCGTGCAGGTGGGCGAGGTCGAGGGAGCCCCCTTCGGTTTCGACATGGACACGCCGGAGATGGTCGAGCTGGCGCAGCACGCCGCCCGCCTGGGGGCGCCCGTCGAGCTGCACTGCTCCACCGCCGATAGCCCCACCGGCGATCACCTACGCCAGGCGCTGAACCTGGCCGCCGCCGTGCCCGAGGGTAACTTCATCATCGCCCACGCCATCGGCGGCCGGAACAGCTACCAGTACGTCTCGGCGATCGAGCAGTACCTCAAGCACGGGCCGGCCAACGTCTACCTGGAGATCATCCAGTTCCACCTCCGCGCCCAGGTCAGGTCCGCCTACGAGCACCTGGGGCCGGACCGGTTGGTGGTCGGCACCGACTGGGCCACCTACCACAATCCGCCCTGGCCTGCCTACGGCGCCCACACCACCATGCTCATGCACCCCGACTTCTGGAAGGAGACCGACCTCAAGGGCTTCAGCCAGTGGAAGTCGGAGTTCTGGTTCAGCAGCATGTTCATGCTGGACCTGCGGGAGAACCCCTGGCCCTGCGCCGTCGCCAGTTGGGTGGGCTTCCTGCGCGAGGCCGGCGTCACCGAGGAAGACATCGAGAAGATCGGCTCCGGCAACGCCATCCGCCTGTTCCGGCTGCGGGAGAAGGGTCTGCTGCCGTAGCGTCGCCGCCGCCTACATCAACGCTCGAGCCCCTCGGCGATCGTCCGAGGGGCTCGAGGCATGTACGCGATGCGAGTGCGGTCGGCTACTTGGGGTCGGCGAGGGCGTTGCACATGGCCGTCGGATCGAGGAAGCCGGCGTTCTTGCCCGAGTAAGTGTCCTCAGTGATGACGCAGTTGCCGGCCGCGTCGCAGTGCTCCACCCAGTGGCGCCGCCCGAACGACCCCCACACTACCCCTAGCCGCGGCAGGTGCAGACCATCGGGACCAGTCATGGCGTAATCCCAGTCCGAACTGCCGTCCGCGTTGTACTTCACCGTGTAGTGCATGGAACTGATGGTGTTCATGCTGATGGTGTTGCCGTTATCCCAGTTGGTCAGGTACGTCTTGATGCCGCCGTACTCGTGGACGCCCTTCACCGGCAGGCCGGCGTCGTTGTGCCAGTCCGTCATACGAATGTCCCCGTTGATCAGCACCGTGACCCCGAAGGGGCAGAAGGTGCCCGGATCGAGTTTCCAGGGCTCCGTCTGTTAGGGCGCGGTGGTGACCAGCGGCCGGTCGGCATGGGCGGGAACAGCAAACACTAGGGACAACAGAACGGCGAGTAGCATCGAGTGCCCAGCCGCCCTTCTCATGTCATCGCCTCCTCGGGCGTGCCGGTCGGCGCAGGGCAGCCCGCCTCCGCCTGCATCCCGACGCGCATTATGACCGGGCACCGTTGCGGGATCGTTGCGGAATCGTGGTTGGCGGCAGAAGTCAAAGGCCGGGGGTGGAGGAACGACCAATAAGCGCTCCCTATCCACCCCCGGCCTCTGAATCTCTGGGGCCGTACAAGCCTTCGGGGCGAGCTCCGCCCCCGCCAGCTGACCTACTTGCGGCCGAATAGCCCTCCCAGCATGCTCAGCGGGCTGTCGTCCGCGCTCCCCTCGCCGGAGACCATCGCCTCCAACTGCGGCAGCAGTGCGGGCGGCACCTTCCCCTTGACGTACTCGTAGCAGGTCTCGACAGCCTTCTGCGCCTGCTCCTGCGTAATCCCCGCCTTCTCGGCCACCAACTTCACCAGTTCATCCATCATCATAACCTTCCCTTCCGGCTCCTGGCCGGACCAACCGTATTTCCTGCGGGCAGCCTGTTCGGCCGACCCGCCGGTTCCCTATTGCGTCTCCTCCGCCGCCAGGCCTGCCACTAGATCCAGCACCTCTTCCGGCCTCGGGATGTCGCTCATGGAGTGGCCGTAGTGGACGAAGCGGGCTACTCCCTGCCTGTCGATAAGCACTTGGGCCGGCATGCGGCCGAGCTTGAACAAGTTGACTTCCTGCCCATAGAGCTTGAGTACGCTGGACTTGGGGTCGGGCAGCCCGACAAACGGCAGCGATTCCTTGGCCCAGTAGTCGGCGAAAGCCTCCGGCTTGTCCGGTCCGACAACCACCACTTCCACGCCCTGGGCCGCCATCTCATCGTAGCTTTGGCGCAACTGCGCCATGTGCGCGCGGCAGAACGGTCACACAAAGCCGCGGTTGAACACCAGCAGCACCAGCTTGCGCCCGCGGTAGTCGCTCAGGCGCACTAGGTTGCCTTGGGCGTCGGGCAAGGAGAAGTCGGGGGCTTCTTGGTTGAGAGCCACTCGGGGCATCATGCCACCTCTACACTGAAATGGACTTCTGAGAACGCGCCACTCCCACGAAGGCGATGGAACAGGCGCGCCCATGCGTACCTGAGTCGGGCGCTAAGCTCTCTTGTTGAAGAGAAGGTCCCGCACCGCCATGACGTCGCGGCGAATGTCCTGGTCGCTCTCGATAAGCCCCGAGATCTTGTCGTTGGCGTAGATCACGGTGGTGTGGTCGCGGCCGCCCAGGGCTTCCCCGATCTGCGGAAGCGAGGCGTTGGTCTCGGCGCGGGCGAGGTACATCACGATCTGACGTGGCAAGGCGATGTCGGCGCGGCGGCTGCGGCCGTAAATGGCCTGGGCCGGCAGGCGATAGTGCTTGCAGACGGCATCCACAATGTCGGGGATGTCCACCACCACCTTAGTCCCCAGCATCTCGGTGAGCACCTGCTCCGCCAGGGCCGCCGAGAGGGGCGTGGAAAGAAGCTTGGCCTGCGCCACCACCTTGTTGAGCGCCCCTTCCAGTTCGCGGATGTTGCTCTGCACCTTCTCGGCGATCAGGTCCAGCACCGCCGGCGGAACCACCACGCTGAGCCCTTCTGCCTTGGCACGCAGGATGGCCGTGCGCGTCTCCAGGTCGGGCGGCTGGATGTCCACCGTGAGGCCCCACTCGAACCGGCTGCGCAGGCGCTCCTCCAACGTAGGAATGGCCTTGGGGGGCCGGTCGCTGGAAAGGATGATCTGCTTGTTGGCAGTGTGCAGAGTGTTGAAGGTGTGGAAGAACTCTTCCTGCGTCTGCTCCTTACCGGCGATGAACTGGATATCGTCGATGAGGAGGACGTCGATGCTGCGATACTTATCCCGGAACTGGTCGGTGGTATGGTTTCGGATGGAGTTGATGAGGTCGTTGGTGAACTCCTCCGAGGAGACGTACAGGATGGTATACCCGCGCTCCTGGGGGACGTGGCCGGCAGCGTTGAGCAAGTGGGTCTTGCCCAGGCCCACACCACCGTAGATGAACAGGGGGTTGTAGGCGGTGGCGGGGTGCTCAGCCACGGCCTGGCTGGCGGCGTGCGCCATGCGATTGCTGGGGCCCACGATGAAGTTCTCGAAGCGATAGCGAGGGTTGAGCATGCTGCCCATGCGCCCTTGCCGTTCGCGCCCTGCCCCGTTCGATCGAGCCGGTTCAGCCGGGGCCATGAGCCCGGCACCGGCCTCTTCCCTCTCGCCGCCGTCGACCACGAACTGCAGGGCAAGGGGTTGCCCAGTGACGCTGGCGACCACTCGCTCCACCGTGTCCAGCAGCCGGTTCTCCAGCCAGTCCTTGACGAAGGAGTTGCGCACGCTCACCGTGAGGACACCGTCCTCCAGCGAGAGGGCCTCGGTGTTGCGAAGCCAGGTATCGTACATCGCCCGGGTCATCTGCACTTGCAGCTCGCCCTGAGCTGTCTGCCAAAGTTGAGCTGCTTCCATTGTGGGTCCCCCGAGTGGCTACTAACAGAAACTCAGCATACGGTTGAATGCCCGTCCCGGCAATGCCGGGGCCGAGGCCATAGCAGGCGATGGTGCACGACAGAAGTAGCCCCCGCCGATCCTCTAGGGTTCGGTAGTGGGAAGGAGACGCTGAAACACCTCGTTGCTGAGTAGGCGACCGCGTTGGGTGAGGTAGACGGCGTAATCATCATACTCAAGCAGGCCGTGACCCTGCGCCCAGCTCACGGGCTCCCGGAACCATTCGACCGGGTCCGGCCCGAACCGGTGGCGGAAGCGGTCCCGCTCCAGCCCGGCTACTAGGCGCAGGCCCAGGATGGCCGTCTCCGCCATCTCCAGGCTCGGCCCGATCTCCTCCATGAAGCTAACCCGATCCGCCGGTCGCGCAGCCACGTAGGCGGCCGGGTCGGCCAGCCGCGCGAACCGCTTTCCCTGGAGCGAGGAATGCGCCCCCGAGCCCAACCCCAGGTAGGGCTCGTTTCGCCAGTATATCAAGTTGTGGCCGCAGGTCAACAGCCGCGCGGCCGGTCCACTCCGTCGAACCCAATCGCGAGGAGCGCGTGTGGCCTGCCGGGCGGCACCAGGGTCCGGCGGGAGGGCATCGGGAGCGCTCGCCCAGTTGGAGATTTCGTAGTGCCGGTAGCCGGCGGCGGCGAGGATCTCCTCGGTGGACAGGTACATGTCGGCCCAGATGTCCGCGTCAGGCTCGGGAAGTGCGCCGCGGGCCACCGCCGCGGCCAAGGGGGTGCCCTCCTCCAGGGAGAGCCCGTAGGCCGACAGGTGCTCGCTCTCCAATTCCAGTGCTCGCGCCAGGTCGGTCTGCCACTCCGCCACGGTCTGGCCGGGCAGGCCGGAAATCAGGTCGATGCTGAGGTTGTCGAAGCCGGCCGCGCGGGCCCAGCGGACGGCGTCGCCGGCCTCCGCGTAGCTGTGAATTCGGCCCAGGAGGCGCAGGTTCGCTTCCTGGGTGCTCTGTACCCCCAGGCTGATGCGGTTGTACCCCGCCCGGCGCAGGGCCGCCAACTTGGCCCCGTCCACCGTGCCCGGGTTAGCCTCCACGGTAGACTCGGCGCCGGCGGGGAGGCCCGCCGACCGCACCGCCTCGATCACAGCGGTCAGGTACTCGGCCGGCCAGAGCGTGGGCGTCCCGCCGCCGACGTAGAGCGTGATCGGCCGCAAGGGCGGGATGGCGGCAATCTCCGCCAGCAGCACGTCCAGATAGGGCCGCCACAGGTGCTCGCGCCCGGCGACGGAGGCGAAGTCACAGTAGGCGCACTTGCTGCGGCAGAAGGGGATATGAATGTAGAGCCCAATCTCAATGCCCATCAGAGAATACGGAGTCAACCACAGAGGACGCAGAGAAGAGGGAGGAATATGGGAAGAAGGAAGAGAGGGACAGGGACGTCGAAGATCACCGAATTCCTCCTCCCGATCCCTCTTTCTGTCTTCTCTGTGCCCTCTACGTCCTCTGTGGTGAACTCCCCCTCCCTACTGCACCAGGCGGACCACCGCCTCCAGAGCACCGCCGGCCACTGACCGCGCCCAGGGCGAGATAGCGTAGCAGCCGGCGGCATCACCGCCCAGCCACAACTCCGCCACACGCTGACCGGCCCGCGCCGTGAGCCCGTCCGCCAGAAGACCGCGCACGTACCCTGCCCGGGGCGCTTCCACCGCATAGCGCCCCACCAGGCCCAACTGGTCGCCCTCACGCACCGGCGCACCGATCTCCGTCTCGGCTACGAAGATCCCCGCGCCTTCGGCCCGCACCTCCAGGACAGCATGCAGGCCCACCGGCGGCTCGGCGCCGGCCACGGGTCTGCCGGAGTAGAGCACCCGGCCCAGGCCGAGGTGCAGGCCGGTATCGACAACAGCGAAGACCTCCTCGCCCGCGGTCCGGCCCGGCCCCAGCCGCACAATGCCGTCAGCCGGTTGGTAGGGCAGTTCCGCGGGGCTCATGGCCGGGTAGGTGGCGTCGATGGCGACGCCCGCGCCGAACCGCGTCAACATGGGCCGGGTGGGCGCCACCATCACCGGCACTTCGCCGCGCTCCAAGGCGTCCTCTGCCAGTAGAATGCCGTCCACACGCACGCCCACCACGTCTTCCACTGTGACTTGTCCCTCGTGCACGGCCGCGGCGAGGCTGATGGCGCGGCAGACGGCAGTGGCCTCCGCCCGCTCTACCACGAGCACGCGCATGGCGACGGCCTGTAGCCGCTGTGCAACCGCGGTGCCCAGTTCGCCGCCTCCGAACACGAGCACCGGAAGACCAGTGAGACGGTGCGGCATGCCTACCCCTCCTCGAACAGGGCGGCCGCCTGGGCGACTCGCTCCATCGTATCGACTCCGAAGGGACAGCGCTCCGTGCAGGCGTTGCACACGATGCAGTCCGAGGCGGGCACCTCCATGGCGGCGTAGGCGGCCCGTTGCGCCGGGCTCGGATCGCCCAGGGACTCGTCTGCCAGGCGCAGGGTGTGCCCGATGTCGATGTGGGCCGGGCAGGGCAAGCAGTGATTGCAGTAGACGCACTCGCCGGTAACGTAGTCCCCAAGCGACGGCAGGATGTGAGCGAAGTCCTTGGCCTCGTCGTCGGCATCCAGCAGCGCCAGGGCGGCATCCACCTCCTCCACCGACTTGCAGCCGGGCAGGGCGGTGGTCACACCGATGCGGGAGACGACATATGCCAGGCACTGTACTGGCGTCAGCACGGCGGGCCGCTCCCCGATGACCACATCCTCTTCATTGAGGCCGGCTCCCCGCTGGTAGTCGCGTATCGCCACCGCCGTCTCGGGCCGAAGCAGGCGGCCACCGCCGAAGGGCTTCATGGCCACCAGGCCGACGTTGCCCTCGGCGCAGGCGCGGAGCAGGTCCGCAATGCCCGGTACGGAGTGACCGGCGATGTTGATCGGGAACATGAGCACGTCGATGGCGCCCGCTTCAACCGCCTGGCGCGAGGTGGTCAGAGTGTGACCGCTGAACCCGATGAGGCGGGCCTTACCCCGGTCGCGGAGCCGCTGCGCCAGGGGCAGCAGGTTCGCCATGGCCCAGTCGTAGTCCTCCTGGGCGTCTATGTTGTGGACGAAGAGGACGTCAACGTGATCGGTGCGCAGGCGCCGCAGGTACTCGTGGAAGTAGCGCTCCGCCACGTCCAGGTCGCGCGTCTTGGCGTTCTGCCCGCCCACCTCGTGTACGCCCAAGTGAGCGGAAAGCATCACCCGATCGCGCATGCCGTCCAAGGCGACGCCCATGGCATCGCGGAAGCGCTCCTGGGCATAGAAGATGTCGAAGTAGTTGATGCCGCGCTCTATGCTGTGCCGGACGACGCGGGTGATGTGGTCCTGGGGCAGATCGAGCAGATATTCCGTGCCCAGGCTGACCACACCGACAGGGAGTCCACTACGGCCAAAGGGGCGATGCTGCATGATGCGCTCCTGTCAGGGCCGGCTCGCTCCGGCCGGGTATGTCCCTAGTGTAGCGCCAACGGCGTTACCGGCCCAGTACCTCGTCGTACATGGCCCGGATGTTGGCCAGAGGCACGTCCGGGTTGATGGTGTTGCTGGTGAAAAGAACCAGATCCGCCTGGTCTCGACAGACCTCGATGGCGTGCCGGACTCGCGCCCGCACCCCGTCCGGGGAGAGCACCGGCAACTCGGTGGTCACGGCTAGGGGGCCGAAGATGAGCAAGCGGTCGCCCTCCCGGGTGCGCCGCTCGACCAGGCGATCGATGAGCATTCCGCACTCGGGCTGGAAGCCCTGCAGCCCCTGAACGCCGCAGTCGAAGAGCATGTCGAGGAGAGGCCGCACGTCCCCGTCGCAGTGCCACACGGGTTTGCAGCCCGCCTCCAGGAGTGGCTCGAGCCCGTAGCGCAGCTGTGGAGCGTAGTAGCGTTCCATGAACGCGGGCGACACCATAGGGCCGCGCTGAGTGCATATGTCTTCTCCCATCAGGACGGCGCCGGGGTACAGCCCTTCCGCAACGGCTCGGGCCAGCACCCGGGAGCGGCATCGCCCGCGCGCCCCGCCCACCTCCATCAGCTTCCGGGCCTGCCGCTCATGGCCGCCAATGATGAGGAAGAAGTTCTCGTAGCCAAACTCGCCGTACCACCCGATCCGTCCGCCCACGCCCCACTGGGCCGGCATCCACTGCATATCGCCGCACTTGGCCTGCTCCTCCACCAGGCCACGGCGGAACTCGGCGTACTCGGCGTCGAAGTCGAACTCGGCCTCGATCCGTTCCGGATCCGGCATCTCGTCCACCCGCCGAAGCGCCTCGTCTAGCGTCAGGTCGGGCCGGGCATGGAGGTACGTGTGCTCGTCCACGCAGCGGAAGTCGTCCTCGTGCTTGGGCCAGAACACGTTGATGAGCCCGTCCATGCCGAGGATGCCGTAGGCGCGAATGGACACGCCCACCGGATCGGCCCAGTAGTCCTGTCGGCTCACCCCGGCGATGGTCCACATGTGCTCGGGGCAGGCGATCCAGCCGCCCAAGATAGGGGTGCGATCGGCCGGGCGGCCGGCGAAGACGGTGTGAAGGCGTTCGCGGCGAGTCATTGGCTGTTTCTCCCCGTTGGCTCAGTGGGAGCAGTATAGCGGGGCCGGGGGGTGATGAGAAGGCGCCTGCCGGTCTGCGGAACCACTCGGGCCGTACTCGAGGCGTACTGCCGCGATGGCCGGCTCCGTCGCGCACCGGCCAGAAGCGTCCGCCGGGCACCACTCCTCTTCGCCGCTTGACAGCAACCGCGCCGCCGCTAGCATCCAGGCTACCCGGCCTTGGTGGTCCGGCAATGACCTCGGTCGGTGAGGCGCCCGATGAGAAGGCACCCGCGGATCAACCTCAGCCCGGCACGGATTCGGCGCGTTCTCGCCGATGAGATGGCCATCAACTCCAGTTGGCAGTTCGTGCGCGACGTCGTTCGCCTCATCTGGGAATACCGCTGGTTCAGCCTGGCCATCTTCCTCGTCACCATCGTCCAGGAGTTCGCTGCCCTCTGGCCCGTCAGTCTGCTGGGGCAGTTCATCGACCGCCTCACGGAGGGCGATCCCGCCGGCGTCATCTGGCTTCTCATCCTCGCCAGCTTCCTCTATCCCGGCCTGGTGCGCGCCAACGTCGTCCTGCGCCACAAGCTCTTCTACGAGACCGACTTTCGCAAGATGGTGGAGTTGGTGCTCAAGGTGTCGGACCGGGGGGAGTACCAGGACACCGAGTCGGCTGCCGCTGCCTATACCCGCGCTGCCAACGCCGTGAGCGGCATTACCAATGCCGCCTACCACGTCCTCGGCAGCTTCACCCCCGTGATCATCAAGATCGCCATCGTCTCCGCCAGCCTGCTGGCCTACAATCGGTCCCTCGGCCTGGTCTACCTGGCCAGCCTGCTCATTCCGGCGGTGATGACGGTGGTCTTCAACCGGCGGCTGCGAGTACTGCTGGACTCGCAGTACTCCGTCGTCAGCCGCACCTCCGGCGCCGGTATCAAGACCATCAGCGATCGGGATAACCTGACGGCGCGGGACAAGTTCCGTGAGGCGTTACAGGTGCGGCGCGGCATCTACATCAGCCTGGTGAGCAAGAGCCAGTTCTACCTCTACGCCCGCGAGGCGGTACTGGTGGGGAGCCAGTTCCTGGTGGTGCTCATCGCCCTCGGCATGAGGCAGGAACTGGGAATGACGCCGGGAGACTTCGCCAAGATCATCGGCTATATGGCGCAGGTGGCCGCCGCCTTCCTCAACGCCGCCGCCTGCCTGGACGCCATCGTCTCCTATAGCCGCGCCTACCACATCTACGCCACCGTGGGGAAGGACTAGCGACCGTCAGGCTAGCTCCCGCCCGAAGCCCAACAGCGACACTCCTTCGGACAGGTGCCGCCGCCACACCGGCGTCTGTCGTCTCTCCAGCAGCCGGAAGCCGGCCTTCTCGAAGAGGCGGGCCGCCCCCGGATTGCGGTCCGTGGTCACCGCGTGCACCCCGCGGACTCCCAACCGCCCCAGGTGGTCCAGATATGCCGCCAGCAGCCGCGAGCCCAGCCCGCGACCGCGGTAGCCGCGGCGCAAGTTGATGTGCAGATTGGCGGGGTAGCGTGGGTCCTGGATCTCCAGGAGGCCGCCGCGTAGGCCGGCCCAGGCGTTGTCCAGGAAGTACGACAGGGTGCGGCGTCCGATCCGGTACCGCCCCCGCAGCAGCCGCCCCAGCACCGCCGGCATGCGGCGGATCACTTCCCGGCGCACGGCGCCGTCTCCGGCGGGGCAGCCGAGGACGTACCCCACTACCTCCCCCGCCTCCACCGCCACCCAGGCGTGCTCGGGAAAGGCCTCTAGATACACCTCGATTCCCAGGTCGGCAAAGAGCTCGCGGTCGTCGAAATGGGCTTCCACCGGCTCCCCGAAGAAGGCCGTGTCGGCATAGATACGCCGGACGGCCGCCCGGTCGGCGGGACCGTAGCGACGGATGGTGGGCTCGGCGGCTGCGTCAGTCACGCGGCTGCTCCGGCACCATAGCGGCGGCCAAGTCCACCGCGACCCATCCCGCCCTATCCACCACCGGCCCGCCAGGGTAGGCTGACTCGACACTGGCAACCAGCGTGTGCGGGTCTCCCAGCGCCGCGCGGTCGAAGCGTGCCATCACGAAGCGCCCGACTGCCTCCTGCGGTGAGCGCGGCAGGAAGCGTGGCGCCAGCACGCTGCGGACAGAGATGGGATCGTCTCCGTCGGCCGCCACCACCAGAAAGCGGTAACGCATCACCGAACTCTGGCCGCCCCTCAGCTCGGCGACGATCCAGACCTCGTCTTCTCTCACCCCCACGTAGAGGGCGGTGAAGTCGGTGCTCCGGCTCAACTCCTGGAAGAGCGTGTCTCCGGTCGAATCCAGCAGAACCGGGCGCAACTCCACTTCGCCGATCAGCTCCCACTGGCTCACCAAGGGGGTTGGCTCCTGGTCGGCGATGAGAGGCATCGCCACCGGGGAGGCCAGCTCGCAGAAGAGCTCGTTCTGGCGCACGAAGGAGCGCAGGTAGGTGCCGGTCAGCGGCAACTGACTGCGGAATGACTCCATGGCTTCGCCTTTCAGGCCCACCATCTCGTCGGGAAGAGTAACCTTCTGCCAATAGACGGTGTCGTTCACCAAGCGCAGCGGGGGGAACAGGGGCGCAAACTGCAGGCTGCCGCGCGGCACGGGGAAGTCCCCGCGGTGTACCAGGTAGAGGAGCAGCCTGGGCATCTCCCCGTTTCTCTCCAGCGCCGCGGCCAGAGCGGTGAAGGCGCCCGTCGCCCAGTGATCGGCGTGGCTGTCCTCCAGGTGGGGCGCCACCACCACGTCGGGGCAGAAGTCGGCAATGATTGAGCGCAGGTCCGCCAGCAGTGAGTTGCCGGTGTAGACCGACACGGGGTTGTAGGTGAGTGGGTACATGCTGCTGGTCATCCGCGTGAAGGGGGAACGGTACACCCCCTCCGAGTTCCAGTGATCGGACCAGAGGGCACGGATGCCCTGGTCGGGATAGCCGAGGAAGTCCACGTCCTCGGGCGGGATACCCAGCAGTGCCAGGGCCCGGAGCGACTCCTGCTGCCGGTTCACTCCCGCCTGGAGGTACTGCGCCGCCCCGGGAAGCCGCCTGGACTCCAGCATCGTCGCGGAGGCCGAGCCGTCCCCGTTGGTGACGATCACCACGTGTACCTGCCCGCCCTGCTGGAGCACCTTCTGCATCAGGCCGCCGGCTGCGATGATCTCATCATCGGGATGCGGTGCGATGACCAGTAGCCGGGCGATCGCTTCCACGCCCGCCATGTCGTCCACGAAAGGCGTGGGAAGGGCCGATAGCCGGCCCACGTAGAGCGTGGCCACGCCCACGGCCAGTGCCAGGATGACAGCCAACAGCAGGACGCGGGAAAGCGTCCGCCAGCGGTGGGAGCGAGCCCATCGCTCCGGCGTTGGTGAGGCCTCGATCTGGTTGCCTTCCGGCCGGCTGGGCCCAGTCACGTGTCCGTCCTCACCTCCGTGGAAGCCCGTCCACCACCGCCCCTCGTCGTCCCCGATGCCGCCGCCTGAGCCGCGTTGAGCACCTCCTGGTAGAGGCGCGCCGTGGCCGCCGCCACCGTCTGCCAGCTGAACTCGCCCTCCGCCATCCGCCTCGCCTGCCGGCCGAGGCGTCTTCGCCGCGCTTCGTCCTCCAGCAGCATCTCTACCTGGCTGCCCATCTCGGCTGCGTCATTTACGAGGACGCCGGTCTCGCCCGGGCGGATGGTCTCCTGCGTGCCGGCGTTCCGGCGCGCCACGGTGGGCACTCCGCAGGCGGCCGCCTCCAGCACGACCAGCCCGAAAGCCTCGGTGTGGCTGGGGAAGGCGAAGATGTCCATGGCGCTGAACCAGGCCGGAGTCTCGCGCCAGGCAACGGCCCCGGCCAGATGGGCGCGCTCCGCCACTCCCAGTTCCTGCAACCGGCGCGCCAACTCCGGCCGCAGAGGCCCGTCGCCGACGATCAGCAGCCGCACCCGGGCGTCACGTGCCATCAGGGGGCTCACTACCTCCACCAGATCGCGCACTCCCTTGGAGCCCACCAGGCGGCCCAGGTATCCCACCACCCGATCGTCGGGACCCCAGCCGAGCGAGGCGCGAATCGCCGCCCCAGCCTCCGGGTCGGGGCGCCAGCGCTCCTGATCCACGCCGCCATGCAGGCGGTGGACGGGCACGCCCGCCCCGTCCATCTCCGCCACGCCCGCCTCGCTGAGCACGATGAGTCCCTGGGTGAGGCGCCGCGCCGCCAGCTGTTCTGCCGCCTGGGCCAGGCGGTTGAAGAAGGCGGGCCGGCTGGAGCGCACGGTCATGGAGTGCTTAGTGAGCAGAGCCGGTGTGCGCAGGCGTCGGGCTGCTCTCAGCGCTGCCAGCACCAGCAAGGACTCGAACGAGTGGCCGTGGACCACGTCGTAGGTGTTCTCACGAAGGATGCGGGCCACGCGAGAGAACACTCGCGGGTCGGCCATGGGGTCGGCGCCGCCGTAGTTGAGCACGAGGCCGCCCAGGCGGAGCACGCGGAAACCGCCGGGGTCAGGTTCCATCTCAAAGGGAGAGCGGGAGGGTGAGCCGATGGCGCGGTGGGTGAGTACGTCCACCGTGTGGCCGGCCCGGGCGAGGCCGCTGGCAAGGCAGTAGACGTGGTTCTCGATCCCGCCGATGCCGGGCGGGTAGCAGTCGGTGGCCAGGCACACTCTCAGTCGGGGCATGGCGCTCCTGTACGCATGGGGACGGCCCCCATGGGGCTGAGTTAGGTGACGCCGGCGGCGGGAGCAGCGGTACGCTCGGCGGCTGCCGAGAGCACACCGAGATACCGGCAGCGCGGCTTGACAGGCCGTTCTTATGCCACAGATCGCGCCGGCACGCCAGCGGGAGAGCGCCATGGCGGCCGGCAGTCCGCGCTCTTTGACTGGCTTCGTTCCCTCCGCTAGCCTCTGGTTCTCGGTCGCCCCCGTCCGCGTGGTCGGGAGGCACCCGCACCCGGAGGTGGTCCTATGTCCGAGAGATCCTACGGAGTGGCCCTGGTCGGCGCCGGGGTGATCGCGCCCGTCCATGCCGAGGCCCTCGCCGCCCTGCCCAACGCCCGCCTGGTCGCCGTCTGCGACGTGGCTCGCGACAAGGCCGATGCCCTAGCCGCCAAGTACGGCGCTGAGGCCTGCTACACCCTCGAGGACGTGCTAGACCGCCCCGACGTGGACGTGGTGGACGTGGTGGTGTGGAGCGGCAAGCACGCCGAGATCGGCGTACAGGCGGCCCGCGCCGGCAAGCACGTCTTCGTCACCAAGCCCATTGACGTGACGCTCGAAGCCATTGACCGGCTCATTGAGGCCTGTGACGAGAACGGGGTCAAGCTGGGAGCGGTGCACCAGTTCCGCAGCTACCCCTCCTACCGGGCCGCCAAACAGGCGGTGGCCGATGGCGCCATGGGCAAGATGGTCCTGGGCAATGCCTTCGTCCCCTGGTACCGGGCCCAGTCCTACTACGACGGCGACGAGTGGCGCGGCACCTGGAAGTGGGACGGCGGCGGCGCTCTCATGAATCAGGGTGTCCACTACGTGGATCTGCTCCAGTGGATCATGGGCGGGGTGCGGGAGCTCTTCGCCTACGCCGACATCTCCGCCCACCACGAGCGCATCGAGGTGGAGGACGTCGCCTCGGTGGCGCTCCGCTTCCGCGACGGCTCCATCGGCACGCTGCAGGCCAGCACGGCGGTGTATAAGGGAATGCCCGCGCGCATGGACTTACACGGCGAGAAAGGGAACATCCTGCTGGTGTCCGACGAGGTCACCCACTGGGACGTGGAGGGCCTTCCCCAGCCCGAGGGCGTCGGCCAGGTGGAGGGCAGCACCGGAGCCGCCGACCCCCGCGCCGCCCTGCGTCGCCCCGCCATTGACGCTCACATAGATCAGATCGGCGCCTTCCTGCGCGCCATCGAGACCGGCGGCGAACCATTCATCGATGGGCGCGAGGCGCGCAAGGCGGTGGAGCTCAACCTGGCCATCTACCGGTCGGCGCGGGAGAAGCGTGCCGTCAGCCTTCCGCTGTAGAGCGCAATAACCGCAGAGGCACGGAGGCACCGAGACGGACCAGTCGTGCCCCGTGCTCCGTGGTGGTTGGAAGCGAGGGGCCGCCTAGTCCTGGTCGATGGGAGCACGACGCCGCCGCTTGGTGTCGCTCCGGCGCCGCTTGCCTTCCAGCCGCCGCAGGCGGGAAGCGGCGGTGGGTTTGGTGGCGTGCCGCGGCTTGGGCGGCCGCAGCGCTCGCCGCACCAGGTCGGCCAGCCGCTCGCGCGCGTCCTCACGGTTCCGCTCCTGGGAGCGGAAGCGGCGCGCGTTGATCACCAGCACACCCTGATCGGTAAGGTGGGCGGCCGCCAGGCGCAGGAGTCTCTCGCGTACCGGCTCCGGCAACGATGGCGACCGGCTCACGTCCCAGCGCAGTTGCACCGCCGTGGCCACTTTGTTTACATTCTGGCCCCCGGGTCCGGCCGAGCGGACGAACTCCTGCTGTAGTTCCCGCTCGTCGATCCAGATCTCGCCTTCGATCTCCATCGCACTCCCCCGGCCCTCACTGGGGCGGTCGGGCGCCGCCCACCCCGCGCGCCCTCCACGAGGGTGAACCCGGCCGCCCTCTGCCGCCTTGGGCGCGCCTCTGATGATGCCATCACCGCAGCGGCCCCGCCATTGCCACCGCCGCGCCCGCGGCCCTACGATGGGCGGGCACCCAGCCAGAGATCCTCGAGGAGCGGACGATGAGGCAAGCTACTTCGACGCCGGCATCGGCCAGGAGACCGGCCATCCTCGCCGCCATGCAGGACGTCATGGGCCCTCTACCCGGAGAAGAGCGCCGCGTCCCCCTAGATCTGTGCATCCACGCCGAGGAGCGCCTGGAGGGGACGACCCGGCTGCGGGTGTCCTATGCCGCCGAGCCGGGCGACCGCGTCCCCGCCCACCTGTTCCTGCCCCAGCGCGCCCAGGGGCCGGTGCCCGGAGTACTGTGCCTGCACCAGACCACCACCATCGGCAAGGACGAGCCCGCCGGCCTAGGAGGCCTGCTCAACCTACACTACGCCCTCGAACTGGCGCAGCGCGGCTTGGTGGCCCTGGCCCCCGACTACCCCGGCTTCGGCGACAACCACACCGATGCCTACGGCCTCGGCTACGCCAGCACCACCATGAAGGCGATCTGGAACCACATGCGCGGCCTGGACCTGCTGCAGTCGCTGGCCGAGGTGCAGCCCGACCACCTGGGCTGCCTCGGCCACTCCCTGGGCGGGCACAACACCCTCTTCTTGGCCGCCTTCGACGAGCGAGTGCGCGCGGCGGTGACCAGTTGCGGCTTCAACTCCTTCCGCAAGTACTACGGCGGCGACCTCACCGGCTGGAGCCACCGCGGCTACATGCCCCGCATCGCCGACGTCTACGGCCGAGACGCAGAGCGCCTGCCCTTCGACTTCCCCGACGTCCTGGTGGCCATCGCGCCTCGGGCCCTCTTCGTCAATGCCCCGCTGCGCGACTCCAACTTCGAGGTGTCGGGCGTGCACGACTGCCTGACCGTTGCCCGGCCCGTATACGAGGCGCTGGGTGCAGAGGAACGACTGGTGGCCGCCTTCCCGGACGCGGAACATGACTTTCCGCCCGCGGAGCGCGAGCAGGCCTATCGCTTCCTGGAGGAGCAGTTGGCGTGATCGCGGCTAGGGGGCGATGACGGTCCCCTCACCCGCCGCCTGACCGAGCAGGGCCCGCTGTAGGCAGCCCGGCGTGAGTCCGCCCACCAGGTGGACGAGCAAGCCTGGGTTTGCCTCCGCCAGCCGGTACATGCGCCGCACCTTGTCCGCCATGCCGCCGGTGACATCCGCCCCGCGGGCGCCGCCCAGATGCCGGAGCACCTCGTCGTAGTTGCCCGCCGACACTCGCGGTAAGAGGGTGGCCGCCGGATCCAGCCCCGGGTCGGCGCTGAACACGCCCGCGACTTCACCCGCCAGGACCAGCCGCTGCGGGCGCAGCGCCGGTGTCAGGTGGATGAGCACCTGCTCGGTGGAGACGATGGTGCCGCCCCACTCCTCGTCCAGAGCCACGTCGCCGTGCACCACCGGAAGAGCGCCGCGCTCGAGCAGCCCTCGCACCACCGCCCCGTCCAGGCGGGCCAATTCCCCTGCCCGCGCCACCGCGCTCGCCGAGGGCGACACTGCTACCGCCGGCAATCCCGCCTGCAGCAGCGCCTGCACCACCAGGCAGTTGAGCCGCCGAGCCACGTCCGCCACCCGGGCGAAGCCGTACCACTCGTCGGGCGTGCGCACACCTTGGCGCGTGCCGAAGCGGCGGGCCTCAGCGTGGCCGAAGGAGCCGGAACCGTGCCCGACCAGCAGCCGCACTCCCGCACCCCAGGCGGCGGCGATCTCGGCGGCGCAGCGGGCGATCACGTCCGGCCGAGGCGTCTGCGTCCGGGCCTTGTCAGTGATGAGTGAGCCGCCCAGCTTCAGGAAGACGAGCTCAGCCAACGGTGACCGTCCCTCCCTCCAGGCGCACCCGGTCGCCGCTCCGGATGCGGCTCAGGTCCACCTGATCCACCACCGCGATGCCCGCCATGATGGCGCCCAGGGCCACGATGGGCTCACAATCCGCCAGCACCATGCCGGCGGGGGCGACGCCGTTGCGGGCCAGAGCGTAGATGACGTAGGAGCCGACCGTGCTGCCCTTGCCCCGGGGGAAGACCAGCACCCGCCCGGCCACGCTCTCCCCCTCCAGCGGGTGCCCCTTCTCCCGCACCACGCCGGTGGCGGGATCCACTCCGCCGAGGAAGCCGATGGGCTCCGGCGAGACGAGCGCCGTGCCCTCCGCCGTGCCCTCCTTGATGATGCGCCCCTCCAGAACCACCGTCACGCCCACCTCCCGCGCACGGCCGCGTCCAAGCAGCGCTCGAGCGAGCCGAAGCGTACGGCAACGCCCTGGTGCCCGGGCAAGTAGCAAGCCGACTTGGCCGAGTCGGTGGCGACGGCGGTGATGCCCATCTCCCGCAGCGGGGCCACCACCACGCACGTGTCCGAGACCAGTCGCGCCCCCACCGCTTCCAGCCTCCCGGCCAGGCCGCAGTCCCGCGCCTGCTCGGCCACGCCCCGGCCGACGGTCAGCCACAAGGGCACGGCCACTCGCCGGCCGTCCAGGTAGCGAGCGACCGCCTCGAGTTGTTCGAGGGAGGCGTGAGGGCAGCCGCTGGCGACCAAGTCGAGAGGCACGGTGTCGCCGTCGAGGCGCTCGTAGCTTTCGCGCAGGCTGGCTATGACCTGGGGCTCGCCCGCCGGCGGCGCCACCAGCCCAGCGCGTGCCTCGGCCGTCAGACCGGCCACGTGGAAAAGGGCGAGGCTGCCCGAGGCCGCTCCCGCCGCTCCCAGAGCCCGCAGACCGTCGCGCAGTTGCGCCTCGGTAAGGCTGTCGGCACTCGCCTGGGCCGGTCCCTCCAGTTCGATCCAGGGAACGCCCTGTGTCCTCCGGCCGACCTCCGCCCCCAGTGCCCCCCAGTCCGCGGCCGTCTCCAGCGGCGCCGATACGCGGAACCGGTCGCGTGGTTGCCGCTCGCCTGACCGGTGCAGGCCGAAGTCGCCGGTGCGCCCGACGATAGCGGCTGCCAGGGCTCCGGGCCCACCCTCGCGGTTGGTGCGCGCCCCCAGCACGGAGTTGGCGTAGGCCACCGCCGAGGACTCGCTCCAGGCCAGGTGATCCCCGAGGCGGGCGCTCTCCTCCAACAGGTAGGGGGCGCAGGTGCAGGTAAGGCGCACGCCCAGGCGGGCGTAAGCGGCCACGATGGCGCTCTGCTTGGCGGCGAAGTCTGCCGGCACGCCCATCTCCTGCCAGGCCTGCCGGTCCATGCCCGCCGGGTTCAAGAGGGCGGGCACGCGCACCCGCGCCCCCTCGTCGGCCCAGGCGCGCAGAAAGTCCAGCCCGGCGTCGCCGATGTTGGCGTAACTGACGCCCGCCACCTGGGCGCTGCCGATGGGCAGGAGCCGTTCGGCCCGGTAGATTCGCGCCAGGGCCACGACCATCTCCATGGCTCGTCGCACTCCGGGTCCCTCGTCCCCAGCCAGCAACGCCCGCTCTTCGTCCGTCAGTTGCAGTGTGCCGAGCAGAACCACCTCCTTGGGTTAGCCACAGAGACACAAAGACACGGAGAGGGAGTTCACCGCAGAGGACGCTGAGAGCGCAGAGAAGGTAAGGGAAACAAGGACATAGAAGAGGGAGTCATGATCTCGAGCCGGCCGCCGGCAACCGAGCCCCGCCTCTACCCTTTCTCCCCTATTCCCTAGTCCCTATCCTCTCTCCACTGTCCCTCTTCTCTGTGCCTCTGTGGCTCCGTGGCTAATCCTTTCCCGTGTATCGGCTCAGGTCCGCTTCGGGGTAGGACACGCGCTGGAACGCGGCCACGTGCTGGGCGATCTCGTCCGGGTCGTCGCTCTCCGGCCATGGTACGGTGGCATCAACCCCCAGCTTGTCCGTGAGGCCGCGCTTGCCCGGTACCTGGCGCGAGGACGGATCGAGCGAGCTGGAAGGCCGGTCCGGGTAGACGTAGACATCCTTGGCCGCCTGCACCCGCGTGGCGATGGCCCACTCCACCCGGAGTGGGTCGCTGATGTCCACGTCCTCATCCACCACCACCACGTGCTTGACCGAGGGGTGCCCCTCCATGGCGGCGCGGATGGCGGCCGGACCGTCGTCGCGGCGACGCTTGCGGATGCGCACCAATGCGTGCAGCCAGGACATGCCCCCCGGCGTCAGCCCGACATCCAACACCTCGCACACCTTCGCCACCGCCGCCAGCATGCCCGGCTCGCGCGGCAGTCCCATGATCGTCTTGTGCTCGCCCAGCCCGGGCAGTATGGCGTGGTAGATGGGATCGCGCCGCGTGGTGATGCAGTCCACCTCGAGCACCGGCTGCGGCCGCACGCCGTCCCAGGTCTCAGTGAGGTCTATGAAGGGACCCTCGGTCGCCAGGCGATGCGTCAGCCGCCCCTCGATGACGATCTCGGCTTCCGCCGGCACCTCCAAGGGCACAGTGCGGCAGCGGACCAGCGGCGTGGGGGCAATGGCGGCGGCGATTCCGTACTCGTCCACCCCCTTGGCCGGGCTCATGGCCGCCGCCAGCAGCACAGACAGCGGGCAACCGATGGCCACAGCGATGGGCACGTCCTCCTCTCCGCGCGACCAGGCGGTGTGGGTGCCCCGCCCCTCCACCACCCGCGCCACCATCTCCCGCTCGCCGGTCACCATCAGCCGGTGATAGGAAACGTTGCGGCCGAACTCCCGGTCGCGCACGGTCGCCACGCCGGCGGTAATGTAGGGGCCGCCATCGTCGGCCAGGTGCTTGAGGATGGGCAGCCGGGAGAGGTCCGGTCGCTCGAAGACGACCTCCTGGCAGGGAGCGTCGGATACCTGCATGGGCTCCTGCGGATGATCGAGCGCCTTCGTCAGGAGATGGAGCAGATCCACGCCCGTGAGCCCCAGGGAGCGGGCGATGCGCTCGCGGCCGTTGGCGAAGCCGCTAAGCACCCGGCCGCCCCCGTCCACGTTGGTGAACAGGACGGGCCGGTCGCCCAGCGCCGCGATGATCGCGGCCGCCTCCAGCCGGCTGGACACGGGCGCCTCAATGCGGACAAGGTCGGGCGCGGAGGCGACGAACTCGCGCACGTTCATGGCTGCTCCTCCCCCCAGCGACGGTAGAGGCGGTGCTCCAGGCGCAAGCAGTCCAGCACCTTGCCCACGCAGAAGTCGGTCAGGTCGTCCAGGCTGCGGGGTCCGAAGTAGTAGGTCACCATGGGGGGAACGATGAAGGCCCCCGCCGCCGCCATGGTGCGCAGATTGTCCAGCGCCGGCAGCGACAGAGGCGTCTCCCGCGGGACGAGCACCAGCGGCCGGCCCAGACGCATGACGTTCTCGGCGCAGCGGGTGATGAGGTTGTCGTTGAGGCCGTGGGCGAGGGCCGCCAGCGTACGCATGCTGCAGGGGCAGACCACCATGGCGTCCGGTACGCGCGACGAACTGGCCACCGGGGCGCGGAAGTCATCGGGTCGGTAGCGATGGGCGGCGGGCAGCTCGCTCCCCGGCGCCTCCTCCTCCACCAGGTGCTCGCCCTCGGCGGATACGATCAGCGACACCTCGTGCTCGGAGAGCGCCTGCAGCAGGCGTACCGCCAAAGGCGCTCCGGAAGCCCCCGTGATCCCGACCGCTATGTGCATCGCTTCCTCTACTCCCTCAGCCGACCTCTTGCCCCCACGGGTGGCACCGCAGCAACGGCCGGTCCCTGATCCACCGTGGCCGCCACCCGGCAGAGCGTCACCCGGGCGGCGCCCGCCCGGAGCAGCGCCTCTCGCACCGCCGGCGCCGACCTCTCGCTCACCAGAGCCAGGGCGTGTCCGCCGCAGCCGGCCCCGGTCAGCTTGGCCCCCACCGCCCCGGCGCCCCGGGCCGCCTCTACCAGCGCCTCCAACTCCGGGCTGCTGACACCCAGCAAGCGCAGACGCTCGTGGTTGGCATCCATCAGCCGGCCCAGCGTGACGGTATCGCCCTGGGCCAGGGACGCGCTCGCCGCCTCCACCAGATCGCCGATTCGCTCCATTTCGGCCATGACCGCGGCAGGATCGGTCTCCCTCCGCCGGCGCACGGCCGCGACCGCGTCCCTGGTACTGCCGGGCCGGCCGGTGTCGGCCACCAGCAGGCTCAGCTCGGCGCCCACCTGGGCGAACCGCACCGGTTCGTCCTTGCGGAAGTACACCGGGCGCCGGTAGGTCACCACGGTGTTGTCAATGCCAGAGGGAGAGCCGTGGTGAACCTTCTCCACCTCGAACACGCGGGCGGCCAGGTCGGCATCGTCCCAGCGCGCCCCGAAGAGGTCGCCCACCGCGCGCATCAGCGCCGCCGTGACGGCCGCGCCGCTGCCCAACCCGGCGGCGACGGGGATAGTCGAGCGCATCCGCAGCGCCAGATTGCGCGGCTGCGCCCCCAAGGCCTCCAGGGCCAGGCGCACCGCCAGTACCAGAGGGTTGTCCGGCTGACGCGACAAGCTCACCGTGGGGTTGCGCCCGTCCAGCCGGATGACGATGTCGTCATGAGCGTGGTCGAAGCGGGCCTGGGCGCGGGCGCGAAACTCGAAGAGGGGGACGGCCAGCGCCGGGTGGCCATACACCACCGCGTGCTCGCCCAGTAGGATCGCCTTGGCCGGCGCCTCTCCCCTCCCCAGTCTGCGAACCATGCCGCCTAGTATAGACGAGGCGGCCACGGAGGCACAGAGGCAGAGGCACAGCGTCCCTGCCTGAACCGGACTAGCTCAGCCGGCGTCCCGCAGCTCGGCCGGCCGAGCCACCATGCTCCCTCCCTTCCGTCACCCTCCGTGTCTCTGTGCCTCGGTGGCTACTCCTGCATCCGCCAGCGTTGCAGGCGCAGGGCATTGCCCACCACGAACAGCGAGCTAAGCGCCATTGCGCCCGCGGCCCAGGCGGGCTGCAGCAGACCGAACACCGCCGCCGGAATGAGCAGCACGTTATAGAAGAAGGCCCAGAAGAGGTTCTGGTAGATCGTGCGGAGAGTGCGGCGCGCCAGGGCCACCGCCCGCGGCACCGCCATCAGCTCGCTGGAGAGCAGGTTGATGTCGGCCGCCTCCAGGGCCGCCGCGCTCCCCGACCCCACGGCGATGCCCAGATCAGCTTGCGCCAGGGCGGGCGCATCGTTGATGCCGTCGCCCACCATGGCCACCGTGCGGCCCTCCTCCTGCAGCCGCCTGACCTCGGCCACCTTGCCCTGGGGCAGCACCTCCGCCAGCACCCGGTCGGCGCCCACTTGCGCTCCCACCTGCTCGGCGATCTCGCGCCGATCGCCGGAGAGCAGCACCACTTCCAGCCGCTGCCGCTTGAGGGCCTGCACCGCCGCCGGCGCATCCGGTCGCACCACATCGGCGATCGCCAGCGCCCCTGCCAGGCGTCCGTCCGCCGCCACCAGCACCCGCATGTCCGCCGGCAGTGAGGGTTCTACCGTCACGCCCTGCTCCTCTAGGAGCCGTCGCGATCCCACCAGCACAACGTTGCCGTTGGCACGCGCCGACACGCCGAGCCCGGCCCACTCCTCGTAGCTCTCCGGTGCCGCCACGGCGATCCCGCGCTCCTCGGCCGCCTGCACCACCGCTGCCGCCAGCGGGTGGGCGGAGACGGACTCGGCCGCTGCCGCCACGCGCAGCACATCCGCCTCGGATCGGCCATCGGCCGTCCACACCTCGGTCACTTGCGGGCGCCCTTCCGTCAAGGTGCCGGTCTTGTCCAGCACGATAGTGTTGACCCGGCCGGCCTGCTCCAGCACCTCGCCCCCGCGGATGAGAACCCCCATCTGTGCGCCGCGGCCCGTCCCAGCCGTGATGGCGGCCGGCGTCGCCAGGCCCAGTGCGCAGGGGCAGGAGACCACCACCACGGCCACGGCGTGCATGAGGGCCGCGTCCAGGTCGCCGGTGGCCAGCATCCAGCCCAGGAAGGTAAGCGTCGCGATCGCCAGCACGATGGGTACGAACACGCCCGCGATGCGGTCGGCCAGGCGCTGCACCGGCGCCTTGGAACCCTGTGCCTGCGCCACCAGGCGGACGATGTGGGCCAGCATGGTGTCCTGCCCGACGCCCGTCGCCCGCACTCGCAGGAGGCGGCCCTGGTTGACCGTGCCGCCATAGACCGTGTCGCCCGCTCCCTTGGTGACCGGTAGACTCTCGCCGGTAAGCATGGACTCGTCCACGGCCGAGGCGCCCTCGTCCACCACGCCGTCGGCGGGGATGCGCTCCCCCGCGCCCACCACCAGCATGTCGCCCAGCTTAAGGGCGGCGATGGGCCGCTCCACCACGTGCTCCCCTACCAGCACCTTCGCCGTCTGCGGTTGCAGGGCGAGCAAGGAGCGCACCGCCCCGGAAGCACGCCGCTTGGCGGCCGCCTCCAGGTACTTCCCCAGCAGCACCAGGGTGACGATGATGGCCGCCGCCTCGAAGTGGGTGTGCCCGCGCAGCCAAAGCAGCGCGGCGACGCTGTAGAGGTAGGCCACGCCCGTGCCCACGCTGATGAGCACGTCCATGTCGGGGGCGCGGTTGCGCAGCGCCTTGTAGGCGCCGCTGAAGAAACCGCGAGCGGAGTACAGCATCACCGGCGTGGTCAGGGCGAGCAGCAGCCACTGCCGGGCGGCGAACTCGGGCAGCAGCCCCAGGTCCCAGGGCATGCTCAGCAGCAGCACCGGCACCGAGAGCACCGCCGCCACCACCAACCGGCGCCGTCGCACCGCCAGATCGCGCTCCTGGGCCAGCTCGACGGTGGATGTGTCCTCGCCCTCCTCGCCGGTCACCACCTCGTATCCGGCACCCACGACCGCTTGCTTGAGGGTCGGGAGATCGGTCATGGTGGGCAGGTAGGTGACGCGGGCCCGCTCGGTGGCCAGGTTGACGGACACGTCGAGCACCCCTTCCACCCGCAGCAGCGCCCGTTCGACGGCGCGCACGCAGTTGGCGCAGGTCATGCCGAGCACGGCGAAGTCGGCAGTGACGCTAGCGAGGCCGTAGCCGGTCTCCTCCACCACACGCGCCAACTCGGCCAGAGGCACCGGCTGCTCCAGGACCACCTCCGCCTCTTCGGTGGCCGGGTTGATGGCCACTTCGGTCACCCCCTCCACCCGGCCCAGGCTGCGCTCGAGGGTGAGGGCGCAGTTGGCACAGGTCATGCCGGTGACCGGCAGTCGTACCCGGTGGGCGTTCATGTCATCCCTCGGCGGGCGGGTACCCGATCTCGACCAGGAGAGCGCGGATCTGTTCCTCGGTGGCCGGTGGGGCAAACTCCACCGTCACCCGCTTGGTGTCGACGTCGGCAGAGACGTTCTTCACGCCCGCTAGGGCGCCGACCTCGCGGCTAATGGTGCGCACGCAGTGCTCACAACTGATGTTGGGGACAGACAGTTCAAGACTAACCATGACAGACTCCCGTCACACGCGCTCGAGCGGCCGACTAACCGTCACGGCCGCTCCTGCACATTCCTATGCATAGTATACCTGTTTGGTAGGCTTTTGTCAATGGCGGGGCAGCCAAGGCCGGATCGCCGGGGCGCGCGCTCTAGGCGGAGGCCGCCGCTTACGGCTTCACCGGGCAGGAGGTAGCGCTTGGGAAGACGCTCTCCACCTCCCCGCCCAGGCAGGTCAGCGTGAAGCGGGTCATCTCCAACGCCAGCTGAGTCTCTCCCAGGACCACATCGTCCACCCCCCGAGCGAGCAGGTACTCGACTTCCGCCTCACTGTGGGCGCGCACCACCAGTGGCAGTCCGGGGCAGTGCTCGTGGGCGTAGTCCACGATGCGCCGGGCGGCCGCCGCATCCGGAATGGCCACCACCAGCACGCGGGCGCGGTCGAGGTCCATCAAGTCCAGAACCACCGCTTGGTCGGCGTGCCCGGTGAGGGCAGGGATGCCGCGTCGGCGGAGTTCCTCGGTGAGGTGGTAGTTCTGGTCCACCACCAGTTGCGGCAGGCCCTGCTCGGCCAGCGTCTCGGCAATGAGGCGACCCACCCTGCCGTAGCCGCACACCACGGCGTGGTCGCGCAAGCCCGACTTCGGCAGTGCCGCCGGCTCGGCAGCAGGAAGCCGTCTCTCGGCGATGGTGGTGAGGCGGGCGGCCGCCCTCACCGTGTACGGAACCAGCACAATGCTCACCGCGGCAGCGGACAGCATTAGGGAGAAGAGGTCGGAGCCGACTACGCCCAGCCCGACGCCCACCTGGGCCAGTATGAAGGAGAATTCAGCGCACTGCCCCAGCGAGGCACTGCCCACCAGAATCTCCCGTGCCGGGTACTTCGCCAGCCGCAGAATGGCAGCGATCAGTCCGCCCTTGGCTACCACGATGAGGGCCACCGTAAGCACCACCAATCCGGGATTGGCGGCCACGTACCCGGGGTTGGCCAGCATGCCCACCGAGACGAAGAACATGCCGGCGAAGATGTCTCGCAGAGGCATGACCTCGCCGAGCACGCGGTGCGATAGGTCCGACTCGCCCACCACCACGCCGGCAACGAAAGCCCCCAGGGCGAGGGACAGCCCGAAGAACGTAGCCGCGTAGGCGGTGCCGAGCGCCAGGCCCGCGACCGCCAGGGTGAACAGCTCGCGGCTGCGGAGGATGACCAGGCGCTCCAGCAGCCAGGGGAACCCCTTGAGGCCCAGTGGGATGATGATCGCCAGGAACAGCAGCGCCTTGCCGGTGGCTACCAGCAGATTGGGGCTGGCGCTATCGCCCGTGCCCGCCAGCGAGGTCAGCACGACCACAAGCACAACCGTGCTGAAGTCCTGCACCGACGACCAGGCCAGGGCCAGGCTGGCCGGGGGGCTGTCCATCTCGCCGCGCTCCTGGAATACCTTGGAGAGCACGGTGCTGGAGGAGTTGGAGAGGAAGGCGCCGAAGAAGAGAGCCTCGATGGGTGACCAGCCTAGGGCCGTTCCCACAGCGAGGCCCATCGCCATCACTAGGACGACCTGCGCCAGCCCGCCGGAGACGGACACCTTGCCGACGCGCAGTAGGTCCTTGAGGGAGAGCTGCACTCCGATGGTGAACATCAGCAGGATGACGCCGATGTCGGCCAGCGCGCTAACCGCCACCCGATCGCCGACGAAGCCGGGCGTGTACGGGCCGATGGCAATGCCGCCAATGATGTAGCCGACGAGTGCGGGTTGCTTGAGCCGCGCCGCCACAATTCCGCCGATCACGGCCACGACCAGCGCGAAGACAAGGTTAACCAGCAGGCTGGAGTCGGTCATGGAATGGCACGACCGGGACAGGCACTCAGGCCAAGGGTTGCGCGTGCGGCCCGGCACAAGTGACGGAAGAAGCGTCGAATGACGGGTCGGTGTCGTCTCATCGCGGTGCCCACAGGAATCTGGAATGTCGGAAACTATAGCACACGTTAAGTGAACAGTCGAGTGCCGGGCGGAAACGGCGAGAGCCTATCGTCTCATCTCTGAGACCTACCTAGATGTAGAGGACTTTCACATAAGCACAAGTGCTGTACCTAGACTGCCGATAGTAGCTATAATGACAGCAATGTGCGCCGCGGGCTCCTGCCCGAGCCTATCGGTGCGGCCTCGACAAGGGAGGATCCGATGAGACGCATCCTGGCGATGATCGCCACCCTGGTCGCGCTCAGTGCCTGCTCAGTGACCTACCTGCCGCCCGTCGCGCCAGTCTCCACACCGGACCTGGCCGCCACGGAGGCGGCCATCAGCACCGCGGTCGCCGCCACCGTGACGGCCGTAGCCGAGGTCCCCACCTCCACACCGACGCCCACACTCACCCCGGAGCCCACCCGTGTTCCCAATGCCGCCGTGGCCCGCGGGTACCTGCTGACGCTAGCCGACCTTCCCGACGGGTACTCCGCCACCTACTCCCAGGACGACGACTGGCTCTCCGAGTTCGAGTACGCGCTGGAGAACCAGGATGATCCCTTTGAGGCAGTCACAGTGTCGGCGAGCTTCGAGCTCGCCGGGTTCGACCTGGACGAACTGGAGACCAAGCCGTGGATGGTGGAGGAGAGTCTGCTCTGGTACGGCTCGCCCCGGACGGCGGAGGCTGCCTTCGCGCTCTTCGAGGTCTACCTGGACGAGGAAATGCCGGACCTGGGCAAGGACGCCCGGATGCAGCGGCTTGACCTGGAGTCACTTGGTGAGCGGCACTTGGCCTACCGCATGACCGACTACACCGAACCGAAGGCCCCGGTGTCCGTGCACCTGGCGGTAGCCAACCGGGGCCCCTTCGTGGTCCTACTCGTGGCCGGCGGCGCTCGTAACGAGGTCTCGGAACGAGCTACGCTGGATCTATTCTTGGCAGCAATGGACAGACTGGGGCCATAGGCCCACCCGGACCGGACCAGGCTCCTCCGGCCGTCCGGCCTGTTTGGTGCCTGGCCCGTGCCGCCCCTATAGTGCGGTGGTACGTTAATACCAAGCGTCTGCCCCAGGAGAACCGCATGTCCGACATGATCACCCGCCTGAGCGCCCCGCCCTACTCTGATCTCGGTCCCGACGAGAAACTGCCGCCCATCTTCGGCCCGGGCGAGACGCCCGCGCTAGAGCTGTGGCTGCAGAAACGCCGGGATCTGCTGGAGCGCTGGCGGGACGTCCTCGGCCACTCGTCCTACCCCGACTTCGACACCACGCCGCAGATCGTGGACCAGTTCGACCTTGGGCCCAGCCACGCCACCCTGTACCGGCAGCCCAACAGCCCCACCACCCGCCAGCAAGTGCTCGTGCTTCGCCCCGAAGGCGCCGCCGACACGCCGCGCCCGTGCGCCGTCGTGCCCTTCTACGACCCCGACCGCATGGCAGGCTACGACTTGAAGACGCGTCAGCCGCTGTCGCCCGAGCGCCGCACCACCCGGTTCGGCCGGCATCTGGTCGAGCACGGCTTCGTCGTCGCCTGCGTGGAGGCCTTCCCCTACAACACCGTGCCCGACCCAGGAACGGGAGAGAACTTCGCCTGGTGGCGCGCCGGTGCCGCCAAGGTGCTGGCCGAGAACCCGGCATGGACGGGTATGGGCAAGCTGATCGCCGACACCCGCCTGGCCACCGACCTGCTCCTCTCCCTCCCGGGCGTGGATCCTGACCGCGTTCTCATCATCGGGCACTCCCTGGGCGGAAAGATGGCCACCTACAACGGCTGCCTCGACGAGCGCATCAAGGCCACCATCGCCTCCGACCTCGGCATCGGCTACACCTTCACCAACTGGCAGGACCCCTGGTACCTGGGCCGCAAATTCGGCGAGGGCATGAATGGCCTCGCCCATCATCATCTCCTCGCCCTGCACGCCCCGCGGCCGTACCTGCTGGTCGCTGGCCTGTACGACGGGCCCGCCAGCTGGCAGTACCTCAATGCCGCCCGCGAGGTGTACGCCCTCTACGGCAAGGGGCAGAACATCGGCTGCTTCGATCACGCCACCGGCCACCAGCCCACCGAGGAGTCCATGGTGGCGGCCTACCAGTGGCTGTGCGAGCAGTTCGGCCTGCCCACGGAGCCCTGGACCATCTAGCGAGG
>ENA-UOUL01001087-UOUL01001087.1-bioreactor-metagenome-genome-assembly--contig:-NODE-1087-length-41502-cov-8.348799_pt1 | contig 41502 bp, 28 predicted proteins | sample MGYA00249838_ERZ747220 | MGnify/ENA primary metagenome ERZ747220 (study PRJEB28778, sample SAMN05720191) | bioreactor metagenome | isolation source: Anaerobic biogas reactor | place: USA:Washington... | reverse complement strand
TACCGCTCAAAGCGGCTGTGCACGATCCATGATTTCACCAAACCGCCTAAGCGTTCTGGGACAATCAGAGCATCTGGGAAAAATGCCTCTAATTCGCCGCGCGTCAATATACTCACCTCATCGATCAATCGCTCGGCCTCTTCTCGTGTCCCGCACGGGCCGCGTCGGCCGCATTGCCTTTTCATCAGGATTCGCACCCTCAGAGAACGCGGCAAAAACTGCCACAACGGCACCTGGAAATGCGGTTCCATCGGGAACCACCGATTCGGCGTCTGGAGCCAATAGTCACGGCCAACACGAACAACTTCGTTAGCCATCCTCTTTTGATGTTCTCTGTCGAAGAGATGTTCAATCACCGAATTGCTGAATACAATATCAACGCTTTGATCCGGAAAACCGGACAGGTCTGTCGCATCACCCACTACCGAAAGAACACGACCATGGATCCGGCTCGCTGGAAACAGGTTCAAAAGGGTTATCTGTATGTCTTGACGGTCTGCCCACCCTCGTTGCTCCCAAAACTCCGCCGTACCCCCGATGTCCAGAATTGACAACGGACGCGGCAGACGGGAGCAGAGATTCTCAAAGTGGCGAAAACGACGGTTTCGCAGCCGGTTCGAGAGCGACTCCGGCCGCTCAACGTCACTCATCCGGCGAAACAGATCACCTATCAAGGCTCAAGTCTCCCCTTGCCCTCTCCATTCGCCTCGTCTTCGTAACACTTCAAGCCATACTCTCCCGCCGTCAGATGCACCGCTTCTACCAAGATAGCGCGACACGGATCCCGTCAAGCACGCACGAATGGCCCATAGGTGAAGCAACGCGACGAGAAGGGCGGCTTGCACGCGTCCCCAATGTTTGTGAAAGAGAAGCGACTGCGAACGGAAAAGGCGCACTATCTTGTCCGCTCTCACGGTCTCGGATGCTCCGCCGTAGTGAATTATCTCGGCGGCTGGGCACAGTAAGCATTCTGTTCCCAGTTTGCGTGCACGAAGACAAAGGTCCCAGTCCTCACCATACATGAAAAACGATTCGTCAAATCCACCAAGGGCGTTCCATAAGTCCCGGCGTATGAGAAGAAAACAGCCACTTACAATACCGACAGGCTGCATTGTGTCTCTGGCCCAACCCCCGTACGAATCATAGTTGAACAAGGGTGAATTGCGGGCCAGACCGCTGATGCCGAGGGCACGGCACGTCAAACCCCAGGCCGAAGGCACGCGCCAACACGAAGTCGGATTCAATGACCCGTCGCCAAACAACGATCGGCCCCCGAAAATAGCCGCTTCCGGATGCTTCTCCGCGAAATCCACGAGGCGGTCGATGGCTCCATTCAAAACCACGGTATCGGGATTCAACAACAATATATACGCGCCTTGCGCCTCTCGCGCGGCGAGGTTGTTCGCGGCAGCAAAGCCCAGATTCTTCGCGCTTGCAATGAGCCTCACCTGCCGGAACTCCTTACCAATCGCCTGCGCAGAGCCGTCTTCGGACGCATTGTCGACCACAATTACCTCAAACGTAAGTCGCTGAGTCTCACGAAACACCGAATCGATGCAAGCCAGCGTCATCTCACGCGTGTTGTAACTTACGATGATGACCGAAACGTCGAGTGAGTCACGATTCCGTGGATGACTTTGATTCAGATCCGACAAAGACAATTCCTCCAAAACCTTCGGTCTAAGAATCTGAAGCGGTTATATTCTCCGTTACCCTCTGGGCTTCCGCTGATGTTTCAGGCGCAGGAGAGGTCGCGCATATCCTTGGAAGGCTCCCGATTATTGCGAGGTTCAGGTACCATAACATGATTATCTGACCGAAATAAGATACACCGAAGAAGGTCACTACATGAACAAACAAAGACACTCCCACGCAAAATACCAAAAAATGACGGGGCGACTTGTCCTCAAGTCGTCGGAGCGCCTGCCCGACCATGCCGAAGGCTACGGCAATACCCGCAATGAACAGGACGAGGGTAATTAGACCGCCGAGAAGGGCCTCCATGATGTATTGGTTAGTGATGTCTCTCATGTCCTCGTTGCCCCAACTCAAGGGATTGGCTTCTCCCAACATCCACCATTTCGAAAAGTTGTTAATCGTCGCGTCCATTATGCTGTAGCGGTGATATCCAGTAGAGCCCCCGACGACGTCAGCACGCGCCAGCAGGTGCCATACCGGATGATTCATAATGAAATGCAACACAAACAACAGACCGAAAAAACCCCAGCGAACCGCACGGAGTTGATGACGCAATTCGTAAAATGACAATCCAATGATTGCGAATAGCACTGCCATGACAGGAGTACTGGAGGCGCACATGAGCACAATAAGCGCCGAACAGGCGAGCCCAGAAATGGGCAACCACTTGCGGCCTTGTATCAAGTCGCCGACCATCAAGGGCATGATTGATGCCCAGAAACACCCGGCAAGAATGGCATGCGCGAACGCGCCCTGACAACGAAGACGTCCCTCCCTGACAACCGTGATCTGTGGAACTCCACCAAAGATGGAGAATGCATTCCTTCCTGTTCGCCATTCGATGAGGAACGCTATTGCTACGGGAATACTTATTAGGATGAAACCCAGCACCAGCCGCTCAAGGTCTTCGAAGCTTTGCAGTATGCATCGGAAGAAGAAGTACATTCCAAATCCTTCAAATGCCCATCCGAACCTGTTGAGTAAAGCGCTCCCTGTCCCCTGTTGTAACGTATAAATGGCTATTCCACTGACTATCCAAGCGGCGAAAAGTGTATCCAACCGGTTCCATTTGAAGCCGCGATGCTCATTCCGCAAAAACAGCCGTGTCCATGCGAACAATACCAGGATGCGTAGGAGGCTAAAATCTAGACTCATAACCACCAGCCGCTGTGCGGAAGGAATGGAACACGCAACGATGATCATGGGGAAGACAGCAAATCGCCGCGGAAGAAGCACCAGGGCAGCCCCGAGCATCAACACCGCGGTTAGCCCGACGGGATGTAACACAGTCTGGTTATAGAAATCTCCAAAACCGCCCACAATCAGTACCCTTTCATTGCAAGCAAAACGGTGCGCGAAATGGGTTTGGTCTTGAAGGGTCCACGCATACTCTTTGATTCTTCATGCGCCTTTCAGTCGCCCCGAAGATAGGCTCGCCATACCTTTTTGATTCGCGATGCAAACGACGAGCCTGCAACACGTTTGAGAACCATGTCGAGCCCTGTGGCGCCTCTATCCAGGCCCCAGGCTAATTCTGTCCGCACGGAATCGCCGTAAATATGCACCGCCGACTCTTGCCAACTCTCGGTCCCGTAGATACGCTTGTATTCTGCGTCTCCAAACCCGAAGTCCACCCAACTCATGCCGTCTTCACATGCCCTTGCAATACATTTAAGTAAGAGATGCTTTCCTGGTGAATACTTTTCATATTCTGGCAAGTAACCCGTCGCCACTAAATACAGCGTGTCGTTTTCGTTCCAGCCAAGCCAGAAGGCGATCGGCGTACCGTTACCAACGAGGAAATGGGCTCGCAGGGAGTTGGCGGATGCCGCCAGGTGAAGCAGTGTCTTCCAAAGTTCGTCCCTTTTCACCAGTCCCCCGCCCAGATTCGCGTGGTATGTTTGACTGCCTATCAAAAAAGCATGCTCCAGTATGCGGTCTATTTCGTCGCCCCGGGTCAACGTCACCCACTCACAGCCATCGTCAAAGACCCTTTCGAGCTTGCGGAGTTCACTTCGCAAATTGTGCCGATGTTTTCTTGAGAAACCCTCCATAATGGCATCAAAGGACGTTTGCAGCCGCGTTACCCAATGCGGCGTTGGTGGCTGAATTGCCACACCTCCCCGCTTGCGTAAACAGTCCATAATCGGGCTATCCGTTGGCAGCATGTTCAACATAATGTGATCGCAGCGCCCTGTCCCGTTAAGGCATTCCAACAGAGCATCGGTTACAGTCTCGGCTGCGACATCTCCGAGAATTCCACCATACACGACAACCAGCGTATCGAGCATAGGAGTCCGGACAGGCAGATAACCTATGCGCCGAGTGACGCGCACGGGTTCGCGCCTGGCAATGATCATCCCCTGACGTCCGGCACTGTCCTTCAGTTCGAGGATGACAGGCTCTGATCCAAGTGCTCGCGTCGTGGCGAGAAAGCGGTCGGGCTGAGCATTGGGTGTCGGTCGCTCCTCCTCAGACAAGAACTTTCTCCAGCGGTTCAGGACATCCGATGGAACTTCCTGAGCAGAAGCCCTTTCGCCTACATTCATCTTAGTTGCTCCCACGGAAAATCGCCCGTTTTGTCACGTTTGGGAATGCTCCTCCAGTCCTGTTTTCAGGGGCCTTGTTGCCTTGAGTCCGTACGTGCACTCAAAAGTGTCGGTTTTCGCATCAATACGAATAGATGAAACCGAAGGTGCGGAAAGAACAACAAGCCGCCCAAAAACGAAGTGACTAGCACGCCGCACAGCGCGGACAACCTGTCCAAGCCAATGCCCTGTTTGGTGACCAGAGTTGCGGCACCAGCGGACATCGTTGCACATAGAGAGAAGATCGCGGGTATTATAGCGATGTTACTCGCTAGTCCGTGCCGCACCCGCATCCGCATCAATATCGTACCAAGGGCTGCCACCTCGCCAACGCATCCGGCGACAGCCAGCCACTCCAGGGGCCGTGTAGATGTTGCAAGGATGACCAAGACAGGGAGGCAGGCCGCACGGGCCACGTTGGCTGTGAAGCAGGCAACAGTATCGCCCTTCGCGAGCGCGGCGGTGGTGGGGACTGTGCGGATGAGACGCAACATCTGCATGACCGCAAACCAGCCGATAAAGGGGCCCACCCCAGCGTAGCGCGCGCCATAGAGCAGTTCGACGAGCCCCGGGCCCAGAATAATAAAGAATACGGCGACGACAATTCCACCCAGACTCAGCGCTTGCGCAAGGAACCCGTAAAGTTCGGCAAAACGTTCCGCATTGTTTTGCGCCCGTGCAAGCGGCGGGAGAAGCACCACCGAGCTCGCCCGGCTCAGCAAATCCGTCGGAGCCGCCGTAACCGTCATGGCAACGGAATAGAGTGCCAACTGGGTCATGTCGTAGGCGCTTCCGACAAGCACCCGATCCCCCTGCCAGATGAGAAACATGAGCACACCGTTGAGCAGCAGGGGCCAGCCGAATTTCGCCATTCTCGAGAAGAACGAGCGGTTCCAGGCCCAGGCATAGCGGCGTACGGCCGTGATGTGGGAGACAAGAACCATGGCGGCGGCTTGAGCTATGAGCAGCCAGAGCATGGCTGCGTAGTTGCCGAACCATCGGGCCAGGGGCCATGCCAGCGCAAGCGCGACAGTCTGAGGCAGCAGTTCGGAGAGGACGTCCCGACCGAACCGCATCTCCCGGTGAAGGCGTTTCGGATCCAGGTGCACGAACCCGCGAATCAATGGTACAAGGGCGACGCACTGAAACGCCCACAACGCCTGGGGAATGTCGAACAGACGCGAGAACGGCCAGGCCAGCAGGAACATGAGCAGCGAGTTTGCCGCGCCGCGCAGCGCCTGAAACGCCTGCGCCGTCGCCTGAAACTCCGGGCCGTCGCCATCCTCCGCCTGGACCAGCAGGCGGTCGACGGAAAGGTTGCTGATCATTTCGAACAGGCTGATGGAGATGAAGAACGTGGAGGCGATACCGAAGTCGTCGGTGCTGATCAGGCGCGCGACGATGATGTTGCGAATGAAGGACATGCCCAGACCGAGCATCTGGCCGCCCATCATCAGTCCGCTGCCTTGCAGTACTTTGCGTCGCAGACTCATGGCGGCGCCCCGGCTTCTGCATCCTCCGTGGAACGCTTAACGCACTCCGCGACAATCGCGTCCATCTGTTCCTCAGCGCGACGGAGCACCGCGGGGAGGGTGGCCTGGAGCGATTCGCGGGCCTTCTCGCGCGCGGCCCAGGACTGCCACAGCCGTTCCACCACCTCTCCCGTGTCAAGCTGGCGGGGATCGGCGACATGGGCGCCCTGCCCGCAGGTCTCGAAGACGCCGAGAGTCTTGGGACTGTAGGCGATGGCGGCGGCGGGCACGCCGGACGACAACGCAGCAATGGTAGAGTGCATGCGTGTGCCGCAGAACCAATCGCACTGGGAGATCACCCATTTCACCTCGCGGGGATCGTGCAGGGCGGGCATAACAGCCACGCGGCCATCGGCCACGTCGGCCGCTGTGTCGGCGACACGTTCGCAGGCCTCGATGTCGGACTCGTAGTGTCCCGGCAGACTGACCACGTGGGGGATGAGCAGGATGCGGGCATTGGAATCTTTCAACAGGCGGCGCACGAGGGAAATGACGGCCTGGCTGTAGTCTGCCTTGAGTCCGTATTGTTGCGCGGCGGTCTCGGGGCGGTTCATCAGCAGCCCGCTGACATTCAGCCCGGCCAGCGGAGTGGTTTTGTCAGCAAGCCACGCAGTGACAGCGCCAAGAGCGTCCTCTGATGGTTTCACGGTGGGCAGACCAAAGGCCACGTCGACCCCAGACCGGTGACGGGCGGGATCGAACGCATCGCCAAGCAATTCCCGCAGCACGTCGTAACTGCGTTCGTCCCGCGCCCACGCCATGGCTGACCTCCGAACGATGTCCTGAGCGATGCTCCGATTGCGGGCCGATTCGAACGGCCCATAGGTCTGGGGAAGAAGGATGAGCGGCTTTTCCAGCTCAAGAGCGATCTGCTTACAGAGTGTCACCGCCCGAAAACGCCAGGGGCCGTAGAGGTCGGTGAAGCTGTCGCCGCCGGTGATATCAAGCACCGCGTCTGAGGTCCGAAGCAGACGCGCCCCGGGGTTCCAGAGTCCGCCCAACCAGGCACACACGCGGATATTCCACAGACTCTCAGGGCGGTAAATGCGCCGGGTGTGATAGGCGCCGCAGCGAATGATTGGTTTCGTGTTACCGCTGGAATCCAACTGGCAAGTGTCGGTACCGCGACCGAAATCGAATACAGCGACATTGGAGTCCGGTGCGGCTCTGCGCAGCGCATGGACCACCGATTTGCCCAGCGCCGACACGCCCAGATTGGCCGTGTCGAGTGCCGCGCCGAAAAGGCAGACCCGCAGCGCCCCATCCGGCCAGGCTGTAAAGGTTTTCTCGCCCGTTCTTCGGCTCTCGCATTTGAGTTTTGGCATGAAATGCCTGTGTGTTTCTGTCCCAGGGATTTCAACGTTTGCCGGAATCGTCTCTGGTCTTCACAGGAGATGCATAGGTGCAGTCCACGAATCGAACTCCTTCAATCGGCGTCGCCGTGGGTGCGCAATAGGTCCGCCATGTCTCCCGGTGAAATAAGCAATCTTCAAAGACGACGTCCTTTGCCTCGAACCACAGATTCGTGACCAATGGGTCACTCAACTCTGTGCGTAACATCAACCGTTGGTTGGGGAGCTTTACATTCCGAAACAAAACATGATCAAAACTAGACTGCATCTGGGACCACGGGGGCCCTCCCCAATTCTGGCCGTTCTCCATTACGGGCGTGTTTATTATGTTAAGGTCTACAAATGCAGAATTCGAGAGAGCTGATCGCTCCTCTCCTGGCGCCGAGCGCAATGTGGCTACCAGAAAAAAAGACTGTGTTGCAACGAGATTGTTGCCTTCCATGCCGTAGAGAATTGTGTTATCGGCGGCGTTCCACATCTGGTACAGGTCGGTATGGTGTTCCAAAACTGTGCCGTCCACGTTCTCGGCTGTGCAGTTGACGACCAGGTTTGAATTCTGAAAGACGTCGCCGCTGATGCGTTCGGCATGGCAGCCTCGCGCAAGCCGCGCGTTGGCGAAGGCATAGAGCATGTCAAACGCGGTCGTGTCGGTCGCGTAATAGCAATCGCGCACGTTCACCGAACGCCCGTTCTCGTGTTCCCACCCGAATTCGTCGAACCAGTGGCATTTGTCAAACCACGTAATCTTTTCCAGCGCGTAGTACTGCAATATATATCCAAAGTTGAATGCAATGTCGCGCCAGGCAAGCAATTTCACTTCCGGACGCACAACGGACCACTCGGGCCTGCTTATCGTCACGTCGTCAGCATCAAGGCCTGGGGCCGGCTGCACGGTGATCCATCGGGTATTCATGACGCGCTGACTGCGGTTGGCCGGCCCCTCGTACGTCCCCGCATCGAGCAGAATGATCTCACCGCCGTCCTGCACGAGGTCCAGGGCCCGCGAAATCGTCGCCACGGGTTGTGCGCGGGTTCCCGGCGCGGCGTCATCGCCCGAGAGGCTCACGTAGACCTGTTGCGGCACGAAGCTGTGGTTTGCGTTGGTAAACAGGGGCATGGAATGTTCGCCATTCGCGACAGTGACATTTTCCCCCCCCAGCACCCTTGGCACGCCCGTTTTCGGATACGCGATGGCGCGGACTTCGACGGGGCCGTCGGGGGAGCGGGCGGCGTCGAGGGCGGTCCAGTATTCGACGACGTTGGTGCGGGGGTTGAGGGTCATCTCTTTGACCGCGGTCCACGGGCCGCCGTCCAGCGAGAATTCCACGCGGTCGATGCCGTTGATGTGGAACGCGACGACGCCGATCTCGAAGAGGTCGTCAAAGGTTTGATAGGGGACGACGTCCCAGCGGGCGATGGCTTTGGCGTCGGCGCCCGCGCCCGACCCAATGGCCGGGGGCTGGGGGGTGGGGGCGGTGAACCCGCTGCCGGGTTCGAGCACGGCGTGGGCGTAGAAGGCCTTGGTGGCGACGGCCCTGGGGGCAGGGTTGCCGGAAGCGTCGCTGGCGGTGCCCGCCGCGAGGGCAATGCTGGCGGAACCGTTGCCGCGGATGTTGCTGATGGTGACGTTGCGCGCGCTGGTGCCGAGCCCGTGCACGCTCACCCTGCCCGTGACGCTGCCGCTCGTGGCGAGGGTGACGTCATCGGGATAGAGGCTTATTTCGGCGGCGTTGGCGTAGGTGACGGGGTACGTCACCGGTCCGGCCAGGGTATCGATGACGGACGGCGCGCCGATGGATACCTTCACGATGGATTCCTGCACCATGGGTTTCGGGCATCCCGCGGCGCACAGAATCATCATGCTCCGCACGAGCCAGGTCAGGGCCGATGCGCGTCGTGCAAAAGTCGCGCGCCCTGATCCCGTGTGGGGTTGTCGCGCCATATTACCGGTCTGCAACATGCCCATAGCCCCCCATCCTGTTACAGCGGAACCCCGCGGACACATCGGACGGCCGCTCAAGATTTTCCCCGCCAAAGACTTACAAGAAACCACCGCCCGGCGTGATGCATCCTGCCTTACCGCCGAAATCGACGGTATCCATGAAGTAATCCTACCAGACCCACCCCTGAAAAGCCAAGCCCAGCCATCGCCATCTCGTTGAATTCCACTTCGTTCCTGCGCGCTACGGCACATAAAAAAGCCCCGGACGGGATTGCCGTCCCGTCCGAGGCCGATCTTCAAGGTGTTGCTGTCACTCACGTCTGCGGGTTAGCACGTCGTAAGGTGTTCTGTGCGTGGTCTTACCGCCGAATCCGCCGGTAACCCTTCAACAGGCCGACCAGACCCATCCCCAGGAACCCCAGCCCAGCCGCCGCCGGAACCGGGACCACCGGAGGATTGTAAGGATCTTCGGGGGTAAGATCCCAGTACACGTCGGTGGCGTAAGTCTCACTGTACCCGCCAGGGAGACTCTGGATGTGGAGGCCCAGCCTGAAGCTGCCTTCCAGCAGCGCGTTGATCACGTCCTCGCCGGTGGCGGGGGCGGCATAGGCAATCGCAAACGCTACACCGGCATCTCCGGGATATATCCCCCCGTCTTCCGTAGAGAAGTCGGCGACAAAGGCCGGAGTCAGTGTGGCGCCGCCGGGCATGTTCGCGGGTGTGGCGGGTGCCCACCACCCGCTGGGCAGCCAAGTCGCGGGATCACTGTAGTCGAGAAGTAGCGTACCCAGATCATCCCAGTAGATTTCCTCAATATGGCACGATATCGGGTCCGCGACTGCAGGGGAGCCAAGGTTAAAAAACGTAAACGTGGCTGCCGTGTCTGACGTCTCAACCAACACGGACAACTGATCTGATAGATCCAGGGGCGAGTTGTCCTCCACGACTAGAAACCGCCCCAGAATCGCATCCGCGCTCGCCACTGGCGCCCACAGGCCCGCCAGGATGGCGACGGCGCACACCGCCCAAATTCGTTTACCTTGAAGACCGATCATAGCTTCGTTCCTCCGTTTACCGGCGTACGACACCCTACAACGTACGTTTGCCATCCCCGCATGTACATCCACCTTACCGTCTGTTTAGAAAGCAAGGTCCGTGCCAGTTTGGAGTGCACTGATGTGTAATGGGTTACCGCCATGTGACACGTCAATCCCGCTTCTTGCCCGCGGCAAGTGAGTCAGTTGTGACACACTATTACCGCACACTATCATCAACAGTATCTTGGCGGAACATTCAGGATAGGCTTGCGTTGAAGCCGCCGACCTGTCACGGTGTCGGCATATCCCCTACAGATGCATACTGGAATATCCCCGGAGGTCTCTCGTCCTGTTCGACCGCTTGGCTCGCAACCGGCCGCCCCAGGCGCGGGTCCAGGGTGATTTCCATAGGCGGAAAGGACTATACTTCCGTCGATTCAGGGCCGTGGCCTTGCCTGCCCGGTGACGGAAATCTGCAGTTTTGCCGCGTAAAATCGGTCATTTCTTGACAAATCCTTCCTGATTTTCGGTAGGCCAACCTGCGTATGTGCTTGTCTGCGAGTGCGTTATGCAAAATTGTCAAAGGTGGCATACCGGTTGCGCTCCGCTATCGGGAACACAGAGCGGAATATGTCCCGTCGGCGGGGCACACGGGCTCGCTCATGACCGGCCGAGGTAGCGAACATGCGGCGACGTGCCCTGATATGGCGTGCGGAACAACCGTCGGACAGTACGTATCCTCTTGACCTTTCGGGGGATGCCAGCGTCCGGGGAGTGCGTATGATGCGGAATATCCTGTTTTTCGTGTTGGTAGCCTGCCTGCTTGTGTGCGTATTCACAGGCGAGGCCACGGCCGCTTCGGCCGGCGCCGGAGCCCGTGGAGGCGGCGCGGGCCTCGTGCACAGGCCCGGCGGACCCACCACTTACGGCGACGACCTCACGTCCCAGGAGCTTGCCCAGATCGAGCTGATGATGATGGACAGCCCTCCGCAGCCCCCGGCCGGTGAAGAGCGTCCCGTGGTGACGGTGTTTCAGAAGAGCGCCACCATGCTGCCCGTGCCGACGTCCACCTGGACCTTCGGATGTTCGGCAACGTCGGCCGGCATGATGTTCGGCTATTTCGATCGCAACGGCTGGCCCAACATGTACACGGGCCCCACGAACAATGGCGTTGCGCCCCTGACCAACCTGGGCCAGGGCATCTATACCCCCATAGCGGGTTCATGTTCCCTGATCGCGACCAGGAACGGTTTCGACGGACGCACCATGCCGGGCCACGTCGATGACTATTGGGTAAAAACCAACGCGGGAGGTCCCGACCCCTGGCAGGGAGTCCGGACCGAGCACTACTGGGATGGATGCACGGCCGATTACATGGGGACCAACCAGTGGAAATGGGATACCGACAGGAATGGGGTGGTCGAGAAGTGCCTCGATGGCGCCACCTGTCTGTATTCTCTTAGTTCCGGCACACGTCTGTATGATTACATTCCGCCTTCAACGTATGGCCTTCCCCAGACGGCGCTGTGCCATGGTATGCGCCTGTTTGCCGAATCGCGCGGTTATACCGTGATCGAGAACTACACCCAGAAGATCGACGCGTTGTATTCCACCGGGTTCACGTTCGAAGACTACAAGGCCGAGATTGACGCCGGTTGGCCCGTCATGATCCAGGTGGTCGGCCACAGTATGGTCGGCGTCGGTTACGATGACACCAACAACACCGTCTACCTTAACGACACCTGGGACAACAACATCCACAGCATGACGTGGGGCGGCTCCTATGCCGGCATGGCGCACCGGGCGGTCACGGTGATCCATCTGGAGAGAACGACGTCGCTCGACGCGCAATTCAGCGCCTCGCCCGTAAGCGGTTTCGCTCCGTTGAGCGTGCAGTTCATGGATCAGTCGAGCGGCGCCCCGACCGCGTGGTACTGGGATTTCGGTGACGGGCAGACCAGCACGTCGCAGCATCCGTCCCATGTGTACACGTATCCGGGCGCCTATTCCGTGTCGCTCACCGTGACGGGCGCCTCGGGAAGCGATACGGAGTCCAAGGCCAGCTACATCACGTTGGCCTCCGCGGTGATTGAGATTCCCAGCATCGATGCGCTGCAACTGATCGGCAACGATCCGGCGTATCCTCTCGATGGCGACTACTTCCTGACCCAGGACATCGACGCCTCGGCGACCGCGACCTGGAACGGCGGAGCCGGGTTTGATCCCATTGGCCCCTTCACGGGCAGCTTTGACGGTCAAGGGTATGTCATTGCCAACCTTACGATAAACCGTCCGGACGAGGATTATGCAGGTCTTTTCGGGACAGTAAGCTCGGGCGGCACTGTGGAGAATCTGGGACTTGTTGGAGGCGCGGTCACCGGCAGTTTCTATGTGGGCGGTCTCGCCGGCTATGTGTACGAGGCAACCATCTCCGGGTGTTACGCGACCGGCCCGGTTACGGGCGAGAGCCATGTCGGCGGCCTGGTCGGCTACAACGAGGCGGGCGCCATATCGGCGAGCTGTGCCACGGGCTCGGTCTCGGGTGACGCGTATACCGGCGGCCTGGCCGGCACAAACGATTGCGGCGCGGTGTCCCAATGCTATGCCACGGGCCCGGTGACGGGTACAACGGTGACTGGCGGCCTGGTGGGCGGCAACGTGGGAGGCGCCATCTCGGAATGCTATGCGACGGGTGCGGTAACGGGGACCGGTGCCAATGCCGGTGGTCTGGTCGGCCAGAACGACGGCGGCGTGGTGGAATACTCGTTCTGGGATGTCGAGACCAGTGGCGTTGCGCAATCCGGCGGCGGCACGGGGCTGCCGACGGCGCAGATGCAAACTCTGACCACCTTCACGGGCGCAGGGTGGGATTTCAGCGCGGTCTGGTACATGCTGGTCGGCGGTTCGTACCCGTATCTGGCCAATTTGCCGCAGTGTGTGGTTCCTGATGTAACCGGCCAGACGGAAGCAAACGCTACGACGACGCTCGGGAGCTCGGGCTTCTCGGTGCGCGTCTCGTACGCATACAGCAATACCGTTCCGGCGGATGAGGTGATGGACCAGACCCCGGCAGCCAACACCGAGGTGCCGCTGGGCAGTCCGGTGGCGCTCACGGTTTCGATGGGTGCCGAACTGGTGTCGGTCCCCGATGTGGTAGGGGACCAGCGCTCTGTTGCCGAGCTCACGCTTGCTGTCGCGGGCCTGACCGTGGGTACGGTGAGTGAACAATACAGCAGCACGGTCCCGGCAGGCCAGGTGATGAGCCAGTCGCCGTCCGCGGGTGCGCAGGTAGCGCCGGGCAGCGCGGTGAACCTGGTAGTGTCGCTGGGCGTACAGCCGGTGACGGTGCCGAACGTAGTGGGCACGACGCAGTCCGCGGCGGCGTCTACCCTGACTTCCGCGGGTCTGACCGTGGGTACGGTGAGTGAGCAATACAGCAACACGATCCCGGCAGGCCAGGTGATGAGCCAGTCGCCGTCGGCGGGCACGCAAGTCGCTCCGGGCAGCGCGGTGAACCTGGTGGTATCGCTGGGCGTGCAGCCGGTGACAGTGCCGAACGTAGTGGGAGTGACCCAGTCAGCCGCGACGTCCACGCTGACCTCGGCAGGCCTGACGGTGGGCACGGTCACGCAGCAATACAGCAGCACGGTCCCGGCGGGCCAGGTGATGAGCCAGTCTCCGTCGGCGGGCGCGCAGGTCGCTCCGGGCAGCGCGGTGAACCTGGTGGTGTCGCTGGGAACGGAGAAGACAAAAGTCCCCAATGTGGTGGGCATAAGTCACGCGGCCGCGCAGTCCGCGCTTGTGTCGGCGGGCCTGACCGTTGGCACGGTGAGTGAAACCTACAGCGACACCGTCGCGGCCGGCTTGGTGATTGCGCAGAATCCCGCGCCCTCGACGGAAGTGAATCTTGGCAGCCCTGTCGGCCTGTCGGTTTCGTTGGGGATGCGTATCGGGGATCTCGTTGTCGATATCACGCAACTCAAATTGACCGGAAACGCTCCGTCAAGCACGTTCAGTATTGCCAATCCGAATGGCGGACTGCTGAACTGGACCGCGGAGAGCGACACGAACAGCATTGCCGTTCAACCCGGTTCCGGGTCGGGCGCCGCCACAGTGACGGTGAGGTGGGTGGACTTCTCCTACACGAAATCCGCAAAAATCACCGTCAGAAACGTCAATGACCCGAACGACGTGGCGTATATCAAACTTGTTTTGACGCGCCCCGGGGACGTAAACGCCGATAGCCTCGTCAACGCGATGGATGTCCAGCTTGTTGTGAACGAGGTTCTCAAGAGCGACTCTCAGTACGATTGCGACCTCAACGGCGACGGCCTGGTCAATGCCATCGACGTCCAGGTCGTGGTCAACGGGGTATTGGGGCTCTGGTAAAACAGGCGGGTTGTCGCCCATGGCGCTGCGGGGAGCAGCTGCCGCGCGGTGAGCGCCCCTGCGCTCCTCGAAGGAGCGCGCAGACGAGCCTTCGCTTGTTCGGCCCTGTCAGGCGTTATCCGCAAACGCAGGACGAGACGCGGTTTACCCTCCCAGTATCGGGCCGGCGCCCGGTGCTTCGAACCGGCAGCGCGCGTGCCAGACTACGGTATCCAAGAATATGACGCGTCTTCTGATTGTTGTCCTTCTGGCGACACCCTGTGGAGATTTCCATCGCCATGCCTCCTGGAGTTCACTCAAACCGCCTTTCTCAGGCGCTCACGAGCCAGGCGCCCGTGCGTATCCGGAACCGCAGGCCGCCGGTTCGAAACCGGACTCTCCGGAGGGGATGAACTGACCAGCGGGTTGTTGACAGTCACGGCGAGGCGACGGTAGTTTCATAGAAAGAAGACTGCGGCGTTCTACCGACCCGAAAGCCTGCTGGCGGCCGGTGTCCGTTCGCACGGAGGCTACACAGCCGAGAGGGAGACGCATGCCGGCCACGCTCCTGCAAACCATCCAGTCCTGTTCTCCGGAGCGTTGCGGCCGTTGCGTGTTGCTGGCGTGTGCCGGGTTGCTGGCGTGTGCCGGGTTGCTGCTTCTGAGCACGGCGGGCTGTGTGAAAAGCGGGGCGGACGCGGGCGTCTGGGAGGGGGAAGAGGCTGTCGATTGGCTCGGTGCTGCCGTCGCGGAGCAGGAAGCTCATCTGGCGCGCATTACCTCGCTTTCGTTCACCGTGACGGAGAGGGGGATGAGGCGCGAGGGAAGACGGGTGCATGAACGCAAGATGGACCATAAGGAGTTCGAAAAGGGGGCCTGGATTCGCATTGAGCGTTCGGGCACCATACCGGAAAACCTCGGTCGCGGCAGGCGCCGGTCCGTTTTCCGAACCGAAAGCCTCGTATTGAACGACCGCTATCTGGCCCAGGCGCATCCGCCCAGTACGGTGGCATATCTTCGCGAACATTCCAGTATCGACGCGATGCCACAGCAGTCCCGGGATGCCCTGCATGCCTTTGATGCCCAGGGGCCCCGCCGCCACGGGTTTGGAAACGGACACGACTCGCTCGTGCAGATTCACCGGACCGCACAGACGCAGAAGTATCTTGAGTTGCGCGTGGAACGCGTGCCCGGTCCCGAGAGGCTCTTCAGCCTCAAGTGTTCCCACAGAAAGAGTCCCATGTTCGAGATGACTCTTGACGGTGACCGGGGATATCTTGTGCTCGAGACCAGTCACTATGGGCCGGGCGGATTCCTGAGTGAGAAGATTGCGGTCACGCCCGGCGAGATCGCGCCGGGACTCTGGTTTCCCCGGGAATGGACCAGGACGACCTACGACCCGATCGAGAGCAAACCTGGCGTGTCGTATCCTGTGCAGACTACCTTTAACGACATCACCTCTATAGAGATAAACCCGGAACTCGACGATGCCCTGTTCACGTGGCAGACCATGCCCCTCGGACCGGCCGTGGAGATCTCCCGGTACGACGCCGCGGGCGAATTCCAGACCTTCGACATTGTCCATGGCGAGCTGGTACCGCAACGTACCGAAGAGACGCCGCGCACGGCCGAGACCGCGGATGCGCAGCCCCGACGCCCTCCCCGGCACGAAGCGCCGCATCCTCCTTTCCGCCTCGGAACGCCGGACAGCGAGGAGGAAGTGCTTTCGGAGATGCCCGTCTTCCCGTGAAGCAGGCGGCCGGCCCGCTCTGAACGTCTTCACCGGGACCTGCATTCATACGGCCCGGGGAAAAACCTTGGGGCTTGTCGCGGGTCTTCCGACCCTCAGTCGTCGAGCATGATGGGGGCGCCTTCAAGGAGGGCGAGGTAGTCGTTCACATCCGCGCCGGCGATGCAGCTCTCGATGATGCGCCTGCCCAGGGGCATGAGGTCGGGATGCAGGAACTCGCGCAACTGGCGGTGGAAAAACGCCGTAAGGATGTCCGCGCCCTGGTCGTAGGCGGGCTGACCCACTTCGGGCTGGGTTTCCACCCGCAGAAACGTGTGCTCGATGGTCTGTCCTTCGACCATGATGGTGTCGACGGAATACCCAAGGAGAGAACAACGCGCGGGGACCACCTGTTTGGGCGAGAACCAGGCGCCGCCCCGCCGCGCAAGGTATTCGCGCACGATCCATTGGGGCATAAACCCCACTTTCCACGCGCCGACGTACTGGTTGGGACACAGAATATACCGCATCTTGGGCGTATCGAGGAACTGCTGAAGCAGCAGGTTGGCCTGATCCACTTTGCGGCCGGTCGCAAACGGCCAGTACGAACCGACGCCCTCGGAACTCATGCCTTCGGTCTCCACGATGCTCGGATTGTCGCTGCCCCGCGGGGAAACCAGCCGCCAAAGCCAGGCCAGCGCCGGCGGGAGGATGTGAAACAGTCCGAGGATCCCGTACGACGGGTCCGTGCTGGTGCAGCGCGGCGTGCGCACACCAAAGCTGCGGACATCCACCCGCACGGGCCCGTTGATCACGTCCGGAACCACCCGCCGGGGCAGGATAACCCGCGGATTCGGGCAGGTCCGGCCGGGACTGTCTTCGATGTGCTCCCAGATGAGCGCCGTGCTGCCCGGAGACGCGTCAATGTTGAGGAACAGCAACGGTGCCGGCGGATGCACGGTCAGGGATTCCAGGTGCGGGTCGGTCCCGTAATCCTTGATGTGGTCGGTTCGGATGAACCAGGCGTCCTCGGCGTCCATGAGCGCGAGGCGGCCGTCGCCCCGATCGAGTGACGGATGGCACAGGGCCATGTCGTCCGTGACCGGGCGCAGGGCGCAGTTGCGCGGCATAATCAGGAACCGCTCCTCGCCGGTGACCGTGTTGGTTCCGAGAAGGAGGCGGCCGTCGGCCTCGCGGTGCATCTGCTCGAGCATCTCGCTCTTGCCTCCGCCGCTGGCGCCTTCGTGCATGATGGTGATGCGGTTATCGTACGGCGTGATGACCTGTACGGTGGAGCAGTGGGTCGTGACCCAGGCCTCCTCTTCGCCCACGTGGATCAGCATCCCGTAGACGCCTTTCTTCGCGCTGGGGCCCGGGTAGAGGTTGTAGCTGAACAGCTCATGCAGCCCCCGCAACCGGTTGTGCACCACCACCTGCTTTCCGTCGAAATGGGTGTGGCGCATCGGCGGCGCCACATAGATGACCGACTTGGGCACGAAGTCTTCCGGCAGGTTCTGCGCATCGAGGATACCCTGCAGCTGCGCCAGACCCAACGCGAAAAAACCCGCGTTCGCCGGACAGATCGCCATGGCGTCCACGCCCACGCCGCGCGTGCCGGCCACAAAATAAAACAGGGCCAGCTCCTGCGTTTTCAGCCAGTCAAAGGTCGCCGCGCGCACCGGATCGAACGGCCCGCCAAAGCGCTCCGCGAAGCGGGGCTTGTCGGTAGGGCGGTCGTCGGCGATGAACATGCAGTCGGGATCGCGCCGGCGCATGTACGGCTCCACGTAATTCGCGGCCACGCCGTTCTTGACGCGGCACACCCGCGCCTCGACCACGCGGCCGCGGCCGGGCACCTCGTAGGCCACCTCATGCCAGCCCCCGGGGGACGCGTCGCGAACGGCCAGCGCCACCAGGTCATTCACGTTCCGCGCCACGGTGTAGCCCGGGCAGGCGTTGAGCAGTTCCGCGGCTTCGAGCGGTATTTCACGATGCAGTGGTTCAAAATGCGTCGTCATCTTGGAGTTCCCTATAGAGAAGCGTCACGAACACGACCGGTTTTCATTGCACGGGCCATATGCTACTTTGAGAGCCCCGTGTGCTTCAAAGAACCAGAATTCATACCGGAGCCCGCCGGCCGGTAATGGACCGCCCTCCGAAGACGCCGCGTGCGCTCAGTTCGTGTGCGATCCCGTCAATCAGGTCGGAGAAGACCCTCTCGGGCGGCCTGGGTCTCCCGATTCTGCCAGCCAGGCCCAATGCCCGCCGAGGGCAGCGCAAATCTTCGCATACCGCTCCATGGGCACACGCACGGAGCCCATAAGGGAACGGCGGCCTTTGGCGCGGCCGTGGCAGTCGGAGCCGCCGCTGACGAGGAGGCGGTTGGCTTCGGCGAGCTGGATGAACTCGTCTACGCGGCCGGCCTTGTGCTGGGGATGGTACGCCTCGATGCCGTCGAAGGGAAGCGTCAGGAGGTGGGGGAGATGCCTGCGCACGCCACCCAGCCCCGGATGCCCGACGAAGGCCAGTCCGCCGGCGGCGTGGATGGCGTCGACGGCCTCCTCGACCGGCACCCGTGCGCTGGGCACAAACGCGGGTTTCCCGCGCCCGATGTAGCGGTCGAAGGCTTCCTGCACCGTGCGCACGTGCCCGGCATCGCGCAATTCCTGGGCGATGTGCATGCGGCCCACGGCGCCGGCGGTTCGCGCCAGGATCGTGTCGCGCGCGATGGTGAGACCGAGGGACTCCAGCTTTTCGAGGGTGAGGTCGAGCCGTCTGCTGCGTCCTTCAGCAAGCGTGGTGAGAACGTGCTTGAGATGGGCCGATTCGGGCCTTATCCCCAGTCCCACGACGTGCACCTCGAGTCTGTCAAGCGCGGACGTGATCTCCACGCCGTTCAGGAATCCCAGGCCATGGGCAAGGGCGGCGGCCGCGGCTTCACGCAGCCCCGAGACGGCGTCGTGATCCGTCACCGCCAATGCTCCGACGCCCAGTTCCGCCCCCCGTTGCACGACGGTTTCGGGAGTATCCGCTCCATCGGAATAGTGGGTATGAACGTGGAGATCTGCAAACAGACTGTCCGAGGCTCACTCTCCCTTCAGACGGTCCAGCACGCCATTGATGAAGCGCGGCGCCTCGTCATTTCCAAACCGTTTGGCGATCTCGATGGCCTCGTTCATCGCCACCTTTTCCGGGACGTCCGGAGCGTGCCGCAGTTCAAACAGCGCCACCCGGAGGATGTTGCGCTCGATACGGCCCACCCGTTCCGGCGCCCAATTGGCCAGCGCCCCCGTGATTTCGGCGTCCAGAGCGTCGCGGTGCTGCATGATGCCCTCGATCAGCTGGAGCGCGTAGGCCCGGGCATCCTCGCTGACCGCCGCGCAATCGTCCGGAACCCAGGCCATCGAGGCCCAGAAATCATCCAGGGCCGATTCCCAGTCGTATTCGGTGAAATCGAGACCGTAGAGGAACTGCACCGCACATTCGCGTCCCGAACGGCGGCTCTTCCGATTGAAGGACTTCACAGTTGCTCCAGCAGGTTGACCATCTCGATGGCGGTGCATGCGGCGTCAAACCCCTTGTTGCCGGACTTGGTGCCGGCGCGTTCCACGGCCTGTTCGATGGTGTCGGTTGTCAGCACGCCGAACGCCACAGGCACCTGGGTATCGAGCGTGACGTGGGCCACCCCCTTCGACACCTCGGCGGCGACGTAGTCGAAATGGGGCGTGCTGCCGCGGATCACGGCGCCCAGGGCAATCACTGCATCGTAATTTCCCGACAAGGCCATCTTGCGGGCGACCATTGGAATCTCGAACGAGCCCGGCGTCCAGGCCACCGTGATTTCCCCGTCCTGCACCCCGTGGCGCTGCAGCGCGTCCAGCGCGCCCGCGAGCAGCTTCCCCGAGATGAACTCGTTGAAGCGCGACACGATGATTCCGTACCTCTTACCCGACGATACGAGCTTGCCTTCGATGATCTTCGGCATCAAACCACTCCTTTCACGACAGCAAATGGCCGAGCTTGTCTCTCTTTGTCTGGAGATACCGCGCGTTGATTTCGTTCGGGGGAATCTGGATGGGCACCAGATTCACCACTTCAAGACCATAGCCTTCGAGCCCCGCCCGCTTGACCGGATTGTTGGTCAGCAGGCGCATGCGGCGCACGCCCAGGTCGGTCAGGATCTGCGCGCCGATCCCGTATTCGCGCGGGTCGGGCGCGAACCCCAGATGCACATTGGCTTCCACCGTGTCCATGCCGTTGTCCTGAAGCTCATACGCGCGAATCTTGTTCATGAGGCCAATCCCGCGGCCTTCCTGGCGCATGTACACCACGACGCCGCGGCCTTCCTGTTCGATCATGCGCATGGCCTCATGCAGCTGCGCGCCGCAATCGCAGCGCATCGAGCCGAATACGTCTCCCGTCAGGCACTCGGAATGCACCCGCACGAGCACCGGTCCTTCGACGGTCACGTCGCCCTTGACGAGGGCCACGTGCTCGCGCTCATCCACGTCGTTATCGTAGGCTATCAGGTCGAACACTCCGTACTCGGTGTGAAGCCGCGTCTGGGCCACCCGGTGCACAAGCTGTTCATTGCGACGGCGCCATTGAATGATGCTTTCCACCGAGCACATCTTGAGACCGAATTGCCGGGCAATCTCGGCGAGTTGCGGAACCCGCGCCATCGTGCCGTCCGCGTTGATGACCTCGCAAATGACCGCCGCCGGAGTCATCCCCGCGATACGGGTGAGGTCGACGGACCCCTCGGTCTGCCCGGCCCGCACCAGGACGCCGCCCGTGCGGGCGCGCAGCGGAAAGATGTGCCCGGGCTGCACCAGGTCGCCCGCCTGAGTCTTCGGGTCGATGGCCACCTGCACGGTCCTCGCGCGATCGTAGGCGCTGATGCCCGTGCTGATGCCTTCCGCGGCCTCGATGGACACGTGAAACGCCGTGCCGAAGCGCGAGCGGTTCTGGGTGGTCATGGGGGGAATCCCCAGTTTATCCAGCCGCTGCCCGGTCATCGAGAGGCATACCAGGCCTCGCCCGTGCGTGATCATGAAGTTGATGGCCTCGGGGGTCACCTTCTCGGCCGCGACCACAAAGTCACCCTCGTTTTCGCGGTCCTCGTCATCCACCAGGATGATGATCTTGCCGGCCCGGAGGTCGTCAAGTATTTCAGGGATCGATGCAAACATGGGATACTCCTGCCGGCCTCACGCAAATCCATGGCGCGCAAGAAAATCCTGCGTCAGCCCACTGCCGCCGGCCTTCACATAATGGTAAATATGCTTGCCGATAACATCGGCTTCGAGATTCACGGGGTCGCCCGGCCGTTTTGCGCCCAGGATCGTTCGACTGACCGTTTCCGGGATGATCGCCACCCCGAACGTGTCTCCCGCGGGTTCCACGACGGTCAGACTGATGCCGTCTACCGCGATCGACCCCTTGGGCACGAGATAGCGCGCCACGTCGTCCGGCGCGCGGAACCGCCACAGCGAGAATTCGCCCTGATTGCTCACCGAATACACCCGGCCGACGCCGTCCACGTGCCCCTGCACGAAATGGCCCCCGAACCGGTCGCCCATGGCCAGAGCACGCTCGAGGTTGACCGCGTCGCCCGGGCGCGCCGCGCTCAGCGTCGTCCGCTCGGCGGTCTCCGGCGAGATCTGGGCCGTAAATCCGCGCTCGTTGAATGCCGTCACCGTTAAACAGGCGCCGTTCACCGCGATGCTGTCGCCGACATGCATCCCTTCGAGGACCACCTCCGCCAGGATCGACAACTCGGCGCCCGATTTCCTGGAAATGGCGCCGACTTCCTCGACAATTCCCGTGAACATTGAATTACCCTGCTTTTACGTAAGCTTCAATGAGCAGATCGTCGCCCACGCGCTCGGCGGTCATGCGCTCCAGCAGGACCGCTTCGTCCATGGTGGCCACGCCTTCGCCCTCCACGGCGGTGATCGCGTCCCGGCCGCCGATCACCTTCGGGGCCACGAAAAACATCACTTTGTCGACAATGCCCGCCTCGAACGCGGAGGCATGCGTGGTACCCCCGCCCTCGATCAGCACCGACGTGATCTCGCGTTCGCCCAGCACCGTCATCAGATGCCGCATGTCGAACCCGTCGCCGCCGCGCCGCACGTGCAGCACCTCGTCCGCCCGGTCGCATCCCCGCTCCTCCGGCAGGACCACCCACGTGGGGGCGGGGCTGTCTACCTCAAACACGCGGCGCTTTTCGTCCAGGTAATCGTCGGCGTCCAGAATGATGCGGATGGGGTCGTGCCGTTCACCGCTCTCCAGGCGCGTGGTCAGGCTGGGGTCGTCCAGCATGACCGTCCGGCTGCCCACGAGGATGGCGTCGACCTGGCTGCGGAGTTCGTGCACGCGGCGGCGCGATTCCTCGCAGGTCACCCAGCGGGAATGCCCGGTATGGGTGGCGATCTTGCCGTCCAGGGTCATCGCGGCCTTGCAGATCACGAACGGCATGCCCGTCGTGATGTATTTGATGAATATCTCGTTGAGTTTCCGTGCCTCATCCTCGAGCATACCCACTTCAACGTCGATCCCCGCCCGACGCAGCCGGTAAATGCCTTCGCCCGATACCCTGGGATTGGGATCGCTCATGGCCACCACGACCCGGGCCGGGCGTTTTTCGAGCAGCAGATCCACGCACGGGGGGGTGCGGCCCTGATGGACGCACGGTTCGAGGGTCACGTACAGCGTGGCGTCCGTCACATCGCCGTGCGCCGCCTCGATGGCCAAGACCTCCGCGTGCGGCTCACCCGCCCGCCGGTGGCAGGCCTCACCCAGCACCTTGCTATCGCGGACGATGACGCATCCTACCATCGGATTGGGCGACGTCCGGCCCCGTCCGAGGGCCGCAAGGTCCAGTGCACGCTGCATATACTGCCGGTCGACCGAACTCATCATCCTGCGCCGTTCCTGCACAAAAAAGTCCCGAAGGCTCAACACCTTCGGGACGGTATGGTTCTTGTGAGCCTTACCTTCTCCTATCCGGACTTTACCGTCGGCACCGGAATTCCACCGGATCCTGCGCGTATCGCGCTCGCGGGCTGTCACCGCCGGTCGGGAATTGCACCCTGCCCCGAAGGCAAGTATTCGTGAAATCTATCGCTTAAAGTGTATCAGGCCCGTTGCCCGGTGTCAATTCTTGTCAGACGCGGCACGAATGGCAGGATGACCGTTCGAAAGGCAACGGCCGCGCAGGAACATCAGGCGCGGGCCTCCAGGGGCGTCAGCGGTGCCAGACGGTCCAGGTCAACGGCCCCGGGAGCGTGTCGTGCGGATGATAACGCATCGATGCGCTCTGCGACGCGGGGTCCAGGGTCAGTCCCGGGTCCCCCGCGAGGACGACGCGGTTGCCTTCCGTGCGGGCCACCCGCAGGCACAGGGTTCGGGCATCCGCGGACGTCAGCCGGACGAGCTCCGCCGGAGGCACGTCGCGGTCACACACCATCACGGCTTCGCCCGCGTCGTCCCCGATGGCCTGCACGGTTCCCGTTACCGGCGTTCCCGTTGCATACGTCCATCCTTCGGACGACGCCACGGTGATGAGGTCATCGTCGAGGCGAATGACGTCGTGCACGTCGCCCCGCGATACGGTCAGCTCTTCCGCATTTGCCGTGACTCCCGTAACCCATTCCCCGGTCTTCCAGGGCACGTGCACCGCCAGGAACCGGCTCGTTCCGCCCGCATGGCGGAGCATGAACCCGTCCATCAGATGCGCGTCGAGATTCTGATCGACTTCACCGGCGGGCCGGACGGCCGGCGACTGAAACCGGTACGCGGTGGACGCGTTTTCCGGGAAGAGAAAGGTGGTCAGGCCCGTGTCGCCGTATTGCCAGGTGAGGCGCAGGGGCTTCCCACAGGCGGCCGCCTGGATATTCCGCAGGAAAACGTAGGGATGGTGCCGTTTTCCGCTGGTGTCGGTGCAATGTTCGCCGGTATGCGGCCGGGTTCCTCCCCAATCGGGGACCAGCGATGCCACCGGCTCGTGCAACGCGATGCTCGACTGAAAGGCGCCCGGCTCGTCCGCGCATCCGTGCAGGAAATAGTCGTGCATTGCGCCTCCCGCGACGTCAAAGCAATCCACAACGTAATCGTATCCCTCGCTCACGTGCACCTGGATAAGGCGCCTCCGGTAGACGGAACATTCGGGGTACGCGGGGCGGGCGTCAAGGTCCACAATGCGGACATGGGGATCCGTGTCGTCGAAGAACAACAGATTGCCCGCCATGGCAGGCTGGTCATATTTCAACTGTTGCGACCGCTGATCCACGACCACCAGGTTGTGCGACGCCGAGTTGATGGTCCAGTTGCGGTACCGCGTATGCGTGTAACCGATGTCGGACAGCAGCTCTATGCCGTGCGCGAACAGCAGGATCGCGCCCGTGTCCATGTGGGTATGGCCGTACGAGGCGTTCCAGTTGATGTGCAGCTGAAATTGGGTTTCTCCCGTGCCCGCCCCCAGGATCGCGTGCCCCATGTGCGGCCAGAGACGCGGGACCGACTCGGTGAGAGGCCGCTTCCGGCTGGATGACCACGTGTCGTTGACCGGCATGCAGCGTCCGTTGGGCAGGACCCCGTGTTCCCCGGCCTGCCGCGCCCGGGCCACCATGGGAATGAGCTCTGCCAGGTCCGCATCGTCGATGCGCGGCTTCGGGTATTCGGGAGGATCGCTGTAGCCGCGCACCGCCCGCACGATTTCATCAAGCGCACCGACCGTTTGCCAATGGTAGCTGGGGGCGCATTCCCGCCACCAGCCGTCCGCGAAGAACTGCGTGTCGACCAGGGTGCGCGCGCGGTTCACGGCCTCGTGGACCATTTCCGGCGCGCCAATGACGCGTCCGGCAACCACCATGTCGCAATACATTCCCGGCGACATGTTGGTGTAGTCGTCCGGATTGGCCACCACGAATTCATACCCGAGCCGGATCAGATCGCGTTCGATACGCGTCCGAATGTCCGTCCCCAGCAGCTCCTTCATCCGTTCAAAGGCGTCTCCGGCCGCAAGGAGGTCATAGGCCAGGGCCAGCCGTCCGGGAATGTCCCGATAGCCCCACCAATAGGACTTGGCGCCGCGAAACGGGCCGATATCGGAATCATACGGCCACTTCTGGTTGGCGGGCCAGAAGCGCACCGGCTGAAATGGGTAATCGAAGCGGATCGCGTACCCGGGAAACACCTGGGCGTGGCGGCCCACGATGGCGGCTGCGCGGTCTCCGTATTGGTTGTCCCCCGTCAGGGCGTACAGGTTCGCCAGTTTGAGCGCCATTTCGCGGGTCCACTGCCACTGGTCATACCAGGCGCGGGCCTCGAAAAAATACTGGCGGCCCGCCTCGTTCTCGTACCACCGGTACTCGTGAACCGCGCCGCCCGGCGCCGTCAGGACCGTCGTCCGGTTGGGCGCGTACTGCTCGTTGGGGAACGCCATTCCGCAGTACCGGCATTTGACCGTGTCGCCCATGCCAAGACGCCATTCCAGCGCGTGTTCCTGCGTGCCGCCATCGCAGTTCGGGCAGCCGCAGTAAAAGATGCCCGACTGCTCCGGGACAAGGTCGTACAACGCCTCGACCGGCAGGGCCATCGCGGGGGCGACGGATTCCTTCAGCGTATCGACTTGAGCGAGCGTGTATTCCGGCGGATAGACCGGATGGTTTACTTCGATCGCGCAGACAAGAACCGAGAACAGAAATGTGCTCATCATCGAAGACCTTTATTCCTGTGGGCTGGATTCGTATGGTAAAGGTCTGAATGCGGCTACTGCAATCACGCCGGACTCGTCCGCGGGGCCTGTCCGGGAAACTGAGGTCATGATGGCAGACGGGCGGGTGCTTCGTTGTCTGGCGGCGTGCTGCGTTTTTATGGTCCTGTGCGCGGCGGCGTTCGCCGCGGATGAGCCCGGGCTCCCCTGGCCCCGGCACGTTATCGACAATACCTCCCGCGGCGCGGATGGCGTACGCCTCGCCGATGTCAACGGCGACGGATGTCAGGATATCGCCACCGGCTGGGAAGAGGGCGGGGTCGTCAGGGTCTATCTCAATCCCGGCCCCGCCGGCGCGAAAATGCCCTGGCCCGCGGTCGAGGTGGGGAGGGTGAGGTCTCCTGAAGACGCCGTGTTCGCCGATGTCGACGGCGACGGCGCTGTGGATGTGGTCAGCGCGTGTGAGGGCAAGGAACGCACGATCTATGTGCACTGGGCGCCCCGAGACCCTTCGAAATACCTCGATGGATCCCAATGGAAGACGGAGGCGATACCCGCGTCAGTGGCGCGCACGCAGTGGATGTTCATCGCGCCGGCGGTGTCGCCCGGTTCTCGTGTGCCCGAGCTGTTCGCGGGCGCGAAGAACGAGGGCGCCTGTATCGGCGTTTTCAGGCCGGCGGATGCTGCGCGCGACCTGGCCGCATGGTCCTGGGAACGCCTTCAAGCGGCGGGCTGGGTCATGTCGCTGGTCTGGGCCGATATGGACAGCGACGGCGCCCCGGATCTGCTGTTCTCCGACCGGAAAGGCGCCAACCGGGGCTGTCACTGGCTGCGCAATCCGGGTGGTTCAGGCGAATGGGCGCTTCTGACCGCGGGCCTGCGTGAACATGAGGTGATGTTTCTCGCAACCGGCGATGTGGACGACGATGGCATGCGCGACATCGTCGTGGCCACGCGCGGCGGTCCCATCATGCGCCTCGAACAGAATCCGTCCGGCGGGTGGGACGAAACGGCCATCCCCATGCCCGAGAATACCGGCACCGGCAAGGGCGTCGGCCTGGGCGACCTGGACGGCGATGGGCTCGCCGATATCGTCTTCACCTGTGAGAATGCGAAGGACAAACGCGGTGTGATGGGCCTCCGGCAACGGGAGGACGGAACCTGGTCTCCCCGCGACATCGGTGGGCTCGACGGCGTCAAGTTCGACCGGGTCGAGCTCCTGGACCTCGACGCGGACGGCGATCTCGATGTGCTGACCTGCGAAGAAACAGCGGGACTCGGCGTGATCTGGTACGAAAATCCTGGATGAAAGACCTGCGGCGCGTATATCTCGTCACACGGTCGCCGCGCGCCACGGGTCGGCGTGCCGAAACGCCTCCAGCATAATCTCCTTCGTGTCGAACGCGACTCCGATGGCGTTGGCATCGCCGTAATCGGAGAGGATGAACCCGCCCTCCGGCGTGGCCCACTGTTCGAGCAGCAAGTGTGCCTCTTCCCGGATCTCCGTCGCGCCCTTGAACGGCAACGTATGCTGAATGTCGCACAGGGACTCGAAACAGATGCGGCCGCGGTAGCGTGCGCCGATTTCCTCGATCCCGAGGGCGCGCGGCTGCTGCAGATTGATGACGTTCAGCCCGATGTCGATGAGGGGTTCGATGATGTCGTTGACCTTGCCGCAGGAATGCATCCAGACGTGCCATCCCTGGGCGTGGCAGGCGTCGAAGATGCGTTTGTACCGCGGTTTGAAGAACGCGGCCCACAGCTCCGGGCTGATGAACAGGTCGCGCTCGGTGCCCCAGTCGTCCGTGAACCCGAATCCCTGAATCCTGTTGCCGAAACGCTCGTGGATGTTCCGGATGATGCCCAGATCGAAATCGACAATCCGGTCAGCGAGCCAGCCGATCCGTTCCGGGTCGGCATACAAATCCAGGAGCGTGTTCTCGAACCCGCGCAGCGCGTGCATCCGTTCGAACAGCAGCATGAAAATGCCGGTGCAGCGGTAGATCTCTTCTTCCACCTCGAAAAATTGTTCCATGCCCTCGTAGAACGCGGGCGTATCCGGGTCGGGAAAGCGGAACGAGTCGAGCGCGGACCAGTCCTGAAGCGGGTGGCCCTTGACCTGTCCCATGTTCTGTATGTCCGTGCGCTCCCAGCCGCACCCCCATTCGTCGAGCGAGCGCCTCTCGGCGTTGTTGCCGGTTCCAATCTGGTTCCAGGGGACCGACCGCACGTCGGTGATGCCGAGCCAGTCGAAACGGACCGGCAGGCGGTCGGGCCGGTCGAATTCAATGGCGCGCCGGACGACTTCATACGATGACATGGGCATGGGATATTCCTCGACCCGGGTGGCAGTCTTTGGTTCTGGTGAGCCCTATGGTACCATGTTTTTGCCCGGTTCCACAGGGCAGGGTGAGGCCGCTGTCGCCGCGAAAGCTATCCAGGGAGAAGGCCATGCGCCGTCGTGATTTTCTCTTGGCCGCCGGTGGCGCGCTTGCAGGCGCGCCGATGTGGACGAAACGCAGCCATGCCGGCGAAGAACCTCCGCCGAATGTTCTGTGGCTGACGTGCGAGGACATCAACGCGCATCTCGGATGTTTCGGCCAGGCCGGCGCCACCACGCCGAACCTCGACCGCCTGGCCTCCGAAGGCGCGCGCTATATCAACGCCTTCTCAGTCAGCGGGGTCTGCGCGCCAAGCCGCTCCTGCCTGATCACGGGCATGTATCCCAACACCTTGAGCAGCCAGCACATGCGCTGCAAGACGCCGCTCCCGCCGAACGTCACATGCTTTTCCGAATACCTCCGGCAGGCCGGCTATTACTGCACCAACAACGTGAAGACCGACTACCAGTTCGACCCGCCCGCTTCGGCCTGGGACGAATGCAGCAAGGAGGCCCACTGGCGCAACCGCCCCGATACAGCCCAGCCCTTTTTCGCGGTCTTCAACCAGACCATCACCCATGAATCCAGCATCGGAACGCTTTTCGAAAGCGACGACGTCCTGCGCCAGCGTCTGGAACCCCTGGCCCCGCACCAGCCCGAAGCGCTCGACCTGCCGCCCTGCTTTCCCGACACCCCGATCATCCGGCGGCATTGGGCGCACTATTTCGACCTCATCACCATCATGGACAAATGGGCCGGCGGCCTCTTGCAGCAGCTCGAAGAAGACGGCCTCGTGGAAAACACGATTGTCTTCTTCTTCGGAGACAACGGCGCCGGCCTGCCCTGGTGCAAGCGCTGGCTGCACGACCGCGGAATACGCGTGCCCTTGATCATTCGATGGCCGGGCAAGCTGGCGCCCGGCGCCGAGCGCGACGAACTGGTGAGCTTCGTGGATTTTGCGCCGACTGTCCTGTCGGTGGCGGGGGCCAAGGTCCCCGCGCACTTGCAGGGCCGGGCCTTTCTCGGCAACGCCGAGAGTCCCCCGCGCAACTATATCTTCGCGGCGCGCGACCGTATGGATGAGCGGTACGACATTATCCGGGCCATCCGCGACAAACGCTTCAAGTACATCCGCAACTACGAGCCCTACCGGCCCTACGACCAGCATCTGGTCTATCCCGAGAGTTTCCCCGTCATGCAGGAGATCCGGCGCGTTGAAAAGGAGGGCGCCCTGGAAGGAGCGCAGAAACTCTTCTTCGCCGAGGCCAAACCCCTCGAGGAACTCTATGATACACAAGCGGATCCGCACGAAATCCAGAATATCGCCGGCCAGCCGGAGCTCGCGCACGAGCTGAGCCGTCTGCGCGAGGCGCTGGACGTGTTCCTCGATGAATCCGCCGACACGGGGTTCATCCCCGAGATCGACTTGCAGGCCTGGCTGGCCAGCGCCTGGCCCGGTCCCCCGGAAACCCTACCCGTGTATGAATTTGCCGCAGATGCGGAGATCTTCGGGAAACCCGTGAAAGATCACGTGGACCTCCTGAACGGCACGGTCCGTCTGCGCCGGCTGCGGGCCATTAAGACCCTCGGACTCGTCCCCGAGGCGCTGCCGCTGCTCCGGACGGCTCTGGAAGACTACGATCCGGCCGTGGCCTTTTGGGCCGCGGTCTCTCTCGGACACCTCCGAGATGGCTCGCCCGAAACCCGGTCGGCGTTGCTTAAGACATTGGAAAGAGAAGAGTTAAGTGCAAAACTGGGCGCGGCGCGGGCGCTGGTCTTGCTCGGGCACACCGACCAGGCGATGCCCGTGCTGCTCCAGACACTTGCCCACGAGAACGAATACGCCCGGCTGTCGGCGGTCGAAACCCTCGAAATCGCCGGATTGGAGCACCCCGGCGTCCGGGAGGCCCTCGAAGGGGTCATGAACGAGAAAGAGACCTATCCCCGCCGCATTGCCGCAACCGTGCTGGGGGTCAAGATACGGTGACGTTCCCCACGCCGCAGGACCGCGCCAAAACGGCTTGTGATGGAGTATTGCTTTTTTTGGGGTTCTCGGCTACACTATCGTCCGTGCAATGGTGCACATGAACTGGAGTTAGTGAGCTTCCGCCTCCGTTTTGGACCTGATCCTGCGCGTGATTTCCGAAAAGATGTCATGCTCGCTCCGGACTGGTTGCCGACCGGGTTGAGGGCCACCCTCCACAAGACCGCTCTGGAAAGGAAAGAGTAATGAACATCTACGTAGGAAATCTGTCGTACGACACAGACAACAATTCACTGCGTGCGCTTTTTGAGACGCACGGTGCAGTGGATGACGCGCGGGTCATCGAAGACCGGCAGACGGGCCGCTCGCGCGGGTTCGGTTTCGTTGAGATGCCGAACAGCTCCGAAGCGCAGGCCGCCATCGACGCCCTCAACGGGCACGAGATTCAGGGGCGCACCCTGACCGTCAATCAGGCGCGTGAACGCGAAGCGCGTCGTCCGCGTGGCGGCGGCGGCGGTTACGGTTCCCGCTACTAGTCCTTACGGCAACAAGCAAAGGCGGTGCATTCCCGTTAAGCGCGGGGTTGTGCCGCCTTTCCTTTTTTGCCCTGACCCGGAGGGCATGTGCCGCCCCTCTGTCCCCGCCGCGGGTTTGTTCCCCGCGGCGCAACACCGCGCGTGCACGGCCTCGGGCCCGCGAAGGCAGCCTTCGTCTCAATGCTCCACGACGAGCACGCGGCCGACACGCATCTCTCCTCCGTTGTGCAGGCCCCAGACGAGCCGGTAGTCGCCCTGCGGGCCGGTACGGAAGGAGTAGACCCGGCGCACCGGGGACGCGGTATGGCGCTGGGTCCACCGGAAGAACGCGCACCGAGCGTCCGGCGCCGATTCAGCACGTTCCACGGCGAGATACGAATAGTCTCCCTGCCACAGCTGCGGCCGTGCGGCGCAGTCGAACGAGACCGTGTATACCGTGCCGGGTTTCAACGGAAATTGTTCCGGGTTTGTAGCGAGACAGGACTGCCAGTCGTCGGGCAGCGTGACGTCATCGCGTTCGCGGTGCGCGGCGATCCAGTGAGGCTGTTCGAACCGGGCATTCCCGTGCAACTGTGCCGCCGCGGTCCTTACGTCCAGTAGCCGCACGTTCTTGTTGCGCAACGGCACCGCGCGCACCTCCGATACGTCGAGGGCCCCGCCGCCCACGGCTTCCCACTCCAGGTCGTACGCTGCGGCGGATTCCGTATGGACAAAGACGGTCCGGGTGGCGGAGGGCTGTCCGGCCTTGTCATACCATCGCACCTCATCCAGACGGGCGTCGTCGGTTCCCCGGGCATAGAACCGGAAATACCCGGGATCCTGTTCATTCAAATCCTTCACCGGATCTTTCGCAACGGCATACCGGAACGTGATTTCGTAACTTATCCCGCCCGGAAGCGGATCGAGCGTGATCCACCGGCCTGCCGGATCCTGCCGGACGGCCACTGCGCCGGGGGCGTTCTTCCGCGGCGCCGGAGCGCCGTTGCCGATACGGAGCGTGCCCAGAAGATACCGCTTCTCAGCGTCGCCGCCTTCCATGGCCAGGGCGAGGGCCGGGGCGCCGTCAGGCCTGGCCATCGCAAGCCGGACCTCGTAGTCGCCTTCGGGCAGATCGGGCGGCAGGGTAAACGCCGACCGATGCCGGTAGGTCTCGCCCGCGGCGAAGTGCCGCTGGTCGAACGCTTCGTCGAGGCCGCGCCAGGCCACCGCGTCGTCCCGTATCAGGTAGACCGCGACGGGGAACTGCTCGTAACACCGGCCCGCGGCACGGTTTTCCCACTGCTGTTCGAGCCACAGTTCGCCGCCGGGGACGACGGTCTCGGGAAAAACGGCCTCGACCAGCACAAAGCGATAGCCCATGAGTTTGTGGTATGCGAGCACCAGATCGCGGTTGTCGTTGTAGAACTCGGTCGCTCCCAGAAACGAACCCCATCCCAGAGGCGTAACATAATTCGGGTGATGGCTGATGACCTCGTCCAGGGCGTTTTGCACGTGGTCATCGCCTTCCCGGGTCGTCGGAAAGCCCGTTATGCCGGGTCCCCGGTAGGCATCCGGTCCTCCAAACAGTTCCATGAACAGCGGCTTGCGGTACTGGTGAAAAAAGGCGGCGATCAGCCGGCCGTCGTATTCCTGTTTAACCGCCCCGCCGCAGCCGTGCCGCGACACCGTCACGTGATCGAACGGAAGCGCGTAGTCAAAGACGCTGCGGTGCAGATAGTCGTGGTATGAGGGGGGAAACGCTTCGTAGATGGAGGTGCCGCGCGGAAGCACGGACTCGCCCACGTTGGCGGGCGTGCGCCATTCATAACTTACCGATAGATTCAGGTACTTGCGCCCCCCGAACGCCTCGCGCCACTGGTCGACGATGCCGCGCAGTGCATCCACCCGCGCATCCACCGTCTCGTAGTTAAAGCCCGAGTGCCACTCGCCAAACTCGCCGTATCCCTGCAGGTTGATGGTCTCGATCCGGGGATCGTCGCCGAACTTCCGCGCGAATGCCGCCAGGAACATCCGCAGACGTTCCCGGTAGACCACGTGCCGGTAGTCGGGAAACGACAGATGTCCCCGCTCGCATTTCGGGACGCCCATGTCGAACAGCCACCGCGGACAGCCCGGGAAGACACCGAAATCCTCCGTAGAGAAACGCAGGTGAATCGTCTTGCCCTGGCCCGCCCAGTAGCCGATGGCCTCGTCCATGAGCGCCCAGTCGAACTCTCCAGGCCGGGGCTCCACGAAGGCCCACGTCGACAGCACCGCGACGTTCTGGTACCACTCGTAGGCTGTGCCGTCGGCGACCCTGGGCACGGACCGCCCCGCGTCGATCTCCCCGGGCACGGCATGGTCGATGAAGACCCAGCCCTTATACGGATTATGCAGCGGTTCGTCCGTCTCGACGGGATGGAATACCGCCCCCAACAGGGTTGCCGCGAAGAGCGCCCACACCGTCAAAGTACCCTCCCGGGCTTACTGAACGGCATCCAGCAGCCTGCGCCCGTTTTCGTAAAACACCGCGTCCACGAAGTCGCTCCCCAGTCCGCACCGCTCCACCGCTTTGCGAATCCCCCGCAGCTCTTCGTAGAGAAACGAGGTAAACACCAGTTTCCCGTGGTCGTCCGAGATCGACAGCGGCCACGGCACGGGCGTGACGTAGGTGTACTGGTTGTTGATCTCGACTGATTTGCCCGGCGCGACGGCGATGGGGAGGTCTGTGGCATACAGGATCCGTTCCCGGGGCGCTACCCGAAACACGTATTCGAGCACTTCCGGATTGCTCACCATGGCCAGGTCGTAGTACAGATTGGGAAGATCAATCAGGGTGTCGAGGGTTCCCCGCACGTTTTTCAGAAAATACGCGCGTCCCACGTGGGCCAGCACGATGCGCGCCTTCGGGTAGGCCCGGCACAGGTCCACGAGCTGTTGCTGATTGAGCGGGTCGGCCAGGCGGTCCTTGCGGGGAATGTGCAGCATGACCAGGAGACCCCGCGCGTCCACGAGTTCCATGGCCCAGTCCGGGAGCATCTCCGGAATCTGAACCTCGTTGAGGTCCGGCTTGCGCACGTAGTTCAGGTACGGTTTGAGCCCGAGAAAACGGCCCGAAGCCAGATCCGCCTCCAGCGAGTCCGGCCTGTCCATGACGGGGTCAAACAGGCGCAGCGGAAAAAATCGCCTCTTGTCGCACACGTCCCCCACGTACGCGTTGTTGACCTGGAGGTCGTATTCCACGTGGGGAAGACCGAACACCACCGCCCTGACGTCGCGCTTCGGATACAGCTCGTGCAGGTCCTGTGAGAGCGCATCGAGGTCATAGGAGCGGATCGGATGCCCGGCGCATGAGTAGGCCTCGCAGTCCGGGGGGATGGTGGCCCCGTTGAACAGATGCACATGGAAATCGAGCACCTTAGCCGGAATGAAATCTTCGAGTTCCTCTTCCCAGATGCGGAGGTTTCGTTCGTGTTTGGTCGTTTCGCGCCACATAGCCAGCCTTTCGTAGAACGCGCGGCCCGCGCCGCGGGGGTTGTTGCGGTCACAGGGTGGTGACGTCGAGTCCTGCAATCGAACCGAACGCGACGATCTCGCTGGCGCAATCGCCCATCACCAGCGCGCTGTGATGGGTGCCGCCATGGACCGAGTACTCCTCCAGAAAGAGCTCGACCGGCAGCTCGGGGCGGATCCACCCGCGCACGGCGTTCTTCATCTCCGCGACCGTCGTGTCGTCCAGCACCTGGACCGGGGCGACAAGCAGCCCGAAGGTGTCGGCAGGGCCTGGAGCCAGGTTCACCAGCACCGCCGGCCCCGGCCGCATCGCGCAGGTGATGATGGCCGGGTTTTGCGCCGGCGTGTACGGGAACTCCTTCTCGATCAGCCGCGGAACATCCCCGGCCACTTCCGGGTTCACCTCGCCCATGTGCGACAGAAACAGCGCATCGCCTTCCCAGTCAGGACAGAAGATCTCAGTGAACGTCGTCTTGCCGAAGGCCTTGTTCAGCGCCCCCATCAACGACGCGGTCAGGACGTCGCCCTCGCCGGCGTATCCGTATCCGCGGGCCATCGCCTTCGAAATCTCCAGGAAGGGGACGGTATCCATCGGACCGTCAGCCGACTGAAATTCCAGGAAATTCATGCTGAACGCCGTGTAGTTGCCGTCCGCCAGACATTTGCGCAAGGCCAGTCCGGACCGTACCGACCTGCGGTGCACGTCCTCGGGGGCTTCGACGGAATAGCGCTTGTGGTCCGCCGCCGTTTCTTCCCGGACGTCCTCGTCCGTGATGAAGGCCGCCTCCGCAACGAGTGCGTCGACGCCGATCTGCGCGGTCTGGATGCCCAGCACCCGTTCGATGATGGCGTCCGGGGGCGCAAAATCGCCCATGCCTTCGAACGCGGGGCCGATGCGCAGCGCGCGCGTTGTGCGGAAATGCCTCGCGGCCAGCGCCGACCGCGCGATGCCCGCCGCGCGGTCCAGCACGTCCGGACTGGCGAAATGGCCCGCCACGATCTCAAAATGTTTGCCTTTTCTGCGCAGCACCGACGCCAGATCCTGCACCCCGTGGATGCCGTGATTGAACATGATCCGCTCCGGCGATACGCCCTGCCCAAACGACGCATCCATCGTGGTATCGAGCAGGAGCAGGGGGAGCGTGCTCGCGGCGAGAATGCCGGCCGATTCCAGGGACGGTGAATACGCCAGATGGAGCGTCACGATCAGGTCGACCCGCTCTTCTTCGAACCGTTTGACCTCGCGGGCGAATTCCTCGTTCACGCGGCAGATCTCGCCGCGCGACACCGACACGCCACGCTCCTCCAGCCCCCGTGCAATCGCGTCCATGAACGGACCGAAGGGCTCCCGCAGCGCGGGGTTCACATCGTCGTAGAGTTTTAGATACAGGGGCAGAAGCCCGGCTTTCGGCTGTTGCATCACCGTTGCCTCCATGTCAATAAAGGTTGAAACGCTGCCTGACTTGCGCATAGTGATTCTCGGCGTCCTCTACGGCGCGGCACAGAGACGCGCCGGGCCGCCGCACCGTATCGGCCGGGGCGCGGGCGATGGCCGGCGCCAGGGCATACACCGCGCCGCGCGCCACGGCCCAATCCTCCTCACGCTGCCGTTGAACCCACCCCCCCGGAAACAGCGCCGCAATGAGACGGCAGAAACAGCCGGCCTTGCTCGCGCCGCCACCGACCACGATACAATCCGCCAGTCCTCCGGACAGGGCGCGCCGCAGGGCGTCCGCCAGCTCAAAGACCATCCCTGCGGCCACGGCGCGCACCAGGTCGCCCGTGTCCGTGGCGGCGTTGATGCCCCAGAAGGTCCCTGCCCCGTAGGCTTCCGGGAAGAGCGGGTTGCGCTGGGCGAGATGGGGCACGGCCACGAGTCCCGGCGGAGGGGCGAGCCGGGTGCGGAAAACGGCCTCGGCTTTCCGAATCGCGTTCGGGAGGTCCGGATCCAGGAGTGTCGTGAGGGCCCAGTCCCACGCGGTGTTGCCCGTGCGCAGGGGAAGGACCACCAGCTGGCCTTCGCCCGTCACCGGGCCCAGCGCCAGCTGCGCCGGCGAGTCGAGCGCCCGGCTGTCCGGGCGGGCATAGTTGCATACCCACGCCGTGCCCAGCGAACAATGCGCCGGCCGGCTCGATACCCCCACCGCGGAAAGATACCCCGCCTCTTGGTCGATGTACGGGCCCGCCACCGGAATCCCTGACGGCAACTGGAGCCGCCGGGCCGTCTCCGTGCACAGCGGCGCGGTTTCATGGCCCTGGCGCAGGCGTGCGACGAGCGGCAGCGCCAGGCCAATCAGGGCGAATGCCGCGGGGTCGAGGCGTTTGGCCGCGGCGTTGTAAGCCCCCGTCTGGATGGCATTCCCGGGATCCTGCCGCCAGAGGCCCGTCAGGCGGTGAAACATCCATTCGCCCGCGCCAATGTGGATGTTGGCATCGCAGAAGAGCTGCGGTGCTCTGTCCCGCAACCAGGCCAGCCGGGCGAGACCGTGCGGGACGCCGTCGCGCAGGGTGAATTCCCGCCAGAATTCCGGCGTGGTGCGTTCCGCAATCGAGGCCGCATGCCCGTGGGCCCGGGCGTCGTTCCACAGCACCATGGGGGTGAGCGGCGCGCCCGTGCCGCGGTCGGCAATGATGCTGCTGCCGCCCTGGGCCGCCACCCCAATACCCGACACAGCCGCCCAGTGCCGGCCCAGGTGTTCCCGAAGCGCGGCCAGGACCCCTTGGAATGCCCGGTCCAGAGCCCGCACCGTCTGTTCGCGCCCGCCGTCCGCCAGGAGCCTCACGGGAAGGCGGTGCGCGGCCCGCGCCGCCAAGGCGCCCGAATCCGCATCAAATGCGCAGGCTTTGAGCACGGTCGTGCCCACATCGATTCCAATGAGGACGCGGCCCTGCGCACTGCGGCGCTTACGTGTGCTCGGCATACGATATGTCCTTGACGGCGTCTTCCAGCCAGGCGCGCGTGCTGGCGGGCACCGCGGCCCCCGTGATCACGCGATCGATGTCACTCCACGAGGCGAATCGGACAAAGGCCGGTTTCTCGAATTTCGTATGGTCCGCGACCAGCACGGTCTCACGCGCGCCCGCGAGCATGGCCTGTGACACCCGGGCCACCCCGGCGTCCGTCGTGAACACGCCGTCGCGGTCCGCACCGTCGGCGCCGATGCAGGCGATGTCCACCCGAAACCGTTTCATGTTCTCTTCGGTCAGCCAGCCGGACAAATCGGGGTTCCCCGTGCGCACGGCGCCGCCGGCAAGAACCAGCGCGATGTTTGGGCGGCCGTAGAGCGCCGAGGCAATCGCAAGCGATGAGGTGAGCACCGTCAGATCGGGAATGCCTGCGATGGCCCGCGCCACCTCCAGCGTCGTGGTGCCGGTGTCCAGGGTCAGGGTCATGCCGCTTCTAACGAGACGCGCCGTTTCGCGCGCAATGGCCTGTTTCTCCACCGCATTGCGGTCGGCTTTCTCCTTGAACGAAAACTCGATGATGCCGGCCCGGGACAGCATGGCCCCGCCATGCGTCCGCGCGAGTTCGCCCTGACCTTCGAGTTCGGCCAGATCGCGCCGGATCGTCATGACACTCACGCCGAAGCGGGTCGCGAGCTGCTGGACCGTGGCTTCCCCCGTGGCGGCCAGCGCCTCAAGAATTCTCGCGTGCCGGCTTTTCACCTCAGCTCAAGCGTCCTTCCTGGTCAACGCCCGCAGGGCCTGCTCCATGCGCCCGACGACAAAATCGATCACGTCAGTCCCCGCAATAAGCGGAAGCTTGGTCAGGGCGCACGGCGGGCATCCTTTCTTGTAAGTCTGCACGCTGATATCCAGACCGCCGGCGTTGAGATGTTTCGCGAACCGTTTCGCGGCCTCGACATCGTCGAAAAACACCCCTGCCAGGTGCCGGCGCCCCTCGATGGCCGTGAGTAGGTCGCCGTGCCGGCGGGCGAGTTCGTGCAGGCGCTCCTCGTAATAGGCTCCGGCCTTCTCGATGTTCTCGGCGTTGGCTTCCACCCACCGCATGGTGATCAGATAGGCGAGGGAGGCCAGTTCCTCCTGGCCGTTCGTGACCAGCGCCCCGAACTGCGGCAGCGAATCCAGGGCCGCGCTGAACAGCACCCGCGACGCCGGGTATTCACCGCCGGGAAACCCCTTGCCAACCACCACAAAACTCGGTTTCAGGCCATATTCACGGAAAAGATACAGCTCCGGGCTCCACACGCACGATTGAATCTCGTCGCAGACCACCGGCACATCGTGCTTACGGCACAGCGCGTAGGCTCGCCGGATAAACCCCTTGGAAAGCCGCACCGCCGCATAGTTCATCAGGATCAGTTCATGGAAGAACCCGGCAATCTTGAATGGATGCGTGTCCCATCGCGCGAATGCGTTCTCCAGGTCGTCCAGGTTGTTTGGCCGCACCCCGCGCACCGTGAATGCCCCGCATTGCTCCAGATGCGCCGCCATTTCGGGCCACATGCCGCGCATGGCCTGCGTGAGAAACGTCGTGCCGTGATAGTTCGCCTCGAGGCCTCCTTCATCGTCCCCCATCACCAGGACGACCGGGATGCGCCCGGCATACCGGGGTTCGGGGCCGCCCGCTTCGCTGCGGTAAAACCGCGCGAGGAGCATCTTCAAGGCGGCTTCCGCGGCCAGGCTGCCCGTCTCGAGGTTCAATACGCGGTTCAGGACGTTCATGGACCTTGAGTGCAGGGTTCGCGCCAGCATGCGGCCGTCGCCCGGGACGAGTCCGGCGGCCGTGCGGATCATCTCTTCTTCGAGGATGCGCGTGATGTGTCCCCGCGTATTGTTGTGGGTGGCATTGGGAATGCCCAGCGCCTGGGCATGGCGGATCAGCGCATAGCCCGGAAACGCGTGGCCGAGAGGCGCGTGGTAGTGTTCGCTCTTGGACGTCAGATACAGGCGGCCGTCTTCGCCTATCCGGTAATATCCCAGGGCGCTGAGCGGGGCCTGTTCCGGGTGCGAATGGCCCGCGAATTCGGCGCTCGTGGCCCCTGCGGAAGTCCGGCCCGTCGGACGGACGCAGACCGTCCCAACCTGGGCCAGGCGAGACGACAATGCCCGCTGAAGGTCCATCGGAAAAAACGCCACCTTGCGCGTCGCAAGCCGGCGCAAGTCGCCTGACGGGGTTCCGCCCAGAAACGAGGCCGCACCGCATACCGCCTCAATGTAGTCTTTACCGGCAAGGTCCTGCAGACTCAGGCGCGGCGATTCGAAGCGCAGGGGAGTCTTCGTGGGCACGGACAGCTTCCTTCCTGGGGCGCCGGACACCGGGGTCCGGGAATGTTCGATTTTGCGCGAAATTGTTCCTTATGGTAGTGCGCCACGACCCCTCTGTCAACAGGTCGCACCCGCAGTGGCCTTGGTCCCGCCCACCTCCGACAGTGTGTTACGCGCTGCCTTTGGCCGCTTGCGCTACGGCTCGTGCGGGCCTGGTGTGTCGTACTCGCTATCGCGATTGCTTCGGTGCAACCCCGCCGTGATGTAGGCAATGCGGGCCAGGGTGCGTATGGGCAGGCCCGGATTGATCAACTCGGTCATTTTCAGTGCTACCGGTTCGCCATCCGGCACGGTTACGCGGCAGAGCAGGGCGCAGAGAATCCCGCCCAGGCCCGAAATGGCAAAACACAGGCGAAACCCATCGAGTCCCCAGGCATCGATGATATTTCCCACGACAATGGGCGTAATGCCGAGCGCGAGCGAGATGAATACGTTCCAGGCATTGGTGTATCCGACGAGCCCGGTCTCCTTGATGAAACTGAGGTTCGCGCGATTGGCCGACACGTTAAACGCCGCGTTGAACACCGCGCTCGCGACAGCGGGCGGCAGGATGGCCCAGCGCGTCCACGGCTGGTCCGGCAGCAGAAGCAAAAACAACAGAGACGCCAGGGCGAACGCGAACAGCGTCTTGGCCATGGCCCGGGCGCTCCCGCTGTGATCGGCAAAACGTCCCCACGCCCGAATGGTCAGCAGGATCCCCAGGCTACCGGCCGAGGTGATGGCGGTGATATAGCCCGAGGACATCCCGAGCGCGTCGCGCATGTACAGCACCGAACAGGAGGTGTACCACGCCAGGCAGGAGAAACTCAGCGCCGAGATCGCCAGAAACCGGAGGTAGGGGAGATCCGAGAGTACCCGGGAATACGACGCGAAGGTCTCGGGATGGCGTTGCTTCTCGGCGGAACCCTTGCCGCCGGGAATCCGCGCGATGTAGATGAGGCTGGTAAAGCCCGCTGAAACCCCTATCGCGTAGATCAGCAGGTAGCGCCCCAAGGACCGGCTGTTCATCAGGATCAGGGCCTGCACGCCGAGCACAACCACCGAAATCAGATTCGAGACGATGGTCTCGGCGCTGAAGTAGAGACCCCGCTGATTGGAGGGCACCAGTTCGTGAAGCCAGGGCCACCAGCCTCCCGCCCCGATGGCGCGGGCCAGGCAGAACCCGAGCGTGCTTCCCATCAGTACATACCACGCCGCGCGCGGACCCCAGGTTCCGTAGACCCAGGGAATCAGAAAGACGCCGCAGATGAGGATGTTCCGCGTCAGCCAGGCCGCCAGCATGAGCCGTTTCGAGCCCACCCGGCTGATAATCCGGACCGTGAACAGCACCAGAACCATCGACAGCGGCGTAAACGAGAGGAGCTTGCCGACCCAGGACGGCGGCATGTCAATGCGCCGGGCGAGCAGCACCAGCGCCGGGCCAATGACGCATTGCCACCCGACTACATTAAAGGCCACGTACCCGAGAAACGAGCGGGGTTCGTGCTCCAGTTCATGGAACGCCTGGACGGCCGGAAGGCGGCGCCAGAACGACGTTCCGTTTGGTATTGTTGCGTTCATGGATAGTATTTAACTGCCAAACAGCCTGGTTGCCCGGCGCGTGAACGCGAAATCCGGGCGACGGCGGGTTATGGGGGAAGGTCATCCCGAGCCGGCGGCTCAACGCCATTATACCCCAAGCCCGGGGCTGGCGCCTCCTTCGCTCCACCAGGGCAATCGCACTTAATGCGCCCCGCACAAAGGGTCTTCGTGAGACGGGTCGTTTGTGACCCCCGTCCCCCGTCTCCCGCGAAAGCAGGGGTCCAGAGTCCTACTGGATTCCTGCTTACGCAGGAAAGACGTTAAAAAATGCC
>ENA-UOUL01001086-UOUL01001086.1-bioreactor-metagenome-genome-assembly--contig:-NODE-1086-length-41523-cov-8.091903_pt1 | contig 41523 bp, 42 predicted proteins | sample MGYA00249838_ERZ747220 | MGnify/ENA primary metagenome ERZ747220 (study PRJEB28778, sample SAMN05720191) | bioreactor metagenome | isolation source: Anaerobic biogas reactor | place: USA:Washington... | reverse complement strand
CACTGCCAGCGGCTACGAACCCGTTTCTCTTACTGCCGAATCTGCCCGAGGAGCAACAGTGACAATGAAGGCCAACCCGCTTTTTGCAAGACGTGTACCTGCCGAAGGGGCCGAAATTGTTGTTATTGACGGTACGGTGACAGATCTGTCTCTTGAAGAGGCTACAATAAAGCTTGGAAAGGATTATGGCAGGTATACCTACTTAATGCCTGAGGCGGCAAAGGAAAAATATGGCGAGAAGGGAGCCAGGGGAGCCTTCGAGGTTACTTCAAGAAGCAAGGCAAAAGAGTCGGGCGTGATCCTGCCCTATCCCAGAAAGGATGAAGGAGACTTTCCGACATTCAAGGGTGAAAGCTACCTGGCATTTGCCGACTGGGTGGCAGAGCGTGCCAAATACCCGGCCGAGGCTGCCGCGAAAGGCTTAAGCGGTTGGGCAAGAATGAGCTATACGGTTGAGACAAACGGCTCTGTCTCGCAGATAAATCCGTCCCCCGACACCGATCCGCTCTTTGCTGCAGAACTCACCAGGGTCATGGAATCTTCACCCCGCTGGAAAAGCCCGGAAAACAAAGACGCCAACGAACCCTTTAAGTCAGAGCTGCTGATCAGATTTCAACAACCGGACAGGGTAAACAACGGAATCGTTTATATCATGGTTGATGAGATGCCTGAGTTTCCCGGAGGTGACGCAGAACTGTTCAAATGGTTATATGAAACAATCAAATATCCGGCGGAAGCTAAAGAAAAAGGAATACAGGGTAAGGTCATACTCAGGTTTATTGTCACCTCCGAAGGCAAGGTGGAAAACGTCAGTGTGGTCAGAGGCGTTGATCCACTTCTTGATAACGAAGCGGTAAGGGCAATGAACCTCTGCCCTGAATGGATTCCGGGCAAAATGAAGGGTAAATCGGTTAACATATACTATTCTGTTCCGATCAGCTTTGCACTGAAATAGAATTTTCGCAGGAATTGTAAACCGGTGCGTCTGCAATTAATCAATCCGGGAGGTGATCTCTCCCGGATTTTCTTCAGGCAATGACTTCTTAAACAGAAAAAAAAGTGCCTGAAAGAAAAAATTTTCCCGAAAAACTTGCTTTTACATAAATAGCGTTTTATCTTTGACCAACCGTTCAGTCATAAAAACGGTTTTTTATGGGGGGATTAATTGGTTAAACGGTCATTCAAAAAAGTAAGGGGATGTCACCAAGAACTCCAAATCAGTTTGAAATGATGAGGGAGGAGAAGAGAAACCTCATCATGGACACAGCACTGGAACTCTTTTCTCAGAAAGGGTACCATACTACTACCATCAGTCAGATAGCAAAGCATGCCGGCATATCAAAGGGCCTCATGTACAACTATTTCAGGAGCAAGGAGGATCTTCTTACGGCTATCATGGACAGGTCGGTGACGGAGATATACGGCTATTTCAATCCTGATCACGACAGTCATCTGACCACCGAAGAATTTGAACTCTTCATACGGAAAGTCTTCAAGGTTCTTCATGAGAAGAGACAGTTCTGGAAGTTGCTCTTCAGGATAATGATGCAGCCGGGAGTATATGAGAAACTGTTCGGGGAGGAGTCGGGGTCATTATCAATATCAGGACAACCATTCAGAGAATACACTGAAAACATGATGAACCTCCTGGTTGAATACTTCCGGAAGAAGGGAGAGAATGCCGGTCCGGACTATGATCCGATGACTGACCTGCTCATGTTTATCAATGCCATCAAGGGGTTTGCCATCACTTCAATCTTCTCCGAGGAACAATACCAGGGAGAATACTTTGAAAAGGTAACGGAGGCACTTATTAAAAGATACAAATGAGACTTGCATAAGTTTGGGCTACACCGGGAGGGTAACTGTGACCTTCATGCAGGCCAGACGCAACCAATAACATAAATAATTTATATGAGAATGAAATTAACAGGACAGATAATCGCAGGCATCGCACTGCTCATCCTGCTGCCGGCAGGCGGACCGGCCACCGCACAGCAGCTGAGTGCCAAAGAGATAATCAAAAAAACCGATGAGAAGTTCAACGGAGAGCTCTCGGGCTACAGCGTCATGAGCATGACCATAGTGCGCCCCTCATGGCAGCGCACGATAGAGTTCAAGTCGTGGGCCCTGGAGGATGACTATGCCCTCACCCTCATCACCGCGCCGGCGCGGGAAAAGGGACAGACATTCCTCAAGAGGGGCACGGAGATGTGGAGCTGGAATCCCGCCATCAACAGGCTTATCAAGCTTCCGCCCTCAATGATGTCGCAGGGCTGGATGGGTTCGGACTATACCAATGATGATATTCTCAGGGAGTCCTCCGTGGTGGAAGACTACACCCACACCTTTGAGGGAGAGGAGGAGATCGACGGCCGCATGTGCCACAAGATCAGGCTTACGGCAAAGGATGATGCCGACGTTCTCTGGAGCCATCAGCTCTGGTGGGTTGACAGGAATGAATTTATCGTCCTGAAAGCTGAGTTATACGATGAGGACGGTTACCTGGTAAGGACGGAGCGGGGCACGGAGCTGAAGACACTGGACGGAAGGTTCATACCCACCACCATTGAGCTGATCCCCGCCGAGGAGCCGGGCCGTAAGACCATCCTCTCAATAAAAGAGGTAAAATTCAATGTAAAAATTGAAGAGAGCTTTTTCTCACAGCAGAATATGAAGACCATCAGATAGTAACAATCAAAAAATTACCGGAATGAAACTTACATGTGTAGCAATTGGCAATGAGTTATGATTGTTTCCTGCATGTAAGTTCCATTCGATCAATGAAATAAATAGTTAATCGAATGAAAAGCTATCAGCTTGCCTGGAGAAATCTGTGGCGAAACAAAAGGAGGACCCTCATCACGGCGGCGTCAGTATTCTTTGCAGTGTTCTTTGCGCTGATAATGAGGTCATTTCAGCTGGGTGTATACGCAAAGATGTACAGGGATGTCATTGAATCCTACTCCGGCTACCTGCAGCTTCAGCATACTGACTACCTTGATGAGTCTAGTCTTGACAACGGGTTTGTGCTTGAGCAGTCACTGACTGAGGTAATAGAGGCGGATCCCAATGTCACGGGGGTTATCCCGAAGCTGGAATCGTTCGCACTGGCCGCTGCCGGAAGCCGCACGCAGGGTGTGATGGTGATAGGTATGGATCCGGATAATGAGCAGAAGACTCTGAACATAAAAAACCGTCTCATAAAGTACCGCCTGACGCCTGAGGCAACCGAAGCTCTCAGTGGAGAGAACCTGCCGTCACGCACGGCAAAGCTGGTAGGCGTATTCTCCGGCGAGGCCTGGACCGACGAGAAGAGCCTTATTTCTGACCTTGGCATAAGCGATGACGATTCGGCAGCAGTACTGCCTCTTTTCAGGAAGCATGCATCACTTGAGAACAGCTATCTTACCTCTGCCGATTCGGGCATGGCTGTCATAGGATACGGGCTGTCGCGGTATCTCGATGCTGAGGTGGGCGACACCCTGGTGGTGATGGGACAGGGTTACCATGGCGTTTCTGCCGCGGGTCTATTCGTGATAAAGGGGATAGTGAGCATGCCCAATCCCGAGATAGACAATGCGTTCGTATACATCACCCTGGCAGATGCACAATATCTGTATGCAGCAACCGGTATGGTCACATCAGCCATCATAAGCATAACAAATACAGATGACAGGGAGCTCATTCAGACCCAACAGCGGCTGGCCGCCTCCTGCGATGACGGGCTGGCGATACGCAACTGGAAGGAGATGAATGCGCTGCTGTTGAACCAGATGGAGGCTGACAACAAGAGCGGCGCCATTATGATAGGCATCCTGTACCTGGTGATAGCCTTTGGCGTCTTCGGCACCGTTCTGATGATGATGGCTGAACGGAGAAGAGAGTTTGGCATGCTGGTCTCTATAGGTATGCAGAAACGCAAGCTGGCGGGTATAGTAGGCATGGAGATGCTCTTTATCGGACTGCTGGGTGTGATGGCAGGTATTGCTGCATCGCTCCCCATCGTCTTCTATGGCTATGCAAGGCCTCTGCGATTCACGGGAGAAATGGCAAAGATGTATGAGGAGTACGGTTTTGAACCGGTGATGCCGATGCTGCTTCCCGATACCTATTACCTCTGGCAGGCGGTGGTTGTGCTGCTGATACTGCTGGTAGCCATCAGCTTCAGTGTGCGGAGGATATTCAAATTGAACATTATAAATGCTCTCAGAGCCTAACAGAACACTACGATGATAACATCCATTGCATGGAAGAATGTCTGGAGGAACAGGACCAGGAGCCTGACCGTGATAGCTGCCGTGACTGTTGGCGTCTTTGCAGGTGTCTTTGCCATGGCAGCCATCAACAGTTCTATTGTTCAGCGTATTGATGCTGCCGTCAACGAAGAGCTGTCACATATCCAGGTAAACAATCCCGGCTTCAGGGGCAGCAGTGATATAGCCAATGTGATAGCCGGGCCGCAGAAGGTAGTTAAGGTACTCGACGAAACACCCGGAGTGACCCATATTGCTGAGCGTATTATTGTGCGGGGCATAGCCTCTACATCTGCCGGGAGCGCGGGTGTGGAGATCACCGGCATTGACGTTGAAAAGGAGCAGCAGATGTTTACCCTGAACGAACGGCTGATACCCGGTACCGGAAGCTACTTCGGGACAGATACCCGGCTCAACAGCGCCTTTATCGGCGAGAAGCTGGCGAAAGAGCTGTACATTATTCGGTATATTCTTTCTGAGGAGTCTTTTACCACCCTTGAAGCTGAAGGCGTTCCCGCGGCCGTGGCCGCGAAACTCAGGCCCCTCGAAAACCAGAGGTTCACAACTGAAAAGAAACTGACGGAGGCCTTTTCCGGATTGCTTACGGCGAAGGAGGCGAAGCTGTACGGGATGAAGATTAAGGAAGCTGCCTGGTCATACCGTGAGGGATCGAAGATCATCCTGACGTTTCTTGATGCAGATGGTATGCAGACCGGTGCGGCATTCCGTATCTGCGGCATATTCCGGACCAACAATGACTTTTTTGAGGCTATGTCCCTGTTTGTGCCACGTGATGAGCTGCGCCGGCTCACCGGCATGGAAGAGGGGCAGTACCACCGCATCATCGCCAGGCTGGAGGATAATGACCAGACCGACAAAGCCAGCGCCGCAGTGAAGGAGTCTCTTCCCGGGCTGGAGGTGATGAACTGGAAACAGATACAGACTGATCTGGCCATGATAGCCGATTACGTAAACCGGATTTACGGTATCTTCATGGTATTAATCCTTGCAGCCCTTGCTTTCGGAATTGTAAACACCATGCTGATGGCGGTGCTGGAGCGCACCCGCGAACTGGGAATGCTCTCCGCCATAGGCATGAATCGCCGGCGTGTCTTCAGCATGATCATGCTTGAGTCAATATTCCTTTCAATAGTCGGAGGCTTTGCAGGAATGGCTGTAAGCGCTATTGTCATTGCCATTACCAATCATACAGGCATTAATCTGGTTAAGTATGCAGAGGGTCTTGAGGCATTCGGCTATTCGGCGCAGCTTTATCCCACTATCGGGGCGGATTTCTTTATCATGCTGACGGTAATGATAGTGATCACCGGGATCATTTCAGCCATCTATCCCGCCAGGAAAGCGTTGCAGCTCAACCCGGTTGAAGCGTTAAGAGGAGAATAACAAGAAAAACAGAATACGATGAAAGTAGTTGAAATCAATGATGTCTTCAAGACCTATCATGATACCGAGGTTGAGGTGAAAGCCGTTAACGGCGTCACCCTCAGTTTTGAAAAGGGCGATTTTGCCGTGATTGTGGGTCCGTCGGGCTCAGGCAAGACCACCCTTTTGAATCTCATCGGGGGCCTTGACCAGCCCACCGCCGGGGAGATCATAGTTGCAGGACACAGGCTCTCAGAACTGAAGCCTTCCGAACTGATAGACTTCCGCATGGAGCATGTGGGATTCGTCTTCCAGTCGTACAACCTGATACCTGTTCTCACGGCTTCAGAGAATGTGGGATTTATCATGAGCCTTCAGAAATGGCCTAAGGAAAAGCGGATGGCACGCACTGATGAGATGTTGCAGTCCGTTGGCCTCTCAGACCGTCATAAGAGCCGTCCCGCGCAGCTCTCCGGCGGGCAGCAGCAGAGGGTAGCCGTGGCCCGTGCGCTGGCGCCGCGGCCACAGTTCATACTGGCTGATGAGCCTACCGCCAACCTTGATACAAAGTCGGCCGAGACCCTTCTTGACATAATGGAAAAACTGAACCGTGAAGAGGAGATGACCTTCATCTTCTCAACCCATGACGTGCGAGTGATGAAGAGAGCGCGCAGGGTCATAACCCTCGAGGACGGCAGGGTGGTCTCTGATGAAAGGACAAATCACCATTCATGAAAATATCAATCCTTACGGCAACTCTTCTGCTTTGTGCAATGCTTCCATCAGCGGCCCTGGCCAGCGTAAGCAGGGAGCTTTCAGCAACTGATACAGTGAAGACATCAGCTATTCTCACTGGTTCAACAGAAGAGGAAGAGCCGAAGGTCAGCCTCACTGCCGGTGGCTATGCCTCATGGCTTCATATGGCCATGTTTGAAAAAGCGTCAGAACCCTGGGTCAACAGTAGCATGCTGCATAACAGGCTCAATTTCAAGGCTTATGCCGGCAGCAAGGTAATATTTGCACTTGAGCTGCGCAACAGGTTTGTGACGGGAGACATGGTGGCGCTTGATCCTTCATATGTTAGCAGCCTCTCAGCTGACGCTGGCTGGGCGGATCTATCATGGAATATCTCCAAAGGCAGCTCATATGTATTGAATACCATGATTGACAGAGCTTATGTAGATTTCACCGCGGGGCAGCTGCAGATAAGGGCCGGGCGGCAGCGTATCAACTGGAGCCAGGCTCTGATATGGAATCCCAATGATCTGTTCAACACCTATTCCTTTTTTGATTTCGACTATGTTGAGAGGCCGGGCAGTGATGCCCTGCGGTTTATTTACTCCACCGGCCCCTCCTCGGCAGTGGAAGCGGCAGTAAAGGTTGACGGAAACAATCGCATCACCGCTGCCGCCCTCGGGCGGTTCAATCTCTTTAACACTGACCTGCAGTTTCTTGCAGGGGTGACCGATGATGATTACTTCACTGCAGGTACGGGCTGGTCGGGCGCCATCGGGTCAGTGTCGGTGCGAGGAGAGGCAACCCTTTTCGCTCCATTGAAAGGAGCAGAAGGGGAGAAGAATAATTTACTGGCAACCATCGGTTTTGACAGGGCTTTTTCAGATAAGGTGACAGCGCTGGTCCAGGTGATGTACTCCTCCAACCCTGTTGACATAAGCAGTTTCAATGAGCTGTACGGGGGCGGCCTGACGGCAAGGCAGCTTGCCTTCTCTGAGTTCAGCGCCGCGGGTCAGATCACCTGCTCACCATTCCCGCTGCTGAGTCTCTCTCTTGCAGGGATATGGTTTCCAGACCTCGACGGCTTCTATGCTGGTCCTGCCGTTGACTTCTCCCTTGCAGAGAATGTTGATTTCACCTTTTTGTGGCAGCATTTCAACAGCACCCTGGCTAACGTGGAGACGAAGATCAACCTCGGATTCATACGTGTCAGGTATAGTTTCTGAAATTTTCATACTTTTACGGGGCAAACTCCGTAAGTATGTCATTGGTCCATGAACTCGAAAAATCCGGAAACTGGCTCTTCAGAAGACGCAGCTGGCTTCCGGCGACAATACTTGTTCCCGCGGCTGCCTATCTCTTCATAGCAAACCGCAGTGTCATCTATTTCAACTACACCTGGGAGATAGCATGTATCCTGGTATCAGTGGCGGGTGAGCTGCTGCGCTCATTTACCGTGGGGTATGTTCCGAGGAACACCTCCGGGCGCAATGTGATTGACCAGCTGGCTGATGATCTCAATACTTCAGGTATCTACTCGGTTGTAAGGCATCCCCTCTATGTGGGCAATTTTCTCATGTGGCTGGGACCGGTGATGTTCCTGAGATCAGTATGGTGGGTGCTGGTCTTTATACTGGCATACTGGCTCTATTATGAACGGATCATCTTTGCCGAGGAGCAGTATCTCCGCCGAAAGTTCGGGGAGGCCTATGATGCCTGGGCATTCCGTGTCAAAGCGGTGTTCCCCTCATTCAGGAACTACGTCAGGCCGAAGCTTCCGTTTTCATTCAGGAATGTACTCCGCCGCGAGTACAACAGCATAACAAATCTCTTTATCGTATTTGCTTTTCTCGACCTCTGCCGCAACCTGGCGGTGACCGGCAGGTTATACCTGGAGCCGTTGTACGTGACTCTCCTTGTGTCAGCCCTCATCTTCTGGGCCATAATCAGGTACATGGTCAAGCGAACGAAATTCCTCTACGTGGAAGGACGCTAGCCCGCACTGGGTTCAGCAGATATTAACGGTCCCGTGCTCCAAGGAACAGCATGATGTAATAGATCAGTGTGGCCAGTGAGCCCAGTGCTGCAACAACATATGTGTATGCAGCCCACTTGAGCGCATCCTGCGCCTTGTCATGCGTCCCTGACGATGTTATCCCCGCATCTGACAGCCATGCAAGCGCTCTCCTTGAGGCGTTGATCTCCACCGGCAGGGTGATGAAACTGAAGAGGGTGGTGATGGCAAAGAGGACGATCCCTATAAGCAGTATCTCAGGCCTTGAGTTGAGAAGGACCAGGCCTGCCAGCAGCACCCACTGGATCCAGTTGGAGGCGAAACTCACCACCGGAACCAGCTTTGATCTCATGTTCAGCCAGGCGTACGAGTTTGCATGCTGAAGGGCATGGCCGGTCTCATGTGCTGCCACGGCAGCCGCTGCCACGCTGGCGTTGGAATAAACCGCGCTGCTGAGGTTTATAGTCTTTTTAAGAGGATTGTAATGATCAGTGAGCTCGCCAGCCACGCTGTGAACTGTAACATCTGTCACACCGCTGTCGCGAAGCATTTTTTCGGCAACATCGCGGCCGGTCATCCCGCTGCCAACCGGCATCTTCGAATATTGCCTGAATTTCGATTTGAGTCTGGCGCTGACTATCCAGCTAAGGACCATGAAGCCTAAAAAGATTATCCAGTATACTCCGTTATGCAAGAACATTGTTTCCATCTGAAAGAAGTGCTTTTTGTTTTTTCTCTAATCAACAAAACGCCTGCCAGTAATAATAAGTTCTGAAAAGAGGTCATTTTGTCATGCCTAATCATCTTATCTTTGAAGGCGATGTTAAAGAGCACGGCAAAGATATTCTCTTTTTTGTTACTTATCCCTGTGTGGTTATACAGGTGGTTCATTTCCCCGCTGACTCCTGCCTCGTGTCGTCATGTGCCCACCTGTTCTCAGTATGCCATTGATGCTTTCAGAATGCATGGTCCCCTGGCCGGGTTGGTTATATCTGCAGACAGGATTCTTCGCTGCAGGCCCGGAGGCACACATGGTTATGATCCTGTTCCCCGGTTCATCTTCAGGAGATACCGTGCCGGAGGGTTCGCCCTGTGCCGGGCGCCGCGGTGCAACAGATTAAAGGAGAGAGATTAAAAGGAGAGCTTCTCTCTAAGTATCTTATATCCTGCCCTGCTTACCGGTATTTTTTCTCCTGATTTGAGAATGGCCACGTAGTTATCCTTACTGTATGGTTCAAGCCGGGAGATCTGTTCCACATTAACAATATATGATCTGTGGACCCTTATAAAGAGAGAGGGAGGGAGGTGCTCCTCATAGTATTTCATAGTTTTGGGTTTCAATGCCTTTCCCTCATTGTAATATATCATTACATAGTCATCTTCGGCTGCAAGGTATGATACACTGTTCAAAGGAATGATCTTTATGCCTGCTCCCTTTCTGAAGACTATCCTGGTCAGGTATCCCTCTGCTTCCGAGGCTGTTGTCACCAGCTTTTCTATTCTCTCATGGTCAGGCTCCTCCTTCCCGAGACGGTTAAGCGCTTTTCCCAGGGCATCATCAAACCGATCCTTTGAAAATGGTTTAAGGAGGTAGTCCACCGCGTTCAGTTCAAATGCCCTGATGGCGTACTGGTCAAAAGCAGTGGTGAAGATCACCTCCGGTTTCTCGTCTATCACCTCCAGCAGCTCGAAGCCCGTCAGTTTCGGCATCTGTATATCCAGGAAGATCAGGTCAGGGTGTTTTTCCTTTATCTCCCTGGCACCGCAGAAGCCGTCACCGCACTCACCCACAACCTCTATGTCGGGGTGGTCAGAAAGCATAAACCTTATCAGTTCCCTGGCCGGGGCTTCATCTTCAATAATCAGTGTTCTGATCTTTTTCATGCCTTTATGATTGAGTGTTTTATGATTTACGGAACGGGAATTTTAATTCCACCGTAAAGCTGTCATCTTTCCGGTTGACAGTCAGGTCAGCCCTGTCGCCGAAGAAGAGCTCCAGTCTGCTGCTAACATTCCTGAGGCCTATTCCCGCTCCCTTCCTGGTAACCACTGAATCAGTGTCCACGTTGTTTGTAACGGTTATTTTCACCAGCTCATCTTCTTTCCTGGCCGTGGTTTTAATGATTACCTCCCCGGTTGATTCGTAGACCCCGTGTTTCACAGCGTTCTCATAAAGCGGCTGCAGGAGCATTCCTGGCATCAGTGCCGGCAGGCAGTCAGGGCTTATCTCCTCTTCAATCATCAGCCGTTCGCCGAAGCGCACCTTTTCTATCTGCAGATATAGTCTCAGGCTCTCCATCTCGGTGCCCAGGGTGACCGGCTGTTCATTCCTTGAAGAGAGTGAATAGCGCATGAAGTCGGAGAGCTTTACTATCATTTCCCTTGCTTTCAGGGGATTGGTTACTGTAAGTGAACTGACGGAGTTAAGGCTGTTGAAAAGGAAATGAGGGTTTATCTGTGAGCGGAGCATCTTCAGTTCTCCTTCGCGGACCTGTGTCTCCAGCTGTGACTGTCTTGCAGCCTTCTCCGCCAGCCTGGTGGCGCTGAGGAAGAGGTAGTATATAAGCAGCAGCATAAAGAAGATTAGTATGCCGGCGGTAGCCCTGAAGACCAGCACCGAGTGCCAGAAGATGTCATAGTCAACCTTCTCGGACACCATGAGCCTGGTGATGAATCTTGATCCCACCAGCCAGATGGTCAGGGTGAAGGTGCCGGTAAGCAGAACATTGAAGATATTGACATAAAGCTGATTGTCATCTTTCAGCAGGAACCTGACGGGGAACCATATTGCCAGCCCCAGAAGCCCGAAGATTATCATTGAAACCAGGCCGTCAGCTATTGCCACCTCCAGCCTGCTGCCGTATACAAAATGAATGAGAAGTGACTGGCCTGCTCCAAGTATCAGCCAGGCCAGCCACCAGATAAGTAGCCTCGTTCTGTTCTCCAGTAACGGATGCTTCATAGTCTATTTGTAACTCTTGATCTCTCCGCCTCCGAATATTACCACCCCTCTTATTATAAGTGACCTTGTATTGTCCCTGATCACATCTCCCCTTAGTTTCCTGCTGTCAGAGAAACCGCCCAGGATAGGTGTGATCTCAAGGATAACGTTCCAGTTATCCGGAACAATAATGGTTGTTCCTCCAAAGATACAGGTAATTTCAATTACATTATTCTCAGGCGCCAGCGAGGAGCTGGTGAGGTCAACCTCCCCGCCACCGAAGATAGCGGTGATCTTGCCTCCCCTGAAATTGTCAGTGTTGACCTGTCTTTCCCCGCCGCCGAAAATATTTACATAATCAATGTAATCTGTTTTATTGACCCCTGACAGATCCAGCCTTTTAACCAGTCTTTTGGAGTTGATCAGCAGCACTATTCCAATTACAATAAAGAGTGCCGGCCAGAAGAAGTTAAATGATCTGAAAAAATCAGTGAACAGTTCGGGTATGAGGAAGAAGCCGCCAACGGAGATAAGGACGATACCCGGCACCTTGTTGTCTGAACCGATGAGGGTTATCATGCCTATCACTATAAGCAGCATCTGCCAGCTGAAGATTACGTCATCAATAAAGTTGTCAAGAGGACCAGGAAGCACTGTCGACTTCTTAACGATGAGGATCAGCCCCATTACTATCAATAGTATCCCTATAAGGAGCCTTGTTGATGATTCCGGGTGCTGTGACGGTTTTTTCAGTTCGTTTTCCATTGTATTAATTATTAGTGGATTCTAATGTCTGCGTCTTTTCGTTATTGGTCTTATCATAAATGCCAGTCCTGCCAGTACCAGCACCGAAGGCCAGTATATCTGTTTATATGTCTGTGTCAGCTGCACAGGCATATCGGGCATGAGGAACCAGAACCCGATGGCAAAGAGCACCACTGCTGAGACCAGCTCCAGGCTGATAAGTGACCATACGCCGAAAAATATCAGCAGCATCTGCCATCTGAAGTAATCAGGGATATCCCCAAGCTTAAACAGATCAAGTCTGGCAACAAGCATCATTATTCCAAGTGTTATCAGGAATGTGGCGATGCCGGTAAACGGATTTCCATGTTTCTCTTTCATAGCTTGCACGTTGAATTACATACCAAAAATATTATTGTCGCACCAAACCATACCACTCATTTCCGGCAGGGAGCGGATATATACCGGCGAACAGCGAAGAGAACGGGCGATGTTACTTTTTTGTTCATAATTTTTTTTATTGGAAGAGGATTTATAATTTTGCAGACCGAAAAAATGGGAGATGCCCGGATTGTATTCCATACCGCTTGCCGGATTAAAGGAAGCCAGATATACCTACGAATTCAGGATAGGTTACGACTTCTTTGAAGCTTTTGAGGGATCGGAGATTAAGAGGGGAGAGTTCACGGCGGTGGTGGTTTTGCAAAAATGTTCCACCCATCTTGAGCTTGACATAGTTATCAACGGTCGTGCCGAGGTGGTCTGTGACAGGTGCCTTGATCCCTTTTTCATACCTGTCTCATCGGCCAACAGGCTGTTTGTCAGGCAGGGGAAGGAGTGGGATGAGGATGATCCGGACATGATTACTATGCCGCTGGATGAACATGAAATAGATCTTGGTCAGTTTTTCTATGAATACATCCACCTGGCGTTACCCATCAAGCGTATTCATCCTGATGATGTCAACGGTAACAGCACCTGCAATCCGGACATGATCAGGAAGTTGAGTGATCATCTTCTTCACGGCGAGGCTCATGCCAATCCGCGCTGGGATGATCTCAGGAAACTGACAGGGAATAATTAACTCAATTCATTACTGCGATGCCAAATCCAAAACACAGACACTCCAGTACAAGGAGAGACAAGAGGAGGACACACTACAAAGCTGTTGCTCCAACGGTGGCTGCATGTCCCAATTGCGGCTCGGCCCATCTCTACCACAGGGTATGCCCTGAGTGCGGGTACTACAGAGGCAAGCTTGCTGTCGAGAAGAAGACAACAGCCTGACCGGCTTTCCGTTCAAAACAGGTGAACGATGAAAATAGGCCTTGATGTGATGGGGGGCGATTACGCTCCCGATGCTGTCGTGGAGGGTGCCTTTGATGCACTCCCGCAGCTGTCGTCAGGAGACCGAATTGTGCTTATTGGTGACAATGACCAAATAAGGAGTAAACTTGCATCGCTTAATGCTGAGCCTTCTCTCTTTGATATTGTTCCCACAACCCAGGTGATAGAGATGTCTGACCACCCCGCAAAGGCGTTTTCACAGAAGAGGGATTCGTCAATTGCAGTGGGGTTCGGTTTGCTGAAGAGCGGGCTCATTGACGGATTTGCCAGTGCAGGAAACACCGGAGCCATGATGGTTGGCGCCACCTATACAGTGAATGTTATTCCGGGGGTGGTACGCCCTGCTCTGGCAGCACTGATACCAAATGTCAACTGCAGATCATCCATTATCCTCGATGTGGGAATCAATCCAGACAGTAAACCTGACGTTCTCCTCCAGTACGGTATGCTCGGGACCGTATACGCCAAGCATGTACTGGGAATAGCCAGTCCTACGGTGGGTCTGCTCAATATCGGGGCAGAGGAGTCAAAGGGGTCATCGGCAGTGAAAGCGGCCTACGAATTGCTGAATGAAAACAGTGACATTCAATTCAGGGGAAATATCGAAGGCCACCATCTCTTCACTGATGAAATGACCGACGTTATCATATGTGACGGATTCGTGGGTAACGTCATTCTGAAGATGGCTGAAAAGATATATGTGGTGGCACATTCGAAAGGCATTGACGACAGCTTTTTCAACAGGCTCAATTTCGAGGTGGTAGGCGGCACACCGGTACTCGGCATAAATGAGAATGTAGTGGTCGGACACGGAATCTCCAACCGGACGGCCATAATGAACATGATATTCCGGACCTTCGATGTGGTGCATGCCGATCTTGCCGGAAAAATCAGGGAAGCATTCGGAGCATGACAAGAATAAGAGCAGCAATTACAGGAATTAACGCATGGACGCCTGAATACCGGCTGACGAACCATGAACTCTCGCAGATGGTTGAGACCAGTGACGAGTGGATCATGCAGCGTGTGGGCATAAAGGAGAGAAGGATACTCAAGGGTGAAGGCAAGGGCACCTCTGACCTGGGCGAACCGGCAGTGAGAGGCCTCCTGGAAAAGACCGGCACAAGCCCGGAGGAGGTTGATCTGCTTATCTGTGCAACCATAACCCCTGACATGGCCTTCCCGGCAACGGCAAATATCATCTCAGACAAGGTGGGGATAAAGAATGCCTTCAGCTTTGATGTAGGAGCAGCCTGCTCCGGGTTCCTCTTTGCCCTTCAGACCGCCGCAGCATATGTTGAGACAGGCCGATACCGCAAGGTGGTGGTTGTGGGTGCAGACAAGATGTCTTCAATAACCGACTACACAGACCGCACTACCTGTACACTCTTTGGCGACGCCGCCGGAGCCGTGCTGCTTGAACCCACCCACGAGGAGTTGGGCATAATGGACTATATCTTCAAGACAGACGGTTCAGGAAAGAAATACCTGCATATGAAGGCCGGCGGATCAGTGCGCCCTGCATCACATGATACAGTGGGCGGACGCGAACATTTCATCTACCAGGAGGGACAGGCCGTATTCAAATTCGCCGTCTCAAATATGGCTGACGTGGCCGTGGAGGTAATGCAGAAAAACAACCTGAGACCTGAAGACATAGCATGGCTGGTGCCGCACCAGGCCAACCTGAGAATAATTGATGCCACGGGCCGCAGGATGGGCCTTCCTCCCGAAAAAGTCATGATCAACATCCAAAACTACGGCAACACAACCGCTGCAACAATACCCCTGGTGCTATGGGAGTTTGAACAGAAACTGCACAGCGGAGACAACCTTATCCTTGCCGCCTTCGGCGGTGGTTTCACATGGGGAAGCATATGGCTGAAATGGGCATATGACCCCGCTGCCAGATAAGGAAAAAACACCAGGACGAAATTCCGACTTCATTTTTCCTCTATCCGGCACAATAGTTTTTATATTTGCGTGTTAAAATAATTCAGGGAAACGGGAACAAACCAGATTTACTATGGCAAAAATAATTGAGACAGACAACGGCGCGGCAGTCAACACAATCAGCCAGGGCACCGAGATCACGGGTGATATTAAATCTTCGGGAGATGTCCGTATTGACGGCGTACTGAACGGAAATATGATCACCAAGGGGAAAGTTGTCATTGGCCCCACCGGCAGGGTAAAAGGTGAAGTAGAGTGCAAAAATTCGGAGGTTTCCGGACTGATTGAAGGCAAGATTACCGTAACGCAGCTCCTTAACCTGAAAGCCTCATCAAAGATTAACGGAACAATTGTAACAAACAAGCTCTCCATTGAACCGGGAGCAATATTCACAGGCAACTGTGCCATGAATGAGGGAGAGACCGGTGGAACAACAGCAATCAGAGGAAAAGAAGAAGGAAAATAAGGGCTCAGACGGCCTGGAGGCCTACTCAAGGTACAGCACCATCGCCATCCAGATGGTGGTCATAATCGTTATCACATCACTCGGAGGAGTCAAACTTGACACCTGGGCAGACACAAAGCCCGTTTTCACTGTTATTCTCTCTCTGCTGGGAGTGGCAGCTGCCATGTGGCTGGTGATCAAGGAGGCCATCAGAAACAAATGAGATGTTCCACCCGAGGGCCATACGCTACTATTTCAGACTCCTGGTACTCACATTATGCCTGATAGTCACGGCAATCATCCCCGGCACGGCAAATCCATCACTTTATGATTTATCTTCCGCTATTCTGTTGATAGCCGGATTCGCCCTCGTAGCCTTCATTTCGCTTTTAATTTTTTTTAACGGTTTCTTTTCCGGAGGAGAGAAAAGTGTTTTTATGACACTAATAGCGCTGGGAGTGAAGATGCTGCTCTCTTTCCTGCTCGCGTTGCTTTTCTTCATGGTTTTCAAAAATGACGAAACCGGTTCATTAATATTGTTTTTTGTCATATATTTGGCCATCACTGTTTATGTAATTCTTACATTCACAAGTGTCCTGAAGAAAAAGTCAGATTAAAGAAATTTAGCTTGAAAAACAGGTATTTATATCCTCTGATACTAGTATTGGCTTTGCTGGCGGGAACCTTCCCGGCCCGTTCTGCCGTTACTGCTGAAGAGGAGGGAAAATCACGCGGGACAGAGGAGGAGTTTGATGCTTCCTCCTTCATTATGGAGCATGTGGCTGACTCACATGAGTGGCACATTCTGACGAAGAAGGATGGCACACATGTTGCCGTCTATCTGCCTGTAATCATCTATGACAGGGAGTCGGGTTTGCATCTGTTTTCTTCCCGCAGGTTTGCGCATGAGCAGAGTTACAAAGGGTTTGCCATTGCCCATGAAGGCAAGTATGCCGGAAAGATAGTGAGGGTTGACGGGCATGGCCATCATGACGGTTCCAAACCTCCGCTTGATTTTTCCATTACCAAGGCCATCTTCGGGATGATAGTGGCTGCATTGATAATGCTCTGGCTCATGCTGGCCCTGGCAAGATCATACAAAAAGACCGGCATCAGCGCCCCCAGGGGCATCCAGGGAGTGCTTGAGCCGGTAATTCTTTTTATCAGGGATGATGTTGCCATTCCCAATATAGGGGAGAACAAGTATTCGAGATTCATGCCCTACCTGCTTACTGTTTTCTTCTTTATCCTGATAAACAATCTGCTGGGACTCATTCCAATTTTTCCATTTGGCGCCAATGTGACGGGCAATGTCAACGTGACCTTTGTGCTGGCGCTCTTCACTTTTCTGATAACCCAGTTCAGCGCCAACAAATCACACTGGAGGCATGTCTTTGCTGCTCCCGGGGTGCCTTTCTGGCTGCTTCCAATAATGATACCCATAGAGATCATAGGGCTTTTTTCAAAGCCTTTTGCCCTCATGATCCGTCTCTTTGCGAATATCACAGCCGGCCACATCATTGTGCTGAGCCTGGTGACGCTGATATTCATCTTCAGGTCAGTAGCTGTAGCGCCGGTCTCCATCTTCTTTGTGCTCTTCATGGATTGCATAGAGTTGCTGGTGGCCTTCCTGCAGGCATATGTCTTTACCCTGCTGTCAGCCCTCTTTATCGGGATGGCGGTAGCTGAACCCGAACATCACTAAACAGTTATATTTTAATTTATTAAACAAAAATTCATGGAAGAAGCAGTAATGTCATTAGCAGCAGTAGGAGCAGGTCTTGCGGTTATCGGTGCCGGCATCGGCATCGGCCGTATCGGCGGCTCGGCGATGGACGCCATCGCACGCCAGCCTGAAGCCTACTCGAAGATTCAGCTTGCAATGATCATCTCTGCCGCGCTTATCGAAGGGGCAGCCCTCTTCGCTATCGTTGTGGCTATGATCAAGGGCTAACAAACAAAAAAGCCTGTAACGGTTGGTTGCAGGCTTTATTAAACGAATCACACAAAACAGCATATTATGTTACTACAAAGCAGTCTCGCCAGTCCCGCCATCGGGACCGTTTTCTGGACAACACTGATCTTCCTCATGTTGCTCTTCCTGCTATGGAAGTTTGCATGGGGGCCCATCATGAAGGCAGTCAAGGCGCGTGAGGACATGATCCACAATGCCCTCGATTCGGCCGAAAAGGCCCGTGAGGAGATGAAGGTGCTGCAGGCTGACAATGAAAAGATACTCCGCAAGGCGCGCGAGGAGCGTGACAAGATCCTGCGTGATGCCCGTGTGGCCTATGACCGGATGATGGCCGAGGCCAAGGAGAAAAGCCAGTCTGAGTCCGACGCGCTGGTGCGCAGGGCCAGGGAACTCATAGATCGTGAAAAGGTGGCCGCTATCTCCGAGGTAAAACGCGAGGTGGCCAGACTGGCCATAGAGGTGGCTTCAAAGGTTGTGGGCGAGACGCTGAAAAGCGATACCGAGCAGCAGAAGCTCATAGAGAGATATATCAACGAGATCGAAGCTAACAGGAACTGACCACATGAACACAGCCAGGATAGCTGTCAGATATGCAAAGGCACTCTTCGACCTTGCCCTTGAAAAAAACAGCGTTAACGGTGTTTACAGGGACATGAGGAATATCAGCCTGCTCTGCGCTATGGATGAGGTAAAGTCGGTAATAAGCAACCCGGTTATTCCACTCCGGAAAAGGAAAGATGCAATAATTGCCCTCACAGGAGATGGCGCCGATAAACTGACAATAAACTTCATTGAACTGATATTCAGTAACAGACGGGGGGAGTACCTTGCCTCTGCGGCAAGGAATTTCATGGACCTCACCCGCAGGCACAGGGGCATCAGGCAGGTCACACTCACTACAGCCGTGCCAGTCAGCGGGGAGATGAAGAAAGAGATGGCAGCGCTGCTTGACGACCGTGATCCGGACACCATTGAGTTCAATGAACAGATTGACGGTTCAATCATCGGCGGATTCATTCTCAGGGTTGATGATTCCTACATTGACGCAAGCGTGAGGAACAGGCTCAACAGATTCAGAAAGGAGTTTTCACTGGCAGGTTATGCCGAATAGAAGATAATAAGATTCAGAGATATGACTAATATTAAACCTTCAGAGGTATCACAGATTTTAAAGCAGCAGCTTGAAGGAGTACAGACGGCCATTGACGTTGAGGAGGTGGGGACCGTGCTCCAGGTCGGTGACGGCATTGCGCGCATATACGGTCTTAAGAACGTTGGCTCCAACGAGCTCATAGAGTTCGTTGAGTCAGGCATAAAGGGTATTGTTCTCAACCTTGAGGAGGACAATGTGGGAGCAGTTATCCTGGGCCCCTCAGAAAAGATCAGGGAGGGAGACATAGCCCGGCGCACGGGCAGGATCTCATCAATAATGGTGGGCGAGGGTCTGCTGGGCAGGGTTATCACCACCACAGGTGCACCCATCGACGGCCGTGGCCCGGTCACCGGAGAGCTATATGAGATGCCTTTTGAGAGAAAGGCTCCTGGCGTCATCTTCCGGCAGCCGGTAAAGCAGCCGGTACAGACAGGGCTTAAGGCTATTGATGCCATGATACCCATCGGGCGCGGACAGAGGGAGCTTATCATCGGCGACCGCCAGACAGGAAAAACGGCTATTGCCATTGACACCATCATCAACCAGAAGAGCGAGTTTGACAAAGGAAAACCTGTTTACTGCATCTATGTGGCTATAGGACAGAAAGGTTCAACAGTGGCAAATATAGCCACCACTCTTGAGAGCAATGGTGCAATGGAATATACCGTCATCGTCAGCGCCACCGCGGCCGACTCCGCCGCCGCACAGTTCTATGCCCCCTTTGCAGGTGCGGCTATCGGCGAATACTTTCGTGATACCGGCCGTGACGCCCTGATCATTTATGATGATCTTTCCAAACAGGCAGTCTCATACCGCGAGGTCTCCCTGTTGCTCCGCCGCCCGCCCGGCCGTGAGGCATACCCGGGCGACGTCTTCTACCTCCACTCAAGACTGCTTGAGAGAGCAGCCAAGATTATCGAGTCGGACGAGGTGGCACAGAAGATGAATGACCTGCCTGACTCAATCCGTCACATGGTCAAGGGAGGAGGCTCTCTTACAGCCCTGCCTATCATTGAGACACAGGCAGGAGACGTGGCAGCATATATCCCCACAAACGTCATATCAATCACTGACGGACAGATCTTTCTTGAATCTAGTCTGTTCAATGCCGGGATAAGGCCCGCCATCAACGTGGGTATATCAGTATCCAGGGTCGGCGGTAATGCCCAGATCAAATCGATGAAAAAGGTGGCCGGCACCCTCAAGGTTGACCAGGCACAGTACCGTGAGCTGGAGGCCTTCTCCAAGTTCGGCTCCGATCTTGACGCTTCAACCCTGGCCGTACTTGACAAAGGGGCAAAGAACGTGGAGATACTGAAGCAAAACCAGTACTCACCCATGAAGGTTGAGGAACAGGTGGCTATCATCTACTGCGGTACCAAAGGCCTGCTGAAGGATGTTCCGGTGCACAGGGTAAAGCAGTTTGAGAATGATTTTCTGGCATTCATGCGTGACAACCACGCTGACGTGCTTGAGACAATTAAGAAAGGAGTCATTAATGATGAGGTTACCGGAACGCTTGACAGGGCAGCTGCCGAGGTGGCCGGACGCTATTCATCACGCTAGTGTATAAGGATAAGGAAAGAAGATGGCAAACTTAAAGGCGATAAGGGTCAGGCTCAGCTCGGTGAAATCAACCCGCCAGATCACTTCAGCAATGAAGATGGTGGCGGCAGCCAAGCTGCGCAAGGCACAGGACTCCATTGTTCAGCTGAGACCATATGCAGACAAGCTGAACGAGATCCGTGCCGGCCTGAGCGCTGCCCTTCGTGACACCGAGATAGAAAATATCTATGCAGAAAGGAAGAAGGGCACCGGAAGGGTTCTGCTGGTTGTGATCACCTCCAACAAGGGTCTCTGCGGCGCATTCAATGCCAACGTGATCAGGGAGGCCAGGCACATCATGGCAGAGAAATACGGCGAGCAGATGAGAAGGGGTGACCTGGCCCTGATGACTGTGGGCAAGAAGGCTGCCGATACTTTCAAAAAACTGAAATACAATATCATGGCAGACCACAGCGATCTGTATACAGCCCTCACCTTTGACAGGGTGGCGGCAGTGGCTGACAGGCTGATGGAGCTATACCTCTCACGGGAGTATGATACTATTGAGTTAATCTATAACCAGTTCAAGAATGCAGCGGTACAGAAGCTTACCCGTGAGACATACCTGCCTGTCACCATGGAGACAGATGCCGGTGAGAAGAGTGCCCCTGCAGATTATATCTATGAACCTGACCAGGTAAGCATCATCTCGGAACTTATTCCAAAGACTTTGAGGATACAGCTATATAAGGCGGTGCTTGATTCATTTGCCGCCGAGCAGGGTGCCCGCATGACAGCCATGCACCAGGCAACGGACAACGCCACCGAGCTTATCAGGGATCTTACCCTGCAGTATAACAAGGCGCGCCAGGCCGCAATCACCAACCAGCTGCTTGAGGTGGTGAGCGGAGCAGAGGCGCTGAACGGATAATGAAGATACGACTATGTTCACCAGTGATTACCTGAGAGAGCTGACAGACAAGGCAATCTCCAGCCTGCCCGGAACGCCTGAAGCGGAAAAGCTCTTTGCTCCGGTGAGATACATAATGTCCATCGGGGGGAAGAGACTGAGACCGGTAATGTGCCTCATGTCATGCAATCTCTTCAGGGACAAGATAGACGAGGCTGTCATGCCGGCGGTGGGCATAGAGGTGTTTCATAATTTCACACTCATTCATGACGACATCATTGACAGGGCCGAAATGCGAAGAGGATCAGTAACGGTCCACTCCAAATGGGGAGCCGATCAGGCAATACTATCCGGTGATGTCATGGCTTTTGTGGCAGGAGAATGCATAGGACACGCACCGGAAAAGTCCCTTGCCAAAGCAATAAAACTCTTCAACAAAACCGCCAAAGAGGTCTGCACCGGTCAGCAGCTCGATCTTGATTTTGAGAAGAAAGGGGTGGTGTCAGAGGAGGAATACCTGCGCATGATTGAACTGAAAACGGCAGTGCTGGTGGCCGCCTCACTTAAACTGGGCGCCATCATCGGAGATGCATCCGAAAAAGACCAGGACCTGCTGTACGAATTCGGACGGTGCCTGGGAATAGCCTTTCAGATACAGGATGACGTGCTTGATACCTATGGCGACACAAAGATGTTTGGCAAGAAGACCGGCAGTGACATCGCCGCTAACAAAAAGACATATCTCCTGGTAAAGGCCCTGGAACTGGCCGGGGGTGAGAAGCTCAGCAGACTTCGCGGACTCCTCGGCCCGGACAATCATGACCCTGAAAAAAAATTCAGGGAGGTACTGGCAATATATGATGAGCTGGAGATAAGGCTTAAGGCTGAGAACCTCGCCTATGAATACTTCAATAAGGGATTCCAGGCCCTGGACAATGTATCCGTCAAGCCTGAACGCAAGAATGAGCTTAAACAATTGGCAGTGAATCTTATTGGAAGGGTTAAATAGCAACTGTTACGGAGCCGGGTAGTTTATGGAAAGATTAATATCAGAATATTTAAAACAGAATTAAGTCAGAGAGATGGCAAAAAAAACAGGAGTGATAAGTCAGGTCATCGGACCTGTGGTTGACGTTACCTTTGATACGGCCGGCACAGACATGCCCAACATACTTGACGCGCTGGAGATAACCAGGCATGACGGTTCGGTGCTGGTGGTAGAGTGCCAGCAACATATCGGGGAGAAGACAGTGAGGGCAATAGCAATGGATTCTACCGACGGTCTGCAGCGTGGCATGGAAGTTATTGCCACTGGTCAGCCGATAGTGATGCCGGTGGGTGACCAGATCAGGGGACGCCTTATGAATGTTACCGGGATGCCTATTGACGGAATCGGGGCCCTGGATAAGAAGGGAGGCTACCCCATCCACCGTAAACCGCCTAAATATGAGGATCTCTCAACCGAAAAGGAGGTCCTCTACACCGGCATCAAGGTGATTGACCTCATTGAACCCTACTCCAAGGGAGGAAAGATAGGCCTCTTTGGCGGCGCGGGTGTGGGTAAGACCGTTGTCATCCTTGAGCTTATAAACAATATTGCAAAAGCCTATTCGGGCCTGTCCGTCTTTGCCGGCGTGGGTGAGCGCACCAGGGAAGGCAATGACCTGCTGCGCGAGATGCTTGAAGCAAACGTGATCTCCTATGGGAAAGAGTTCCTGGAGGATATGGAGAAGGGCGGATGGAACCTTGACCTTGTTGATCGCGAGGCTCTCAAGGAGTCCAAGCTGGCCCTCGTGTTCGGTCAGATGAACGAACCTCCCGGCGCTCGTGCGCGCGTGGCCCTGTCAGGGCTCTCGGTGGCCGAGTACTTCCGTGACGGCGAGGGCGAAGGCACAGGAAGGGATATACTCTTCTTTATGGACAACGTCTTCCGTTTCACCCAGGCAGGCTCGGAAGTATCCGCCCTGCTGGGACGAATGCCTTCTGCCGTGGGTTATCAGCCCACACTGGCAACGGAGATGGGCGTGATGCAGGAGAGAATCACCTCCACCCGTCACGGATCTATCACCTCCGTGCAGGCTGTCTATGTCCCTGCCGATGACCTTACTGACCCGGCACCTGCAACCACCTTTGCACACCTTGATGCCACCACGGTTCTCAGCCGTAAAATCTCAGAGCTTGGCATCTATCCGGCTGTTGACCCGCTTGACTCTACCTCAAGGATACTGACTCCCGAAGTGGTTGGTGATGAACATTACCGCTGCGCCCAGAGGGTTAAGGAGATACTGCAGAGATACAATGAGCTGCAAGATATCATTGCCATCCTCGGTATGGATGAACTCTCAGAGGAGGATAAGCAGGTGGTTCACCGTGCACGCAGGGTGCAGAGATTTCTCTCACAGCCCTTCCATGTGGCTGAACAGTTCACCAATATTCCCGGGACACTGGTCTCAATAGAAGACACCATCAGGGGATTCAACATGATCATTGACGGTGAGGTGGACCAGTACCCGGAGGCAGCTTTCATGCTCGTGGGTACCATTGAAGATGCCATTGCCAAGGGCGAGAAGCTCCTTGCAGAGCATAAATAAAGCATAAAGTACCTGACGTGAAGATTGAGATAATAACACCAGACAGGAACATCTACTCCGGAGAGGTGCGCTCTGTGAGGGTGCCCGGCAGGAAAGGCTCATTCCAGGTCCTGAAGGACCACGCTCCCATCATCTCCACTCTTGAAGCCGGCCCGGTTATCATGGCTGACGAACAGGGTAACGAGCTGAGATATGATATTACCGGCGGCGTGATAGAGGTTAAAAAGAACAGGATCATCCTGCTGGCCGACTCCGTGTTACAGGGCTGAGCGTGATGGATAACGACGAATTCCGGAGACAGGGCCACGCCATTGTAGAGTGGATTGCCCGGTACTTTGAGGATATTGAGCAATACCCTGTCAGATCGCGTGTGAAGCCGGGTGAGGTAAAAGATGCATTGCCTGCACTGCCCCCGACGGGCAGTGAGCCGTTTGACCTTTTCATGCAGGATTTTGACCGGATAATCATGCCGGGAATCACCCACTGGCAGAGTCCGAATTTCTTCGCATATTTCCCCGCCAACAGCAGTCCTCCTTCGGTGCTTGCAGAGATGCTCACCGCAGCCCTCGGGGCGCAGTGCATGCTCTGGGAGACCTCCCCGGCAGCTGCCGAGCTGGAAGAGAGGATGATGGAATGGCTGCGACTGATGACCGGCCTGCCGGAAGGATTTGAAGGGGTTATACAGGACAGCGCCTCATCAGCCACACTGGCGGCGCTTATAACCGCAAGGGAAAAGGCCACGGGATTCCGCTCCAACAGCGAAGGCCTGAATGATGCCGGACGGATGAGGGTCTACTCATCCACACAGACACACTCCTCGGTGGAGAAGGGTGTGGGAGTGGCAGGATTCGGACGGAACAACCTGGTGAAGGTGGATGTCCTCAATGACTTTTCAATGGATACTGACGCCCTGGAGCGGGCAATAATCACTGATCTTGATTCCGGGTATATTCCCTGCTGCGTGATTGCTACCCTGGGAACTACAGGAACCACTGCCATCGATCCGCTGAGAGCCGTGGGAGAGATATGCAGGAAGTACGGCCTATGGATGCATGTTGATGCAGCGCTGGGAGGCACGGCATTGCTGCTGCCAGAGATGCGATGGATGGCTGACGGCATAGAGTACGCCGATTCGCTGGTTTTCAATCCGCATAAATGGATGTTCACCAACTTTGACTGCTCGGCCTATTTTGTACGTGATGCGGCAACGCTGATACGCACTTTCGAAATACTGCCCGAGTACCTTAAGACGCGCACCCGCGGGAAGGTGAATGATTACCGCGACTGGGGCATTCCTCTGGGCAGGCGGTTCAGGGCCCTGAAACTCTGGGCCGTGATACGGTCATACGGCATTGAAGGTCTCCAGGCTGCCATACGGGAACATATCCGTATTGCCAGGATGCTTGCCGGACTGATAGAGGCTGAGAAATACTTTGAACTGATGGCTCCTGTGCCCCTGAATACCGTCTGTTTCAGATACCGCCCTGAAGGCATGGGTGACGATGAGGCCAACATGCTGAATGAGAAGATCAATCATGCCCTCAATGATACAGGCAGGATCTATCTGACACACACAAAAGTTGATGGCAGATATGTGCTGCGAATGGTAACCGCTCAGACAAACGTGACCGAGGCTCATGTCATTAAGGCCTGGGACATGATCAGGGAATGTGCTTCAGCGCTCACGGCCCAGGACGGTACCGTAAATATTGACTGAAAAAGCCCCGTTAACAAAATATTTCTCCTCACGGGGAATGTACCCTGCACGTATGCCTGCACTAATCTCAAAGGGGAACCGCAGCACGTAGAAATCGGCCAGCAGCTCCGATCCCACCGAGGTATAACTCTCCTTTCCCGGGGTAAAGATACGGTCACTGTAATTGTTTATCCTCTCGCCACTTGAGTAGTCATAGAAGAGAGAGCCCCTTATTCTCTTGATATACAGCAGGCTTCCTGCTGCCAGGTCAGGGTAGAGGATCGGCATGGTATAGTCTGCCGAGAATGAGAACAGTTTTTCAGCTATCAGGTTATTGTCATATCCCCTGGGCCAGGGTATTGAGTTGCGGTATATCAGCTTCCCTGCCGGTGCCTGGTTCTCCCAGCCCGCCTTAACGAAGAAGCTGTGATTGTGCAGCATTCCCGGGAAAAAGAGAGTAGCCCTGGCGTAGCTTTTGTTATTGTATAGTTCTGTGTCCCATGGCGTTCCTGTGAGTCTGAGGTCGATTACCTGGCCCCATCGAGGGTTGATATCACGATAAGCCATTCGGAAGGTGTTTGAGAAGTAAAGTCTCCCGGTGATGGTCAGCAGGTCTTTGTCATAACTGTTCTGATCAGCAATGAATGTATAACTGTTGCGATAGTTGAAGTAGATTGCCGGCATCAGCATCTGCCTGAATTTGCCGTAAGCGAACCAGAGCTGATCATAGACGTTGACGTTGAGGTTAAGGTCATGTCCTAAATCATCCGGGAGGGGGCCATCACTTGTATCCCTGCTTACAAGCTGATCTCCGCCCCACCTCATCTCCGCATCTATAACGGGATGCCAGCCCTTCCACCTGATGCCGGTATGCAGGTAGTGGTTGCCCCCGCTGTATTCGTATCCGGCAGTGGAGATAAGGGTACTCAGGTGGTTCTGTGACATAAGAGTCAGGCCGGGCCTCACAGCTGTCGGATCACTCTTAATCTCGTCAATGTCAACGTAAAAAGGGAACCAGCTGTGAAAATTGAACAGGTGGGAAATTTTGCTGTACCGTACCGGGTCTGGAATGACAGGCGAGGGCCTGACTTCTTCATCTGCCGGGGAGGCCTGTGGGGCCACCGCGGGGATGATGGCATGACCGGTTACTCCCGCCGGGCCTGCGGTTGCTGATGTCTTTTCGGAAGCGATAATGAATCCTGTTGTGGTGTAGTCTGAGAAGAGCAGCTCGCCATCCATGATTGTGAATCCAGAGATGCCATATCGCGAAGCTGTTATTCTTTCCACGGGGGCTCCTTCGCCGGCAATGCGGTAGATGTTGTCTGACCCGTCTCCCTGAGCCAGGAAGAAAAGAGTGTCATTGAATATCTCCGCCTGAACGATATCTGTCACACTCTCTGCCATCTCTGTGATCCACCTCTTGCCTGTGGGTCTGTATGTGCGTATCCCCTCTCCCTTATCACTTACAGTGACCATGGTTACGCTGCTGCCGTCAGATGACCAGGCAGGGCGTTGCAGGATGAGGCTGTCAGGAGGCACCACATTCATCAGCACCTCCCCGTTATATGCATCAATGAATACCAGTGAGCAGCGCATGTCAGTGGTGGTTGAGACAGCCACAATGGTTCTTCCGTCAGGCGAAATATCCGGTGCTGAATACCTTGTCTGATGTGTAAGCTGTGTGATACTGCCTGCGGGAAGATTTAATCTCTTTATCACAGAATAGTCACGGTTGTCCCATCTGATGTCAGGGTGTTGTTCGGCCCATACTACGGTGCTGTCAGAATACGAGAAGATGTAGGGATAAAGATATCCGGTGGTGGTCACATTCTGTTCCCGGCCATTTTCAGCATCAGTAATTACAAACCGCGAGGGATGTGACATTGATGTTCTGAGTGAGATAATTTTTCCGTCAGCCATTCTGTGTGGGGTGAAATGGCTGATATAATCCCTGCGTCGCGGTATGTTCAGTGCCGTATAATCCTTTACGCCGTCAGGCATGGTTTCATTCCAGAGTTTTGTGAGGGAGGCGAAGGTTGAGTCATAGAGCCTCTTTTTTGTAAGTCCTGTTCCGCTACGCAGTCCCGCATTAACAGGATTGATGTGCCAGCTGCTGAAGATACCGGAGGTCATTGATTGCCAGGCATACGGGTCGTTCTGACGCAGGTGGTTTATCATAAGGTACCCGAAGACATAGTGGTCAGGGGTAAAATTATTGTATGATCCGGAGAGCATCTTGTCATAACCGTACAGTCCGCCCGGTGTGGCTGCCAATGCCCTGGCCCCTCTGATAAACGCATTGCTTCTTCCTCTGCCTGAGAGTCCGGTCACCGTCTCTGCATAGACTGCTTCGCCCTCAAAGGTCCACAGGGGTATTGCAACCGCACTGAGGGCTACGGCCTGTTCGCCTGTCAGCCAGTGCAATGCCCGGCCCAATCCCTTACGGTTGAGTGATCCGAGCTGAAGCACGTGAGCGGTCTCATGCACGGCAAGATGCGCGGCGGGGTGCAGGGGGAGGTTATCCTGACCCGGGAGAGGGAAGAGCTCCATCCTGCGCGGAGCCCAGCTGACATAACCGTTTGACTGCATGGAATGGTTATGTATTATTACAGGAACATTGGTTCTGACACCGGGATATATTGCTGACAGCCTCGCATACGAGTCTTCCAGCAGACCGGCATAACGCCTGGCCTCAGTGCCAAAATCTTCCGGAAAGATTATGCGGAAATGTGAAGTGCGTATCTGCATCCATCTGAGCGAGGCTGGATCCTGCCCGGTATCATAGTACTGGGCAACTGCCCTGGTTATAACAAGCAGACTCATTATGAGCATAATAGTTACCTTCTTCATTCAGGGCAGTTTGTTCAAAAATACCAAAATTGGCTGATATCTTCCGGTACACTCCAAAATCTTATTATTTTCGTGCGGTATTATTCGGGAACGGAAACAAAACAGTTATGATAAAGAAATTCAGGCTTTGGGATAATATCACCGGATGGGTGGTATTTGCCGTGGCGGCATTAACCTATCTGCTGACCATTGAGCCTACAATGAGCCTGTGGGACTGCAGTGAGTTCATCGCATCGGCTTACAAGCTCGAGGTGGGGCACCCGCCCGGGGCACCCTTCTTCATGATTCTCGGGAGATTCTTTGCCAATTTCGCCGGAGGCGATACCTCAAAGGTGGCCATGATGATCAATGCCATGTCAGGACTGGCCAGCGCCCTTACCATACTCTTTCTCTTCTGGACCATTACTCACCTGGCGCGAAGGATCTTTCTCAGGCAGGAATCTGATTACAGTGCCGGCAGGATCATTGCAGTGCTGGGTGCCGGCGTGACCGGAGCCCTGGCTTACACTTTCTCTGACACCTTCTGGTTCTCTGCAGTGGAGGGGGAGGTTTATGCAACCTCGTCTCTCTTCACTGCCGTGGTCTTCTGGGCCATGCTCAGATGGGAGGATGTGGCAGACCAGCCTCATGCTGACAGGTGGATCATACTGATTGCCTTCATGATGGGACTCTCCATCGGGGTACACCTGCTGAACCTGCTGGCTATCCCGGCAATAGTCTTCATCTGGTATTTCCGCAAGTACGAGTTCTCATGGAAGGGGTTTGCCGCTTCAATAGGCGTTTCTGTGCTGCTGCTGGTGGTTATCATGTACGGCATCATCCCCGGCATAGTAAGGGTGACCTCCGGATTCGAACTCTTCTTCGTCAATAAACTGGGCCTGCCATTCAACAGCGGGATGTATATCCACCTGGTTCTGTTTATTGCTGCCCTCCTCCTCTCGGTCTGGTACAGCTTCACCCATGAGGATGGCAGGAGGGGCTTCCTGTTTGCAGCCGCCACATTCCTTCTCTCAGGTCTATGGCTGCTTACCGGCAAGCTGTTGCTCAACCTCGTTTTTCTTGGCGTGGTGATCTATGGTGCATGGTATCTCTCCACCCGCAGGAGGGTGGCTCTCAATACCATCATGACTGCTCTGCTGGTGATTGTGATCGGCTATTCGAGCTTCGCGGTGATAGTCATCCGTTCAACGGCCAATCCGCCGATGAATGAGAACAACCCTTCGAATCCCTTCGCCCTGCTCTATTATCTTAATCGTGAGCAGTATGGCCAGCGTCCGCTCTTCCACGGCCCCTACTATAATGCACCGATTACCGATTATGTAAAGGGCAAGCCAACCTATAATCCGGCAGACGGCAAATACATTATCACCAACCGCCAGACCACCCGTGAGTATGATGAACGGTTCACGACCATCTTTCCGAGGATGTGGAGTGACGCGCCGGATCATGTGCGTAAGTATGAAGAATATGTGGGCACCGGGAGAAAATCAGTTCGGGTAAAGGATCCGCAGACGGGAGAGACAACCATTGTCAGGGTGCCAACATTCGGTCAGAACCTGAGCTTTATGTTCCGGTACCAGCTTGGATTCATGTACTTCAGGTACTTCATGTGGAACTTCAGTGGCAGGCAGAATGACATCCAGAGCACAGGAGGGCCTGTCAACGGCAACTGGATAACCGGTATAGATTTTCTTGACGCCCCCAGGGTGGGATCAGTGAAAGGGATGCCTGATGACATGAAGAATGCGCCAGCACGCAATAAATACTACCTACTTCCCTTTATCCTGGGACTCGCAGGCTTCCTGTGGCACTTCAACCGGGATATCCGGAATTGGTGGATTGTAGTTCTCCTGTTTGTAATGACGGGCATCGCAATTGTCATCTATCTCAACCAGTACCCCAACCAGCCAAGGGAGCGCGATTACGCCTATGCGGCTTCGTTTTACGCCTTCACAATATGGATAGGACTCGGAGTACTGGCCCTGTTTGAACTTATCCGCAAGGTTACGGGAGAGACGCCGGCGGCAGTCATAGCCTCACTGCTCACCTTTGCAGCCGTGCCGGCGCTGATGGCATCAGAGAACTGGGATGACCATGACCGTTCAGGGAGATACCTGGGACGCGACGTGGCCTTCAATTACCTCAACTCCTGTGCACCGCAGGCAATACTCTTCACCGGGGGCGACAATGACACCTTCCCCCTGTGGTATGCCCAGGAGGTGGAAGGGATGCGCACTGACGTGAGAGTATGTAACCTGATGTTGCTGAATACCGACTGGTACATTGACCAGATGAAATACAGGGCTTATACCTCGGAACCACTGCCTATAAGCCTGCCTAAAGAGCTCTATTATGACGGGGTCAACAACCAGGTGGCGGTCCTGGAAAAAGTAAAAGGACCCGCCACCGCCAGGGAGGTGATGGAGTTCATCAACAGTGGCAGCGACCTCGCAAAGCTGAAGATCTATGGCGATGACCTGTGGTACATACCCACGCGTACCATACGCATACCTGTTGACTCGGCCAAGGTGGTGTCCAACGGCACCGTCAGACCTGAGGATGCCGATAAGATAGTACCGTATATAGAAATAAATCTCAAAGGCTCATGGTTAATGAAGAACCAGCTGATGGTACTTGATATCCTGGCCCACAATGACTGGGACCGCCCGGTCTATTTCGTGACCGGACAACATGAGGACGCCCTCGGCCTGGAGGAGTACTTCCAGCTTGAAGGTCTGGCCTATCGCCTGGTGCCCATTAAGGGAGTAAACAACGGGTGGTTTGAATATGGGCAGATAGATACCGGCATACTCTATGAGAATATGATGAACAGGTTCACCTGGACCGGATCTTCAGATCCGGAGGTCTACCTCGATTACTATCATAATCGCACTCTCACGGTTGTCAGGGCACGTCTGAACTATGCAAAGCTGGCCAGGGAGCTGGCTGCTGAAGGAGACACTGCCAGGGCCGCAGAGGTGATTAACAGGTGTATTGAACTCTTCCCGGCATCAAAAATGGGATATGATTTCTACTTTGGTGATATTATCTCGGCATGCTTTGCTTCCGGCCAAAGGGAGAAGGCCATGGAGCTGGCTTCAGACTACGCTTCATACTATGAAGAACGGACAGGCTACCTGCTTGATCAGAAGCCTTCGGTCTACATGTATGCTGAGGCCGAGATAGCCAACGGTCTTCAGATGATGATGCAGGCCATACGTGTTTGTTATGAAAACGGTGAGACAGACCTCGCCGAGGAGATCAATGTCGGATACAACGAACTATATACCAGGTATGTCAATGTGTATCAGAGGTAAAATCAGGCATTAGGCAAGAGGCAAGAGGCTGGTGCTGAGGCAAGAGGCATTAGGCAAGAGGCAAGAATGGCAAGCTGAAGGCTGTCTTCAGAAACCATTATATATTACTGATCTGAGATTTTTACTGCCGGCTGCCGACTGCCGGCTGCCGACTGGACATCAATCGTACACCTGGTATGCAGGTCTGGGAGAGAGATATTTCTCAAGGATCATGTGGATCTTGTCGGGAAAGACCGGCTTAAGGTTATACTCTGTACATCCTGCTATATAAGCCTCATTCTTTGTCTGTTCGGAGTAATATGCAGTGATGAGTATGACCGGCGCCGAGCGGTTGACCTGGCGGAATGCCCTTGTACACTCAATGCCATTGATCAGGGGAACGAGGAAATCCATGAAAACAAGATCAAAGTGAGCCCTGCCCACGGTGATGGCATCCACAAACTCCTTCCCGTTACCGAAGGCTGATATTTCTGCTCCGGTCTCTTTAAGAAGGGTCTCGTAATACTTCAGTGATGCAGCATCGTCTTCAACGATTGCTATCCTCTTGCCTGTTATGTTAAGCATCGTATATAAAGTGAACCCGGGGTTAAGTTTTCCGAACTCAGAGCAAAAATATCCGGCGGGAAGAAACAAGATTAAACATTTCCCCCGCAAATTTCAACTTTGGTAACAACTTATTAACAACAACTTTTTAACAGGATATGAATAGGCATGTAAAGCTCAGGTAATGAGCATGTGATGATGATCAGTAACACTCCCACCGGGTGGTGGTTCCGCCTACTGTTGAGGGAGGGATGGCCTTTATTGCAAGCAGTTCCTGGCCACAATATTCAGCTTCAGTTCCCCAGGCAATGGGATTGTCATTCTCATAGGTTACCGTCTGGCAGATCTGACAACCGTCATCAAGCAGCTCGCATGAGGTAAATGACCATGTGATCAGAATAAGAGCGGCAGCGTACAGTAATCTCTTCATGGGTACTTTTATAAAACAACGGCAAAGTTAAATAAATAGTATTATTACTGACATGCAGCATTTTTCATAAATTAGTGTCATTATTATGAACCACGTAAAACCTTAAATCAGTCATACAATGGAAGAGAATACCGCATCACCCACAGTGGTGACCGCTGAAGAGAACAGGATGAAGAAGCACGTCAATATTGCAGGCATTCTGCAGATAGTCTTTGGATCAATCCTGGTGATTGCTGCACTTGCTATTGCAATCGCATTCGGGTTCGTTGACCAGTTTGTTGATGACCCCACTGCAATCAAGGTTCTGGGCTTCATAGGGACCCCGCTGATTACCCTGTTTCTGCTCTTCGGCGGAGCAATGATAGCAGGCGGAATAGGCCTGTTCTACTGCAAGCCGTGGGCCAGGATACTGACCCTGGTGATGGCAGCGCTGGGACTGCTCAACGTGCCGGTAGGGACACTCAAGGGAGTCTATATCATTTGGGTGCTGGTACAGTCGGAGACAATCTCCCTGTTTGAAAAGGGTTGTCCTTCGGGGAAAGTCTGAGGGTCAGTAGCTTCGCTCCGTCTTGCAGTCGTGTCGGAGCGTAGCGGAGATCCCGACAGGAAGGTCGGGACGGTCATTCGGTCCTTGCTGCAAATTACAGCCAGATGCCTTCCCGGCACCTATGGAGCATCGCGGCTGAGGTCACTCTTTCACCGGGTCTCAATCTCACAGTCTGAACAGGCAGACAAAATGATTATTTTTGTTGTCTAACCATTCAGGTCATGGCAGACGATAAGAAGATCATTTTTTCAATGTACAGGGTAAGCAAGAGCTACCCTCCCCACAAACAGGTCATCAGGGACATATCCCTTTCTTTCTTTCTTGGAGCCAAGATTGGCATCATTGGGCTTAACGGCTCCGGCAAATCGACGTTGCTGAAGATCATTGCAGGCATTGAAAAAGAGTACCAGGGCGAGGTTGTCTTCTCTCCCGGTTACACTGTCGGACATCTTGCCCAGGACCCGCTGATTGACGAGAGTCGCACGGTGCGCGAGATTGTTGAGGAAGGAGCCGCTGAGGTTGTGGCTGTGCTTAAGGAATACGAGGAGATCAATCTACGCTTTGGTGAGCCCGAAGTATACGAAAACCCGGAGGTCATGGAAAAACTGATGGCCAGGCAGGCCGAATTGCAGGAGAAGGTTGAGGCTCTTGACGGGTGGAATCTTGAGCATAAGCTCGAACGGGCAATGGATGCCCTCAACTGTCCTGATCCCTCCACCCCGGTGAATATACTCTCGGGAGGCGAACGCCGCCGCGTGGCACTATGTCGCCTGCTGCTGCTGGAGCCTGACGTGCTGCTGCTCGACGAGCCCACCAACCACCTTGATGCCGAGAGCGTTCAGTGGCTCGAGACGCACCTCCGCCAGTACAGGGGGACGGTCATTTGCATCACCCATGACAGATACTTCCTTGACAACGTTGCCGGCTGGATACTGGAGCTTGACCGCGGAGAAGGGATACCCTGGAAAGGAAACTATTCTTCATGGCTTGAACAGAAAGCCAAACGTCTTGAGATGGAGGAGAAGGGGAATGTCAGACGGCGCAAGACACTCGAGCGCGAGCTGGAATGGGTGCGCATGTCACCAAAGGCCAGACACGCAAAGTCGAAGGCACGACTGAGCGCTTATGAGAACCTCCTCAACCAGGATGTGAAACAGAAGGAGGAGAAACTGGAGATATTTATCCCAAACGGGCCAAGACTGGGAGACAGGGTGATTACTGCCTGCGGCGTCACCAAAGCCTTCGGTGACAAAATTCTTTTTGAGGAGCTTGACTTTGATCTGCCGCCAAACGGCATAGTGGGTGTAATCGGTCCAAACGGTGCCGGCAAGACCACCCTCTTCCGCATGATCATGGGCCAGGAGAAGATTGACAGGGGCACCTTCGAGGTTGGCAATACAGTCACACTCGGGTATGTTGACCAGGCTCATGCTGCCATTGACCCCGCAAAGAGCGTCTATGAGGTTATCTCCGGCGGACAGGATGAGATAATGGTTGGCAACAGACCAGTCAATGCCAGGGCTTATGCCGCACGCTTCAACTTCACCGGCGCTGACCAGGAAAAGAAATGCGGCGTTCTCTCCGGCGGCGAACGCAACCGGCTCCACCTGGCACTGACACTCAAGAGCGGAGCCAACGTGCTGCTCCTCGACGAGCCTACAAACGACATTGACGTCAACACACTGCGTTCTCTGGAAGAGGGTCTGGAGAACTTCGCCGGATGCGCTGTCATCATCTCGCACGACCGATGGTTCCTTGACCGTGTGGCAACGCATATCCTGGCTTTTGAGGGTGAGTCACGGGTGGTGTGGTTTGAGGGCAGCTTTTCAGAGTATGATGATAACTACCGCAAACGTACCGGTAATACCGGTCCGGTGAGGTTCAGGTACAAAAAATTGGCGTAGTTCTCAGAATAATGCCAGAGACCTGATGGCTCACACTTCCGGAGGCATAATGCGGCAGACAGATCATTTCGCTGATACATTCAGGTATAATAAAAATCATCTTACCTTTACTGTTACTCTATAAACAGTAACTTCGCTACTCTTTAGCGGAAAGGCATGTTTAGTGTCAGGCGGCTCTCCGCATGAATATGTCAGGAATACAATAACTAAACGCAATATGGCAACACGCAGGCAATTTATCAGGATCTCAGCCATGGGAGCGGGAGCAGTCATGGCCGGCGCCGCTGGACTGCGGCTGCTCGCCTCGGAGCTCACTGACGGCCAGAAGGCCACCCTGACTGCCCTCACCGGACGCACACCCACCTACTGCGAGGTCTGTTTCTGGAAGTGTGCGGGGTGGGTCTACAAGGACGAAAGGGGATCAATTCAGAAGATTATCGGCAACAATGAAGACCTGAACTGCAACGGCCGTCTGTGTCCGCGCGGCACCGGCGGGGTAGGCATGTACCATGATGAGGACCGGCTCCGCAAACCCCTGATACGCACAGAGGAGCGAGGCAAACAGAGCTTCCGCGAAGCGACATGGGAAGAGGCGTTTGACTACATTGCAGAGAAGATAAAGGTGATCTCTGCCGAACATGGACCGGAGTGCGTGGCTCTCTTCACTCACGGGTCGGGAGGCAAATACTTCTCGACACTGCTGCGTGCCCTGGGCTCGCCTCACGTGGCAGCACCATCCTATGCACAGTGTCGCGGACCACGCGAGGTGGCCTTCCAGGCTACATTCGGTGAGGCACTGGAGAGCCCTGAACCTCTTGATATACGTGATACAAGGTGCCTTGTACTGATCGGAAGCCATCTCGGTGAGAACATGCATAACGGACAGGTACAGGAGATGTCTGACGCCATAGACAAGGGAGCAACAATAATCACCGTCGACCCGCGCTTCTCAACAGCTGCCGGCAAATCAAAATACTGGCTGCCGATCAAGCCGGCCACAGACCTTGCTCTTCTGCTGGCATGGATTAACGTCATCATTACAGAAGAGCTTTATGACAGGCCCTATGTTGAGAAATACACATATGGGTTTGAGTACCTTAAGGAGCATGTGAAGAACATGACCCCTGAATGGGCTTACGGCATAACTACAATTGATCCGACTGTAATCCGCGAGACTGCACGTGAGATGGCTAACGCCTCCCCGGCAGTCATTGTTCATCCAGGGCGCCATGTGACATGGTACGGTGATGACACTCAGCGCCTGAGGGCCGTGGCAATACTCAATGCCCTGCTGGGATCATGGGGACGCAGGGGCGGATTCTTCCGCACCGAGACCTTCGAACTGCCTGAGCCGCCGCATCCTGCCTATCCCACACCAAAGAGATCATGGAGAACAGAGTTTCCGGACCTCTATAAGATGGCTGATACGGTGCTGGCCAACGGGGTCTGTGATGCCACTGTTCCTGACCCGACCCGTGCCTGCGAGTTTCAGGCATGGATAGTCAACGGCACAAACCTTATGGAGACTCTTCCCAACCAGGAGAATACCCTGAAGGCAATCCAGGCTCTTCAACTGCTGGTTGTGGTTGATACAATGCCCATGGAAATCACAGGCTGGGCTGACGTGGTCCTGCCTGAGTGTACCTACCTCGAGAGATATGATGACCTCAGGGTCGGACCGCACCGCAAGCCCCAGATTGCACTCAGGGCTCCTGCTGCCGAACCCCTGTATGATACAAAACCGGCATTCTATATGGCAAGGGAGCTGGCAAAAAGGCTGGGCGTGATTGAATACTTCCCGTTTGAGACCATGGAAGAACAGCTCGACTGGCAACTGAAACAGGTGGGAAGCAGCCTGGAGGAGATGAAGAAGATTGGGGTTAAGACTATCGACCGCCCCTATGACGACCTCTATTTCTATCCCGATGAGGATGTGGAGTTTTATACCGGCACAGGCAAGATCGAACTCTACTCCCTGGCTATGGAGGAGGCGGGCTATGACCCGCTGCCGAAATATACAAGGCACGAGGAGCCGCCCGAAGGCTACTACCGCCTTAACTACGGTCGCGCACCCATGCATACATTCAGCCGTACTGCAAACAACCCCAACCTTACTGATCTGATGGAAGAGAACAGCGTGTGGGTCAACCCGCGTGTGGCCAGAGAATGGGGCCTGAGCACCGGTCAATACGTGCACCTGATGAACCAGGATGGCAAACGGTCTGAGTTCCCCATCAGGGTAAGAGTGACCGAACGCATCAGATGGGACTCAGTCTACATGGTTCACGGATTCGGACACCAGGAGAAGAAACTGCGACGATCGTACGGGAAAGGGGCCAGCGACACAAACCTGATCACCAGGGTGCTTGTTGATCCCATAATGGGGGGCACTGGCATGCGCGGCAACTTCGTGACCTTCATCACTGATCTGGCAGGAGAGGAGGTGATGTCATGAGGTACGCAATGGCTATTGATACGAAGAAGTGTGTGGGGTGCAGCGACTGTGTTGTGGCATGCCAGACAGAGAATAATGTTCCGATTGGTTTCTGCCGCGACTGGGTGGTGGAGGTGATGGACGGCACCTACCCGCAGCTGGAGATAGAACTCAGGTCAGAGCGCTGCAACCAGTGCGAAAACCCGCCATGCGTCAGGTGCTGCCCCACAGGAGCAAGCCATGTGGCTGAAGGAGGTATAGTGCTGGTGAAACCAAACAAGTGCATCGGCTGCGGAGCATGCATAGCATCATGTCCCTATGACGCACGCTATCCCCACCCGAAAGGGTATGTAGACAAATGCACATTCTGCATCCACAGGGTCAGGGAGGGCATGAAGCCGGCCTGCGTGGCAGTATGCCCCACCAAATGCATGTACTTCGGTGACCTTGATGATCCCAACAGTGATGTGAGCATGGTGCTGAAAAAGCGCAAGTACAAGACCCTCATACCCGAGGCAGGAACGAAACCGCATCTCTATTTCCTAATCTGACCGGACACTATGAACGAAGAACTGATAATAAGCGGACGGGACAACCTGATGGTTGATCCTCACCTTCATATATGGCACTGGCCCATACCGCTCTACCTCTTTCTTGGCGGCCTTGCCGCAGGAGTGCTGTTCTTTGCGGCGCTCTACTACCTGATGGGCAAGGAGAATGAATACCGTTCGGCTGTGCGCCGTGTACCGTTCATTGCACCTATAGCGCTTGTCATCGGCCTGACCGCTCTCTTCTATGACCTGAGACACAAGGCCTTCTTCTGGCAGCTATACACTACTATCAGGCTTGAGTCGCCCATGTCATGGGGTGCCTGGACGCTGCTGGTGATAACCACTGCATCATTCATCTGGTGTGCACTCCATATAAGAGAATTTTTTCCCGACTGGGACTGGAAGTACAACTGGCTCAGGGAACTTGAGACATTCTTCAATAAGTACAAGAAGCATCTTGCCTGGGTGATACTGATCTTTGCAATCATCACAGGCGTCTATACGGGTATATTGCTTTCGGCGTTCAATGCCAGGCCGCTGTGGAACACCTCGGTGCTCGGGCCCCTCTTCCTGGCCTCAGGGCTCTCCGCCGGTGCTGCCACCATAGTGCTGGCATCGAAGAACAGGGAGGAGCGGCTGCTATTCACAAAGATAGACCTGATAATCCTGGGTGTTGAGCTTTTCCTGATAGTGCATATGTTCATGGGCTTCCTCGCCAGCACGCAGGTGCAGATAGAGGCAGCAGGACTCTTCCTCGGCGGTGAATATACCATGGTCTTCTGGATCTTTGTGGTCATGCTGGGCATAATCATTCCGGGAGTACTTGACCTGATGGAGCTCAGGGGCAGGCACATTCCCGCGGTGATACCCGGCATACTGGTGCTCTTCGGAAGCCTGATGTTCAGGTTCGTTTTTGTCTTTGCCGGCCAGGTGAGCCGCTGGTTATACTGATCACAACAAAAATCAACATACAATGAGCAAAAATACAACAACAGAAAGGAGCAGGAGATATCTGAACCCATACCTGGGAGGGGTGCTTCTGGGCCTGGTGCTGCTCGCCGCCAACTTCGTCTCGGGAAGAGGTCTCGGAGCCAGCGGTGCCGTCAAGAGCGTTGTGGCCACAACAATTGAAGCGGTGGACAAAGACGCGGCATCAACCATGCCTTTTATGGCCGAGTATGCCGAATCACACAGCGGCAGCCCCATGAGGTCATGGCTGGTCTTCCAGATGCTGGGTGTGATAGTCGGTGGTTTCCTTTCGGGAGCCGTCGCCGGCCGCCTCAAGCTCAAGGTGGAGCATTCGCCTAAGATCACCTCCCGCCGCAGGCTGATCTTCGCATTGATGGGAGGGATTCTTTTCGGCTTTGGCTCGCAGATCGGGCGAGGATGCACCAGCGGCTCCGCCCTCAGTGGCATGGCTGTTCTGTCAATGGGAGGGTTCATCACCATGATGGCCATCTTCGGCACCGCCTTCGCCCTTGCGTATTTCTTCAGGAGAAACTGGATTTAATGAAAGGAGGAAATTATGGGACCGTTAGCACCTTATGAAATAATTTCGGAGAACACAAATTTTCTCCTCGCATTCTTCATCGGCATAGCCTTCGGATGGGTACTGGAGAGCTCAGGCTTCTCCTCCAGCCGCAAGCTGGCAGGCATATTCTACGGCTATGATACCGTTGTTCTGAAAGTCTTTTTCACCGGAGCCATAACCGCCATGCTGGGACTGCTCTTTATGAGCCTGTTCGGTTGGATAGACCTTGATCTTGTCTATGTCAACCCGACATACCTCACTTCAGCAATCATCGGCGGGGTGGTCATGGGCGCCGGATTTATCATGGGCGGATTCTGCCCGGGCACCAGCTTCTGCGGCGCGGCAATAGGGAAGATTGATGCCATGGTGTTTGTCGGCGGACTATTCATCGGCGTCTACGGATTTGCCTTCACCTACCCCTGGTGGGAGAAGATGTACATGGCTAAATACCTTGGAGAACCAAAGGTAAGCGAAAAGCTGGGCATGTCTGACGGACTCTTCGGGCTGCTGCTGATAATTGTGGCGCTGGGGATGTTTATCGTGGCCGAGTGGGCTGAAAAGAAGTGGCCCAGGGAGGAATACTGATTCGGCAGCTCCGGTGACTGAACCCTTTACCTGAATTATGGTTATACTAAAACAATGAAAAACATATAATGATGAAACCACTGAAATTACTTGCACTTTTTGTGATCCCGCTGGGGATAATCATTGCTGCCGTCCCGCCTGACAGGGTAAAGCATTTCAGGCTGACGGCCGACGAACTTCTGCAGGAGGCAGGGGCAGGGGTACAGTTCATCTCGCCTGATGTGGTGGCTGACATGCTGGTGCAGAAAGATCCCTCGCTGAGGCTGATTGATGTGCGCACGCCCGAGGAGTTTGATGCATATCACATGGATGGCGCCATCAACATACCACTGAGCAGCCTGTTATCTGATGAGTACACTGATATCCTCCACCAGGATGCGTATATGAACGTATTTTATTCAAACGGCTCGGTGTATGCCAACCAGGCATGGATGATCACCAGGCAGCTCGGGTATGAGAATAACTTTGTGCTGGAGGGCGGACTGAATTACTGGTTCGGAAATATTCTGTCGCCCGAGGCGCCTTCGCTGACCAGTCCCAATGAAGAGTTCGCTAAGTATGATTTCCGCAAGAGCGCTGCTGCCGCATTGGGTGGCGGCGGTGTGGTTGCCACGGATAATGTTGCCCCTGCCGTGAAGGCAGTCAGGCCTCCCGTGATGTCAAAGGCAAAGAAGAAGCCGTCAGGAGGTTGCTGATTTTTTGCGATAACCGAAAAATAATTTACATTTGCGCCTGCAAACAGGCGGCCCTATAGTTCAATGGATAGAACGCGGGTTTCCTAAACCTGAAATCCAGGTTCGATTCCTGGTGGGGCTACTAAGTATGCTGATTACTAATAACTTACAGAATTTTGAACTTTTTTTGAACATTCTGTAAGTTATTTTTTTGTGCCCACGTTGATTATCCCGAACTATTTCTATCGGGTCAATAATGTGTGTGTTACCATTTATCGGCTTTCAGTTATCTCCTGACTGCAACATTATTTCATCACAAGCACCATAAGGCTTATTTTTTCATAATTGTTCCAATTTTTTGGGAAATTTTTGGGCAAGCCAGATTTTTTGGGAATTTTTTACGGGTCAGGATTTTGAAACTTTTTTCACCTACTCTGGATTTGCAAAGTATTTATTTAAAAGATGTTCA